>Ga0075012_10005142_pt1 | contig 12043 bp, 11 predicted proteins | sample All_14_2_FD_71474 | JGI IMG/M metagenome (GOLD analysis project Ga0075012, IMG submission 71474) | Freshwater microbial communities in response to fracking from Pennsylvania, USA - Allegheny Zone_MetaG_DW_15 | ecosystem: Environmental > Aquatic > Deep subsurface > Groundwater > Drilled...
TGCGGCTCGGCACCGAAGACGGTGATGTCGTAGAGATCGGGCGAGATCTTCAGCAGCTCTTCCAGCGTGCGCACGCCGGCCATGCCGTTGCCGATCATCACAAGCTTCATTTTCTTCATGGCGCTCTCCAGGGCTTCAGGACCGGGTCAGTGGTCAACATGCAAAACGGTATGCAATCGGGGTGCCAGCGGTGTGCGGGGTGCAACGGGCTGGCGTGATGGGGGTGGGCTCGCACACAATGCGCGCCTTCTTCATGCGGGCAATGCGTTCATGAGCTTTGATGTCGAGATCGGCCACCACAGCGAGCGGGCGGCGCGCGAGCGCAACGAAGACTTCGCTGGTGCCTTGCACGCACCCGCGCACGAGCCGCAGCGCGGCCTGGTGGCGGCGGTGGCCGATGGGGTGTCGAGCGGTGGCCTGGGGCGTGAAGCGGCGCAGAGCACGGTGATGGCGCTGCTCAACGACTTTCATGCCGCGCCCGCCACGTGGGAAACCACGGTGGTGTTCGAGCGCCTCATCGGCGCCCAGAACGCCTGGCTGGCCGATCACAACCGGCGCCGCAGCGGCGTGGGCAGCGAGCACACCGCCGGCCTCACCACGCTCACCGCCTTGGCATTGCAAGGCCACACCTGGACGGTGGCGCATGTGGGCGACACACGCGCCTGGCTGCTGCGCGGTGGCCAGCTGCTGCAGCTCACCGATGACCATGCGCTGGACCACCCCGACCTGCGCAGCCAGCTCACCCGCGCGGTGGGCCTGGACCGCAGCGTGCACATTGACTACCTGCAAGGCGAGCTGCACACCGGCGATTGCTTCTTGCTCACCAGCGATGGCGTGCACAACAAGCTGGGCCGCGATCGTCTGCGCATCCTGCTGGCCGATGGCACGGCCGAGCAGGCCAGCCAGGCCATCACGCAGGCTGCACTCGATGCCGGCACGCGCGACAACGCCACGGCCTTGGTGCTGCGCGTGCGCGGCCTGGCCCCGCTTCGATTGGCTGACAACCTGGTGGGTGCCCGCCAACTGCCGGTGCCGCCGCGCCTGAAGGTGGGCGATGGGCTCGACGGCTACACGATCACCGCCGTGGTGGCCGATACCGGCGTGCATCGCCTCTACCAGGCCACCGATGCCAGCGGCGCGCTGGTGGCGATCAAGACCTTGCATGAGTCGCGTGCCAGTGATGCCGAAGAGCGCGCGATGCTGGCGCATGAAGCGTGGCTGGGCGCCCGTGTGACTGAACGTCAAGGCCAGGGCTTCGTGCGTGTGCGTGAGCCTGTGGAGGCCACGGCGTTCTACACCGTGTTTGATTGGCACAGTGGCCAGTCGCTGGAACAGTTGATGGCGCGTGATGAGCGCCTGGCCGTGCCCGCGCTGGTGCAGGCCGGCATCGCCGTGGCGCGGGCGCTGGGCCGGCTGCACCGCCAGGGCGTGATCCACCGCGACATCAAGCCCGGCAACCTGCACCGGGGGGATGACGGCCAGTGGCGCGTGCTGGACCTGGGCGTGGCCGTCTCGGGCCAGGAGCCCGCCGCCGTGCGCGAGCTGCATGCCGGCACGCCCAGCTACATGAACCCCGAGCAGTGGGACGACGGCGGCCAGGCCGATGCCCGCAGCGATCTCTTCGCGCTCGGTGTCACGCTGTACCAGGCGCTGACGGGCAAGCTGCCCTACGGCGAGGTCGAGCCCTACCAGACCGGGCGCTTTCGGCGAGACCCGCAGGCCCCGTCGCGCCTGCGCCCCGAGGTGCCGATCTGGCTGGATCATGTGCTGCTCAAGGCCGTGGCGCGTGACGCCAAGCTGCGCTTCGAGACCGCAGAGGAATTCGTGCTCGCGCTGGAGCGCGGCGCCTCGCGGCCGCTGGGTGCGCACAGCCGCAGCTTCGGCCGCACGCCGCTGCTGCGCCGCGACCCGAGCGCGCTGTGGAAGGCGGCGCTGGCCGTGTCGATCGGCTTCAACGTGTTGTTGATCGTGTGGCTGCTGTTTCTGCCGAGATAAGGCTCCCCCCCTACGCGCTTCGCGCGCCCCCTGGGACCCGTGAAGGGGCCCTTCGGGCGCCTTGGGGCAACACCACCGGACCGGCGAAGCCGGATCCACGGCGTTCGCTTGGTGGCTCCGGGGGGATGCGAGGATGAGCGCAATCGACACAGTGGTCGCCTCAAGCCGCGCGGCGAGCCGCGCTGCGCGTGGGCACGGCGGCGTCATGGGTGGGGCGGGCGCGGCCACCGCGTTCGGCCCAGGTGCGGGTCCAGCGGATCTGCACCAGGCGCAGCATCGCCAGCATGGCCACGGCCAGCACCGCAAAGGCGACGAAGCCCCACAGGTAGGTGCCGGCGTATTGTTTGGACAAGCCCATGGCGTTGGGCAGGAAGCCGCCACCCAGTGCACCCACTTCACCGATCATCGAGCCGGCCACCGCGGTGGTGAGCGGCCAGCGCAGTGGCACCAGCTGGAACAGCGCGCCGTTGCCGGCGCCCAGCGCGGCAAAACACAGCATGAAGAGCAGGGTGGTGACGGCCAGTGAGGTGCCCGCCAGGCCGCACAACACCAGCGTCACCGCCACCAGCAGCAGCACGCCGGTGAGGGTGTTGATGCCGCCCAGCCGATCACTCACATAGCCGCCCAGCACCCGCACGCCCGAGCCCATCAGCGTGGCCAGCATCGTCAGTTGGCCGGCTTCTACCTTGGTGACCTTGAACTGGTCGTAGTAGTAGGTGGGCAGGAAACTGGCCAGGCCGATGAAGCCGCCGAAGGTGACGATGTAGATCAGGCTGAAGGCCCAACCATCTTTTTCGAACAAGCAGGCGATGTGTTCGCGCAGGCTCTGGTGCTCGCGGTCCGGCGGCTCCTTGGCGGCAAACCACATCACGGCCAGCGGCAGCAGCATGGTGATCGCGGCCAGGCCATACACCGCCTGCCAGCCGAACTTCATGGCCAAGGGCGGCGCAAACAGCACGGCCAGCACGGTGCCCGAGTTGCCGGCGCCGGCAATGCCCATGGCCAGGCCCTTGTACTTGGGCGGGAACCAGCCGCTGCCCAGGCTGAGCGCCACGCCGAAGCTGGCACCGGCAATGCCCAGCAGCACGCCCATGGCCAACACGCTGTCGTAGCTGTTGACGAAGAAGTAGCCGCCGGCCAGCGCCGCGATGATCAGGCTCATCTCCACCATCGCCGCGTTCTTGCGGCCGATGTACTGGGACAGCACGCCCAGCGGGAAGCGCATCAGCGCACCGGCCAGGATGGGCACCGAGATCATGAAGCCCTTCTGCGCCGGCGTGAGGCCGAAGCTCTCGCTGATGAACGGGCCCATGGCGCCGTTGAGCACCCAGATGGCGAAGCAGAAGTCGAAGTAGAGGAACGACGCGAACAGCGTGGGCGCATGGCCGGCACGCAGGAAGGTTTTGAAGCCGGCCATGTCAGTGCAGCTGCGAGGCGGCACGTAACGTGTGCGCGGGGGTGAGCGAAAGGTTGGGGGGAGCGATGAAGCTCATGTGATCCTCCTGAACATCAGGACGCCGCAGGGCTGCGGCTGGAGGCACATGACTGCACACGGCAACGTGTGCACGACCGGGCGTGCGGGGCACCGGAAGAGACTGCGCCTTTGCAGTCTCATGGGTTATCTTGCAATGCGCGTGCCAGCGCTGTTGCGCTGCATCAAGCTGGCCTGCCACGTGCTTGCACCGATGTGGTGGCAAGCCGCTGCACTGCTTTGGCGCCTGCGGCGGGACACCGCCCGGGCCCCCTCTGATCAACGTTGAGAACGCTTGTCTGTGACGAACATCGTCGTGATTGCTCCCCCGGTGCCCGACGCACCCGACCTCGTGGCCGACCTGCAGGCCGCCGGCATGCAGGTGGCCGAGCGCGCCACTGGCACTGAGCTGGTGCGTACCGTGGTGCGGCATGCACCAGAAGTGCTGGTGTGTTGGGAGCCCCAGCCTGGGGAAACATTCTTCGAGGCGGTGCGCCTGCTGGGCACGGCTGCACCGACCGCGATCCTGGTCTTCACCAGCGACGTACGGGCCGAATCGGCCCAGCTGGCGCTGGACGTGGGCATCCAGAGTTGGGTGGTCAATGGCTACGCCCGCAACCGGCTGCGCCCGCTGATCCAGCTGACCGTGGCCCGCTATCAGCGTGAACGGCGGCTGCAGGAAGAGCTGGGTGAGCTGTCACGCCGCTTCGAGGAGCGCAAGCTGGTCGACCGGGCCAAGGGCATCTTGATGACCGCTCGCCGCGTGAGCGAGGACGAAGCCTTCCGCCTGCTGCGCACGGCGTCGATGCAGGCCAAGCAGCGCATCGGCCAGGTGTCGCAGCAGGTGATCGACGCGGCCCACTATGCCGAGGCGATCAACCGCGCGGGCCGGCTGCGCATGCTGTCGCAACGGGTGGTGAAGCTCTACGCGCTGGGTTCGGCCGGCGTGGAGGTGGCGGGTGCGCGGGCACTGTTGATCGAATCCTGTGAGCAGGTGGAGCAGATCTTTGTGCATCTGGACAAGACGCTGTCACGCCCCACGTTTGGCGACTTGCTGGATGCCGCCCGCAGCAGCTGGGCCGACGTTCAGGCGCGGCTGGAGAGTGCTGCCGCGCCCGCCACGACCCCGATGCTCAACGTGCTGAGCGGGTTGGACACGGCGGCCGAACACCTGCTGGCGCAGGCCGACCGGCTGACGCAGGCGCTGGAAGGCGCCGGCCTGGTGCCCACGCTGAACGTGATCAACACCTCGGGCCGGCAGCGCATGCTGGCGCAGCGGCTGGCCAAGTTTGCGTTGCTGTCGGCCTCGATGCCGGCGGGGTTGCCGCCGTTTGTGTCGCCGTTTGCGCCCGAGATCGCCAGCACGGCCGAGGCCTTCGAGCAGGGGTTGTCGTACCTGCGCGAGATCCCGCTGAGCACGCCGGTGATTCGCCAGTCGCTGGAGGCGGCGCAGGCCGCGTGGGGCCGCATGCTCGACGGTGCGCGCGAGGCGGCGCAGACACCGGGCCGGCTGGCCGTGGCGTCGGCCAGCGAGGAGCTGCTGGATCTCTTCGATCGGTTGACCGGCGAGTACGAGCGCAGCATGCAGATGTTGATGGGCTGACGGGCCGCGCCCGCCGCCCGTGCCGTCAGGCTCAGGCCGCCAGCGGCTCGGCGCTGAACTGGTAGGTGAGACGTTGGCTCGGGCCGATGTGCTGGCGCAGGGCCGGGCTCAACTGCTGGGGCCGCAGTGTGCCCACGATGGTGAGTTCGCGCACCTGTTCGAGCTCGATGATCTGGGCGTGCTTGCGCGGCACGGCGGCATCGTGCAGTTGCACGGTGGGCTTGAGCGGGCGGGTGCTGCTGACGGCCACCACGGTGGCGATGGTGCCGTTGGAAAGGTTGACGATGGTGCCCGGCGGGTACACACCCATGCAGCGCACGAAGGTCATCAGGGCGTTGTTGTCGAAACGTTGGCGCTGCTGGCCGTACATGAGCGACAGCGCTTCGTGTGGCGTGAGGGCCTTGTTGGGGTCATCGGGATTGCAGAGCTGATCGAACTGATCCACCACCGCCACCAGCTTGGCCTTGGCGCTGATCTGGGCGGCCTGCAGACGGCGCGGGAAGCCGCTGCCATCGACATGCTCATGATGCTGGGCGATGACTTGCATCGCCGCCTGGGGCAGCCCCAGCGGTGCGCACAGCTCGCAGCCGCGCGGGCCGTGCTGCTGCTCCGAGATGCCAGGCGCGAGGCCGGCATCGTGAAACAACGCGCCCAGGCCGATGGCACGCAGGCTGTCGCTGGGCCGCTTCATTTCGCGCGCCAGCATCATCGACAGCAGGCTGACGTTGAGCGAGTGGTGATAGACCGCTTCGCCGCCAATCTTGTCGGCCATCAGGTGGATGGCGATGTCCACGTCCAGCAGCATCGAATCGGCCATGGCATCGATCAGGCGCGACGACTCCTCGCGCACCAAGGCGGGTTGACTGCGCAGGTTTTGCGCCACCGAACGGGCGATGCGCGCGTTTTGCACCAGGGCGCGCTCGCATTCGGCCACGCGGGCGCGGTGTGCGGCCTGGCGGTCGTTGCCGGTGCGCTTGTGCTGCAGGCCCAGGTCGCGCACCGCAGGGGCTTGCGGCTGGGTCACGGCGGGCGCCGGTGGCTCGGCGGTGACCGAGGCCGCCACCGGCTCAGCCACTGCGACGGGTTGCACGTCGCTGCGACCTGGCGAGTAGCGGATGCGCGGCAGGCCCAGGGCCCGCACGGTGGCGATCTGCTCGACGTTCTTGATCTTGAAGCTGGAGAACGCGAAGGGGTGTTCTGACCAGGACAGATCCAGATGCACATACAGGCCCACACATAACTGAGCGGGGTTCACGTAGTGGGCGGTCTCGGCAGTCTGGGAGGGGTTTGTCAGCAGCATGAGGTTCCGGGTTGGATGGCTGGCACGTCCCTACTTCGGCAGATGTGGATGCCGTCTGAACGGGAGGATGAGAAATGATTCGTGACATGCGTGGTGCCGAATCTGGTCAAGCGCACGTTGTACGCGGCCGATACCCACCCAGGTCTGCAGTTCCCGAGGCCCGATGCAACGCTTGCAAGAAGCGACAACCGCACACCGGCAGTACAGGCAACCCATGGCCAAGCGCATTCTCATCGTCGACGATTCCTTCAGCTTTCGCATGCTGGCCCGGTTGGCGCTTGAGCGCGCCGGCTATGCCGTGCTGGAGGCCGGCAATGGCGAGGAGGCGCTGGCGCAGCTGAACAACACGGATGGCGCGCCGCTGCTGTGTGTGATCAGTGACGTCAACATGCCGCGCATGGATGGCGTGCACTTTGTCGAGCGGCTCAAGCAGCATCCGCTTCAAAAGTACGTGCCGGTGCTCATGTTCTCCACCGAGGCCAACCTGTCGAAGATGGCGCGGTGCAAGGAGATGGGCGTGCGCGCATGGTTGTCCAAACCGTTTTTACCCACCACGCTGGTCGAGGCGGTGGGCAAGCTGGTGTCCCAGGAACCCACCCAGATCACTGCCAACGCCCGATGACTGCACTGACACTTTCTCTTGATGGCGCACCCGCCGCGCCGACCCCTGACGATGCAACGCGGCCCGCTGCCGGCGGGCCGGTGGGCGCGGTGCGGCGCTGGTGCGGTGTCTTGGCCTTGCCAGCTCAGGCGGCCTTGGGGCTTGGCGTGTGGGAGGTGGGTGCGGCGTGGCCCTGGTGGCTGCGCTTGGCGGCCACCGGTGTGGCGCTGCTGGTGCCCGCCGGATGCGCGGTGCGCCGCACCGTGGCTTCGCAGGGTCACCTCCAAGACTTGGGGGCAGCCTTTGCCGCGTTGGGAGCGGGCGAACTGGGTGTGCGTCTGCCAGCAGCCAAGGGGCTTCGAGGCAGTGAACTGGCCGAGGTGACCCGCAGCTTCAACTCGATGGCTGAAGCGTTGGAGCTTCGTGTGGGTGAAGTGCTGCGGGCGTCGTCCATCGTGCAGCGCGCTGGCGACGAGATGTCGATGGCCGCGCAGACCTTGGCCATCCGCACCGAGGAACAATCCCAGGTGATCGACCAGACCAACACCGCCATCGAGGATGTGCTGGCCTCGGTGCGTTGCACGTCTGACATGGCCACGCAGGTCGACGCATCGAGCCGCCGGCTGTGCGACGAAGCCGACCGCAGCGAACAGGTGGTGGCTGCCGCGGTGACCGCAGTGGAGCGCATCTGCCGCAGCACGGCCGAGATGTCGCAGCACCTGGGCATCATCGATGAGCTGACCTTTCAGACCAACTTGCTGGCGGTCAATGCCGCCATCGAGGCGGCTCGCGCGGGGCCTGCCGGTCGCGGCTTTGCCGTGGTGGCTGGCGAGGTGAGGGCGCTGGCCGGGCGCACGGCCGACGCATCCAAGGAGATCAAGGCCATGATCGAGCGCTCGAATGGCGAGGTGTCGATCGGCGTGCGCGAGATCGGCTCGGTGAAGGAAGCCATCGGCGTCATTGGCCAGGGTTTTCGCCATGTCTCCCAGCAGATGCGGGACGTGAGCGGCAACAACCTGGCCCAGAGCGCGGCCATCGGGCTCATCAGCCAAGGGCTGGATCAATTGCTCGTGTTGACGCAGGCCAATACGCAGCTGGTGGTGGAATCGGTCAGCGCTTCCGAGCAACTGCGTGGCGGGGCCGACGATCTGCGCAGCGCCATCGAGCGGTTGAGCGATGGCGCCGCCGTGGAGGCTGCCCTGTCAGCGCCCGGGGCAGGGCCCGCCGCTGCCGCAGCGGATGGCATCGAATTCTTCTGATGCCAGCGGCGACGGGATTTCCTGAAGCATCCACACCACATTCATCAAGATCAGGTCGATCAGCTCTGCGTATCATTGGGCTGCCGCTGCGTGCGGTGCCTGCGCTCAGACCATGAACGAATTGCCTGCCAACCTCGCCACTGCCGAGCTGTCCCAAGCGCTGTTGGCGATGCTGCAAACGTCTGGCGCACTGGCGTCTGTGAAAGACGCCGAAAGCGGGCGCTACGTTTGGGCCAACGAGCGCTGGATCGAGTTCTATGCCGCCCATGCGATAGATGGCGCACCCGCGCTGAATGGCGCCACTGACCTGGAGTTGTTGCCACTGGCCGATGCCACGCTGGTGCGGGCGGCCGATCAGCGGGCTTTGCAGGCCGGCATGCCTGCCGGGGGCGAGCATCGCTTTGAGCGCAATGGCCGCAAGATCGAGATCCGCACGCTGCGTCAGGCGATGACCGGCACCGATGGGCGCCCCTGCGTGCTCAGCCTGTGGTGGGACGACACCGCTGCGCGTCGTGCCGCCGAGCAGTTGAACACCGCGCTGGCGCAGGTGGAGCGCCAGCAGACGGCGCTCGACCAGATGGCCACGCAGCAGCGCAGCGGCAGTGACCGCCCCACCGAGCTGTTCCGTCGCGAGCAGTTCGAGGAACACTTGCGCCGCGAATGGGCCTTGTCCACGCGGGAGCATCGCGAGTTCGCGCTGGTGCTGCTGTCGATCGATCACCTGGCCGATGTGGCGGCCCGGCGCGGTGCCGAGGCGGCTGAGCAGGTGCCCAAGGCCGTGGCGCAGATGCTGCGCTCCAACACCCGTGCGATGGACGTGATCTCGCATGTGGCCGATGGGCGACTGGCGGTGCTGCTGTCGGGCGTGGGCCTGGCCACAGCGCACACGCGCATGGAGCAGATCCGCCGCCAGTGCGTTACCCACTTGGTGGTGCACGATGGCGAGCCGGTGAGCTTCACGGTGTCGGTGGGCATCGCCAGCTTCCCGCACACGGCCGACACGCTGGAGGGCATCAGCCGCGCGGCCGAGCGTTCACTGGCACAGGCCGAAGAGCGTGGCGGGAATCGCGTGGTGTTGGCCGCCATCAGCCTGAAGCTGGCCGTGGCGCAAGGCGCTTCGCAGACGGCTGCGGAGTAAGCCGCCAGGGCGGCTGGGGCGGTACGGCCACGTGCCTGTTGAAAGGTGTCCGCCGCGAGCCAAAGGCCGCATTCCTGAACCCAGGGGTTACAGGTGGGCAAGGTCAGCAAGGCATCGGGTTCATCTGACGCGAGACGATCACACCAGCCGAGCAATGTTCCAAGCCCTAGCTCGCGAGAGCATCGGTTCAAGGAAATATAAAACCTTCGCGAACGCGGCGGACGGTTTCATTCTATGCGTCGGCTACGTGCTGCAGGCGGCGTTCAGAGCAATTGGCCGTCCTGTCCCAGGGCCGCATCGAGACGTTTGACCAGGGTATCGACTTGTGCTTGCTGCTCGGTCGACACGGCCTGCGCCGCAGCCTCACCCGACGGCACCGGCGCGACCGGCGCGGGGGCATTGCCCTGCTCGGCCAGCACGTAGGCCAGGTTGAGGGCGGCCAGCACGGCGATGCGCTCGCGCGCCTTCACCTTGCCGGCGTCGCGGATCACGCACATCTCGCGGTCCACGCTGCCCACGGCTTCGAGCAACTGGGTTTCGCGTCCTTCAGGGCAGGCCAGGATGTAGCTCTGGCCCATGATCGTCACTTCGAGTTGTTTCACGGGGTGCTCGGCGGGGTCGTGGTGTCGGCGGCTTCACCGGCACCCTGGGCGGGCAGGCGCTCGATGAGCGCATCGATGCGGCTGCGCGCGGCGGCCAGTCGTGAGCGCAGGCTGTCGCGGTCGGAGACCACGGCAGAGAGCTGCTGCTCCAGCAGCGCGTTGGTACGCTTGAGTTCCTCGTGGCGCAGGAGCAGGCGTTCAACGCGCTCCGTCAGGTCTTCGAATGTGGACATTGCGCTGGACGATACGGGCCAAGGGCCGGACGGGTGCATGCCGGCAGGGCCGGCTCGGGAGCGCGATTGTAGTGTCGGGCCCCTCGCTGGCACGGCCCGTCGTTGGGGGGACGTGGCAATCTCTGAAAAATGCGCAAACCTCGGCGGGCATCAGGCCGGTGCGGCAGCGATCAGCGCGCGCCGGAGCGTGGCGCGGGGCTCTTGGGCTGGAGGTCGCAGCAGTCGGCCACGGTGCATTCCCAGCAGCGCGGTGTGCGGGCCTGGCACACGTAGCGACCATGCAGGATGAGCCAGTGATGCGCGTCGGTCATGAAGCGTTCGGGCACCCGCTGCAGCAGGCCCTGTTCGACGGCCAGCGGCGTGCGGCCCGGTGCCAGACCGGTGCGGTTGGCCACGCGGAAGAGGTGGGTGTCGACCGCAATGGTGGGCTCACCGAAGGCCACGTTGAGCACTACGTTGGCCGTCTTGCGGCCCACGCCTGGCAACGCCTCCAGGGCCGCCCGCTCGCGCGGCACTTCGCCGCCGTGTTGGTCGATCAGGATCTGGCAGGTGGCCACCAGGTGCTTGGCCTTACTGCGGTAGAGCCCAATGGTGCGGATGTACTGTTCAACACCCACCACGCCCAGGGCCAGCAGCTTGCGCGGCGTGTTGGCCACCGGAAACAGGCGCCGCGTGGCCTTGTTGACGCCCACATCGGTGGCCTGCGCCGACAGCAGCACGGCGGCCAGCAATTCGAAGACCGAGCTGTATTCGAGCTCGGAAGCCGGCTGCGGGTTGGCCGTGGCCAAGCGTTGGAAGAAGGTCTGGATCTTCGAGTCGTTCATGCCCTGGAGTCTATGTAGTCTGCGGCGATTTCTGGCGGCGCGTTCTGGTTACACTCACTTACCGCTCGTGTTTCGCCGCCATCGGCTTCTAGATGCGGGCAGTGTTTTCTCGGAGCTTGACATGGCCAAATTCGAGACAGTTCTTCCATCCTTGTCGGATCCCTTGCAGCGGCAACGACCGGCCGGCATTGAGGTCGATCTGACGGCTGCGGGCTTGACCGGTGTGGGCTGGCTGTTGCTGGCTCGCGCCGTGTCGCTGAGTGGCGTTGATGCCTGGAGCGCGGGACTCTTCGGCAGTTTGATGCTGGTGACCGGCATCGGTCTGTTGCGCCGCGATTGCTGGGCGCGCCGCGTGGCGCTGTGGCTGTTCCTGTTGGGCATGGCGAGCTTGTTCGCGGGCCTGTGGCGGCTCGACGATTTGTTGCATGGGCTCAATGCGCTGCGAGGTGTGGCCAGCGCTGGTGCATTGCCGCGGGCGCAGCCGCCGGTGTTGAGCACAGATGAGGCGCTGCTCATCGTGATGGCTTACTGGGGTGTGGGCTGGTGTGCCTGGCGGCTGTGGTCGCGCGCCACCAGCCGGCATTTCGAGGCGCAGGCCGAACTGCGCCGTCTGCGCAAGGCCCGCCGCGCTCAGCGCAAGTCGCCGTCGACGTAGAACCAGCGGCCATCGAGCCGCTCGAAGCGGCTCAGCTCATGCAGCCGATGCGCCCGGCCAGCCTGCTTGCTGCGGGCCACAAACTCCACCTCCGCGCGGTCGGGGCCGGTGACGCGGCTTTGACGAACGTCCAGGCCCAGCCAAGTCAGCCCGGGCTCATCGAGGTCCAGAGCGGCGGGGCGGGTGCGGGGATGCCAGGTGTCCAGCAGGTAGTCGGGCAAGCACCGCACAAAGGCGCTGTAGCGCGATCGCATCAGCGTGGGCGCATCGGGTGCCTGCAGTTGTTGCGCACCGCCGAGGTGGTAGCGCCCGCAGCATTGGGCGTAGGGCAGAGCGCTGCCGCAGGGGCAGGTCAATGAGAC
>Ga0075012_10005146_pt1 | contig 12036 bp, 12 predicted proteins | sample All_14_2_FD_71474 | JGI IMG/M metagenome (GOLD analysis project Ga0075012, IMG submission 71474) | Freshwater microbial communities in response to fracking from Pennsylvania, USA - Allegheny Zone_MetaG_DW_15 | ecosystem: Environmental > Aquatic > Deep subsurface > Groundwater > Drilled...
GCCTCGCCGCCATCGCGTACGCGTCCGGTGATGCTTTCAGTTACCCACATCGTCGGTGCGTACCGATTGTGACCTGCCCCTGATTTTTTCCTCCACGCGGAGCTAGTGGATTGAATCCAACACTTGGTGCCCGCGAGCTGCGGCGGCGATGATTTTATCTGGGTCGGCGGTCCAGACGAAGGGCTTTGGCTGCTGGTTGTGATCGGCGACGAAGCGGTCGACGACGCCCTTGAAGACGCCGCGTTTGAGGCGGCGCTTGGTCAGGATCGCGAAGAAGCCTTCGACGGCGTTGAGCCAACTGGCCGAGGTGGGCGTGAAATGGAACGTCCATCGCGGATGGCGGCCCAACCAGGCGATCACCTTGGGGTGCCTGTGGGTGGCATAGTTGTCGAGGATGGCGTGGACGGTCTTGCCGGCCGGGACTTCGCGCTCGACGGCGTTGAGAAAGCGGATGAACTCCTGATGCCGGTGGCGCTGCATGCAGCGGCCGATGACCTTGCCTTCCAGAACGTCGAAGGCGGCGAACAGGGTGGTTGTGCCGTGGCGCTTGTAATCATGGGTCATGGTTCCGGCTCGCCCCTTCTTCAGCGGCAGGCCAGGCTGGGTGCGGTCCAGCGCCTGGATCTGCGACTTCTCATCGACGCTGAGCACCACGGCGTGGGCCGGCGGATCGACATAGAGGCCGACGATGTCGCGGACCTTGGCTGCGCATTCCAGTGATCGTGGGCGCCGATTCCACGTGATCGTGGGCGGTCTGGAGCCTGACCGACGGGGGCTATGGAGTCAGGGGTTTTGGTCTGCGTCAAGAGCGCGGCGGCCAGTGATTTTGCGCATGCGCCCCGCGTGCGTGGGCGTTACTTCTTTGTTGACATGAGCTTGCGAGGAAAGGACCGCGCAGGCCCAGAGGGAGGCCCTGTTGGTGCGGTCAAGGGTGCGGCCAGTGCCCTTTGAGCCTTGCAGATTGAACCGCGGGCAGGCGCATGAACCCTCTGATGCTTGAGGTGCCGTCGTCTTTGACGGGTTCCGGGGCGACCATCGCAAGACGTGATCTCCTTATTGTCCTGCGGGCTGACCATGGCCGCTGGACTCCGCATCGATCCGCAGCGCGAGACCAGCGAACATGACGTCGATCGCAGCCGCCAGATAGGCCCTTCTGCCAGCCTTGGTGTTCTTGAACGCCAGTCGCCGAAGAATGCGGTGTCTCGGTGCGGTGACGAGTGCGTTAAAGGCGAAGGTGGCCGCGAAGCCGGGGTCCTGCAGGGCCAACTCACCTCGGCTGGTGCCTTCTTCGAGTATGGCCTGGATCATGCCAATGGCGACATATACTGATCGTGCATAGACCACCTCCTGGAGGGCGGACCTTTCCTGGCCGATCCATACCACCAGGTTCTCCAACCCGACGATCTCAGGCTTGAGCGCCGTCTCCAGCAGCTTGACCCCCAGATCGAGCAGCCGCTCCTGGGCGGTCTCGCCAGTGATCGTCGTCGAGCGGCCCCATAGTCCAGGGTCGTATCCTTAGCCCGCTCTCGGCCAAGGGTGCGGGTGAGCTGGTCGCGGTCCTTGAAGTCGTCGGCGCCGTAGTGAACCGCCAATGTCTCGCGGTGCCGGCTCATCCCGACATAGGCGGCGTGACGGTCCAGGCCGTCGCTGGCCAGCAAGTGGCCGTGGTCCACGGTGATGCCCTGGCTCTTACGGATGGTGGAGCCATAGCCGTGGTCGATGTGGGCATAGTCCTTCAGGTCGAACCGGACCTCGCGCCGATCGGCGCCATCAACGCGCACGGCGAGGCTCGAACCTTCGATCTTTTCCACGGTCCCGAGGGATCCGTTTTTCACGCCCATGGATCGCTCGTTGCGAAGGAACATCACCCGATCGCCGGGGGCGAAGGACCGCGCGCCGCGCTCGGTCTGCACCGCCTGGTCGGTGCCGAGCGCGCCAGCGTCTCGCATCCGGCCGCGAGCGAGCTGATTCAGTTCGGCCACGTCAACGCGGGTGTGGGTGAGCATCACCTGGCTGGCCTCCGGCCGGGCCTGGCGCACCGAATCCCAGCCGTCCACGAGGGCGCTGCGGGCGGCCTCCCGTGTCTCGTGGCCCCGCACCATGCCGACGGCCTCGTAGCGGTCCAGGGCGGCGCCTGTGCGGCCCGTGGCCAGCTCGCGCGTCGCCTCCCGATGCCAGTCCACGCGCTGGCGCCGGATTTCGGTGATCTCGGCCGCGCCGTGGCGCTCGGTGAGCGCCCGGAACGCCGCGCCGGCCTCAATCGCCTGAAGTTGCTCGGCGTCGCCGACCAGCACCACCTTGGCGCCGGCGGCGTCAGCCGCCGATAGCACCCGCTCCATCTGGCGCGAGCCGATCATCCCGGCCTCGTCGATCACCAGCACGTCGCGCGCGGTGAGCCCGTCCCTCCCTTGCGCCCACCCATGCTCGAGACTGGCGATCGTCCGCGAGCCGATACCCGAACCGCCCTCCAGGCTCTCCGCCGCGATCCCCGACAAGGCCGCGCCGCGCACTTGGTAGCCCTGCGCCTCCCACGCCTCGTGGGCCACGCCCAGCATGGCGCTCTTGCCGGTGCCGGCGTAGCCGACAACCATAGCAAGATCACCTGCGCCCGTGATATGATCAAGTGCGTCTCGCTGTGATCCCCTCAGATCGAGCCCGCGACGCTCGCCGGCGACCAAGGCCTCCCCCAAGGCCGCCGGCGAAACCTTGTGTCCGTCGCGCCGCGCCGGCGTCTCGGCCGACCGCTCCAGCCGCTGCTCGACCCCCAGCATTTCGCGGGTGCTGAACCGCTCGCGGCCGGCGCCGTCCTTGCCGAGCGCGACCAGCTCGGGCGAGGTTTTCACCGCACTCATGGCCTGGCTGAACTGATCGGCGTCGTCGGTGTGCCGGTGAACGAACCGCGCCAGGTCGTGGTCGGTGAACGTGCTCTGCTGCCGGGTGATGGCGTCCAGGGCGACGTTCGGCTCGGCGATGATCTTCTCGCCGTTGCGCCGGGCGATCTGGCGGTGATCGAACGCCCGCACGGCGTCCTCGGGTCTGTGACCCTCGCCTCGGTCCAGGCGCCGTGCGCCGGCCGGGCCGATCTTGTGCTGCGGCTCCAGGCCTTCCCGTAAACTCTGCGCCAAAAGTGGCGCTAAGAAAGTCATTCAATTTCAATGTGTTGCGCATAAATAGTGGCGCAACGCATTGATTTATAACGATATTCAGCTTTTTCAACCCGTCAGCGTCAGGCGACCGCTGCTGTCGGCAATCCGAGCAGAGCGGATCGGTTGTTACCCAGCTCAAGGGTCATCACCCCGCGAAGGTTGATATGCCCATGCCCGATCGGCACGATGTGCGCGAGGACATCATTGGAAAAGACACCAGGGTCCCGGTCCGCCGTCTGCTGAATATGGTGCGTGTTCCAGGTCATCATGATATTCGCCAGCAACGTCAGGGAGCCGGATATCGCTTCGAGCTGTTGAGTTGTTCGCCCACGCTTGGCGGGAATAGCGCCGTTGTGAATGGCCCGTTGCAGGCTGTGAACGGCCTCGCCCTGGTTGAGAAGATCCAGGATCTCATTTCGGAACTCGCGATTGCCGAGGTAATCGCAGAGATAAAGGGTCAGCAGCAGTTTACCGAGGGCGGCGCCGGCTTCATAGACTGCGTCACCCCGCGCGGCCGCGCCATATCGGTCCAGCGCATCCGTTGCAGGGTACCAGCCGTCCTTGACCGACGCCCCGAGCCTAAGCAATTCCTCCCATCCGCGCCCTATCACTAGTCGTGGTACGGACTTGGGGGCGATGAGCGGCTTGAGGACCTCCGGCACCGCGCCGGAGAATCCGGTCGGCAGATGAAGCTTGCGTGTCTTCAGGCGCGCCAATCTCGGGGTGAGATCAAAGCCCACCACCTTGGCCAGGGTCATGCCGAAGTGGCTGTGGCCGTGGGTATCGACAGCCACTTTCTCGAGATGATCGACTTGTTTCTGGCGAAGCGCCCCTTCGATCGCGGCCCCAACCTGGCGACGGTTCAAAACGATTGGCTGGTCATAGAGGACGCCCCACTGATCCAGCACATGCGCGTAGGTCCCGATGGCGAAGGTACGACGGCGGGGATCCAACCGTGCCGACCAGAGATATCGGGTCGCCTCCAGGCTCATCATATCGGCGGACGCATTGAGGCCTCGACCCCAGAGGCTCGCCACCGGGTGATGGCGCATAACGCCAAGCACAGCCTCATTGGCGGCGCGCAGGCGTCCATCCGTCTCCAGCCGCAGTACCATCTGACCAAGGCTGTCGGCGTCGACCGCTGGGATCATGCGCGCCAACTCCGCCACGCTCAGGGCTGACCCCAGGCCGAGCAGAGCCGCATAGAGCGTGACCAGCTCCTTGTCCGACTGGGCCGGGCGCTCCAGGAGTTTCCACGAGAACCGCGTGAGCCGGTCAACCTCGATCATGACCGCCGAAAGTTCATGGATTCCCATGGCCGCGGTCGCCTCGGGCGGCGCGGACTCCACTCGAGGATCTGCTGGCGCGGGTTTTCGGCGCGGCACGCGCACAGCATCGCCCTCTATGGTGATTTCACCGGCCTGCACTGCGGCCGCCAAGGCGCCCAATCCCGCTTCCAGCCCCGACTCTAGGCGCTGGAGATATTTCTCGGAGGTGGTTGGGAGCGACATGTTTCGGATCAAGCGCCCGTGGTCTCGGGCCCAAATCGCTTTGGGAATGAGCCGGTCCTCGGGTGCTTGGTGGCTCAGGCTATCGGGCGCGGTGATCGAGCGATTTCGGATCGCTCGTTTCATCAACATGACCGTCGCGGCTCGATAACAGTTCATCGCCGCCTTGCGATCAGGCTGATCGAGGAGACTGCGCCATGATGGGCCAAAGGGGTTAGCGGTGCCCTTCGGCAAAACCTCCGTTGCCGTTCCTCCGAGCCTATCCAGCAGGGCCAAGGCCTCGGCAAGCTTATGGCCGGCTGGAGTCTGCAGCTTTGCCTTTTTCGCCGCGCCCAAGAGGCGTTCCAATTCGTCCTGCCGCTGCGCGAGTTCTTGCCGGATGGCGGCGACCTGAGAAATCTGAAGCTCGGGTTGGAACGGCTCCACCAACGTTGCGAGCCGTGCCCTCAGACCATCGGCGTCCAACGCCCCATCGGCCGCCAGCGCCGTCAAATCCGCGATTAGGCCGCGGAACCGTTTCAGGCGCCCAGTTTGACCTTCGGCGCAAAGCGGGAACATTGGGCCGCGCTGCTCGGTTTATCCGCCCGGCCGGTTCCTTTCTTGCCACTGCGGCGGGGCGGGTCTTGGAGATACGCGTAACTGCTATTGGCTGACGGGCGCCACAGAACCGCCAAATCCTATGTCGCGTTTGGGACCTTTGCGGGGATAGACCCATCGGTCGGCAGTAGGACCGGGACCCTGGTATCTTTTCCAATGGCGTCCTCGCCCACATCACGTCGATCGGGCATGAGCATATCAACCTTCGCGGGGTCATGACCTTTGAGCGGGGTGTTAACCGATCCGCTCTGCTCGGATTGCCGACGTCAGCGGTCGCTTGAAGCTGACGGGCTGAAACAGCTGAATGTCATTATAAATCAATGCGCTATGCCTCCATGGTCGCACAACACATTGAAATTCCACGACTTTCTTAGCGTCACTTTTGGCGCAGAGTTTACGGGAAGGCCCTCCAGGTCGATGCCCTGCGCCTCCAGCGTCCGGTGATCGATCCGCGCATCGATGTTGAGTTCGGCCAGGCGCTCGGTCACATGCTCAGCTCAGCGCTCGCGCCAGTCGGTCAAAAGGTCGGTGCTGTTCCACTCGCGGTCCTTCTTGCCGAAAGCGCCCGGCGCGCCCGGCCCCTCCGGGACAACCTCGCGCGTCGTCAACATCACGTGGGCGTGCGGCTTGGCCAGGCCGTCCGGTGCCTCAAGGCCCTGCTGCGCAAGGCCGCCGCCCGAACCGTCGAACAGCTTTGGAAGACCATCGCCCAGGCTATCGACGCCTTCACACCCAACGAATGCGCCAACTACTTCGCCGCCGCAGGCTATGATGCAGACTGATCGGAAAACGCTAGCCGATCTTGGATGCGAGTCCGTGGCCGCAGCCACCGTGATCGATCATGGCCGTCGACCTCGTGCGCACGCAACGCTTTGATGCCGCCCTGCTGGACTCAAATCTCGACGGCCACAGAAGCCATCCCGTGGCCGGCGCCCTTGCCGCGCGAGGCGTGCCGTTCGCCTTGGCCACGAGCCACGGCGGCCATGGTCTGAGGGACATCGACCGCGACCGGCCATTGTTGTTGAAGCCGTTTAGATATGAAGTGCTGGAAGAGATACTTGCAGGCCCGCTCTCTCCGGTCGGCACCAAGAAATAGGCGAGGGTGGTCGGGGCCGCGACTTGGTCGCCCCTCAAGCGGGTCACATCATCTGCATGATTGGCGATGACCTGCAGGAAGTTGTCGGCAACCGACACATCGAATGGTCCGCCCCGTCGCCGTCGCCTTGGTCCATCGGCTGACGCCGGCTTGTGGCGAATTGGCGCAGCCATGACCTCGATGATTGACCACAACCCATTGTACACAAGGGCTTCTAGCCCGGAAATCGACAGAATTCAGGGCTCCTGGCCGGTCCTCAGAACGCGTTTTGCTCCATCCCCGACTGTTCTGTTAACCACGGGCCGGGATGGTCGTTCGAAATGCGCTCGGAGCGGCCATAATGTTCAAAATATTGCTGTGCGTCGCGACAGAACACAATTGGTGGCTGGTCGTGGTCGCCGCGCTCGTCTGTGTCCCGGCCACGCTGGCGACGTTCTTCCTCTATTCGAAGGTTCCAACGTTTCCGGTGTGGAGGCGTTGGACCTGGCTCGCCATGACGGGCTTGGTCGCCGGTTCTGGCATCTGGACGACGCATTTTGTCGCCATGCTGGCGTTTAAGACTGGGCTACCGACGGGTTATGAGGCCCTGGCCACAATGGGGTCGCTGGCTGTCGCCGTCATCAGCACCACCTTGGGCTTTGCCGCGGGTTCAGCGACGACTGCAGATTCTCGGCGGCGACTGACGTCGATCGGCGGCGGCCTCGTCGTCGGCCTGGGCATCACCTCCATGCACTACGTCGGCATGAGCGGCTACCGGACGACCGGCGTCTTCCAGTGGGACGTGAACTACATCGTGGCCTCCGTGCTGATTGGCGCGCTGTTCGCTAGCGCGGCCCTCTTTGTCGCCCGCCCCGGCGCGGGGCTTAAGCAGCAAGCCGCAGGGGGAGGTCTGCTCAGTCTCGCGATCGTCGGGATGCACTTCACGGGGATGACCGCCGTGACGATAGTTCCTGATCTCAGCATCGCGGTGCCCGCTTCGCTGATGTCGGATCCGGTGATGGCGGCCGTCGCCGTGGCGGTCACTGCGCTGATCCTTATCACCGCGATCGGCGGCGTGGCCCTCGACGCCGCCAGCCGCAATGGAAACCTTCGCCGCCTGCGCGAGGCGCTCGATGTCATGCCGGAAGGCTTGGCCTTCTACGACGCGAACGATCGGCTGGTGGCGTGGAACACGCAGTACGACGATCTTTGCAGGACATCTGGGGCGATCCTCGTCGCTGGCATGCCATTCTCCGACTTGCTGGAATCGAGCCTTGTCCATGGCGTCTACCCTGAGGCGGTCGGGCGAGAGACGGAGTGGCTCGCCGAACGAAACGCAGCTCGCCGTGACGAGGCGCCCAGCCTGACGCAGCAAACCGCTGGCGGACGATGGCTGCGGATCACCGAACGGCGCACTGGCGATGGGGGCACTGTCTCGGTCAGCGTGGATATCACCGACCTGAAGCGCACGGAAGCGGCCATGGCCCAGGCGCGCGACAAGGCCGAGGAGCAAGCCCGGCGGGCTGAGGTCGCCGAGGGGGTTGCCGGCCTTGGCAACTGGCGCGTGGATGCGCGCACTCGCGACGTCACCTGGTCGACCCAGATGTACCATATCTTCGGCCTCGCCTCCGACGCGCCGCTCGACCTCGAGGCGCTGATAGGCATGATCCATCCTGACGACGCTGAGGCTGTGGCGGCCCGACTGAAGCGCCAACTCGCGACAGGTGAGGTCGACGAGAATTCGATCTCACGGATCGTGCGTGCCAACGGCGAGGTCCGATACCTGGCGCGCAATTCTCGTGCCGAACACGGTCCCGGCGGCGAGGTCATCGCCATGATCGGAACCATGGTGGACGTGACCGACCAAAAGCTCCTCGAGGCCCGGCTTCGGCTAGCGCGAGCCGAAGCCGAAGCCGCTGCGGGGGTGAAGGCGGAGTTTCTCGCCAATATGAGCCATGAGCTGCGCACGCCGCTGACCAGCATCATCGGCTTCACGAGTCTCGCGGCCGAGCAGAGCGACCTGACCGACCTGACCCGCACCTATGTGGAACGCGTCGGCGACGCCAGCCGTGCGCTCCTGTGCACCGTCAACGACATCCTGGATTTCTCGAAGCTGGAAGCCGGACAGGTGAGCTTCCAGGTCCAACCGGCCTCCTTGGCCAAGCTCAGCCGCGCCACATTGGACCTGTTCACGCCACAGGCCGGCGCCAAAGACCTGAACCTCACCCTGGATGGGGAGGCCGCAGACAACGATCTGATCATTGCCGTCGATCCGGACCGGATACGCCAAATCCTTCTCAACCTTGTCGGCAATGCGGTGAAGTTCACCACGGGCGGCAGCGTTACCCTGCGCACGCGCTACGATCGCGCCGCCGAGGTCCTCAGCGTCGATGTGATCGATACCGGAGAAGGCGTTGCCCCGGACAAGCAGGATCGCCTCTTCAAGCGGTTTTCGCAGGTCGATGGGTCGTTGACGCGGGTTCAAGGCGGCACGGGCCTGGGCTTGGCGATCTGCAAAGGCTTGGTGGAGGCCATGGGCGGGGAGATCGGCGTCGAGAGCCGGATGGGTGAGGGCAGTCGGTTCTGGTTCAAGGTCCCCGCGCCCTTGTCGAGCCTTTCGCAAGGCAACACCGATGGCTTGGCGATGGAACGGCTGACGTTCGGCGGCGTCCGCGTGCTCGTGGTCGACGACCACCCGACCAATCGCGAACTGGCGCGCTTGTTCTTGGCAGGCGTCGGCGCCGAGGTTTCCGAAGCAGTTGATGGCGAAGAGGCTGCACAGATGGCGGCGGAGTGGCCATACGACGTGATCCTCATGGACCTGCGCATGCCAAGGCTCGATGGGCTGGGCGCCTTGCGGAGAATACGCGCCTCGCAGGGCCCAAATGACGCCACCCCCATCCTGGCCTTCACTGCGGACGCAGACACCAATATGGCGGACCGATTGATTTCCGCTGGCTTTCAGGACGTCGTCGCCAAGCCGGTAGGCGCCGGAGCGCTGATCGCCTCCATAGCTCGAGCCACGGCGTTCGCGGAGGATCCGCAGCCTCAGGAACTCGCCGATGTCGGTTAGGTCGCGGATCCTCGTGGCGGAGGACGACCTCGGCGTTCGAGATCTCATCCGCACGCGGCTCGAGATGGCGGGCTATGACGTCCATACCGCCCGAACTGGGGCCGAGGCGGTGGGACGCGTCAGAGAGTTGCGGCCGGATGCGATGGTCCTGGATATCAACATGCCGGAAATGGATGGCTTCGGCGTCCTCGAGGCGCTCAAGGCCTATTCTGGCGCCAAGCGTATCCCCGTCCTTGTCCTAACGGCCCGGCACACCGCTGAAGATGTGCGGCGTGCCGTAGGCCTCGGCGCGAAGGACTATCTGACGAAGCCGTTCAGCGAGAGCCAACTCCTGGCGCGGGTCGCCCGGCTACTCCGTCCGCCCATTTCAACTGCTCCAAATGAAAGCGAACTACTGGTCTGACGGTTGGGAAGGTAGTCCTGGGCCGGCGAAACGAGGCTTGCACACAAGTGCTTTTGGCTGCCATGGCTTTCACTAGGCAGTGATCGCGGTCGAAGCTGACCAAGCAGGAGAGCATGAGGAAGTGTGGGGTGGGTCCCGCAGTCTGCGCCAGAATGAGGCGTTGATCGTTGTCGTTGGCCAAACCCGGATACCAGCGCTCGAATGTTGATCGCAGCGTTCCGTCGAGCGTCTTGGTGCGGGCCTGCAGGAGCAGGTGGGCGCCGCAGCGGCTCCATTGCATCTGCTGCTTTTTGGCGAACCGCTTGCTCACCACAGCGTTGACCGTCGCCTCCACAAACGCCGAGGAGATCCGCTCACCCGACCGATACCGTTCGCCGTAATTTATGAGGCTCGCCACGTTCGAGGTGACCTGCCCCTGATTTTTTCCTCCACGCGGAGCTAGAGTCCGTCCCTTGAGAGGACGGACATGAAGCGAGCGAGATTTACGGAAGAGCAGATCATCGGGATCCTGCGGGAGAACGAGGCTGGGGCGAAGGCGGGCGAGTTGGCCCGCAAGCATGGGGTCTCGGAGGGCACGATCTACGCCTGGAAGGCCAAGTTCGGCGGCATGAGCGTGTCGGAGGCCCAGCGGCTGAAGGCGCTGGAGGACGAGAACCGACGGCTCAAGTCGCTGCTGGCCGACGCCATGCTCGACAAGGCGGCGTTGAACGAGCTGCTCTCAAAAAAATGGTAGGGCCCGCCGCCGTGCGCGAAGGCGTCGCTCATCTGCGGACGGTGTTCGAGATCAGCGAGCGGCGGGCCTGCTCCATCGTCAAGGCGGACCGCAAGATGGTGCGCTACCGCTCTCGCCGCGCGCCCGACACCGAGCTGCGTGAGCGACTGCGCAGCCTGGCCGCCGAGCGGCGACGGTTTGGCTATCGACGGCTGTTCGTCCTGCTGCGGCGGGAGGGCGAGCCTTCCGGCAAGAACCGCATCTATCGGCTCTATCGCGAGGAAGGTCTGCCGGTGCGCAAGCGCCGGGCTCGCCGCCGCCCCATCGGCACACGGGCGCCGATCCTGGTGGAGGCCAAGGCCAACGCCCGCTGGTCGCTGGACTTCGTGCACGATCAGTTCGCGGGCGGACGCCGGTTCAGGGTTCTCAATGTGGTCGACGACGTCACCCGAGAATGTCTGGCGGCGATCCCTGACACCTCGATCTCAGGTCGGCTCGTTGCGCGGGAGCTGTCGGCGCTGATCGCCCGTCATGGCCGGCTAGGGATGATCGTCAGCGACAACGGCACGGAGTTCACCTCGACGGCCATTCTGGCCTGGGCGGAGGATCATCGCGTCGCCTGGCACTATATCGCGCCGGGCAAGCCCACCCAGAACGGCTTCGTGGAGAGTTTCAACGGCCGGATGCGCGACGAACTGCTCAACGAGACCCTGTTCTTCAGCCTCGACCACGCCCGCCAGAAGCTCGCCGCCTGGGCCGAAGATTACAACACCCGCCGGCCACACTCATCGATCGGCTACCAGACCCCTGCGGCCTATGCCGCGCACCTGAACGCAACAGGCCGACCCGCTGCGCAATGTAGAAACTCCACGGCTCGGCCTGTTGCTCCAACCGCGCCATCCGGCGTAACCAATGCCGAGACTCTGGTCCGCGCTGGATGAAAGCTCAGAGGCAGGTCAGGCTGGACGGGCTTTTCACCGCGTCGCGTCAGCGTCTGCAGAACTTCGTAGCCGTCAATCTCAGGCAGACCTGGATCGAGGACCATGGCGGCGGGGCGACCACTTTGAGGGTGTCGCGGACGGCCGGACGCTGCGAGCGACGCAAGTGTGAAAGCCGGCCACATCCAGTCGGATCTGCAGGAGTTCGAGCACGGTCCGATCGCTGTCGCCGACCACGACCTTCAAACCCCGATGGTCGATCATTGGCCCGCTCCCCGCTCGGCGCGGCCTGACTTGCAAACGAGTTCAGACCGCCGCCGTCGCCCCGTCGTTGACCGACCGGCTTCCAATTGGTCACGACCTTCATGACCTTGCGCCTAACGCGAGATTAATCGCGACGATCTGCGACGAAATTACACACCGCGTTGAGCCGTGCGGCTTCGCCGACTGGAGTCTGCGCTGCGCCCAATTGCCGCGCTAACAATTAACCAATGCGATAGCGCTGTTGTGCAAAATGATCAAAATGGGGAAGCGGCAGGTCATGCGGGAAGCAGAAGCGCGGCGACTTGAAGCGCTTCGTATAG
>Ga0075012_10005147_pt1 | contig 12036 bp, 7 predicted proteins | sample All_14_2_FD_71474 | JGI IMG/M metagenome (GOLD analysis project Ga0075012, IMG submission 71474) | Freshwater microbial communities in response to fracking from Pennsylvania, USA - Allegheny Zone_MetaG_DW_15 | ecosystem: Environmental > Aquatic > Deep subsurface > Groundwater > Drilled...
TGATTCTATATTCTTTTTTACGCTTAAATATTCATTGAAAACCGCTTTTTAGTCGATGAAATGACTATTATTTCAGTTAAAAGAATTTTTCAAACAAAGATTTTTAAGTGTGTTACTGTTCCTCCTTTTTGTTAAATAGATTATTATAACAATCTATTTGCTCGAAGTTTATAGAAGGATACATTCCGGACTTTATTATGTGCTCGTTTTTCGTTTACTTTGTAAAATAAAAATAATCAGATGATTCAACGTATTCAAACAATCTATTTGGCCGTTTCTATGATTTTACTTTCAATAGTAGCTACAGGAAGTGAAGTTTTTCGTTTTGTTGGTAACGACTTCTATTTTGTGTTTAATTCTTTTGGAATTTCTCAATATTCTATTGCTTCTACATCTGGAAAAGCAGAAGTTGTAAATGCATATCCATTTTATATTAGTTTGATTGCAATCGTATTATTGCTTTTCATAACGCTTATGGCATATAAAAACTTGAGTCGTCAATTGAAATTGGTGCGAATTGTATTTTTTCTATACCTGCTTTTAACAATCGCTCTTGTTGTGTTCTCTTTTATTGGAGAGAATCAATTCGAAGGTGGACCTTTTAAGCGAGAATTGGGTCTCGGTTATCTTCTTTTCGTGCTTGGTTTACCTTTCGTATTCCTTGCTAATATCTCAATCAAACGCGACAAAGGTTTGATTGATTCACTTAACCGCTTGCGTTAATTCATGAATTATCTTTCTGTTGAAAATCTCACCAAATCGTTTGGTGATCGAGTTATTTTTTCTGATTTAACTTTCGGTATTGACCTCGGTCAAAAAGTAGCAATCGTTGCTAAAAATGGTAACGGTAAAACGACCATGCTGCGCTGTTTGATGGAGCTGGAACCCTATGATAGTGGTCGCATCGTTTATCGCAATGACATTCGAGTTGCTTTTATGCAGCAAAGTGAAAATTTAGATGATACACATACCATTCTTGAAGCTGTTTTTTCGCATGATTTACCTGAATTACAAATAGTTAAAAAATACAATCAAGCACTTCGTGAAGGGAATGAAGCATTGATTCACGAATGTTACGACGAATTAACTGAGTTGAATGCTTGGGACATGGAAGTCAAAGTGAATCAGATTCTTTCTGTTTTGAAATTGGATAATACTGATTTATTGATTGGTAGTTTATCTGGTGGACAAAAGAAACGTGTGGCATTAGCCCAAGTACTCGTAGCTGAAGCAGATTTTTTAATCCTCGATGAGCCAACAAATCACCTGGATCTGGATATGATTGAGTGGTTGGAAGAATACCTTTCAAAGTCAAAATCAACGATTTTAATGGTAACGCATGACCGCTACTTTTTAGAGGTTGTGTGCGATACGATTTATGAATTGGAAGATAAAACGATCTACAAATACAAAGGTAATTTCTCATATTATCTAGAGAAAAAGGCGGAACGTCAAGAGCAATTGGCTTCAACCATCGAAAAAGCGAAGAATACGTTTAAAAAGGAATTAGATTGGATTCGTCGTCAACCAAAAGCAAGAAGTGTAAAACAAAAAGCAAGAGTTGATTCGTTTGAAGGCGTTAAAAAGGCGGCAAGTCAACGAATTGATGAGGACGAAATTGACATTCCAGTTAAAATGGAACGTCTTGGATCCAAAATTTTGGAATTACACAAAATCGGAAAATCCTACGGTGATAAAGTCATTTTAGACAACTTTACTTACAATTTTCAGCGCAAAGAACGCTTAGGGATTGTTGGAAATAATGGAACAGGAAAATCGACTTTTTTGAATGTGATTCAAGGTCGAGAAGAGATTGATAGAGGAAAGGTTGTAACTGGTGAAACTGTTGTTTTTGGATACTATAGTCAAGATTTGATTAAAGTGGACGAAGACAAAAAAGTGATTGATGTCATTCGTGATATTGCCGAATTTATTCCACTTGAAAAAGGTCGTCAGCTATCAGCTGCTCAATTTTTGGAGAAATTTCTATTTGAGCGACACATGCATTACAACTTCGTGCATAAGTTGAGTGGTGGTGAAAAACGTCGATTGAAACTGATGACGGTGTTGATGTCTAATCCGAATTTCTTGATTTTAGATGAGCCAACAAATGACCTTGACATATTCGTAATGTCAGTTTTGGAAGACTACCTGCGTACCTTCGAAGGTTGTTTAATCGTTGTTTCGCATGACCGTTATTTCATGGATAAAATGGTTGACCATTTATTCGTTTTTGAAGGTGAAGGGGCAATCAAAGATATTATTGGAAATTACACTGAATACCGCAAGCAAACAGCGGCAGATTACAAAAAGGAAAAGCAAGAAATTAAGGATGGTGAACCAGCTAAACAAGTAAAGGTTACCCAACTTTCTGAATCTTCTGAAAAGCCAGCTGAAAAAAGAAAATTGTCGTTCAAGGAAAAAGAAGAATTCAAACAAGCTGAAAAAGACATGGAAATCCTTGAAGTAGAAAAAGAGGAACTAACGAATAAACTTTCAGATTCAAGCTTATCCAACGAAGAATTAATGAATGCAGGAATTCGCTTGTCGGAGGTTGTTTCTAAATTGGAAACAGCGACTGATCGTTGGTTGGAATTGTCTGAGTTTATTTAAATGCTGAAATATTACGTACTTGTTTGGTTGTCGATTGCAACTGGAGGAAGTATCATAAACACGGTGTTATGGTGGTTGGAGGAGTTGGTTTTAACTGTGCCAAATACCGATTTTGATCACGGTGTAGAACATTATTTTGGTGTTTTCATCATTGGTTTTATTTTAAGTTTTTTGATTTCGTTGCCAAGTTTGTTTTTCATCTATTTTATTGAAGAATGGAAAAAAGCACCTTTCACCATTTGGCTTCATTTTGCGATTTTTACTATACATATTCTTGCTGTTTATTTATATGTTGGATTATTCAGATATTCATTTCTCGCACTTCTTGGATATGTATTGGTTGGTGTTATAGCCTATTATTTTGCCATATTTAAAAACAAAACTAATTCAAGTAGTAATGATGAACTCATTGACTTAGATTGATAGTATAGGTTTTTTATTAAGTGATGCGTGCAAACTTTCAATTACCTTTGTACCGTTAAATATATTCCATCCGTTTTGAGAAATTTTGAAGAATTAGGCGTTAGTGACAATCTTATTAAAGGATTGAAAGAGTTGAACATCATTACTCCAACAGAGATTCAGCAAAAAGTAATTCCATTATTGATTGATGGAGAAACAGATATTGTGGGTCAAGCTCAAACAGGAACAGGTAAAACTGCTGCTTATGGATTACCACTTTTGGAAAACATCGATGCAGATCGTAAGGAAATTCAAGCATTGATTCTTTGTCCCACACGTGAATTAGGTCAGCAAGTTGCCAAACAATTATTCAAATTCACGAAGTACTCGGATCGCATATTTATCGAAGCTGTTTACGGTGGAGAAAATATTGATTTGCAAATTTCAGCTTTGCAACGACCAACGCATATTGTGGTGGCAACACCAGGAAGATTAATAGATTTAATTAATCGAAAAGCGCTTGATTTGAGTCATGTTGAGACAATTGTTTTGGATGAGGCAGATGAGATGTTGAGCATGGGTTTCAAAGTTGAATTGGACGAAATCATGAGTTCGATGCGTAACGTTGGAAATAAATGGCTTTTTTCGGCAACAATACCAGCTGGAATTCAACAAATTATTAAAAAGTATCTTTCTCCGAATGCCCATAGAATTACGGTTAATCCTAAGAATGTTGTCAACAACAAGATTAATCACCAGTACTTGATTTGCGATGATACAGATAAATTGTATGTCTTGTTGCAATTTTTGAAAACTGAAAAAGAGAATAGGGGAGTTGTATTTTGTAGAACGAAAGCTACTGCTCAGAAATTAGCAAAACAACTTCAGTCAAAAAATGTATTGGCAGATGCTATTCATGGTGACTTGCAACAAAAGGAGCGTGATAAGGTAATGCGAGCGTTTAAGAATGGCAGTGTGCAAATTTTGGTTGCAACTGATTTGGCAGCTCGAGGAATAGACGTGGAAGGACTTTCGTTTGTTATTCATTATCAACTTCCAGAAAGCGAAGAATATTACACGCATCGAAGTGGAAGAACGGCAAGAGCAGGAAAAGAAGGTGTTTCGTTGTGTCTTGTCAACCCTTCTGAAATCAAAATTCTACGCAATTACGAACGTACCTTATCCATCGGTTTTAAACAAATTCGCGAAACGAAATAAGTTGTCTTAATCAACTTTCAGCTTAATGCTGTAATAACTTTCTTTACCGAAATTTTCTTTACTGTCATAAGAGACTTCCAGCAATTCTATGTTGTGATTTTTGTAGCTTGTAACTGATGTAAATCCATCTCCCAACCCAAGCGTAATAATTTCATTGTTATCAAGTTCAATGTCAACTGAAACTCTTCCTGCCCAAACACACGTATTACCGGGTGCACAGCGAGATTCTTCCACCAACTTTGTGAATTTGAGTTCCATTTTGTCTTTACCTCCTAATTTCACTATTCCAGTGTGATTAAACGCCAGCGTAAATTCTTCTTTGAGTTTATATGTCTTTTTTGTGCAAGCAGCAAACAAAACACTCAGACCGATTAAAACGAATAATAAATTTGCACTTTTCATAATTAAAAATAACGTCGCTTAAATTATTTTATTTTACAACTGAGAAATAGCTTTATTTAATAATCATAGTCACGGCTCTCAGTTCTCTACTCTCGATTCTTAATTTCAACATCACTCCTTCTCCTCAACAATAACTCTAATTCCTTCCGAATGTGAAGTAAATTCAGGTGCATACATATTTTGAACCGTAGCTATCCCATTTGAAAAATCTCCGAAATGACTCACGCGTAAATCGTATTCAAATACAAATGTTCCTTTTGGCACAAAATCCATGAAGAAGTTCGTAGCAGCATCACGCGTGCTTTCATAATAGCCAAGTCCGTCTTGCCATTTATAGCGAGAAAAGACATTGATTGGTTCAAATCCAGCTGCACGCATATCTTTTAAATGAACATATTCCATATCTCTATCTGTTCTCAATTCGATGCGCACGCGAACTTTATCCCCAGGTTTCAATATTGTTTCACTGGTGATTGGTCGCATGACAATTCCACTTTCAGTAACTTCAACTAGGAAAAGTTGTTTTTGCAATTTGAGTGGTGTTTCGTGCGTCGTGATTTTATCTAAATCTTCAAAATATTGCCAGTACATAGCTCCCCAACTTACACCTTCTGTTTTGCGTGTAATTGAAATATTTCCTAATTCTGGTTGAATCGCTTCACCTTCCCAAGACGTTTTGAAATAACCTGTACCAGCTTCTACTTTTGCACCGTTAGCTGCAGGATCAAAGACTTTACCGTTGATTTTAATTTCAGCCATCTCAGTATTAGCTAATATATCTGTTCCGCGAAGTAATAAAGCGTAACACGCTTCGGCTGTTGCTTTCGTTGTTTTCCAGTCAGTCGTTTGTTTTTGCTTTAACAACCAAACTTTTAACTCTTCAACTGCTTGTGTATCGTTTGTGACTTCATCAAATGCTTCAATCAGCAATGCTTGCGTTTCAATTGGCGCTTGATACCAATAGTAGCCACTCACATTGTCTTTCCAATACATTCCTAATTCTTCATGCACCAATGCTCTTTCTTTCAAGGATGCCATGATTTTTTCAGGTAAAGCTGGAATTTCGTAGCGTTTTGCTTGAAGTGCAATCATTCCTTCATTGTAAATATTGAAATTCAACCAATAAGTTGCCGCTTGATGTTGATAATAGTCGAATGCTTCTTTTAATTCAGGTGTTATTGGTAAATCCTTGAAATAACTTCTCGCATAGAGGTATTGCACCTGTAAATTGGTGATGCGTTGCTCTGTTAAATAATAAGGATCAAGTGCTTTGAGACGATTATAATTCTCTATGATTCGCTCGTCTAAATAATTTACCCCGTTTTTGACCATTTTCCAAACACGCTGATTTTCTCGAACATCTTTTATTCCCAGATGATCTAAATGTCCCATTCCTGTTATGATGTGTTGTGTGATATACGTATTGTCTTCCATTCCTGGGAACCAAGGGAAGCCGCCATTCGAAACTTGTATCCTTTCTAGTTTGCGTAAGTTTTGATCTAGTTCATTCCCCATTTTATTCAAATCGAATAACAATGCAACTCGTTTTTTACGTTCGCTTTCATCTTTCGCCTCAAGTACCCATGGAGTTTCTTCCAACATCAATGATTTCAGTTCTTGATTCTTTTCTATATTGGATAAAAATGCCTCTGGACTCGATTCCTTCCAGCTATCAAACACTTCCTTAATTTTTGGACTTGAATTGACAATATTGAAAGCCAATGAATTTGCATAGAAGCGCGTGAAGAGTTGCTCTGCACATTCGTGAGGATATTCCATCATGTATGGCATGGCTTGAATTGCATACCAAGCGGGATTAGATGTATACTCCAATGTTAATTTATGGTGTTTTAAACTTGAAGAAGCATCACTGTTTATCAATTTCGTGAACGTGAAATCCTTTGTACCAATCCCTTTGCTTGGCAATGGAAGCGACTCAGTAACCAACATTCGATTTGACAAAATTGGCAAGGCCATTTCTTCTCCATCTGTGAAATTTCCTGCAGATGCAACGACACGATACGTTATTGCTCCAATTCCAAAAGGAACTTCAATATCCCAAGCAAGTCGAGCACTTTGACCTTTTTTAACAGAGAAATCAATGATGGCATTGGTGTTTTTGAACAGCGCATCAATTGGTTTCATTGTTGTTGCGTCAAATAACATCAATTGGGCATTTCCACTTAAGTCACCTTCCGATAAATTAGAAACTTTAGCTGTAAAGGTCATTTTGTCTCCTTCACGCATAAATCGCGGAGCATTTGGAACAACCATTAATTCTTTCTGAGTAAGGATTTCTTTTTGTAAGTAACCAGTTTTTAAGTCTTTGGTATGTGCCAGACTCAAGAACTTCCAACTTGTCAATGATTCAGGAACCGTAAACGAAAGAATGATTTCACCATTTTCATTCGTTTTTAATTGGGGAAAGAAAAAGGCTGTCTCGCTTAAATTAGATCTTGCTTTAATTGAACTGAGTTTCCCAGCACGATTATCTGATTCCGCTAATTTTCCATCACCAATGCTATTTCCATAAACTCCAGGTGCTATGCTTTGGTCATCTTTTGAATTTTTAGTTCTACTCTTTGAAGCAACCACAACACTTTCAAGATTTTTTTCTTCACGTTCACCTGCAAAACCACCTATTAATCTTGTTTCACTTACGGCATCCATCATAACTGCACCTTCATCAAAATCACCCTCATCAAAATCTACATACTCAGAGCGAGCGTATATATTGCGATACGTGTAATAATTGTTATTGTATCCCCACCAATTCAGGTTGTCATAACTACGTGTTTGGTAGTAAGAATATTTATTGAAGAAATTATAATAAATTGTTGATTGTTCTTTTCCGAATCCACTTCCATTCCAATAGCGTTCTGAATAATTACTATTGAAAATATTCATATAAAATGAATTAGCACTGAACTCATCTAGAGAGGCATCATACATCGCTGCAAGCATTTCAGCAACTACCTTTTCACCTTTGGGACCTTTAATCTTCACTTTCCATTCCTCTTTTTGTCCCGGTTGAAGTTTATCTCTAAATGTCTCAAATGAAACATCTAATGTTTTATTTGTAAAAGGAACAATAATCGGCTGGTCGACATGATGTTCTCTTCCATATTTCACAGCAGCTAAGTGAATGGTTAAATTGCCACGGTGTTTCTCTTCAATCGGAATAGAGATTTTCTTTTGAGAACGACTTAACGTAATTATTTCACGTTTAATGATGACACCTTTGTGTTCAAGTTCGTATATCACTTTTAAATCAGTTGCTGCAGAGGCAATTAAAAATTCCCCTTTTTCACCAGGTTCACAGAACATTTTCAAAGGTGTAAAAGACCAAATTTCATTCACAGCATTGCGCTCAGATTTTTGATCATTGATAATCATGTATCGAACATCAGTGACAGTCTCACCAAATTCATCTATTGCTGAAGCTTCTACTACGTATCGTCCTGGTTCCCAATTTTTCATGGAAGTAAATTCTACAGAATCGATTAATCCAGTGTTGAAGGGTACATCAAGCACTACTGCACCTTTTGGATAATTAGCAATTTCATTTTCATTCTCGTATGGGTCATGCGGGAATAGTTTTGCATAATCTTCTTTGGAAATTTCCTGTATATCTGGTTTTTCCCACAAGGCACTTCTGAAAACAGTTTCAGGTTCAATTAATTTGGTCACCCGGACATTTCCTTTTGCATCTACATCTTGACCATTGAGGTTAGAAGTTGTTACACGGAAAAGGTTTTTATCTGAACGGTCAATTTCACTTGGAATGCCAAGTGAAAGATTCATAGCTGTAAATCCAACACGAACAGATTGCTGCGAACTGCGTGTTTCACCATTCATATCTGTCACATCAGCATTAATAACGTAGGTATAATATGGATAGAATTTTTTATCAATCGAAGGATCTTCTTTTGCTTCAAATTCGATGATGAATTCTCCATTTTCATCTGTTTTGATGTCGCCATTTTCAATAACTAGTGCTGATCCTTGCGGTGTATATCCCCATCGATACCATGACCATGAAGGGAATGAACTAGTTCGCGTTATGCGATATTGTACATCCGCACCATCTACATTTGCTCCAGAAAAAGATTTTGCGGTTCCTGTGATGGACACTTTTTGCCCAATTTTATAGACGCCTGTTATTGGTTTGAATTCTACTTCAAATTTTGGACGTTTGTATTCTTCTACTGAAAAATACTTCGAACCATAGGCATCCGAAATACGCATTTGGCCAGTTATCCCTGTTAAAGGAACAGTGAAGCTTCCACTGAAGGTTCCAAAATCATTGCTTGTTAATTTTAAATCGGATACTTTTTGACCATTGGCATCATACATCGTTACAAGCGACATTTTACCTGTCCCCAAGGTGTGATTATCTCCACTGTGATTAATTCTAATTCCTTTGAAATGAACAGTTTGTCCAGGTCGGTATATTCCTCGGTCAATAAAGAAATGAGTAGTACTTGTAGGTTTATTGTTTTGATAATCTTTGTACTGATAAAGCTGACTACCATTGTTGTAACGGTCGTTTCCTTTGCTTAAATCGATATAGATATTGCGGTATTCGCTCTTCGAACGAATCGTGAACATTCCATTCGCATCGCTTTTATAGGATTCTTGTTTTGTGAAATGGTAAGAACGAGTAACATAGCTGTATTTGTTGATGTAAATTGAGGCATTTACATCTTTAATTGGTTCACCAGTTTCACGATTGGTTACGAAGATATCATAGCTTTGATCGCCGTTGTTGCGATAGGTATAACTAATGTCACTTACCCAAAACGGACTGTAGGCAATTGCATTTTCATTCAATCTGAACTCTGCATTTGGCGAACTTAAAATCACATACTGTCCTTTTTCTTTAGGTGAAATTGTCAATTCAACAGCATGTTTTTGAAAATCTCCCGGATTACTCAATTTTTTATCCCACGCTTCAATTTGAGTTTGCTTGAGTATATCTGCCACCAAATCTTCACCATAAAGTCGGTTCTTTAGGAAATAGTCCCAATCCACTTTTACAATTTTAAAGTAAACTTGATTGAGATTTTGATAGTTCAATTTAATTCGCTCTGTGCGATTGGGTACAAAAGTGGACTCCATTTCAAACGCAATACTTTTCTCCTCAATAGTTTCTTTTAAATTGATACAAAGTTTAGCTCCATACGACTCTGGAAAACGACTAATTGCTTCAACACAAATATCAAATGCTTCTTTCTTCTTGAAACGGTTTTCAGGTGTTGATTTCGAGTATGAATTTCCTAATTCAACATAATATGAAGCGAGCTTATATTGGATTTCGGCATAACAAGCATTCGAATTGTATTTTGATCCCAATTTTTTTAGAGCATTCTCATACCATAGATTCTTATCCGAGTCAATTGATGTATTTCGCACAAATTTTAAGCGACGTAAGTCTAAGTCAACAAGTGCATCAGGTTGACTATCATCTTTATGAAAAAGGGTTAAATCTTTAAAAATCCGCACGGCGTGTAGCGCGTTCGACATTGTATCTTTGGAAGTAGTTGATACTTTCAAAAAGCTCAGATTGTCACCAAAATAATTTGCTCCTTGAACTATAAATTTGTCAGCTGGTCGTGTGAGTCCAGCTTCAGTTGTTTCGAAAAAGTCAAGCGCTCTGTGGGCTAATAGATCATATAATGTTGGACGCAATTTGTCGGATTGACCAAAATATTGAAGCATTTCCTTGAAATCACCAATGTTAGTTCGTTGAAGACTATCGGCATTCGTCAAGGCAAGGTTGTGGTGTTTGTTAACATGATCGATTATTTTAGTTAAGTCCCACGTTCGAAGGTCATCATTCTTAAATGCAACTGTTTGAGTTCGCTTCATAAAGCGCCATCTATTCGTTTGATAGTATCCCCAATAAACTTCTGCGGTAACTGAATGAACGATTTGATTTATAGGAAATGAACTATTGTTGGCAATGGAATTCAATTCTGAAATGGAAAGGACATAGTCATCTTCTTTTAAGTACGAATTGTACTTCATTTTGAACATAATCGATTTTACAACTTGAGGGGCATTTTTTTCTTTTTGTGCTGAATCGAAAATTGTTTGAACTTTTGCTAACGCAGAAGCATATAAACCATTTCTTTCTAATGAATCGACTTCAACCCAAAGTGTTTTAAAGTCGCCATTAAATGTGTAGGAGATTTTTTCTTTTGGCACTTCTTTTTTTTCTACTCCTAAATCTGTTGATTTTTCAGTATCTGTTTCGCTGTTATTCGATTTTTCCTTTTCGCAAGAATTGGAAAGTAGCAGTAACGATAAAACTATTGTAAAAACGGAAAGAATAAAGTGACGTGTCATAATTAGAAATTAATGTTTTGCAGCAAAGCTGTCAGTACACAAAAGAGTGGATTCAGTTCAATTTAAGGCGAAAAAATTATATTTCTTCTATTTCATTTAACGAATCTATATCAAGAACGATTTTGCCATTGTCATTTGCACTAAAACTTCTTTTGAATTTAACGTTTTCTTTCCACTGTTCTTGTGCATAGGAATTTGTTTGCAATACATTTTGCGAAAATGTTTCATCGAAGGCTTCTATTAAAATAAGTACTTCGGCATCCCTTGCTTGAATTTCATCCAGACTTAAGTCATAAAAAGGTGATTCTTCATTGATTGGATGAACTATTGTCCAGGTTAGCGGAAAAAAGCGAACAAAATCAATTTCGAGCGGTAATGAGAAGTAATTTCGAGTAAAAGAACTAGCATCTGCAGATTCCTGATTCATTGAAACCATTACTGTTACACGTGTATTCAATAATACACTGTTTCGAAGATTCACAATTTTAAACATCATTGCTTTTTCTTCTTTGTGTGGAGTGATGATGACATTTTCAGAATAACCAATTTTTGCAGATGGACGAGAAAATCGACCATAAATTAAACCTGTGGCAATACTAAAGGTAATTAAACCAAAAAAAGCTTCGAAGGTTGCAAGTAGGGAAGCCCCATTTCCTTTTGGTGCAATTGCACCGTAACCAACAGTTGTGAATGTTTGAGCACTAAAATAGAATGCTGATAAAAATGGATGAGTGTTTTCTTGAGTTCCACTTAATTGATCTAATCCGATAATCAAATAACCCAATGCGAAAAACGTATTAAGAAAAAGAAAAACGAAAGCTACGAAGAGAATAAATTTAGGAGCAGATAAATCAACTAAGAATTTGTAAAAATCCTTGTAGCCATTAACTGTACCAATGCGCTCAATATTGAAAGATCCATCTGGATTCATCATTCGAGGAACTGATTTTTTAAAACTTGTTCCTAAACCAGGATCCTGTGCTTCTTTTGCTTTAAAGAGTTTTTTCATTTAAGCTGAACATTTACAACGAAATTACACAATTAATAAAG
>Ga0075012_10005150_pt1 | contig 12030 bp, 5 predicted proteins | sample All_14_2_FD_71474 | JGI IMG/M metagenome (GOLD analysis project Ga0075012, IMG submission 71474) | Freshwater microbial communities in response to fracking from Pennsylvania, USA - Allegheny Zone_MetaG_DW_15 | ecosystem: Environmental > Aquatic > Deep subsurface > Groundwater > Drilled...
GAATAATTCTGCGTTGAATTTAAATAAACACAAAGACATTCAGTTTCATTGAGTTCCTGAAAGTATATATCTTTAAGTTTTTGATCCTCAAGAAATTTATTCTGCAGAATACGTACTTGAGGAGCAGTAAAATTTTTAATTTCTACTTCTGGAAATTTCTCTGATATAATGCTTTTTTCTTCAAAAATAAACTTCAACCATGGTGGATTCCCTGTAATTAGATCAAATCCACCCCTCTCCCAAAACACATCCAGAAATTCAAGTTGTGGGTGGAAGAAATAATATTTCTCTGACAACTGATGTATCAATGCAATCCGTTGATTATTATCAAACATATCCTGTCGATTGGCGAACTCAACCACTGCCTCTGAAAACATATCTCTTCTTGTAAGTATAGTCTTTTTATTTTCTAAAGTTCCAGTACCAGAATCCATTGCCAATGTTAGCTGCACTGATTCTTCGAACATTTTTTGTTGTCCCTGTTTTACAACCACATTTTCGACAGCAACTGTAGTATCAAGTTCCAGAATTTCAAAAATGTCTTGCCAATATTGAAGACGGTTAGGCAAATATTGTGCATCTCTGACATCCCAGAACCAGAGACTACACCAATAATCCATAACCATTTTCAATTTAAAATATGGTGCGTTTTGCCTGTTACGTTGGTCTGCTAATTTTTCTTTTTCGTCATAAGTCTGGAGATTGGCTGATCTTTGAGTCACAGAAACACCAAATATTTCCTGCTTATTTGCAGTTTGAATGTTTATGCTCCTTTGAAACTGATAATATTCAGCCAGTAGATCGTCAATCTTGTTACATATCCTTTGAAGGATTTCAAGTTCAGATTTTTTGATTGGTTCACAAAAGTCTTTACGCCATTTAGACACCGCTTTTGATTCTGCATCAAACTCGTCCTTGAGCATCTTTATTCCTGCTGAAGGAACCATGTTTTTATCAGGAAGTAAGAAATGGTAGATTTCATCCTGTTTCCGACCATGCTTAATTTTATTATAGTCTTGGTTTGATTTAAACTCCAGCAATCTTGGAGCTGTATTCCACCATTCCTTCTTGCTTTGTCTTGTCAAAGAAATTCTGCTACTGTCAAGGTCTTCAAGAATATCCTTAACTTTATATACTTTCAACCAGGCACCTACTACTGCATTTCCAACTGCCAAACGGTTACTAAAAAATGGCGTCTCCATGTCTTTGTGAATGACATTTAACCACAAAGAAAGTTTACCTAATTCAATGGCGGTGGGATTTAAGTCAACTCCATACGTATTGTTTGTTGCAATGTAGGCTTTTACTTTTTGAAGTTCTTCTTTAAATCTGTCAGGAGAAACCTTCCAATCTTTCCTTCCTGCTTTTTGCAACTCCTTTTGCCTGTAATTGAGATAAGCATCTGCCAACTGGTTAATCATTTCATTGTGAAATGCTGCAGCTCCCATTGCGGGTTCCAGAAGTTTCATTTCAAGTAACTCAGTAGCCTTTATTTCTCCCGTCTCAAGCTTTTCAAGAATTGGTTTAAGTGTGTATTTTACTGTACACTTTGTGAGTACCTCAGGTGTGTAATAAGAGGCTGATTTTTGTCTGTCACGGCCACTTAACCTATATACAAAACTTCCTCTTTTTATTATCACATCATGACCAGTGTCATCTTTCAGGATCTCATTTTCCTGAAAATCATCCCTTCTCATGCGGGGAACAAGATATGTTCCTTCATTAGGAGAATCGGCTTTATGTACTTCAATATAATCCTGCTCAGCATAAAAGCCACGATATGCAAGCAAACTCTCGTAAACACTGCCTAATTGATTGATACCCAGATTCGCATATGAAATACGTCCTCGTGCTCTGTTACGCTGTTGTTTACTCAGTGAAAGTCTGCAGATAATATCCTGCCAGACTTTATTTCTGAATTTTACTTTATGCAGATGTTTAAGTCTGGCATTATTGAATAGCGGCGAATCAATGTGTCTCACTCTGAAGCTCTTATTCTGGCCGTTCTCTTTTTCGCGATAACCCGAAGAAAGTAGTGAAAAAAGTGTATCTAATGAGTCATGAAAAAAGTATCCGTTCAAACTGCTCTCAGAATAAAGGGGTACCTGTTCCAAATCACGGAGCATTTCAAGAGAATAACCTTTATTGTATACCGAATCGTTACTGGGAAGAATATCCAGGTCTTCACGACTCTCGGCGTAAAATATAAAGAGCAACCTGTAAATTATATTCAGACAGTCATCCTTAATTTCCTGCTCAAATGTATCATCTGTCTCATCAAAATCTTCGTTCAAAACACCTTTTTGATAATAAAGAGCCTCATTAGCCAGCGCTTCAACTGCATGGATTATACCTTCCTTTAAATCCTGGGTAACTTCATAGGCTGATTTATGGCTGTCTTCATCTAACTGATCCAATAATACCAGATTGCCATCCGGACTCAGCGATTCCTTGCTTACAAGAAAATAGAATAGTGCATAATAATTAGCATTTCTATTTGCTGTTGCTTCTGTAAATAATTCCTCAAGATCAAAAACCAAATAGCTACCCCTAAACCATTTCTCTTGTTCAAGTAGATAAACCGTATTCCCAGCAAGTAGTAAAATATACTTTGGCCGGCGATAGATTTCTATGAGGAATAATTCAGAAATAGCTTTGTTTATTATTACAGGAGAAATCTTTACTCCTTCAGGCAGTTTAAAAACATCTTCCCACTGATTACGATGATATTTCTGTGGCGGATTATTTTGCGACTCATCTTCAACGTTGTATCGTTGTTCAAAAAGACCATCAGGCTCATTATCATCTTCCTTAATGAGCGCCTGCATTTCCATGACCATCATGTGAACCTGATCACCGCGATACAGAATATGCCTTACAGGTATTACTTCTGTTTCTGTTAAAGGATAAAAATTATAATGATTGTCAGGATCGTAACCCAGCGCCTTCAATACATCGGTGTGGTAGGCATGACTTTCCTTGATTTTATCCCTTACCCTCAGCTTTTTATCAATGAAAGTTTGTTTGAAGCGAAAGAATTTCTCCTTAAGAGGTGAAATTCTCTTATTGAATTTCTTAATGTCATCAGGATTATAACCTGTTTTCTTTAAAACTTTTAATGTGAAGTCCTCATCAAAGTAATTAGAAGCAAAGTACTCTCCCTGATTTTGAATAAATTTTATCATTGCTTCTTTCCTTTCAATTAAAAAAAACGGCCAAAACTTTTAAGTATGCTTCACCCTGAAGTGATGTCATATCCTTGTTGTATTGGCTAGCTGAGTCAAGGATATTGTTTATTTCTACCTCTCTTGATTTCTTTTTACCCTGCATGAAAGGAGATAAGCTTTCATCCTTGAAATCGAATTCAAGTTGTTCATACGCCTTATCTTTCCAAAAAATTAGTTTCTGCTCATATTCTTTGAGCTTAGTCTCCATTTTTTGTTTAAGTAAATTTTGTTGCTCTTTCATGTATTTTGTCACATTGGCTACAGCTATGTCCAGATTTTTTTGTAGCATGTTTGTTTCAAGTTCTGAAATACTTTCAGTATACATAGTATCATCCAGTTTATACTGTGAAATAAAAACTCTCAATGGAATTAGCTCCTTTTCAATTTCACCAGAACTATTAAGTCCAACAACAAGAAAATCAGCTAAAACTGGTTGACCAAGGTTATTTGAGACCTGAGATTGAAAAACGTACCATGCGGTTTTTGCTGGTAATTTATTTGATTTGGCAACCAAAGCAACATCTTTATCCACACTGGCTTCAAGTTTAGTCATGTAATACCTGATTACCGGATGAAGCTCATTTAATATTTGAAACTCAGCCCATTCTCCTTTTTTCTTCCTGGCATCCTCAATGGACTGCTGTACCAGTTTTTTATCAAGTGACAGTTTAAAAAGTTCTTTGACTTTTGGTTTTGATTCAGGTGGCAGATCATACAAAATCTGATTCAACTCGCTGTCATTAAGTATTTCCAAATACCCATTCTGAATAATTACATTATCAGGACTTATTTGCCTTGATGAAGTTAATTGTTCAAAAAGATCGGCATAAAACTTTTCCTCACTCGGATATATTGTAGTATTTGTTTCATAAGGATCATCAGTTATCGTAGCAGGTGTAGTATCATTATCATCTACAAACAAAGAGTTAAAATCAAAACCAGATATTGCTTCTTCTATATTATCCAAATAAGATTCATTCTGATTCAGGATGGCTTGTTCAACAAATTGCTCTTCTTTATTTGAATCATATAATTTCATCACAGAACCAGGATCACCCAGTGTCTTATAAACTACCTCTTCTTTTTCTGTCAATCGCTCTATGATATGCAGGTCTGTCTTCAGGCCTTCAATATCTGACTCAGCAACAATATAGTGAATATATGGGGTCTCCTTTTGTCCATACCTGTCTATTCTTCCATTACGTTGTTCCAGAACTATTAAGGACCATGGAATATCATAATTAAACATCCGATTGCAATAATAATGGAGGTTAACACCCTGAGAGCCGGCATCTGAACATAAAAGAATTCTTATAGTGCTATCTTTTTTACCAAAATCTTCAATAATAGCCTGTTGTTCTATATCGGAAAGCCCACCATGAAAGTATGCAATTGCATCTTCTGCTATGCTGAAATCTTTTTGTAAATTTTCCTTCAGGTACTTAAGAGTTTCTAACCGTTCAGCAAAAAGAACAAATCGCTTATCTTTAGATGATCCAGACCAGTTTAGTTCAATCAGCGTTTCCCTAAATTTTATGTACTTTGAATCTGCTTTAGTAGATAAAATGATTGATAGTTTCTCTTTTAGACGATTAAGTATTTCCAGGTTTTCAGATAAAGAATCACTGGATGCAATACTTGATTTAACCTTTTCAATACGTAGATTGACACTTTTTAAAGCTGCAGCTGGTGATGACAAAAATGATTTAAAAAGGCCTACAGAAAAAAGGAAATCTTCTTTGGGTTTTCCATCCTTAACTGCATTAATTGCTTTTACCTTGATATCCTGTTGTAATTCAAGGAAATCAGTCTCACTTTGATTGAGTTTAGCTGAACTTCGAATTATTTTTCGCTCCTGAAAATTTGCTCTTACGTCATCCTCATGAATGTCGTTTTTAAACCGCCTGACGTAATATGGTTCAACATGTGATTTATCATATTCACCGCTTTTAGGAATAGCAGTGGGCTCAATCATATTAATGAGATTGGCAAAATTTTCTTTTTTGCCATTATGAGGAGTAGCAGATGTAAGAATGAGAGACTCACACTTTGAGGTAATGAGTTGAGCAAGATCACCACGCTGACTTTTATCATTTGCAACAGTATGGCATTCATCAATAACGACTACATCCCATCTTGATCTTTCAATATAATGCCTGAACTTTGCATTATTTTTAAGCGTATCAATGGATATTATTGTCTTGTCATAATATTCAAAAGGATTCTTGTTGGCCGGAAGCTGAGATTTAATTCTGGCAATACCTTCACTATCAAGCCTAACTAACGGAATTGCAAACCTATGCCACAATTCCTGCTGAAATTGGGCAAGAATAGATTTAGGTGCTAACACCATAATACGCTTTCCCTTACCCCGTTTAATAAGTTCTGAAAGAAATATACCTACCTCAATTGTCTTTCCTAATCCTACTCCATCAGCTATTAACAATCTTGGTCGAGGGAGTTGTAAAGCTTTTAAAGTGGGTGTTAACTGATATTCAGCCGGGTTAATGGCAGCCTTATGAGCAATTGTTATTTTTTCCGAGAATACTGCAGCATTTCTGATTTTAGTTTCAAGAAAGAGTTTGGTTTTCCTGTATCCACTATCAGTGTCAGGTATAAGCCTGGTCAACTTAGGATCAATAGGTTTGATATCATTGTCAATATTAGAATCAAACGTAAACCGCTTTCCTTTAACCAGTTCACTAATTCCCTCAACCTCCAAAATCCATGAATCATCATGGTTTTTATCAGTTTTTGTTATTATAAAGTCCTCTCCACGAGTTGAGATTCTTTGGCCGATTGTTAGGTTCATTAAAGTAACGCAATTAAAGTGTCTCTAAAGCAAAAGTAGTGATCTTTTCAAATTATCAAAAGCATATTTTATATATATTGACATCTCTTTTAGTTTTAAAAGCTTGGCACTTAAGGTAACATGCATTCAAGGAATATCGCATAACGTTTGATAAACGAATCCATACGAATATTCATTAGTTCCGGACGAATATTCATTGGATGCAAAAATGGGCTGAAAATGTTCTCCAATAATTTAGGATTATCCTAATATTGCTATCCAATTAAGTACAGGGATCATTGGAAGAGATGCATTAGTATTCTAAAAGCAATATTATATTAAGCATTAAGTGCTTCTTCTATTCTTCTTTTTAGTATAATCCTGGCATTGTTGAAATTTTCTATCAAATTGAAATTCGATAATTCTCGATTAAACAATACGTTCTTATCAATAATCGGAAGTTGATGAGCAATTACCTTAATCTCAGTTGAACTAGCCAGCATATCTTCAATTATGAATTCAGCCTTTCCATCGGTTGATGAATTGATTACTTGAGGATAAAATAGAATTACTTTGCCAATTCCAAATCTGATTGCATAAACGATAAGTTGATAAAGATCACTTTCCGAAATTCCTTTTTTCTCATCATTATCATCTCTAAAAATGACCTTATACTTTGTGTCAACTATTAATCTTTCAGATTTTGTCTCAACTAAAAGATCGGGTTTCAACTGAAATCTTTGTTCTTTATCTAAAAAAACACTAGTTGTCTGAGGTGTTGCTTTAACATCTTTAATTTCTTTGTGTATAAATCCGAAAATGAAATCCTCAAAAAGATATTCCATCGGTAAGAGGAACGCAAAGAGTTTAAGTTCATTCTTGAAATTGAAGGAAATACTATTTGACAAAAACAAATAACAATAATCCCTAACTGTTTCAAAAATTGAAAACATCGGGTTAAATATTAACCTGTTGCATTGTTCAGCTTTTGCGGGCTGATCGGTGACTTCATCTAAAATAAAAAGTATTTCTCTAAGGTTGTTCTTATTTTCAATATTTACCGTCACATTGAAAAGCAACGTGCTGACATACTTTATTATTCTATTAAACTCATTGTCTATTTCAAACGCATCATAACAACAACTGAATTTATTCCAATTTCCAGTTGTCAGGTTTTGATTAATATACTCTGATGTATCAATTCTTCCTCTTAGATATTCAGTCTCATTGTTTATCTCTTCATATCGCTGATAGATCATGCTATTTAGCAACGATCTTGTGTATTTTGAGAAAAGGTAAATTAGCACTTCAAAAAAATCGCTTTGACGGGAATCTAGAGAAGTTTGGTAATTAGGAAATTTAATTTTCCTGCAATAACTTAACCACCACAGAATATGATTATTAATATTACGGATATGGGTTTCATCTAATGCAGTTTTAGAATCAAAGAATATTTTGGGCAGTAAGTTGATAGTTTTACCGTTGAAGTGAATTACGCCAACATACTTGTTTGATTTAATCTCCCCTGTTTTATGAATAAATTGAATAAAACGCTGACTCTCGATAATGTTATTTTCTTTCTCACCATACCGTGAGTATTTTTCTCTATTACACCATACCTCATCCAGAAAAGTTTCAAGTTCGTTGAAATCATTATCAAGGATTGCCTTATTCTGATATTCGAAAAGATTGATCATGCTTTTCCTAAAACTTGAATCGGCCATACTTCTTTGTCAATCTTCAAGCCTGCAGCCACTAATATCTTCACAACTTCATCAACTTTATTCATGAAATATTCTAATAGTAATGGTACAACATTTTTGTTCATTGACTTAACTAAATCAAAATCATCCGCCATAAAAAAACTATGGCCAATTTGGAAATCATACCCTTTTAATGAAATAATTTGAGCGTTTATCTTTTTAAGGATGTCAGTTTCGTGAATCGTCGTTCCATCTGATAGTTCATACTTTGGATACATAGACTCGAATTCAAATCTTCTTCTCAATGCGATATCTAATAAGGCAATAGATTTATCTGCAGTATTCATGGTCCCGACTATATACAAATTAGAAGGTACACAGAATGTTTCACCTGATGGAAGTGTAACATTCATAGGGATATTTCCTTCTGACCTTTTATCGCATTCAATTAATGTTATCAATTCTCCAAATACTCTTGAGATATTAGCACGATTTATTTCATCGATTACCAAAACATAATTTCGTTTGGAAACGCTTTCAGTACTTTTAATCTTTGATTCTCTCAATAACAACTCAAGAATTGGTTGATAGTATGAAGCTAATCCACCTGAAATTATGTCATTCTTCCCTCTCTCATACATCTTTCTTAAAGTATTTATGTTAAGGGTATGATGTGAAGTACCTACTAGCTTCTCAAAGTCAATCAATTTATTAGTTACTTCTGTGATTTTGAAAGAGGACTTTTTCATATTTACTACCAACTCTCCTCCATCACGCAATGGCTGAATAAATTCGTTAAACACTTCGTCAAAATCCCTTTTTGCAATCTTTGGATTTTTAGATTCTATCAAATTTTTAAGTGCTTTATCAGCTAGTTTCTTGAATATTCCATCTCTTCGTTCAAAAACCAACTCTTTATCATTTTCAACATCTGGTTTTAATCCTTGAATGAAATCTTCATAGCTATAATTTTGATGGAAGGTTATAAACTCAATGGTGTCATGTAAATTCTGATTAAAGATGTCCAGAGCTTCTTTAAACTTCAAATCTTTTTTCTTGGATACTATTTCAGCTGATCTAATAATTGTATTAAATGTCTTACCAGTACCTGGAGGACCATAAAAAATGACATTTAACGGATGATAGCTTTCGTCATTTTTCTTTAGATCAATATTGAGTAATTGAGTTAATTTTTTTACATAATCTGGATATTTAGTGATATCAGTTAGGGTTTTCAGAGCAATTGGCCCCGCTTTCTCTTTCCACACACCTTTAACTTTCCAATCAATTTTCCTAACATGTTGATAATACTTTCTCGTTGGATCATAGAAATAATCAGAACTCACTATTCCATATCCAAGATAATCAGATCTACCTTTTTTCGCGATTACAATATCACCGACAGAAATCGAATAGCAAAAATCATAATTAGCTGTTGAGTCATTCTTTTTCGAACCTTCAGTTTTATCAATTTTTTGAAGTTCTTTAACAATCGCATCTTTTGAATTATACTTATTAAGATCTCCTAATCTATCCCAACCTAATCCCATTATACCCTCTGAGTAAAATTCATCCCAATATTTTGCATCTTTCCCTGGTGCGTATAACCAATATTTAACAGTATCATCATGTTCTTCAATTATAGGTTCTCCATTTTCAGAGTTCCATATGTAAGCTTCATGTGATAATTGATAGAAAGGTTTTTTCGACTTCTTCGAAATCGCATTAAGAATATTCAGATACTCAGCAAATGTCTTAAACTCACTGTTAATTCCAAGTACTTCTTTCAAAAATGGTTGAACAGGTCCATTGATTGGAAGATATCTTTCAGGATCTATATTAAATAATCCTTCAGTTAATTTAGTTCTTCCTGTTCCATTAATTTGAAGAACATCATCAAAATCTTTATTGGTAAGTTTTTGTTTTAATGCCTTTTTAAAAAATGACCATAATCTTTGAACTTCATTGTCCTTCCTGTTATACTTGAAAGGAAACATCCATACTTTCATAGCTTGAGCTGATGGAATCCCTAAATCATCACTTGGAATTGGCAATGAAAGCTTTTTAGCTATTTCCTGTAAAAGTTTAAGCCGTTTAACGCTACGGTGCTTATAGATAAAACAAAAGAAGGTAAAGGGATCAATCTCATTAAGATCAATTCTCTTACCTGGTTTGGATTGATCATCAAAACCTGTAATACCAACCGATTTTAATAAATCAATCAATACGTGCTGATTATTTTCATTCTTAAGCAAGTATTGTACAATGCTCTTATGTGTTTCTACCCAGGTGTATTTTTTTGAAGCCATAATTAACTAGATATATTTATATAATTGATCCATTACATTTTGTGATTTCTACTAATCTCACTAAACATCATCCGTTTCTGTTTCTTTGCCATTTCCCTATTATGAAAGGTATCACTCTCTGGCTGGTAATGTGCATTTAAACTATCACCTGCTTTCTGTTCATAAGCTTTTCGGCCCATGTACTTAAACCAGGCATTTTCAGCAATAGTAATGGGTAGCTTTTCTTTGTTCACAACTTTAATAAACTCTAATTGCTCATCACTTATAGGTTCAAGAACACCAGAAGCAAGGGCCTGAAACCAATGACCAAATTTTTCAAGTATTTTAAGTTCTTCCTGAGTAAATATTTGATGACTGCAATCGACTTTAAAGTTGCCTTTTACTTTGATGTAGTTTAAATGGTCTTCTTTTGTGTTCATTCCGGTTTCTGTTGTTTACATTGCTTCATTTCAAATTTTAACCAGGTATCTTTCGGTGAGATAATTTATCCAATCCTGATACTTTTCATCAGGACAGTATTTTTCCAAAATCATGAAGAAATCCTCATAAGTAAAGGGTACAAAATTGACATGATCTTCCTTAAGAAGTGTCAGGTATTCTTTACTGGTTTCAACAAAATGTAAATTTCCTGCTGGAAACAAGGTAAGCGATGTAAAGTATTTAAATGTGTTATTTTGATGCTGACGCATACTTTCGCCCAGCATATGGTTTCTCCATATCTGCCTGAATCTATCTATCTTAAGTCTTCCGATTGCGTCTTCCTTATAAATCCCACTTTTCCGTGTCACAATATAATAGAGAGTCGTATCATCGTTAACAGCGCCTTCTTCCTTAGAAGATTTTTTAAGCTTATATGCTTGTTCGGTATATTTAACTTCGATACCAATATATCCTTTAAAACCTTTGCTGTTTGTATATGTGACAAATGCGTCAAATGATGTTGAATCGTTTAAATATTCATTCTTCCTTTCCGGCGCATATTCGATTTTTATACAGTCAATAGAAGCAATATCTTTTTTCAGAATTTCCCTGAAAACGTTCACAGCATAATCTGAATCAGATTTCAATGGAATAAAAAAGTTAAAAGGAATATGCTCACTCCTAAGCATGTTTGAATAAAGTGCCTTGTTATACTTTCTGTACTTGGTGACTGCTTCAAATATGCCAAATCCCTTATAAAAGTTCATGCCTCTTCTTCCAACCTCTTCAGTCAGATAGTTGCCATAACCATCGTAAGGCAACTCGAGTTTTTCTGCCCGGAACACAGATTGATGCAGTCTGGCCTTCCTCAAAAAACCGGTGTGATCATTGAGATCATCCTTCAGATATTGCCTGCCTGGTTGATGCATTACAGATTTTCTAAAAACTTCGAAAGTTATATAGAAATTTTAACTGCAACTAATTTTTTCAATATTTTTGTATTAAGAGCTAATAAAATTTACTCGCAAAATAAAATAAGCAAAAACATCAAAACCCATAACCCAGAACAAAAATAACCGAGAACCGAGAACCGAGAACTAAGTAAAAAACTCACTACTCACCACTCACTACTCCCTACTAATCCCTCCCTATCATAACCGTCTTATAAGCGTCTTTCAAGCGTCCCCTAACCGTCCCAAAATCGCTTAGATAACGCTTCGATATTGTTTAAATATTGTTTATAATAGTTTGTTAGTATCAGTTTAATTTGTTATATTTGAAGGGTAAATAGCAGTCAGCACTCAGCATTCAGCAGTCAGTAAAAAAGGCAAAAGAAAGAAGGCAAAAGGCTGTCAGCTGTCGGCTATCAGCTTTCGGCTTAAAGGCAAAAGGCAAAAGAAAGAAGGCAAAAGGCAAAAGCAGGGAGCAATGCAATTGCGTAGAGCTTAGAGCGTAGAGCGTAGGGTTACCAAGGATGCGAAGCCGTATTAAGTTAACGGGAACCGGGGGAGTAGCAAAGCTACGCCTCGACAAACCTACAGATTTACTAATGCATATTTACCGAAGCAACCCTACGCTCT
>Ga0075012_10005152_pt1 | contig 12028 bp, 9 predicted proteins | sample All_14_2_FD_71474 | JGI IMG/M metagenome (GOLD analysis project Ga0075012, IMG submission 71474) | Freshwater microbial communities in response to fracking from Pennsylvania, USA - Allegheny Zone_MetaG_DW_15 | ecosystem: Environmental > Aquatic > Deep subsurface > Groundwater > Drilled...
GAACCGGAAGAGTCAGTTCGCGGCAAGCATGTATTCTTGATTCAGTCGACGTGCAATCCGGTTTCTGAGAGCTATATGGAAGTCTTGGTTGCCCTGGATGCTCTCAAACGAGCTTCGGCCGGAGAAGTTACCGTTGTTATGCCTTATTACGGTTATGCCCGTCAGGATCGTAAAGCTCGTGCCCGTCAGCCGATCACCGCTAAACTGATGGCAGATTTGCTTCAGGTTGCCGGTGCGGATCGGATCGTGACGCTGGATCTGCATGCACCTCAGATTCAAGGTTTCTTTAACGTGCCGATCGATGACTTGACCGCAGTTTCCATGATTGGTCAGTATTTCCGCGCTAAACACTTTGAGGATGAGGTGGTTATCGTATCACCGGACCATGGCGGTGCGACCCGTGCCCGAAGATTGGCAGATTCGATGCCCGGAACGACCATTGCGATTATTGATAAACGCCGTACCAAACCGAATGTTGCTGAAGCAGTCAATCTGATCGGGGATGTTAATGATAAAATCTGTATTATCGTGGATGATATCATTGATACCGGCGGTTCACTGTTGGGCGGGGTTAAAATGCTTTATGAAAAAGGCGCAAAAGAAGTGTATTGCGCATGCTCTCATGGTATTCTGTCCGGAACCGCACTGGAACGTGTCAGAGATTCTCAAATCAAGGAGTTAGTAATTACCAATTCAATTCCTTTGTCCCCCGAAAAAAGAGCGGAACCAAAAATAAAGCAGATATCTATTGGCTATATGCTTGCGAAAACCATCGAGGCCATTCACAATCATACACCGGTCAGTGAGTTATACAATATATTTAACGATTAGGGCGCATGCCCTTTTCTTTTTGGGCAAATTGATAGGTAATAAAGTGAGTATAAGATATTATCAAATCAATAAAGGCAAGGTGATCGTATGGAACAAATCTTATTTGCATCAACAGTATTCACGGCAGGAGTATTATCATTCCTGTCCCCGTGCATCATTCCGGTCATACCTATGTATCTTGCCTACTTTGCGGATGAGTACTTAGGACAGAAAAAGCATCGTTTCATCAGTCCACCCATGACCAAAGCCATGTTATTTGTAGCGGGTCTCTCTACGGTATTTATCATTCTTGGCTTTGGGGCCGGAGCATTGGGTAGCATACTTTACGGAGATTGGTTCTTGATTGCCTGTGGCATCATTGTGATAATCTTAGGCATTCATCAGACCGGACTGATTCAATTCACCTTTTTACAAGGTGAGCGCAAGCTGAATCTGAAAAGATCGAAGAAAGCGGATTACTTTGGCTCGTATTTGCTCGGATTGACGTTCAGTTTCGGTTGGACACCGTGCATCGGACCGGTATTGGCAGCCGTTTTAGGTTTATCAGCAACCGAAGGAAGCATTGCCTATGGCGGATTTTTAATGGCCATCTACTCCTTAGGACTAATGGTTCCATTTCTTCTGGTAGCGATTTTCAGTGAAACACTGTTAGTTAAAATCAAAGGCATATATAAGTATATGGGAAAAATTAAAATTGCCGGGGGATTGATCATCATAGTCATGGGTATATTACTGATGACCAATCAGATCGGTTCCATTACGGCATGGTTTGTAACAACATTCAGCTAGGAGGCAAAAAATGAAAAAATTAAGTTCAATGCTGTTGATCATCTTATTGTCGCTGGTTATTGCAGGGTGCACGGCAGCTCAGAAAGATCCGGTGGATGAGGTCAATGATGAAGATCAAACGGAATTGCTCAATGACGGTGAGTTGGCAGTAAGCTTTGAGTTTTTGGATTATCAAGGAAATACAGTAACGCTTGAAGATTTAAAAGGAGACAAAGTCTATTTGAAATTCTTTGCCTCTTGGTGTTCGATTTGTAATCGCGGAATGCCTGAATTAGATGAGCTGTTTGCCTCGGATCGGGATTATATGGCCTATGCAGTGGTGACACCTAATGCCAACGGGGAGAAGAGCATCGAAGACTTTAAAGCATGGTTCTCTACGGATGATTTCCCGAACATTGTCGTATTGTTTGATGTCAATGCGAAATTTTCCAGGAAACTAGGCGCAATATCCGTACCAACTTCTGTATACATTGGTTCTGATGGCGTTTTGATTAAATCGAAAGCCGGTCATTCATCCAATGATGAGATCGAAGCATTCATTAAAACATTCCAATAGAAAACACCCTCACGGGCATTTTCTGAAGAATCACATTTTTATATATTCATTCAAGTCGAAGCTGTAGAGATACGCTTCGATTTTCTTATTCACAGCTAATGCCATTGCGTGTTTATAAGTGTCGATTTGATGTTGATGCCGTTGTATCAACATGGCCTCTGTAACATTTCGATCGGTCTTGAAATCGACAATGATCAAAGTATCATCCGACTCCGCAATCATATCCATATATCCATAGACGAACTGTCGGTCCATTTTTGCCATAAAAGGAACTTCATGACTGACATTCAGTTGATATAGGGATGCTGTAAAGGGATGATGACTGAAAGTTTTGAGCTGACTTATCATGGTATCCGTTAAATCGATACTCAGTTTTTTGAGCTGTTCATCATTAAATGGCAAAGTCCTTAATTGTTGCAAGGCATAGTGCATCAAGGTACCTTGTTGCTTTGGTTTCAAGTCACCGGATAAGTAGATTTGCGGTACATATGTCTGATCTTTAAGAGAAGGTATCATCTTCGAACTGTCTGATTTTGATTTTTCATATCTGGGTAGCGGTTGATCCTCTTGCTTAATTGCTAATCGAACTGTTCGCTTACCTTCAACAGAAATACGATTTAGCTCATACAGGGATTCATCCAGACTTCGCAGTGCATTAAGTATCCATCCCTGAGTACCGATTTTTTCAAACACAGTTAACATTGATATCTCTTTCGAAGCGGACTCCTTCTTTTCACTCCCAACAATGATCATCTTCTCTTGGGCTCTGGTCAATGCGACATAAAGAACTCGGATCTGCTCTTCAAGTTCATCTTTCGTTACTTTGAACTCAATGATTTGGCGAAGCAGATTGACCTTCCGAAGTCGTTTCGGTAATAGCAATGTATGCAATCCAAGTCCAAGCTGTTCATCAACAATGATTGGTAGCTTTAAATCGATGATCGAATTGGAGTTTGTCGACCAGTAAAAGACGACTTTGAATTGAAGTCCTTTGGACTGATGGATCGTCATGACTTTAACTAAATCATCCTCACTGTTGACCGGTATGGCCTCCGAGCTTTTCTCATTTGAAATTTTATCAATCAGAGATACGAATCCGTAAATGCCTCCGATACCATTTTTATCAAAATGGATGGCTTTATCGAAAAGAAGATCCAGATTTGTTTTTTCCTGATGATTACAGTAATCATCATAAAAATTATTGAGCGAGTAGATTTTATTCAGTGAATCAACGATGTTCAAGTATTGAAATTCATCAGTCAACGTTGTAAGAGTAGTATAAATATCCGGATATAGTTGCTCTAATGAGGACATCCAGTTTTTCTTGGTTCGATTGAGAATAGCGAGTTGAGCTCCTTCATCTGCGCTTAAGTTAAAGAACGGTGAAAACAAGATGCCAAACAATGCAACTTCATTGGCCGGCTGTGTGATCCAGCGATAAATATTCATAACTTGAGAAACTGCCGGTGATTGGAAGAATCCGCTCTTGCTGTCAATGAAGTAAGGAATATTGGCCTCGTCAAATGCGGCTTTTAAGTCTTCTTTTAAGGCATGAGAACGAACCAGTACGACCATATCCCGATAGGCGACATTTTCTTTAATATGCAACTCATGCATACGATTAGCGATGAAATTAGCGCGGAGCACTTTGTCATTGGGATTTCCATCGATTTTCTCTTCTTTATAACCTTCCTCAATTACTTCATCACCATTTTCTTCTTCATATTCTGAACCCTCGACATCATTTTCATCATCAAGCTGTAATATATCGATTTCTACCGGATGACCGTCTTCAAACTGAGATTTCTTTCCCGGAGTGACATGATCCTGTTGCTGATAAATATCCTCAAAGTAATCGATGTTCATCAAAACATTGAAAAGCTGATTATTAAATTCGACGATGGGTTGTTTTGAACGATAATTATGTTCGAGTGTCAGCTGTTTGATGTGCTCTTCTGTGGCTAACTGACGCATCAACCCCGGTTTTGCGCCGCGGAACTTATAAATGGATTGTTTGACATCTCCAACCCTGAATATGTTGTTTCCCTTTGAAACGCGAGATATGATTGCATCTTGAAGATGGTTGGTATCCTGAAATTCGTCGACCATGATTTCATCAAACAGCTGTTGATAATTGATATAGATTTTATGTTGCTCGTTAAAAAGTATGTCAAAGGCATACCGCTCCATATCATCGAAGTCGATGCATTGATTTTCCTTCTTTTTGAAATTATATCGTTCATTGTAGTCCAAAGCCATTTCTAGTAAGAGTTCGGCCAAGGGGTATTGATCGCTCAGCTGTTGGAGATATTCTGCTTCGCTTAGAAAAAGATTCACTTTGGCTTTGATTGTTTCGTTCAGTTTTTTCCTTATCTTATTGTAATCTTCTTGCGACTTGATCGTTGATAAAGGATTGGATGCCATCATGACCAAGGCGTGTGTAAAATGATCGAGATCTTGATTGCCAAGGGACTGAAACAGTTGTTCGACCCATTGATAAATCAAAGAAGCTTCGGTGATGGACTTTTCGTTGGACAAAGCGTTAGCTTCTTCAAGAACGGAAGCAGCGAGACTATTCAGCTGTTGGGCATGCAGAGTCATCATTTCCCAAAAGGCTTTCTGAATCGAATCAGGAAGTTCTCTCAGCTTCTTTCGCTTATCATATAAAGATAACACCTGACTAGCCCAACGCTGAGGATCTTTTTGCTGAGACAAAACAGCACTGATTTTCAAAATTGCGGATCTGAAATCAGAAAACTCTTCACTTCTTGAACTGAAATGTTGTGAAGCCATGATAAAACGGGAAGTATCGGACTGGTGAATCTGATACTTAAAAGTTAAGTCCAGACATTCCTTCTGATAAACAGCTTTAGTGGCTTCGTCAAGAATATTGTTCACTTGTTTTGGATTCAAGTTAACGACATAGCCGTAATTTTTGACAACGGTCAGACAGAAGGAGTGGATCGTAGAAATATTCGCAGTTTGTAGGAAAATCAACTGCTCTTCAAGAAAGGGGTCAGATGTTTCGGATAATTTCCGATGCATTTCAGCTTGCAGACGATGTTTCATCTCTGCGGCTGCGGCCTCCGTAAAGGTCAAGGCCAAAATACGTGATACCGGAACTTTGTCTGTCATGATGCGTTTGATCAGTCGGTCGATCAGTACCGTGGTTTTTCCTGCCCCGGCAGAAGCACTCACCAAGATATCCTGATTGACCGTAGAAACTGCAGCATTCTGTGATGGTGTTCTCATGCTTCTTCCCCCCTGCCCATACCAATTTCAATATCACTTATTACCAAAGGATCTTCAACTTTCCCCTTATACCAGCAGATCGAAGCATAATCACAGTAAGCACATGCACTTTCTGTCGGTCGTCGCTGAATGCCTCCCTTCGACAATTCACTGACCAAATAGGAGTATATCTCTGTAAACAGTTCTTCGATCTTCGTCAAATCAAACATATACAGACTTCCTACTTTGTTATCATTGTTTAATCCCATGACAAAGGATTTAGTTCTGAACATTTCAGCTTTATCTACCACAAACCAGCCGGTCAGTTTATGCTTTTTGATAATCAGTTCATCATACTGACCAGCATCAACATCGATTACTTCCTTCTTGATGATTTTATATCGAGGCACACTGACATCGAGGTTTCGCATAGATAAGTAAAATGCCCCCACCGGTGTTTTTTGGAAGAGTTTTGAGGTGATGATCAGATAGGTAAGCAATTGAAGCTGAAGACCGCCCAGCACTTTATCCTTTTTCAGTCGTTTTGCACTGCTTTTATAATCAACGACCCGATAGGTCGTCGGTGTCATGTCGATGCGATCAATAATACCTTTAAGAGCAATGGATATCTCGTGATGCGTCGGCCAGGTATAAGAAAATTTGTATTCCTGATGTTCTATTTTAAAATCTGTATCTTCTTCCATCGGATTCAAACGATCAAAGGTCACCAACAGGTTTTCCAGCATTCTTGCTTGGACGACATCCCACTGTTCAATGGATTTCGGGTAAAGTAAATGCAGATCCTTAAAACAGGTATCAAGCATTTCGCTAAGTTCTTCTTTACTGGTTTTTGGATAATTTTTCGGACTGATTTTCGCCAGATTTTCGAAAACAGCATGTTGAATCGTTCCGACGAAAGCTGAGTTTAATTCGAAGGATTGAAGTTTGCTCAGGTTGAGACCGTATTGAAAGTAATATTGGTATGGACACTGGAAGAATCTCTCAAAAGATGAGACGGATCCGCCAAGGGTATTCTGATTGAAAAACAGTGACTGAGATAAAGAAGGTTCAAGCTGATATGTCCTTGAAACGGATTTTCCGTGGTGAATCAGAGGCCACGTCGAACATTTTACCCCTTGCTCTTTTGCGAATACTTCAACCTGATATGCGGATGAAACAGCTTTTCCCTCATAATTTCCGGAAGCATAAGAACAGACGAGATTTCTGAAACGTGTAAAAATGCTGCCCACATATTCCATATGGTTATTAAGCCGTTGTTTGAGTGTAGGGAGCGGCGTTTTTGTGTAATACGCCTCATCGAACAGTCCGGTTTTTGGTGAAAAACCAGGGAAATTACGTTGGTTCATTCCCAAGACGATGACTGTGTCGCAAGGGGGCAGTTCAATATGCTGAAGATCCGTCAAAATGACTGAAGCGTTTTCTTCGGTTTTGGAAATAGAGATTTGCTCGACAAGATAAGGAATGACGATATCGTTTGCATCATTTTCTTCAACAAGACATTGTTCCACAATATCTTTGATAGCCAGAAGAGCTTGTTTGTCATCTTCACTTAGCATAACAAAGTCTTTGGCAAAGTGATTGAATGCGGTAAAGTAAGGTGTCTTTGAGGCAAGAATATTAATCAGATCGGCAAGAATGTCGCCCTGACTGACATTGGCCTCATATTCCATCTTGCGAAGTGCTATCTGATTGCGCTTATCGATATATTTCAGTTCACCGCTTTCACAGACAGTTTTGACGTGTCTGAACGGAAGCAGAACTTCCTCGACGGAAAGTTCAAAATGTTGAATGTAATCAATCAGGCTTTGACGGTTTTGACATGCAAACACACCATGAGTCAATGTTTCAACCAGAGATTCACTGCTTTTTTGTTTCATAAATTTCAGCAATGCTAAAAACCGAAATACCAGATTGGGTGTGACTCGCTGTTGAACTTGCTGTAAGGGGATGTTATAGCGATTGAAAACCGAGGTTACAATGGCTGTACTGGCAGGATCGCAATGGATGATTCCGACGCGATCAAACGATCGATCACATAACCATTGGGCAACTGCCTCCGCTTCCTGTCTGGGATTAAGCGCTTGAAAATAGGAGAAGTTTTCTAGGGGGGAAAGAGGAACATCTACTCGCTTTGCTCCTCTTGCCACGAGCAGATCAATAATTGTCTGTTGGTAAGGAAGGGTATAGAAGGGATATATTGTCAGATGGCTGAATGTCATCGGGTTTAAGCGTAGTTGTTTTAGAACATTGTGAGATAAAAAAAGAGGTGCTATGGCCTTTATGCATACCGCAAGATCTTTTTCCTTCGGAGTTTCATTGGGTAAAAGGTTAAAATCCATGTCATTTCTCATTGCATAAATAACGAAATCGATGACTTGCCGGGTAAACTCAGGGTAGGAAATTGTTTCCTTAAGCACTATACAATCCTTACGCTTTTCTTGTATAATTGAATATGCGGAAGTAAACAGTTTGGAATTTTCATTTATAACAGGAAAAAGAGTGGCTAGCAAGGTATCCAGGGTCATTAGGCGAACGCCTCTTATTGCAGGTTGATCGTTTAACCGTGATTCCATAATGGATTGATGCAGGGTCTTTGGTGCAACGATCCACTCTTCATTCAAGAAATTTTGATTGTCCATTGGGTAGCCCTCCGATATAATTATATAGGATATTTCGAGGTGTTAAATGGAAAAGTTCGGATTACTTGGAAAGTCGTCATTATTTGCCTCCGCATTCTTATGGGGAATCGGATTTGTGGCCGTAGAGGGAGCTTTATTGGCCGGTTGGAACCCCATGTTATTATTGGCAGTTCGCGGATTTTTGGGCGGAGGACTGTTATTGGCGTTTTCATATAAGCGTCAGTGGTGGAAGAACAAATCATTGCTCAAGGACAGTATGATTGCCGGCGTTTATCTTTCGGTAGCTTTTGTGGCTCAAACGTATGGCCAGTCATTGAGCGGTCCGGCGAACGCAGCCTTTATCACAGCATTGTATGTCATTTTTACCCCATTTATATTTGCGCTCAGAGAGCGCAAAATGGTATCCGGTGTTGTTCTGGTGGCAGCATTCGCATCTTTTGTCGGAGTAGCTTTGATTTCAGTCCGGGGTTCGCTGAGTTGGCAGTGGGGTGACTTCTTATTGATTGTATGTGCGGTGTTGTTTGCGATCCATATCTTACAGTTAGAGAAGATGGGGCATCATGATGATGCACTCTCAGTCACGACGATTCAACTGTTCGTGATGGGGGTTCTCTGTTTATTGTTTGTACCCTTTCTCAATGTTTCCATACCTTCAATCGGATGGGGATATGTCGCATATTGTGGATTGGTTAGCAGTGGAATTGCGTTTTTTCTACAAACGTTTGGTCAAAAACACGTTCCATCCTCTGCAGCGTCCATCATTTTGACATTTGAAGCGATTTTCGGTGCGTTGGGTGCCGTGATCTTCTATCGGGAATTATTCTCGCTTCAGATGTTTTTCGGGGGATTACTATTAGTCGGTTCCGTATTCTTTTTGGAATTGGTACCGAAATCGGTTAAGATACCAACCGTATCTTAGCAAGTATGTCCGAAAGGGGGACGAATATGTCCATATTTGATATTTTGTCGAATGTTCAGGATCTTCGAAAAGGGGACGATTCCTGTGCGTTCAACGGTTATTTAGAAGATTATCTAACCGTAATTGAAGAGGATCATCCAGGAAGAAGCTTATTCACTCAACTGTTTGAGGCTGACGAAAATTTACGGATATGCGTAAACTACGGATTTGATGTTAATCGTGAAGTAATTTCAAATCAGATCATTCGTTATAAAGATGCCTCCAAACTTCCCAAAAAGTTTATGAAATGTCCTTACTTGGTTTATGGAAAAGATGCGACCGGTCATCAGTTCGGACTGATCTTATATCCATCTGACCGTCAGGAGTATTTGGTGGCTAAAGGTATTTATTTTGCTCTGACAGAGCAAGAAGGACCGTTTGAGTCAGGGCGAAACGAAATTGTTGCAATGACGATGGAAAATGATGAGCAATGCCTTTCAATTGTTCAACGATTGATGGCAGGGGATGTCCGCGTCGGAGCTTTACAGCGTGAAATCGACCGCGTACATTTTAAAAATTTCGATGAATTAAATCATTTGGCTAATGATTATGCTCAAAACCTAAAGGATAATATTACCAATAATATCAAAGACCATCACAATCGCGGAGAAATCATTTATTCAACGATCATGAAGTGGTTTTTAATCAAAAAAGCTGTCTATGTTCACTACATGACCAATAAAGATTTATTGGTTACGATCAACGAAAACAACATTAAGAAACAAAGGCATAACGCCAAAACCTTTGCGGATCAAATCCCGTTTATCGCATTCAGCGAAATGTGGCGTTTATAGAACTCAATTCGGGGGATCACTATGGATCAGAAATTAAAACTTAATAGGACGATCAATTTGGCTCGAAGCAATTTGATTGCCATGACCGTACTCACCGTCGTAAACATTGCCGCCTATTTCTTTGGCGGTGATTTTGGATTTCCTTTTTCTGCTTTCTTCCCTTACGCAGCTGTAATATTCGGAGACATTTTTGCCACAGAATTACTTGATCCCATGCTTTTATATTGGGGTATGGCTTTGGCCGCAATTGTCCTTATTTTGTTTTTGACAGGTTACTTTCTTTCAAAAAAGCGTCATGGCTGGTTAATGTTTGTATCCATACTTTATGTACTGGATTTGCTGTTTATGACCTTCATTTACTTCCCGGACTTTGACTTCTCCGCTCTTTTGGATTATGTCTTTCATTTCTGGGTTCTCTATTATCTGATCATGGGTGTCATTGCGGCAAGAAAATTGAAAAATCTGCCGGAAGAACCGGCGCTGGATGTAATCAAGACAGACTATAACACGATACAACCTTGATTTTCTTGAATTTTATGGGGGTAATTTATGGATGCTTTGGTTGAGTTTCTAGCTATGATATTAGATATTGTTTTTCACGCAGTGAAAAGCAATCAGACCAACCGTACGATAAAACTGATTGCATATGCGATTATTTTCATTGCTATGTGTCTTGTTGGTTACCTTTCGCTTGTTGTACGCGATGATGTCATTACCAGGGGCTTCTTTATTCTCTTGAGTGTATTTTTGGCAGTTACTTTACTTAGAGCTTTGCCTAAAATCCGCGAATTGATCAGAGACAAAGAAGCAGATAAAATCATTGACTAAAGGGATCGATAGATTCCTTTTTTTGTTTTAGTTATCAAATGAACGAATGTATATTGACATTGACTGTGCGTATGGTATGATTTCATGAAAATTGGTGGTAGTAATTATGAAAGAAATGAAAGAAAAGCTTCAAAGCCTTCATAGCCTGATCGGGAACACGCCGTTGCTCGAAATTCATTTTCTCTATAAGGAAGAACAAAGGATTTTGTTTGCTAAGGCCGAATATTACAATCTGACTGGAAGCATTAAAGACAGAATGGCCTTATATGTGCTTGAACAAGCCTATCTTCGCCATGAAATCAGCAATAATGATGAAATAGTTGAAGCGACCAGCGGCAATACCGGTATATCATTTTCGGCCATCGGCGCAATTCTCAATCATCCTGTGACTATATTTATGCCGGAGTGGATGAGTGAAGAACGGAAACGACTGATTAAAAGTTATGGAGCAAATATAAGGACGGTATCCAAAGAAGAAGGCGGATTTGTGGGGAGTGTATCACTGACTCAACGTTACGCCAAGGATAAAGGCCATGTATTTCTTCCGGATCAATTCGCCAACAAGGATAACAGGGACAGCCATTACTATTCTACGGCTCCAGAGATTTATTTTCAGATGAAAGATAATAATCACTACATCGATGCGTTTGTGGCTGGTGTTGGTACCGGCGGAACGATTACCGGAATATCCGAGTATCTGAAAGAGCGTTACAACGATTTGAAAGTGTTTGCCATCGAGCCGGCATCTTCACCGACATTATCCACAGGACATAAAACCGGTGTTCATCGCATTGCCGGTATTTCTGATGAATTTGTACCGCCGCTATTGGACTTTTCATTGGTAGATGATATTTTATCCGTAGATGATGGGGATGCCATACTTATGTCACAAATGCTATCAAGACACTTGGGATTAGGCGTCGGAATTTCTTCCGGTGCAAACTTTATCGGGGCTTTGATGGCGCAAAACCGTTTAGGCAGTACTCGTTCGGTAGTCACGGTTTTTTCGGATGATAACAAAAAGTATTTGTCAACTGACCTTATGAGAGAAGAAAAAATGGAGGATCACTATCTTAGTAAAGACATCAAACTTCTTCATGTCATTTCGCATAAGCGCTCATGCATCACTTGCCGAAAGCATGTGCAGATGTTGAATTTGGATGTTAAGTAAGCGCGATAAAGCGCTTCAGACTGTCGACAAAGTAAGTCGGCAGTTTTTTCGTTTATTCACAGAAGCAGCCATGGTAAAATAAAGGTATCCAGAGGGCTCGCACATGATAACGAAAACGAACCAAAAAGCACACGAGATGAGTTTCATCATCCTAGAAACCTATGTCCCAGAAAACCACCTTTTACGGAAAATTGATCAATCGATTGATTT
>Ga0075012_10005153_pt1 | contig 12028 bp, 9 predicted proteins | sample All_14_2_FD_71474 | JGI IMG/M metagenome (GOLD analysis project Ga0075012, IMG submission 71474) | Freshwater microbial communities in response to fracking from Pennsylvania, USA - Allegheny Zone_MetaG_DW_15 | ecosystem: Environmental > Aquatic > Deep subsurface > Groundwater > Drilled...
ACCTGCACCAGTTAACATAGAAATAACTATTGATGGCTTAAGCAATGGTAAGGTATACCTAATTGGGATTTTTGGTGATCAATTCTTCCGAGCAGACTCAAGTAATATTGATAGTAAAGGAACAATCAAATTCACACGAAACAAACCTTATGATGCTGGTTTTTATTATGTCCATGATAATGCTGCAATTACACTGCAATTGTTGCTTGACCAAGATCAACAGTTCATTATGCATACCTCGAAAAATGATCTTACTGGCTTAATGAAAGTGAATGGAAGTTTGGATAATGAATTATTATACAATAACCTAAAATTTGAAGCAGCCATTCAACCTCAATTTAAAATCATAGAAGAACGATTGAAAGCAGAACAGGAAAATTCTCCGTCATATAAAGTAATAAAAACCAAACAGGATAGTCTAGTTGCATTGCGCAAATTACATCTCGAATCCTTTGCTAAAAACTACCCAACATCTTTTTTTACCAAGTTTAAAAGTGCAGGACAAAATCCAGAACCTAAAAATCCATTAAATCCAGATGGATCATTAAATAAAGAATTACAGTTGTATTTATATAAAAATGATTTCTGGTCGAATGTTGACTTTGATGATGTTCGATTGTTGAGAACACCTATTATCTCAAACAAATTAAAGAAATACATGCAAGATTACACAGTTCAAGTTGCCGATTCGGTAATTGCCTCTGCTGACTATTTGATTCAAAAAGTATTAAATAAAAAAGACTATTATCAATATTTCTGTAACTGGATTGCAATTAATTATGACCCAGAAAAGGCAAAAATAATGGATCCCCAAGCTGTTCGTGTTCATTTAACTAAAAATTACTTCACACATGAAAGGGCTTTTTGGTTCAAAGAAACACCTTATGAAATAGATCGATTGCAGCAGAGAGCGGCTGAAATGGAAGCAAGTTTGATTGGATTAAAAGGACCAAATGTTACTGCAAAAGATCCATCTGGTGAGTTGAAATCAATCTACGATATGAAGGCACCATATATTGTTGTATACATGTACAATCCAACTTGCGAACATTGCATGGAAGAAACTCCGAAATTAGTTAGCTTTTATAACGAATGGAAAACGAAAGGATTGGATGTTTATGCCATTGCTCTAGATACAGATGATGCAGAATGGAAAGGATACATTTCCTCAGTTGGAATGACTTGGACGAATGTTTTTGACCCTACGAATAAATCAATTTACAAAAAGTATTATGTGGATATTACACCAGAATTGTACTTATTAGGTCCTGATCGCACAATTATCGGAAAGAATTTGAAGACTTTTCAATTAGCTGATGTAATAAATCAAGACATAGAGAAACGCAAAAAGAACTAAAAAATAATCCAATAATCTTTTTAATTCAAACGAATTCAAAACACTTTTCTACTTAAACGAAACGGAGAAAATCATAATTGGTCAAGAATAAGTCTTCAAGAATAGCCTCTCATTTGACTCCTTTTTCTAAGACAAATCCTTATCTTCGCAAAAAATATTTTTATGCGTGTTTATCTCGATAATGCGGCGACAACGCCAATTGCTCCTGAAGTTATTGAAGCAATGATTCCAGTATTAAAAGATGGTTTTGGGAATCCTTCCTCTACTCACTTTTATGGGCGTCAAACCAAAGCACTTATCGAAACATCACGCCGAACGGTGGCGAAAATTTTAAATTGCCAACCTTCCGAAATCATTTTTACTTCTGGAGGAACGGAAGCCGACAATATGGCACTTTATTCATCCGTTCATCAAATGGGAGTTAAGCAAATTATTACTTCATCAATTGAGCACCATGCTGTTGGACATACAGCTGAGGCTATTGAAAAAGAAGGACTCGCAAAAGTTAGTTTGGTTAAATTAGATGAAAAAGGGAATGTTGACTTGGCAGATTTAGAGCGATTGCTTCAAAGTGGCGAAAAAACGCTCGTTTCTTTAATGCATGCCAACAACGAAATAGCAACTCTTTTACCATTGAAACAAGTGAGTGAATTGTGCAAACGATATGGCGCTTATTTTCATTCGGATACCGTTCAAACGATGGGACATTACGACTTCGATTTGAAAGAATTAGGAATCGATTTCATTACGTGTGCAGCGCATAAATTTCATGGACCAAAAGGAATTGGCTTTTTATACATCAATAAATCCATCAAATGTGAAGTATTGATTCACGGTGGATCTCAAGAACGTGGATTACGCGGTGGGACAGAAAATGTCTACGGAATTGTTGGTCTAGCAAAAGCAATGGAGTTAGCTTACGAAGATGTAAAAGGACATCAAGATCATGTTCAATCGCTGAAATCATATATGATAGATGAACTCAATAAGCTTTTTAGCGATGTGTATTTTCATGGGGAAACAAATCCTGCTAAATCACTTTACACCGTGTTGAATGTAAGTTTTCCTAGAACAGATAAATCGGGTATTTTGCTCTTTACATTGGATTTAAAAGGTGTTGCTGTAAGTGGCGGAAGTGCTTGTACTTCTGGTGCCACAAAAGGCTCACATGTCTTGGAAGGAATTAAAGCAGATACTACTCGACCAAATGTGCGTTTTTCTTTTTCACGTTACACAACGAAGGAGGAGATTGATTTTGCATTGACTCAAATCAAATCTGTATTTGAAATCTAATTATTCGGTTTTTCTCAGCGTTTTTTGCACTAACTTATTTTAAGCTTAGCGCTTAAATATGTACTTTAGTCCTGCAATGTCAACGCACAAAAAACATATCCTCATTTTAAGTTCTTGGTATCTAAATCGGACCGCTCCTTTCTTAGGGAATTTTGTGCAGCAACAAGCAAGATTGATAGCAGAAGCGTTTCAAGTTACTGTTTTATACACTGTTGCGGATGATTCTATTAACACAATCGAAACGACAGTTACTGAAAACGGTAATCTGAAAGAAATTATCATTTATCACCCAAAAGGTTCAAATTTCTATTCTCGTAAAAAGGAACAGGATAAGGCTTTTGATCTCGGTTTAAAATTGGTGAAAGATGTTGATTTGATTCACGCCCATGTTTTATTACCCAAAGGTTACTTGTTTGTCCGGGCTAAAAAGGAATTTTCTTGTCCACTTATTGTGACTGAACATGCTTCCTATTATCGCAAAGAGCGCCGAAAAAAGTGGAATTTAAAGGAGAAATTCATTTTGAATTACGTGAAAAAACACATCGATAAATTGATTGCTGTTTCTGAATTTCAACGAGAAGATATCGCTGCATATTTCGATGTGACTCCGATTGATGTTGTTTACAATCCAATCAATACTGAATTGTTTCAGCCTTTAGTATCCAAACCTGCGAACGAGAAAAAACAATTTCTACACATTTCAACACTCGATAAAGAGGTGAAAAATCCTAATGGAATCATCGATGCTGTTGAGTTATTGGTAAGAAAAGGATATCATGACTTCGAATTAACCATTGTTAGCGACGAATCTTATACTGAACTTCAGCAATATGTCGAGCAAAAATCCTTGTCAGAATACATACATTTTGCGGGACCCTTCGAACACGAAGATTTATTGCCTTTTTATCAAAAAAGTGATGCTTTTGTACTGTTTTCAAACTATGAAAGCTTTTCGATTGTTTTAGCTGAAGCTTGGTCATGCGGATTGCCAACATTGACAACTCCGGTAGGAATTGGTTTCAATTTAAACGCAGAATACGGCATACAGGTTAAGATTAATGATTCCTTGAGTCTGGCAATGGCCATGGAAAAAATCATACACAATCACACGTTTGATTCGAACGTAATTCGCGCAAAAAGTCAAACCTATTCGATGCAAAACATTTTAAGTCAACTATCAACTATTTACAACCAATTGAATGGATAAAGAAGCAGTTCATTCACACGTACTAACAGAATTGAAGCGGCGCTTCGATCAACTTCAACACCTCTTAAATGATGCCTTAGAAGCCACTGCAGGTGATACAAAGAGCAGTGCAGGAGACAAGCATGAAACGAGTCGCGCAATGGCTCAATTAGAACAAGAAAAGATTGGTGCTCAATTGGGAGAATTAAGTAAATTACAAGAAATCCTTTTTCGAATCGACCCTACTCGTATATCTAAAAGTATTCAATTGGGAAGTTTAATAGAAACAAGTAAAGGCTGGTTTTATGTTTCTGTTGGAATTGGCCAAATTAATTTCGAAGGAACAAGTATCTTCTGCATTACACCCATGGCTCCACTGTGTAAAATTCTCATGGGTAAATCTACCGGCGATGCAGTTGATTGGCAGGGAGAGAAGATTACCGTTTTGAATTGTTACTAGAGACTAGAAACTTGGCATAAGGGACGACCGAGTGTCCGCCAAAGCGGACGTATCGAGGGCGGAAACTAGATTTACTTCAAATCGTTTAGTAGATCTACACCTATTGTACGTTCTACTGTGAATCCTTCAGCATACTTCGCTCCTATTGGACGACCAATTTGCATCATGCGACCTTTTATAAAATCAAAAAACTCTTCACCAGAAATCGGTGTTTGTGGTTCTTTGGAAGTTGGATCGTAAAATTGCGTTTTGTATGCTTTGATTGCATTTATCTTTTCATCAATAAACTCCGTAACATCAATAGCAAAATCAGGTTCAATGAAATAATCTTGTATGTAATGATAAACTGCCTTTGGACGATAAAAATCTTGTGGCACTCCTTCCCAACTCGTTTCCACTTTCATCAAACCAGCTAAAAAACAAGCTTCAGAAACCAATTGTGCTGCACGTCCGTGATCAGGATGTCTATCCGTTATTGCATTCGCAAGTACTATTTCAGGTCTAAACCGTCTAATTTGCTCAATAATCAAGCGCTTATTTTCTTCGTTTATTTCAAAGAAACCATCTGCCATTTTCAAATTGACCCTAACATCAATCTTCATAATTTCCGAAGCAGCAGCAGCCTCTTCATAACGCGTATCCTTTGTTCCTCTTGACCCCAATTCTCCTTGTGTCAAATCGACAATGCCTACTTTTTTACCAGCAGCAATATGCTTCATTAACGTTCCTGAACAAGATAACTCAACGTCATCAGGATGTGCTGCAAATGCGAGAATGTCCACCATAGAATTTGGAATTAAGGATTTGGGATTCAGAGTTCTTGTTCTTTTATCCTTTGATTGTAATTTTTATTTCTTATTGCTGCAACAGTTGTGAAAACTCCAAATGCAACTACTGCGATGATTATTCCAGGAGGAATTGTTCCAAGACCCTCACCCTGAGCATATGAATGTAAACCTACTAAGTAGAAGTTAACACCAAAGAAGGTAAAGATAATAGCTGAATAACCCCAGAAGCTCATAGCATTGAATAAGAACTTGCCTTTCAAGGCAGGTATCATGCGGAAATGTAAAATAACTGCATAAACTAAAACTGAAACCAAGGCCCATGTTTCTTTTGGATCCCAACCCCAATAACGTCCCCACGATTCATTCGCCCAAACTCCTCCAAGGAAGGTTCCGATTGTTAACATGAAAAGTCCAATGGTCATAGTCATTTCGGACACGTAGGTCAACTCATTGATGTTTAAAGTTACTAGTTTACCGTTATTCGTATTTCTTAACGTGTATAGGGCAAGGTTGAACAAACCTAGAATAGCTGCTAAACCTAAGAAACCATAGCTGGCTGTGATAATCGCTACGTGAATCATTAACCAATAAGATTTCAATACAGGTTGTAATGGCGTAATTTCAGGATCCATCAAGTTCATTTCTGTCACATAAATCATTAGGGCCGCAAGAATTGCTGTTCCTGCCAAAATAGCTGGATTCTTTTTTGCAAAAGCAAAACCTGCAATCATTGTCGCCCAAGCAATAAATACCACCGCTTCGTAACCGTTACTCCAAGGTGCGTGACCAGAAATATACCAACGGAAGCCAAGTCCAGTTCCATGGTAAGCGAAAATTACCACTAGAAATCCAACCACAATTTTTGCGACTAAGGATAAATTTTTTGATGCCTTTTTGGAAGGGTTAACAAAAATCTTCAAGAAGAAAATAAACAACAATAAGACACCAAACAGTAAATACGATCGAAACGAATTTTTGAATATATTCATTTTGTTGTAGCTGATTTCGATTGCTACCACTCGCTCTGATGGAACGACTTTCGATCCTGCTTCTCGTTGGAATTTCTTCAAATCTGCCAATACATCTGTCAACTCGCCATATTGGTTTGTTTTAGCAGCTTTGTCCAAACCTGAAATGTATTTCAAGGCAATTGTGGAAGAAACGGTGTCCTTTTGCAATAAATCCATGCTAAGTGGAATAAACCAAGTGTTATTGACATCATTCTTTACTGGAATAATACGCATGTATTGCCAAGCAAAAATCGATTGTACGACTTGAAAACGCTCCACCAATTTAATCAGCTTCTTATCGAATTCATTTCTTTTCGACTCCAACGTTTGATGCGCTTTCTGATAATCTCTCATTAAACGGAATTCACCATTTATGTCAGCTAATTCTTTGAAGGAAGCATAAGCACCTTTCACTTTTAAGGTGTCACGCAAGTTCGCAGGAACTGAGATAATCTTTTGATCCATCCAATAATCTGGATACATGTGCATACTCATCACTGTTTGAACGGCATTCTTTCCATTGAACTCATTTCCTCTGTAAATCTTACGCATCAATTGATCACACATCGTATGCATCGGAATAATTCGCCCGTCAAAATCTTGTACCAATAGGGAAGCTAATTCTTCAGAATGTGCCTCTGACATAATCGTATGAACCGCTTTTGTTTTGGGTTGCTGAATTTCGGTTTGACCGTGATCGTGTCCATCTCCTTCAAAATGTTCGTGACCTTCTGCTTCATGGTTATGACCAGCATGTTCATCTTGCGCGAAAGCACCATTCGTAAATGACAATCCTACAATCAACAAGAGCATCATCATTTTTTCTCGCTTAATTTTTGACTTGCGCAATAATTCATTCAATTCTCTAAATCGTCCAATTGGAGCAAACAATGATAAAATCATTGCCAACGCCATTAGTAAATATCCTATGTAAGTAATATTTGTACCCCACCAGTCATGGTTCACACTTAAACGCGTACCTTTTTCATCGGGATCGTAACTTGATTGGAAGAAGCGGTAACCACCATAATCCATTACATTGTTCATGAAAATTCGTTGATCTCGTTTGTAATTATTTTTCTCATCCACAATCGTAACCTCACTAGCAAACGATGATGGTGCACTAGATCCTGGATAACGATCCAATTGGAAATCACGACAGGCAATTGCAAAAGGTAAAACGATTGGTGTGGAGCCGTATTCCATTTCATACGTCAACCCATTAAAAGAAAACATTTCGTGTTCTGGAATGGATCCAATTCCACCTTTCAATTGTACAATTTTGGAAACATTTCCATCCGTAATTTTAATCGTCAAATAATCAGATCCTACATCTCTTCTTCCTGATGGAAGCAACATTTTCTTCGCGTGATTCAGTACTGATTTGAAAACGAATTGCTGTTCACCCGCTTGATATAAGGTCGTTGTTTGAAAAGGAACCAAACTATCAACTGGAATCTCGACGAACAATGAATCCGCTGGTGCTTCACCTGATTGACGCGCCTTTTTCATTTCGGACATTGGCAACATTCGCAAAGGCAACTTTGAACGCATCATAATTTTTGCGCCTTGTTGAAAAATATCAATTCCGGGCATTGCGTCTTTCTTTTCAAAAGAAAGAGCAACATCACCAACCATTAAAAATCCACCTGGTTGCAAATAATTAGATTGCATTCCGTTCGTTGTAATTTCTAACACAAGACCTTTAATGGAATCATTAATCACCAATGAATCGACCATTTTCTTTTGGTAATTCACGTATTCAATTGTTATTGGCGTTTTATGTTTTGGAAAATCGACATCAATAGAAAAATCATTTATATCCATTCCAAATGGCTTGTAGACTGTCATGAATTTTTTCTCAGCATACGTATATTGTACTTTACCATCGTTTATTCGAAACCAAAGGTTTGGGTCAGATGAATAAATAAAATCAGTTTGCTTGCCCTCTCGAATCACCATTAAACCTTCAAAACTGATGAAACGAGTAATTCCTGCACCCAACAGAATAACAAGAAAGGAAAGGTGGAACATGAGCATCGCAATTTTTTCTCGTTGAAACATTCTATAACGGAAAATATTGGCAATTAAATTCAGCGCTAAATACACCAACAGTACTTCAAACCAAAGTGCATTATAAATAAGAATTTTTGCTGTTTGAATATCGTGCGTTGATTCGATGAGTGTTGCTGCTCCAATTGCGACTAAGAAAATAATCATGGCTACTGCCATCATGCGCATTGAAAAAAATGATCGAGATAATTTCTCCATTTGTTGTGATGTATTTTGGGTGCAAATTTAAGCAATGAAGCCTTGCAATTGATGTATTAACAAATATTATTACAAATTGATTTTGAGTTGGCGATAATTTTGCATTTGAAACTTCTATTTTCGAAGAAAAAAGATTAAAAACTGATGCCTAGACACTGAACTATCAAAAAAAATCCCAACTTTTCGGCTGGGATTCAATATTCATTATAGTCTAATTCTTACAACTTCGAAATATACTCCTCTACATTCTTTTCAATTCGGCTCACAATATTCGAAGTATCCGCTTTTTGAAAATTCTCTCCAGTAATTCTTTCGAATAACTCAATGTATCTTTCTGTAATTGTATTCACAAAAGAATCTGGCATTTCTGGCATAGTTTGACCATCCAATCCTTGAAAATTGTTTTCTATCAACCATTGACGCACAAACTCTTTTGACAATTGCTTTTGTGGTTCATTTTTATCTTGACGTTCTTGGTAACCTTCCGCATAAAAATAACGCGATGAATCAGGTGTATGAATCTCATCAATCAAAATTACTTCTCCATTACGAATTCCGAATTCATATTTTGTATCCACTAAGATCAATCCACGCGCCGCGGCCATTTCTGTCCCACGTTGAAACAAAGCACGCGTATATTCTTCCATTTTCAAATAAATCGCTTCTGGAACAATACCTTTCGCTAAAATATCTTCTCTCGAAATATCTTCGTCGTGACCTTCTTCTGCTTTAGATGCAGGCGTAATAATTGGTGTTGGGAAACGATCATTTTCTTTCATTCCCTCAGGTAATTTCACACCACACAATTCGCGCTTTCCTAAAGCATACTCACGTGCAGAATGTCCTGCCAAATATCCACGAATAACCATTTCAACACGAATAGGCTCGCAAGCATAACCAATTGCAACATTCGGATCTGGTGTCGCTAACAACCAATTTGGAACGATATCTCGAGTAGCATTTAAAAACATCGTAGCAACTTGATTCAATACTTGTCCTTTAAATGGAATACCCTTAGGTAAAATATGATCAAAAGCTGAAATTCTATCTGAAGCCACCATCACCAACAAGTCGTTCTCTAATGTATACACATCACGAACTTTTCCCTTGTAAACATTTTTTTGTCCCGTAAATTGAAAATCTGTCTTAATTACTGCTTCGCTGCTCATCCTGGTTGTTTTATCTTGGCGTTTATTTATCCGCCTTATTATTTTTATTTGCTTCTTCTTTTTCAGCTTTCTTTGCCTTCTCTTCCGCCTCCGCAATATCAAAAGCATCGACGATTTTCTTCACCAGACTGTGACGAATAATATCGCTTTGTCCCAATCGCACGATTCCAATTCCTTCGACATCCTTTAAAACATCTAAAGCATACGACAATCCTGAACGCTGACGGTGTGGTAAATCTACTTGTGACATGTCACCTGTGATGACAAATTTAGCTGTCATCCCCATTCGCGTTAAGAACATTTTCATTTGCATAGAAGTCGTATTCTGCGCTTCGTCTAATATAACAAATGCTTTATCTAACGTTCGACCACGCATGAAGGCTAGCGGTGCAATTTCAATTATTCCAAATTCAATCATATCCGCCAACTTTTCTGGTGGAATCATATCACGCAACGCATCATACAATGGCATTAAATAAGGATCCAATTTTTCTTTCAAATCGCCCGGTAAAAATCCAAGGTTCTCCCCTGCTTCTACTGCTGGACGCGTCAAAACAATTCGTTTCACCTCTTTCGCCTTCAACGCTCTCACTGCTAATGCAACCGCAGTATATGTTTTACCTGTTCCAGCTGGACCAACGGCAAAAACCATATCGTTTTTATCGACTGCTTGAACGAGTTTCTTTTGATTTAATGTGCGTGCCTTGATTTTGACGCCTTGATTTCCGTGCACCAATGTTTCAGAACCATTATCGGTCGAAATCATTTTATCGCCACCATCCAACAATAAATTCTCGATGTTGTTTTCAGTAACGGAATTGTATTTATGGTAATGTTTAATTATCAAATTAAACTTGCGTTCAAAGTTTTCAATCTCATCTAAATCACCGGAGACAGAAATTTCATTTCCACGTCCAACAATCTTCAATTTGGGAAAAAAACTTTTCAGGTATTGCAACTTTGAATTGTTCACTCCGAACAGTTCCAGTGGATTAATTCCTTTTATTTCGATTTTTTTCTCTTGCAAGTCGAATAATTTGCAGCTATTTAACTAAAAATAGCCCGATTAAAGTTATTTTTGAGCCAAAATTAGAAATAATTCGGCAATAAATACTTCCTTCAAAAGGCTCATGCAAATAATTACCTTGACAACAGATATGGGAGTGCGCGATCACTACGTCGCTTCATTGAAAGGTGCTATTTATAGTCAGCTACCGAATGCCCATATTGTGGATGTTTCCCACACTGTTCGACCTTTTGACGTGGCAGAAGCCGCTTACTATATTTCTTCTTGTTACCAAGATTTTCCTGCAGGAACTGTGCACGTAATTGGTGTTGACAGTGAACCAATGGTCAATTTTAGTGGTTCAGAAGGCTCTTTTCCTTCTATTCTGGTTTTTAAGGGACAATATTTCATTTCCAATGACAATGGCTTTTTCGGTTCATTTTTGGAAGAAAATACACATGACGGATTTTACCGTGTGGATGATGTATTATCGAATATGTCGCTTTTTAAATTTCCAACAAAAAACATGTTGATTCCAGCTGCTTGTAAAATTTTAGCTGGCGTGAAAATAGAAGATTTTGCTTCACCCTTTAAAAGCTTTAAGCGTGCATTCTCGCCTTCTGCAGTCATTGAAACGAATTTAATTAAGGGCAATATTGTCCACATCGATAATTATGGCAACCTCATCACCAATGTACATCAAACCTTGTTTGAGCGCTTTGGTAAAGACACGCCATTTACCATTTACTATCGCCATAAGGATTACCACATTGATGAAATTTCTCCAACGTACAATTCTGTTCCTAGTGGAGAGAAAGTAGCATTGTTTAATAGCAATGGCTTATTGGAAATTGCCATTAATCGTGGCGCAAATGCTAGCAATGGTGGTGCAGAAAAATTATTTGGTCTGAGAATCGGAGATGTGGTGCGCATTGAATTCACCCCTCGTGGCTCCCGAAACACCCTTGAATCACTTTTCTAATGATGATCCGAATCGTAAAATTGCATTTTCAGGATGACAAGATTGATCAGTTTCTTGCATTCTTTGACACGATTAAAGAAAAAGTAAACGAATTTCCAGGTTGCTTGGGAATGAAATTACTGCGTGACATCAACAATCCAAGTATCGTGATGACTTACAGTCATTGGAATGAAGCCCAAGATTTGGAAAACTACCGCACTTCCGAAACCTTTGGTACTATTTGGCCCACGATTAAACCATGGTTTGCAGAAAAACCTGAAGCGTGGAGTGTTGAGGAGCACTTTAATGGATTTGGCAGGGAGTGAAGATTCAGGATTTGTACCTCGACTAGCTCGGCAACCTTCATTCAATTAATTGATGAGAAATTCTTATAAAATAAAGCCTAATGAATAGATTTCTTTTAGTTGGTTTATTTCTCGTTCATTCCATTTTTTTATTTGCTCAAATAAACACGGCAGATTTGAAAAAGATAACGAAGATTCTAGAGGGAACCGAACGTATAGAGG
>Ga0075012_10005156_pt1 | contig 12026 bp, 15 predicted proteins | sample All_14_2_FD_71474 | JGI IMG/M metagenome (GOLD analysis project Ga0075012, IMG submission 71474) | Freshwater microbial communities in response to fracking from Pennsylvania, USA - Allegheny Zone_MetaG_DW_15 | ecosystem: Environmental > Aquatic > Deep subsurface > Groundwater > Drilled...
CAGAGCCCGTGAAGCCTATGCGGCCGGCGAAGCCGCTGGCGGACGTTCAGCAACGGGTGCGCGAGAATATGACCCTGAACGTGTCCCTGAACGTGACCCTATAAATGTCCCTGATCGGGCAGAGATCAATGAGCGACAACGCTGGTTTCTGGGCCGAGTCGTCGAGGGTCGATGCGACGCCAGGGAGATCGCGGCTGTTTGGGACGTCAGTCTGAAAACCGCGCGACGGGACATCGCCGCGCTCAAGGCCGCAGATCTCATATGCTATGTTGGATCACCGAGGAAAGGGCGGTATCGCAAGACGACTGGATAGCCGGATTGCCAGCTCGTGGATGCCCCGAGGGCTCCGCCGAATCGGTGGGCTTGAATTGTGAGGTGGAAAGGATGAAGTTCGGTGCCGTGCGTGACGTGAACTCGCTGAGCGCGCTGATGATCGCCCGTGACGATCACGATAGCGCACTAAGTGCAGCTCCCAAACCACGGCACCACCCTCAGGGATTCTTCAAAAAAATCATTGAATATCAAAATGATAATGGACGCCGTGGGATGATCCACAATCACCCAAGCGGCGATCCCAAGCCCAGCCGCGACGACATCGAGATGACGCGCGAAATCAAGGCGGCGTCAGACGCTTTGGGCATCGCGATCCACGATCATCTGGTGATCGGTCGCAAGGGGCATGCGAGCTTCAGGAGCCTTGGTCTGCTGACGTAGCGTCCTTTAGCTGGCGACTAGAACTCCGGAATCGACGCGGGAACCACCGGTGCCAGCAGACGATCCAGATCCTCCTGACGGAAGGGCTTGTTGAGGACGGGCAGGCTGGCCATCGCGCTTCCGGCCGGGAACCAGTGGGGGCGTGTGCTGGAGGTAAGGATCACCCGTGTCTCGGGCCGATTGGCCGTGAGCCACCGGGCGAGGGCCGAGCCGTCGCTCACCCCGGACCAGTCGATATCGGTGACCACGTAGTCGAACCGCTGGTCGTACGCGATCCGAATGGATGCACCGCCATGCTCCGACTCCACATGCCTGAACCTGCGCCTTCGCAGATATTCCAGAAGAACGTCGCGGGCTGCCGGATCGCTTTCGACAACGAGAATCGACAGGCCCGACGCGCCTGCATCATCTGAGTGCACCACTAGCCACCCCAATTACGATACGCACGGCTTCCCACGGCCGCAGGGATACTACGCAGCGGTGCGGTCCCTGGTTCACGAGCGCGTCCCGCAGGCCGAAACTGACGATGGATTTTTGCGTTATACTGGTCAGATGAGCGGAAAAATCATGGTCGGTATCGGCGGCTGGACCTTCGAGCCATGGCGCGGCGTCTTCTATCCCGAGGACCTGACGCAGAAGCGCGAGCTGGAATATGCCAGCCGTCAGGTCACCTCGATCGAGATCAACGGCACCTACTATTCGAGCTTCAAGCCGGCGAGCTGGGCCAAGTGGCGCGACGAGACGCCGGAAGGCTTCGTGTTCGCGGTGAAGGCTTCGCGCTTCTGCACCAACCGCAAGGTGCTGGCCGAGGCCGGCGAATCAGTGCAGCGCTTCATCGGCCAGGGCCTCGTGGAGCTCAAGGACCGGCTGGGGCCGATCAACTGGCAGTTCATGGCCACGAAGAAGTTCGATCCGGAGGACTTCGAGGCCTTCCTGAAGCTGCTGCCGCACGAGGTGGGAAAGCTGCCACTGCGGCACGCGCTGGAGGTGCGGCACGACAGTTTCAAGGACGAGCGGTTCTACGAGCTCGCGGCCAAATACAAGGTCGCCATCGTCTATGCCCATGACAAGGATTTCCCCGAGATCGACGAGCCGACCGCCGACTTCACCTATGCCCGCCTGATGCAGTCTGAAGAGAAGGTGGAGACCGGCTACAAGCCGGCCGAGATCGACAAATGGTCCAAGCGCGCCAGGGCGTGGGCGAAGAAAGGCGACACCTTCGTCTACTTCATATCCGGCGCCAAGGTTCGCAATCCCGCCGCTGCGCAAGCTCTAATCAGCAAGCTCGGGTAACGGCAGCCGGCGCTTGACTTGCGAAGGACCGCCGCCTAATAGTTAACTTTATGGTTAACAATAACAGCGCCCTGCTCGACCGCACCTTCGCCGCCCTCTCGGACCCGACGCGAAGGGCGCTCCTGGCCCGCCTCGACGCGGAGGAGGCCGTCACGGTCAGCGAGCTGGCGCGCCCCTTCCCGGTGTCGTTGCCGGCCATCATGAAGCATCTCGACGTGCTCTCCGATGCCGGCCTGATCGTGCGGTCCAAGACCGGCCGCACCGTCACCTGCCAGCTCAAGGCCGAGCCGATGGAGCAGGCGATGAACTGGCTCGCCCACTATCAGCGCTACTGGACGCATCAGCTCGACCGCCTCGCCGCCTTCCTGGAGGAAGAAGACAAATGGCCAGCAAACCCAGCCTCGCCCTCAAGCGCCGCCTCAACGCGCCGCCCGAGAAAGTCTACGAAGCCTGGACGCAGCCCGAAAAAATGATCCGATGGTGGGGGGTTATGGGCCACCACCGCTCCCCGATTGCCGAGACCGATCTTCGGGTCGGTGGCCGCTTCCGGGTCCAGTTCTGGACGCCGGACGACGAGCACCACAGCGTGAGCGGCGTCTACCGCGAGATCGTGCCGCCATCGAAGCTCGTCTTCTCCTGGGCCTGGCAAAGCACACCGGAGCGCGAGTCGCAGGTCACGGTCGACCTGAAACCGGACAATGAAGGCACCCTCCTCACGCTGACCCATGAGCAGTTCTTCGACGAGAAGGCACGCGACGATCATCGCGGTGGTTGGGGCAAGGCCCTCGACAGGCTCGAGGAGCAGTTCCCTTGAGCCCCGGTGCCTATCGCAACCCGATGGCTTTCAGCGACGCCGGTCTCTGGGCGCTGCAGTTCGCGGCGCTGCCGGCCGATATCGCAGGGCTTGCTGAGGTCCTGCAGGGGCTGCTCATCCACGAGCATCTGGCAGATGCCTACGGCATCACGCTTTCGGAACGCCAACGGAGTGAGCCGCATGTGCGGCCCGCGGAGGACATCCTGGAACGGATCGCGATTCACGATCCGCGCCCATTGTACCAAGCCCGCCCGCCGGGCGAGCGTTTCGCGGGATGCTGCCGTCACTACACGCTGCTGCACGTTGCGATGCTCAGGAGCAAGGGATTCGCGGCCCGGGCCCGCTGCGGCTTCGGCGCCTACTTTGCCGGGGGCAGGTTCGTCGACCACTGGGTGACGGAGTGTTTCGACGAGGCGCAGCGCCGCTGGATCCTGGTCGATGCCCAGATCGACGACCGGCAGCGTGCCCTGTTCGGGATCGATTTCGACACCCTGGACGTTCCGCGCGACAAGTTCCTCGTGGCCGGCGATGCCTGGCGGCTTTGCCGCGACGGCCAAGCCGATCCGCAATCCTTCGGGGTTCTGGACATGGCCGGCCTCTGGTTCGTCGCCGGCAACGTCATTCGCGATGTGACCGCGCTCAACAACCGCGAGATGCTGCCCTGGGACGTCTGGGGCGGCATGGTCGAGGCCGACGGCGAGATCGATCTCGCCTTCATCGACCGACTGGCCCACCTCACGCGCGAACCCGACCGGCACCTCGACGAGCTGCGGGTCGTCTACACCGACCCGCGCATCGCCGTACCCTCGAGCGTCTTCAATGCAGTCCTCGGACGGCCGGAAGCAGTTCCCCCGTCCGCGCGTTCGGCCTAAGCTTCCCCGGTACCATCGGAGCTTCCAGAACCGAAGGAGGCATGCATGCCTGCACTCTCGCTCGACCACTACAACATCTACTGCACCGACCTCGAGGCCACCGTGCGCTTCTACGAGCGCTATGTCGGCCTGACCAACGGCGACCGTCCGCCCTTCCCGTTCCCCGGCGCCTGGATGTACGCGGGCGACAAGGCAATCCTGCACCTCGTGTCCGAGACCGGCCGAACCGACCGGGGCAGCGGCGCCATCGACCATGTCGCGATCAACTGCGCCGACATCCGCGGCACGCTGGACCAGATCAAGAAGGACAGCGTGCCGTTCGAGGTCAAGAAGGTGCCGGCGCGTCCGCTGCAGCAGGTCTTCGTCCACGATCCCGACGGTGTCATGATCGAACTGAACTTCTGGCACGAGGAAGACGTGCCCGAACTGGCGGGCTACGATCCGATGGCCAACAAGGTCACGGCCGAGAAGCAGAAGGTGCCGGCCTGAGGCATCGGCGAGCGACGCGCGACACTCAGTCGAACGTCGGTGTCGCGGCGAGCTGGTCCCAGTAGTCGGACGGCAGCAGATCGCGGCCGGCGAGCAGGCAATCGAGATAGGCGCGCTGCGGCTTGAGGCTATCGCCCTGCATCAGCGCGACGTACGCGATCGCCTCGACCGCGTCGCCGGTGTCGCCGCGCACCACGCGGATCGTACGACGCTCGTAATGACGATCGGCGACGCCTTCGTAGATGTCGAGCACGTCAAAGCCCGCGTCGGGCAAGGCGTTCAGCGTGCCGTGCACGACGGCGCCCTCCGCCGGCACGATGTTCGCGGCCGCGGCGCCCTTCAGCAGCCGCGCCGGTTTGTCGAAGGCGAGCCGCCAGCCGTCGAGCCGGCCCGCGATGCGCGCGCCGCGCGGGACCCCTCGGGGCGCCAGCCGCTGATCGAACAGCCGCACGGGGTCCATGTTGGAGCCGTAGGCGAAGTACCAGCTCAGGCCATCCGCCATACCCGCACCCCCTCGTCGTAACCACGGATCGCAACGGGACCGAGATCGACCGCGCCGTCGCACGGCGTCGCGTCGCGCACCGACTGCGAGACCAGCAGTTGCGCCCCCACTTCCTTGGTGAGCTGCTCGAGCCGCGCGGCCAGGTTCACCGTATCGCCGATCACCGTGTATTCCTTGCGCTGCGGCGACCCGACGGTGCCTGTCACCGCCTCGCCGACATGCACGCCGATGCCCACTTTCAGCGCCCATCCGGGGTGCGTGCCATTCCACCGACCGACCGTATCGATCATGGCGCGGGCCGCCGCCAGCGCGTTGCGCGCCGCCGCGGGATCGTCGAGCGGCGCCCCAAACAGCGCCATGAACCCGTCGCCCAAGAACTTGTTGATGATGCCGTTGTTGCGGTCCACGACTTCGATCATCTCGGCGAAGAAGGCGTTGAGCAGCGCCACCGTTTCCTCGGCGCTGCGCCGGCGCGTCATCGCCGTGAAGCCGCGGATGTCGAGGAACAGCACGCACACCGTGCGCATCTCGCTCGGCGGGTCGGTGCGCGTCGCCAGCAGGCGGTCGACCACGGCGGGCGAGACATGCTGGCCGAACAAGTTGGTGACCCTGTCGCGTGCCACCACGGCCCGCACCGACTTCTCGAATTGCGCGCGCAGGCTCATCGCGACGTAGCCGGCCACCAGGCCACCGGCCAGGAAGATGAAGCTCCGAGTGAAATGGAACAGCGGCGCCGCTTCCGGGACCTCCCCCCAGGGCTGCAGTGGCACCAGCCACCAGACCAGGACGACCTGCTGCACGGCCGCGACAGTCCCCGTCCAGACCGACAGCCAGAAATCGAGCCGCAGGGTCGACAGCAGGATGAACAGGAAATAGAGCAGCGGTGGCCAGAAGCTGAACACCAGGACGGGGTCCATATAGTGGCTCAGCGTGACGATGACCGATGCCGGCAGCGACGTCTCGATCAGTGCGTTGATGAAGCGTGTCACGCGCGGGAAATCTCGGTCGTGCGCCGCCCGGTAGCGGAGGATCGTCAGCGAGAAGAATTCGTAAAGCAGGAACGGCCCCATGGCGACCAGCGGGAGCCACCCCGGAACGTCACGCTCGAATATGCGCTCGGAGTAATTGTCGAAGACGTTCGCGACCACCAGCGCGATCACGAGCAGGCTGGCCAGGATGATCGCCAGCGCCCGCATACGCTGCTGCTCGCTGCGGATGATCTCGCGGCGGAGCGCGTCTGCGAAGAAGTCGGGCGCCGCGGGAGGCATCGACCGGCAAACTAGCCAGAGCCGGCGGGCTCCACAACGGGGCGGGGCGATGCTAGGTACTCCCCATGTCGATGAAAGACGTCGCGCGGGAGGTTCAGGGCAAGATCGCCAACCTGGCGCTGCGCATGCCGATTTCCTGGGTGAACATCCTGGCCGGACCGCCTGTGGCGGTCGACGGACGGACGCTGGACGGCCGCGCCCAGTGGTTCCTGAAGCTCCTCGCCCATGGCAACCAGCCGCCGCTGCACACGATGAGCGTGGTCGAGGCACGCGAAAACTACGATGCCTTCATGCAGTTGCTGGGCGGCCGCCCGGCGCCGGTCAGCGAGATCGTCGATCGGACCCTGCCGGGCCCCGCCGGCCCGATACGCGTCCGGATCTACCGGCCGGCCGGCACCGTGGCCCGCCTGCTGCCCACGATCCTCTATTTCCATGGCGGCGGCTGGGCGATCGGCAGCCTCGAAGGATACGATCTCGCCTGCCGCTACTTCTGCGCCCGCTCGGGCTGCGCCGTCGTCGCCGTCGCCTACCGGCTGGCGCCCGAGCACAAGTTCCCGGCCGCCGTAGACGATGCCCTCGGCGCCTACCGCTGGCTGGCGGACCAGGCGGTGCCGCTCGGCCTCGATCCCGACCGCATCGTCGTTGCGGGCGATTCGGCGGGCGGAACCCTGGCCGCCGTCGTGGCCCAGGCGATGCGTGGCGAGCCGCATCCGCCCTGTCTGCAGTGGCTGATCTACCCCGCCACCGACATGGCAGGCACGAGCGCCTCGCACCGGACCTGTGGGGAGGGCTTCCTGCTGACGGAAGCCGACATGACGTGGTTCCGAACCCACTATCTCCAGGGCGACACCGAAATCGACGATCCACGTGCTTCACCGCTACGCGCCGCCGACGTGAGCGGCGTGGCGCCGGCTCTGATCTTCACCGCCGGCTTCGACCCGCTGCGTGACGATGGCCAGGCCTATGCAGACAAGCTGCAGGCGGCAGGGGTCAAGGTCGTCCACCGCGAGTTCGAGACCCTGATTCACGGGTTCGTCGGCATGCGGGGCGCCCTGCACGCGGCAGCGCGGGCGATGGATGACATGGTCGCGGGCCTGCGCCACGAACTGGCACAACTTTCCCGATGACGGAGCGCCCGGGATGAACGACGGAACGGCCTCCTTCGGCCAGCGCAGCGATCGGGCGGGTCGGCGCGAGCAGAACAAGGCGGAAAACCGCACCGCGCTGCTCAAGGCGGCGCGCGGCGTATTTGCGGAGATGGGTTACGGCGCCGCCAGCGTCCGCGACATCGTGCGCCGCACCGACCTCGCCTCAGGCACCTTCTACAATTACTTCAAGGACAAGGACGAAATCTTCGAGGCGGTGGTCGCGGAGCTTACGAGCGTCCTGCTGCAGCGCCATCGCGAAGGCCGCGCCCGGGCCACCACCGCCGAAGATTTCGTGCGCGAGCACTACACCGTCTACTTCAACTTCCTCGCCGAGGATCCCGAGTTGCTGGCGCTGGCGCGGTCGAGCTTCACCGCCGTTCGCACGCTGCTCGACAAGCCCGACGTGCGGGCGCTCGCGAAGGCGCTGAACGAGGACATCCGAACCGCCATCGCGCAGGGCATCCTGCCCAACGTCGACGTCTCCTATCTCGGCGCCTCGATGTCCGGCATCGCCTTCGAGGTTTCCATGGTCATGGTCGCCCGCGACCCGGTCGATCCCGCCGCCGCCGCCGAATTCGCGACGCACCTGATGCTGGGCGGCCTCGAAGGGCTGCCGCGGCGCTGACGCCAGGAAAAACGGCGGCCCGTTGCTGAGCCGCCGTCCATTTCAAGCCGTTGCAACCTTCGCGCGCTACGCGCCCTGGGCGATCGTGTTGCGCAGGACGCCGATGCCCTCGATCTCGACCTCGCATACGTCGCCCGGCTTCAGCCAGGGCTGCGGCTTGCGGGCCATCGCCACGCCGGATGGCGTGCCGGTGATGATGATGTCGCCCGGATCGAGGGTCATGCACTTGCTGAGCTCGTGCACCAGGGTCGGCACGTCGAAGATCAGGTCGTCGGTGCTGCTGTCCTGCATGGTGACGCCGTTGACCCGGGTCATGATGCGCAGCGGCGCGGCGCCCTTCGGCAGCTCGTCCGGCGTCACGATGTCGGGGCCGAAGCCACCAGTGGCGTCGAAATTCTTGCCCAGGGTGAACTGACCGCCCGACTTGCGCTGCCAGTCGCGGATCGAGCCGTCGTTGAAGCAGGCGTAACCGGCGATGACGGAAAGCGCCTTTTCCTTCGGCACGTTGCGGCACTTCTTGCCGATCACGATGGTGAGTTCGGCTTCCCAGTCGAATTCCTTGGAGTGGGTCGTCGACAGCATCTTGCCCTTGTGCGGCACCAGCGTGTTGTTGAAGCGCGTGAACACCACCGGGTAGGTCGGGATCGGGCTGCCGGTCTCTTCCGCATGCTTGCGGTAGTTGAGGCCGATGCAGAGGATCTTGCCGGGCGCCGGGATCGGCGGCAGGTACTTGGCCGACTTCTCCGAGACGAGCGCGCCCGCCTTGGGCTTGGCGCAGGCCTTGAGCACCTCCTGCTGCAGCTTCTTGCCGCCGGCCAGGATCTCGACGACCGACTTCGGCCCGCGCGGCATCTGCTTGCTGAGATCGACGATCTTGCCGTCGCCCAGTTTGACGCCGACGACGGGTTTGCCGCCGTTCAGGATGGTGCAAAGACGCATGAAGTTCCCCCTTGAAGATTTCGTCCGAAATACGGCCGCGCGTAACGTCCTCCCTCCCGCATCTTCGGTCAAGCCGCCCGCGTTTTTTGCTACTCTCCGCCGATGCGCTTCCTCCTTCTGCTCGTTCCTTTGCTGTTCATTGCCCTCCCCGCCTCGGCACAACTCGTCGTGCCGCTGACGACGCCCGACGGCAGGGTCGGCTGCACCCAGGGCAAGACCGGCATTGGCCGGCCCGCCGACTGGCGCGCCGTCGCCGATCCCGACGGTCCGGATGGCTGGGCGCTGGTCGAAAGCGAGCCCGACGCGACCGACCAACGTTTCCCGCTCTGCATCGCCGAGCAGGCTTCGGGTCGCGACTTCGACGCCACCCTGCGGTTCAAGCCGATCTCCGGCTCGCGCGACCAGGTGGCCGGCTTCATGTTCCGCGCCCAGAGCGCCAACGACTATTACGTCGTGCGCGCCAATGCCCGAGACAACTCGGTGCGCCTCTACCGCATGGACAAGGGCAAGCGCAGCCAGCTCGGCATGAAGGAGGCACCGGTCACGCTCGGCCACTGGCACTCCCTGCGCGTGATCGCCGTCAACGACCGCATCGAAGTGGCGCTCGACGGCAAGCCCCTGTTCGGCGTCAACGATCGGACGCTGGTCCAGGGCGGCCCGGTCGGCGTGTGGAGCCAGGGTGACAGCGTGACCCATTACGGCTCGCTGCTGATCGGCCCGCCGCCCCCGCCGACGGCCGCTCCTCCCGCAACGCCGCGCTGAGATCAGGCGCGCGCGGCCAACAGCGCCTTTGCCAGCTCGACGAAGCCGGCGCCCGAGCGGCCCGACGTGACCCAGCGCGGGCGATGCTCCAGCAGGTCGGCGAAGTCCACGACGTTGGCAACGCCCACCGCGTTGGGGAAATAGCCGAACATCGGCCCGTCGTTGGGCGAGTCGCCCGAGAAGACGTAAGCCGCCTTCTCGGCCGCGAGATCGACGCCGAACAGTTCCTGCATCATGGCGCGGCTGGTCGTGAGCTTGTCGTAGTCGCCGAACCAGCCGTTGACATGGATCGAGCTCACCTTGGCATGGGCGCCGTGGCGCTCGAAGATCGCCACGATCCGCCGGACCTCGGCAGGCGGCAGCGGCGGCACATCCTCGCAGAAATCGACCGCGAGATCGGCCAGGCGATAGGGCTGGTCGGAGGCGATTCCCGCGCCGGGCACTTCCTTCAGCATCTCGGCCCGCACCCTTTCCAGCCGCCGACGGCCTTCTGCGCGGTCGGACTCGGACTGGATGAAGCGGGTGCGCAGCCGCTTCTGCTGGCGATCGTGCCACATCCAGAAGGCGCCGTTCTCGCCGACCACGGCATCGACTGGCCAGAAGCGGGCGATGTGGTCGCACCAGCCGGCAGGACGGCCCGTGACCGGAACCACGAGCAGGCCAGCACGCTTCAGCGCCTGCAGCGCCCCGTAGGCCTCGGCGGTCAGCGTCCCGTCGGTCGAGACGGTGTCGTCGATGTCGGTCAGGATGCCGCGGATGGCGGCCAGGGTCTCGCGGGGACAGTTCTGCAGCGGTTCCATGGGGCGCACTTCTAACATGGCGCCTCAGCGCCTTCGGCGCTAAAAGCCCGCCATGATCCCACGCTATTCACGGCCGCAGATGGCGGCCATCTGGGCCCCCGAGAACCGCTTCCGCATCTGGTTCGAGATCGAGGCGCATGCCTGCGACGCGATGGCGGACGCCGGCATCATTCCGAAGGCCTCTGCCAAGGCCATCTGGGACGGCGGGGCCAAGGCGATGGAGGCGCTGAAGAGCGAGCCGGCGGGCAACGTCGAGAAGATCGACGCGATCGAGCGCGTGACCAAGCACGACGTCATCGCCTTCCTGACCTGGCTGGGCGAGTTCATCGGCCCTGAATCGCGCTTCGTGCACCAGGGCATGACCTCCTCCGACGTGCTCGACACCAGCTTCGCGGTCCAGCTCACCCAGGCCGCCGACCTGCTGCTGGCCGACGTCGACCGTCTGCTCGCCGCGCTGAAGAAGCGCGCCTTCGAGCACAAGGACACGCTCACCATCGGCCGCAGCCACGGCATCCATGCCGAGCCGACGACCTTCGGCGTCAAGCTCGCGGGCCACTACGCCGCCTTCCAGCGCAACCGCGAGCGGCTGGTCGCGGCCCGCGCCGAGATCGCGACCTGCGCCATTTCCGGACCCGTCGGCACCTTCGCCAACGTCGATCCCGGCATCGAGGCGCATGTCGCCAAGAAGCTCGGCCTCGCCGTCGAGCCGGTCTCGACCCAGGTTATCCCGCGCGACCGCCATGCCGCCTTCTTCGCGGCCCTGGGCGTCGTCGCCTCGTCGCTCGAGAACCTCGCCACCGAGATTCGCCACCTGCAGCGCACCGAGGTGCGCGAAGCCGAGGAGTTCTTCTCGGCCGGCCAGAAGGGCTCGTCGTCGATGCCGCACAAGCGCAACCCGGTGCTGACGGAGAACGTCACCGGCCTCGCCCGCGTCGTCCGGTCGGCGGTCGTGCCGGCGCTGGAAAACGTGACGCTGTGGCACGAGCGCGACATCTCGCACTCCTCGACCGAGCGCTACATCGCGCCGGACGCCACCGGTACGCTCGATTTCGCGCTGAACCGTATGGCCGGCGTCGTCGAGCAGCTCGTGGTCTATGCCGACCGCATGAAGGCCAACCTCGATTCGCTGGGCGGCCTGGTCTTCTCGCAGCGGATCCTGCTGGCGCTGACCCAGAAGGGCATGAGCCGCGAAGCCTCCTATGCCGCGGTCCAGCGCAACGCGATGGACGCCTGGCGCGGCAACGCCTCGCTGCTGGCGCTCTGCCGGGCGGACAAGGAGATCGGCGAATTCCTGGCCGATGACGAACTCACCGCGCTGTTCGACATGGGCTATCACACCAAGCACGTCGACACGATCTTCAAGCGGGTGTTCGGTTAACCCCGCCGCGCTCGTAGCGCGGAGGCGGCAACAAGGGGCTGACGGTTCACCACCCCCTGCCTGTCAGGCCTCTCCCGAACCGGGAGAGGCAGGAGTTCAAAGTCCCTTAGCGGACTTCCGACATGATCTGCTTCTTGGCCTCGTCGGCCAGCCGATGCGACTCCTTGCGGATGGCGTGCTCGTCCGTCGGCTTGCCGGCCGCCGCCAGGTCGGTCATCAGCTTCTGCACCACGTCGGAATCGCCCGGCTTCTCGAAGTCGGCCATCACCACGTCCTTGGCATAGGCCTCGGCATCGGCGCCGGTCTTGCCCATCAGGCTGGCGGCCCACAGGCCCAGCAGCTTGTTGCGGCGCGAGTTGACCTTGAATTTCAGCTGCTCGTCGTGCTCGTACTTGGCTTCGAAGGCTTTCTCGCGATCGTCG
>Ga0075012_10005157_pt1 | contig 12026 bp, 8 predicted proteins | sample All_14_2_FD_71474 | JGI IMG/M metagenome (GOLD analysis project Ga0075012, IMG submission 71474) | Freshwater microbial communities in response to fracking from Pennsylvania, USA - Allegheny Zone_MetaG_DW_15 | ecosystem: Environmental > Aquatic > Deep subsurface > Groundwater > Drilled...
CGATCGATCTGCCGCGCGTACAGATCGTGGCCGACGTGCTCGCCAAGAGCGTGGTGCTCGAGGACTTCGAGCGTGCGGTGCGCGAAGCCTTCGAGACGGTGGAGCCGCTCGCGGAGAAGCTCGCGCGCGGCAAAGAGAAGAAGCTCGAGGGCGGCGAGCTCTCCACCCACATCGGCCGCGCGCTGCTCGTGCAGACCAAGACGGTCGGGCGCGTGGAGGTCAGCGAGAAGCCGGACGCGCTCTGGGACGCGCCGCAGCTCGAGCGGCTGCACCAGCGGCTCGCGGACGAGTACGAGCTGCGCGAGCGGCACGCCGCGCTCGATCGGAAGCTCGTGCTGGTCGCGAGCACCGCGCAGACGCTGCTCGATCTGCGCAACCACGAGCGGAGCCTCCGCGTCGAGTGGTACATCGTCGCGCTCATCGTCGCGGAGATCGGGCTGACCCTCTACGAGCTCTTCCTGCGTCCGCATTGAGCGAGAGGACGCATCGCAGCACGTGTCGAGCGCTCGACGATCGCTCGAGCTGCGGCATCGCCGAGTCCGACGGCGCGAGCTTACGGTCCGCTCGCGAAGCTCGCTTCGGTCGTCGCGTCGTGCGATGAATCTGGTTCGGGTTTGTCGCCGAGGCGTTCGAGCCCGTGGTTCCGCGGTCGCAGGGGTGCGCTCGCGGACGTCGCACGACGACGAACGAGGGTTTGGAATGCTTCTTCGACGACTGCTGATCGCAGCCGCGCTCCTCGGCGTGGCCTGCGGAGACGACGACGCCCCCGCGATGGATGCGGGCACCGACGCGACCGTGGAGGACGCCGGTCCGCCGGAGACGATCGAGGACCTGCCGATCACGGGGCAGCGCACGATCGAGGAGCTCTCGGGCCCGGTCGACGCGGTGCGCGACGAGCACGGCATGTGGCACGTCTACGGCGCCGAGCTGAACGACGTCATCCGCGTGCAAGGCTACCTCCAGGCGCGCGACCGAATGGGTCAGATGGACTTCGTCCGGCGCCAAGCGACGGGTACGCTCGCGGAGTTCGGCGGCAGCTTGAGCCCCGACCTCATCAACGTGGATCGCGACGCGCGCTTCGAAGGACACCGCCGCAACGCCGAGGCGATCCTCGCCACGCTCTCCGCCGAAGAGCGCGCGCTCCTCGAGGCTTACGCGGCCGGCGTGAACGAGCACGTCGGCGATCTGCGCGAAGGCCGAGCCGAGCTCGTGCGCGGCGTGAACAGCATCCTGCGCGCGGACCGCATCCGCGACTGGACCCCGCAAGACACCCTCGCGATCGCGCGCCTGCAGGCCGCGTCGCTCAGCTACGACGGCCTCGCGGATCTCTCGCGCAGCCAGAGCCTCGCCGCGTGGCGTCGCAACTTCGACGGCGAGTCCGACGACCCGCGGATCGCGCGCCTCGCGCTCGCCTACCACGACCTCTTCCCCTTCCGCCCCGCGCGCGAGGTCTACAACCGCGACGGCTTCCCGAACGTCGGCACCGACTCCGGCACCCGCGCGCTGCGGCCGCCGCGTCCTTCGCTCGCGCGTCTGCCGGGCATCCGCGCGGACGTGCTCGACGCGGGCATGGCCTTCTTCGAGCGCCAGGAGGCGCGCTTCGTCGAGCTCTTCGGCGACAGCTTCCGCGGCAGCAACAGTTGGGTCGTGAGCGGTGAGCACACCGCGAGCGGGAACCCGATGATGGCCAACGATCCGCACCTCTCGCTCACGAGCCCGCCGCTCTTCTGGATGGCGCACGTGAATACGAAGCGCGCGGGCGGCGACGTCGACGCGGCCGGCCAGATGATCGCGGGCACGCCGGTGAACATCCTCGGCTTCACCGACCGCGTCGCGTGGGGCCTGACCACGAGCGGCTACGACGTCTCGGACGTCTACCTCGAGATCATCACGCCCAACGCGGGCCTCGGCACGGTCGAGCTCGACGGTGAGCAGATCGCGATCGTCGCCGAAGAAGAAGAGATCTTCGACGACACCGGCGGAAGCACGACGGTGGTCTTCCAGCGCGTGCCGCACCACGGCCTCATCGTCCCCGACACGCGGCGTGCGTGCACCGAAGCCGACCTGCCCACCTGCGGACCCGGCCAAGAGCAGGCGCTCACCGTGAAGTGGACCGGCGACACCCCGAGCAACGAAGCGGGCGCCTTCCTCGAGCTCTACCGCGCCGCGAACGTCGACGAAGCGCGCGACGCGTGGCGCAAGTTCGAGGTCGGCGGGCAGACCCTCGTGGTCGCCGACCGCGAAGGCTCCATCTACTACACGAGCGGCGTGCGCATCCCGGTCCGGCAGGACGGCGCGCTCACCTACGACCACGAAGCGCTGACCGGCACCCTGCCCTGCTACGTGCTCGACGGCACCGGCGGCATGGAGTGGACGGACGCGGACCTCGACGAGCGCTACCTCCCGCACGAGCGAAACCCCGAGCGCGGCTACATCGCGACCGCCAACGCCGATCCGGTCGGCGTCACCGAGAACGGCGACGTGCTCGACGGCGTGGATCCCGACTCGACCGCAGACGACTTCTACATCGGCTGCGACTTCGATCGCGGCCACCGCCTCGCGCGCATCACCGAGCGCCTCGAAGCGCTCACCGAAGCGGGCGGCATCACGGTGCAGCAGATGTCGGAGCTGCAGAACGACGCGCAGTCGCCCTTCGGCCGCTTCCTCACGCCCGCGATCGTCGAAGAGCTCGATCGCGCGCTCGCGGAGCGCGAGACCCCCGGAACGCATCCGGATCTGAGCGCCGCGGTGACCGAGCTCGCGTCGGTGATGGATCGCATCGAGGACGCGCGCGCTCGCCTCGCCGCGTGGACCAGCTTCGCCACCCCCGCCGCGGTCGAAGGCTCGCCCAGCGCACCCGAGATCGCCGACTCCGTCGCGACCTCGATCTTCAACGCGACGATGGGCCACCTCATGCAGCTCACCTTCGACGACGAGTACGACTTCGCGCGCGACGGCGTCTTCGACGACAGGACGAACCGCACCAACGGCGCGGGCACCACGATGATCCTGATGCTCACCGATCCGACGAGCCTCGTCGGCTACGACAGCGAGACGAGCGAGGTCGTGTACTGGGACGACCTGCGCACGGAGACGGTGGAGTCGCGCGGCGACCGCATGCTCCGCGCGGTGGCGGCCGCCCTCGCGTCACTGGAGGACGAGCTCGACTCGAACGACGTCGACACCTGGCGTTGGGGTCTGCTCCACACGGTCCGCTTGGACGCGCTGGTTCCGGTTCGTACGCTCTTCGGCCCCGCGGCAGACGTCCTCTCCATCCCGGTGCCCCTCGACCCGACCTATCCAAACGGTTTCCCGCGCCAGGGCGATCGCGACGTCGTCGACGCGAGCGGCTTCGGCATGTTCAGCCTCTTCCAGCGCGACTACGGCTCCGGCCCGCAGCAGCGCCTGGTGGTGGAGATGACGCCCGAAGGCCCCCGCGCTGTGACGGCCCTTCCGGGTGGCAACAGCGAAGATCCCGACAGCCCCTTCCACCGCAACGAGATGGAGCTCTGGCGCCGAAACCAGGTGCGCCCGGTGCCGTTCACGGAGGCGGAGGTCGTGGCGGCCGCCGTCGAGCGCTTCCGCTTCGTTCCCTGAACGCTCCCGCGCCCGTCGACGAGCGCCTGATCGACGCCCTCGAGTGGGTCGATCAGGCGGGACGTTCGATCACGAAGCGCTTCATCGTCCCGTACTGCGACTCGATCGGGGGCGCGTCGTCCATCCCGAGACGCCGCGCCACCGCGAGGCTGCGTGGGTTCTCGGGGTCGATCATCGCGTTCACGTGCGAGAGGTCGGTGTGCTTCCACGCCGCGTCGATCAGCGCGCGGCCGAGCTCGGTGGCGTAGCCGCGGCCCCAGACGTGGCGCGCGAGGTGCCAGCCGATCTCGATCTCTCCGAGGTCCGTGCCGTCGGGAGCCGGGATCGGCTTGAGGAGCCCGGTCCCGATGGGACGCCCCGACGCGCGCTCGAAGACCACGACCACGCTCCACACGAGGCCACGCGCGCGGTACGCGGCGTACTTCGCCACGACCCACTCGAGGAGCTTCGTGTGCCCCTCGAGATCCTGTTGATGCATTCGAGGGATGAAGCGCATCACCTCGGCATCGAGGTGCCAGTAGAGGGTCGGGCCGGCGTCCTCGACCTCGTAGTCGCGCATCCAGAGCCGTTCGGTTTCGAGTCGCATCGTGGGAGCGTGGCACGAGTGAGCGCGGTCGGACGATTCGCGTTCGTCCTCCGACCATCGGGCCGCGTGGCCCGCATCGCTCGTGCTCCTCGGCGAAGTGCGATCCATCAGGCACGGCGAGGTTTCAACGTTGCGGCCAGCACCGTCGCGACGCGATCGCGAAGCCACGTCGTGCCGGGCTCGTGGGCGATGCGCTCGGCCCAAAGGAGCGCGACCGAGATCGGCGGCACCTCGATCGGAAGCGGCCGCACGACGAGGCCGAGGGGCTCGACCAGGGGCGCGACGAGCTCGCGGGGCGCGCAGAAGAAGTGACGGCTCCGCGAGACCGCGACGAGCGCTGCGAGGAAGCCGGGCACCGCGAGCCCCACGCGACGCGAGTGGCCCGCCGCGGCGAGCGCTTCGCCGATCATGCTGGGGTCGGGGTTGCCGGTGCGGACTTCGACGTGCGGATGCGCGAGCCACTTGGCCACCGTCCACCGTCCGCGCCACGCCGGGTGGTCGCGGCGGCCCACCACGCACCAGCGCAGCGTGCCGAGCCCGCGGCGCATCGTACCAGCACCGCCCCAACGACTCGGGCCGATCGCGAGGTCCGCGCGTCCGTCGTCGAGCCACGCACGAACGTCGCCGGTGGGCTGCTCCACCGCGAGGTCGACGTGCGGCGCCTCGCGCTCCAGCACCGCGAGCAAGTCGGGCAGCACCGGCGCGAGCAGGTCCGGGCAGAGGAGCACGAAGCGGCGCGTCGAGGTCACGGGCTCGAACGCCGGGCTCTCGCGGAACAGACGCCGCACGTCCGCGAGCACACGATCGAGCGGAACGCGAAGGGCCTCCGCACGCGGCGTGAGCGCGAGCCCGCGCCCGATGCGGACGAGGAGCGGATCGCCGAAGACGTCGCGGAGCCGCGCGAGCGCGTGGCTCGTCGCGGGCTGCGAGAGCCCGAGCCGACGCGCCGCGCGGGTGACGCTCCCTTCCTGAAGGAGAGCGTCGAGCGCGACGAGGAGGTTCAGATCCAGAGCGGAGAGGTTCGGGTCCATCGGAGGGCGGGTCGGGTCTCGACCGGGCGCACCCGTCGACGATGCACGAAACGAATACCGAGATGCAACGCATCGATGCGACGCATGTCGACACACACCTCAGGATGCTCCGAGCTCGAACGCTCGCGAACCTCGCGAGCCCCATCGAGCCGGGAGGTTCGTCGTGATCGTCTTCGTCACCGGTGGGTCGGGCTTCGTCGGGAGCCACACGATCGAGCACCTCGTCGCGCGCGGGCACCAGGTCCGCGCGATGGCGCGTTCGTCGCGCAGCGCGGAGGTGGTGTCCTCGTTCGGTGCGACCCCCGTCCGCTGCGACCTCGACGTCGTCGAGCCCTCGCACCTCGCGGGCTGCGACGCCGTCGTGCACGCGGCCGCGTTCGTCGAGGAGTGGGGCACGCGCGAGGCGTTCTGGCGCGCGAACGTCGAGGGGACGGAGCGACTGCTGAAGGCTGCGCGCGCGGCCGGCGTGCGGCGCTTCGTCCACGTCGGAACCGAAGCGGCGGTCTTCGACGGCACCCGCGACCTGCTCGCGATCGACGAGACGCTCCCACCTCCGTCGCGTCATCGCTTCCTCTACTCGGAGACCAAGGCCGCCGCGGAGGCGCGCGTGCTCGCGGCGAACGAGGTCGGCTTCACGACGGTGTCGATCCGTCCACGGCTCGTGTGGGGATCGCGCGACACCTCGGTGCTACCGGCCGTCGTGCGCATGGCGCGCGAAGGGAGCTTCGTCTGGCTCGACGGTGGACGCGCGCAAACGTCGACCACGCACGTGGCGAACCTGACGCACGCGCTCGAGCTCGCGCTCACGCGGGGGCGTGGAGGCGAGGCGTACTTCGTCGCCGACGAAGGCGAGCGCACGCAACGTGAGTTCTTGACCGCCTACGCTGCCACCGCGGGCGTGACCTTGCCGATCAAGAGCCTACCGGGCGCCCTCGTGCGAACGCTGGCGCGAGCGATCGAAGGCGTGTGGCGCGCACTCGGGATGCGACGCGTACCTCCGCTGACGTCGTTCGCAGTGTGCGCGCTCTCGCGCTCGGTCACGGTCGACACCTCGAAGGCGACACGCGAGCTCGGGTACGTTCCGCGCGTTCGCTTCGAGGACGGCATGCGCGCGCTCCACTCCGAGGCTGCACGTCACGTCGCCGCAGCGAGCGCGTGATCCACGCAGGCTGGACATCGTGGCGATATGGCTCGCGTGTCACGCACACCGTGCGCGCAAGAGGTGCGTCTCGACGCGCGGCGGAGTTGCAGACTCGAGGCGGAATCGTTCGAAGCGAACCGGGCGCCGGCCGCGAAGATGAACGATTTCGCGAATCGATCGGGCCGCGTGTGAGCGTGGAGTCGATGCACGCGGGGACCGTCGGGCTTCCCACACGGTGGCACGCGGGCTGCTCTCGCTTCGCCGCATGAACACGTGGGTTCTCTGTGCGGACCGCGCTCACGCGCGCGTCTATTCGACTCCCGGCCGACACCTCGCGCTCCTCCACTCGGTCGAGCACCCAGAAGGCCGACTCCACGACTCGGAGATCGCGACCGACCATGGCGGGCAAGTCCAAGGTCGGAGCGGACTGCATCCGCACGCGCTCTCGACGCACGAGTCGCCGAGCGAGACCGTCGCGCGACGCTTCGCCAAAGAGCTCGCGACGCTCGTGCGCGAGGCCCGCGTCGACGGACGCTTCGATCACCTGGTGTTGGTCGCGGAGCCGCGCTTCCTCGGGCTGCTCGACGACGCGCTCGACGAAGCGACCCAGGCGCGCGTGACCGCGAAGGTGAACAAGCGATTGATCGACGTCGCGCCAACGCAGCTCGCCAAGACCCTGCGCGACGTGATCCCGACGCTCGAAGCCTGAGCGTCACGATCGACCGATCGACGTCTCTCGCCGAGACGTGGCGTGACGCGATTCGACGCTCGAAGCCTGAGCGTCACGACCGACATCTCTCGCCGAGACGTCGCGCGTGATGCCGAGCCGCGAGAGGGTCGCCGCGCTCCGCGAGCGAGGAGGCGGAATGCGAAGCGTCGATCCAGCGCGCGAGTGTCATGCTCGCGGCATGTCGCTCCTCGAGGAACACGTCGCGCTTCGACTCGCCGCCTTTCGTGGCCTTTCTCCGTTCGTCGACGGCCCCGCCGCCGAGGAAGCCGTCCGAACGTACCTGTCCGCGCATCACGCGAACGGCGAGGTTCGAGCGTGGTCGTTCGACGGCAAGCTCGCCGCGATCGTCGCGTGGAACTTCGTGCCCGACACGTGGTTCGGGGCGCCGTCGTGGAACGTGGCGGTGGACCACCGAACCGACGTCCCCGCGGATCGCGTGGAGTCGTGGTTGCTCGACGCCCTCGGGCCCGCGCTCCCGGGCCTCGACGCCGAGATCGATCTGCTCCTCCCCGCGAGCTACCGACCCGCCTTCTCGGCGCTTCGCCGGCTCGGCCTCGGCATCGACAGCGTCCAGCTCGTCGGCGAAGTCGAGGTCGCGCTCGCGTCGTTGGGAGACTCTCGCTTGTCCACTTCGCTCGCGATCGAGCCCCTCGACGCGGAGAGCCTTCCGGCCGTGCTCGGGCTCCTGGAGCGGACCTTCGCGGACGAGCCCGAGCACGGTTGGTTCTGCGCGCTGCCCGCCTTCCTCGCGCGTCAACGCGACGAGTTGGAGAAGTCGCTCGACGACGCGAACGCCCTACAGCTCGTCGTCAAGAGCGGGCAGCACGTGGTCGGCCACGTCGGGGCCACGATCAAGCTCGACAACCCATTCTGGGGCCCGAGCGCCAGCCTCGGGATCTGTCTGGATTCGTCGATTCGTCGCCGAGGCGTGCTGCGGCCGCTGTATCGCGCGTTCCTCGAAGGTCTACGCGCGCGGGGCTTGCGGGTGTTTCGCGGAGGCACGAGCCGACCCGAGGTCATGCACCTCGGCCACGTCATGCGTCGCACCCTCCAGGGCCTGAATCTCCGTCGGAACGCCCCGTTCCCCGACACCCACTTCGCCACTTGGTGGCCGAGCGACTGACCGATGGCGCGTCGTGCCACGCGGAGCCCGCGAGAGCTCGTCGTGACGAGGCTCGCCTCGGCACCGGCCTCGTCGCTGCCGATCCGACGATTGCTCAGCCCTGCGTGGGCGCGTGCACGCTCGCCATCTCCCACGTGCATGCTCCGCCGCAACCAGCTCCTGCGCGACCGCACGCACGGAGTCCGGGTGCGTGCGCTGCACGTCATTCGGCCCCGATCGCTCGTCCGCGCAGGAGCTCGAGCACACGCGCGCGACCCGCCGCTTCCGCGTGAGCGACGAAGCGCTCGTGCAGATCGACGAGCCAACCGTCGACGGCGAGCGACGCGCCTCGCTCCACAGGTCGGCGGCTGACCCCGCCGACTGGGTCGAAACGTCGGCGGCTGACCCCGCCGACTGGGTCGAAACGCCGGCGGCTGACCCCGCCGACTGGGTCGAAACGCCGGCGGCTGACCCCGCCGACTGGGTCGAAACGTCGGCCGCTGACCCCGCCGACAGGATCGAGGAGTCCGCGGCTGACCTCGCCGACGCGCTCGAGGAGTCGCTCGGCGCGTTCCCAGTCTCCGTCGCGCGCCTCGAGCCACGCCTCGACGATCGATGCTCGCTCGGCCTCCGCATGCTCACCACGCGCCGAGAGCCCCGCACGCGCCCCCTCGATTCCCACGCGCGCCCGCTCCGGATCTCCGAGCTCGACATCCGCCCACGCGAGCGCGAGCTCGAGGCGGGGCACCTCGCTCGTCCCGAGCGCGACGTGCGCCTCGAGGGCATCGGCGAGGAGTGGGCGTGCGTCGCTGGCGTGGCCCGCGCAGAGCTCGATCAGCCCTGCCTCGTGCAGCGCAGAAGCCATCACCGCGCGGCGAGAGCCCGTGGCGCGCAGCACCGCGCGGACGAGCTCGCGCGCTTCGTCCCAAGCCCGACGCGCGCGGGCCGCGCGTGCCTGGAGGATCGTCGCCATCCGCCGCGCGTCGGGGTCGACGTGCTCGCGCGCGACGCGGGCGAGCTCACGCTCGGCCTCACGGACCGCGCCGGTCTCCAGCAGGAGCTGGCCGAGGTCGAGGCGCACGTCGCCGAGGAACGCGGCGTCTCCCGCCCGCCGCGCCGCGTCCTCGGCTTGGAGGAAGAGCTGCGTGGCCTGCGTGACGTCGCCGCGCGCGCGAGCGACACGAGCCCGCAAGTGCGCGGCCCGCGCGAGCTCGTGGGGCCGGCGCCCTCGAGCGGCCGCACCGTGCGCGCGCCGCGCGTGGGCCTCGGCAGCGTCGAGGTCGCCGACGGCGCGACGCTCGGTCGCCCGGAGCAGCCACACCCGCAGGCGCCGCGGATCGTCCTCGCTCCACGGCAGGCTCGCCGCGAGCCGCTCGACCTCCTCGACGAGCTCCCGACCTCTCGCGGAGTCCAACGCGCGCACGCGCGCGGAGGCAGCACGAAGCAGAGGCTCGATCGCGGCTTCGCGCTCGTCGACGGCCAGCAGATGCGCCGCGACGCGTTCGTCTCGACGGTGCGCCGAAGGCTGCGCTTCGAGCGCGACCGCGCACGCACGATGAATCGCGGGCGTCCTCCCGCTCGCGCGTCGACGCAGCGCCTCGACGGTCTCGTCGGACGCGAAGAACAGGCACCCCTCGACCACCTCCGCGAGCCCGTCCGCCACCAGCCGATCGAGCGACGCCCACGTCGGCTGCGCGCCGCAGGCTTCCGCCGCCGCGCGCCACACCGCGAGCTCGACGCGAGGCGCGAGGAACGCGGCGACCTCGAGCGCGCGCAGCTCGGCTTCGGTCATTCGGAGCGCGAACCCGTCGAATCGGGAGCGCGTGGTCGTCTCGCCGCGGACCAAGTCGATCTCGTTCCCGCGACGACTCAGCTCGCCTCGTTCGGCCCACGCCGCGATGCGGGCGACGAGCTCCCCCGGCCGCCGCGACGTGTCGGAGACCAACGCGTCGCGCGCCGTCGCTCCGAGGCGGAGGCGATCGCAGAGCTCGTGGATCGCGTCGACGTCCAGCGCGTCGACTTCGATCACCACGTCCGCGACGCTCGGTTCGCGCGACGTGCGGATCGTGAGCACCGCCGCGGAGAAGGCCGGGACCTCCGTACGATCCGCGACGACCACGAGCGGGCGCTCGCGGGCGATGGCATCGACGAGGCGCGGCAGCACGTCGCGCTCGACGGAGTCGTCGAGGAGACACTCGACGCTGGCCTGGGCCAGCCATGGCTCGACGGCTCCGAGCGCATCCACCGCGCGACGGTACGACAGGCCCTCCAGCCGAAAATGTCGACGCAGCGAAGTGCGCAGGTCTTCGCCGCGCGCTCCGTGCACCCAGAGGACGTCGAACGCGTCGAGCTCCGCCAGGTGCTCGGTGATCCACTCCGCGAGGCGCGTGGAGCCCGCGCTGGCCGGGCCGACGATCGCGACGGTGCGCGGACGTCGACTTCGCGCGACCACGTCGGCGGCGGCCCACACCCGCTCTCGCTCGCGTGCGCGGCCGACGAACGGAGGCGCCGAGACGACCACGAGCCCGAGGCCGGCGGCGTGCGGAGGATTCGCGCGGAACGGGCACGCAGGAAGGCCTTCGCTCGTGGTCGAGCCGACCCCGGGAGCGCTCTGCGCGGTGCTCGCACCACGCTCGAGCTCCGACAGTGCGCGCGCCGCCGACGGACAACGAGACGAGGGCGACGCGCGGAGCAGCGAACGAAGTCAAGGTTCGACCAGCGCCGGAACCTCCGCGCGCGGTCGGAACGGCGTCGGCTCCGCGAACAAGCGCTCGATCGGCGACGCAGCGTCGAAGGGCGACTCCCCCGTCAGCAGCTCCCACATCACGCAGCCGAACGCGTAGAGGTCCGACCACGGCCCGATGCTCCGCTCGTCGGAGAGAAACTGCTCCGGCGCCGCATACCCGGGAGTGCCCGCGCCGCCGCTCGACGCCCCCGCGTCGTTGGCCAACCAGGCGATCCCGAAGTCGGACAGCACGGCCCGGGCGTCCGCGCCGACCCCACGAAACATCACGTTCGAGGGCTTCAGGTCGAGGTGCACGATCCCCCGCGCGTGCACGTGCGCGAGCGCGCGCAGGAGCTGCTCCGCCAGCACACGCGCGCGCTCCCACGAGGCGCCGACGCGCACCGTCGAGGCGAGCGTCGGACCGAGCAGCTCCATCGCGACGAAGGGGCTCCCACCGACGAGCCGTCCAGCGCTCGCGCGCTCCACCTCCGCGCCCAACGTCCCGACGTCCACGATGCGCACGACGCCTTCGTGCGCGAGCCTCGAGGTGATCCGAATCTCGTTGCGAAACGCCGATTGAAACTGCGGAGAGCGCGCCAGCGCGTGCCCGAGCACCTTGATCGCGACGTGCTCCCCGGTGGCGGTGTCGAGCGCGCGCCACACCTCGCCGAAGCCACCGACCCCGAGGGGCGAGACGAGCTCGAAGCGCTCGGCCGTGTTGCGCCGATGCGTCGCGGCTCCCGTCCAGTCGAGATGGAGGAACCAACTGGGTGTGAGCTCGAGAGGCATCGGCGACCCGCGAGGCTACGTCGGGCGAGCCAGGAAGCGCTGGACGAGCGACGTGAGCAGGGGGTCGAGCTCGGGTGAGTCGATGCGCGACGGCGCCTCCGTCAGCGCGGAGTCGATGCAGCCGCGCACCGCGGAGGTCACGACGAAGGCCGACGAGTCGGGTTCGAGGTGGTCGAGGTCGTGCCGGGCGGAGAAGAAGCTCTTCAAGAGCGTCCGCTCGCGCTCGAACACGGGCGCCAGCTTCCGTTCGGTCCCGAGCCTCGGCGCCGCGAGCGCGAGCACACGATGGACCTCGACGTCGTCCCGGACGTTGCGGAGCGGGACC
>Ga0075012_10005158_pt1 | contig 12025 bp, 12 predicted proteins | sample All_14_2_FD_71474 | JGI IMG/M metagenome (GOLD analysis project Ga0075012, IMG submission 71474) | Freshwater microbial communities in response to fracking from Pennsylvania, USA - Allegheny Zone_MetaG_DW_15 | ecosystem: Environmental > Aquatic > Deep subsurface > Groundwater > Drilled...
ATTAAACCTTGGTCAAATATTTGTTTTACATGTTCATCAACTAAGGAATAATATACTACTTTGCCTTCTCTTCTATTTTTCACTAAGTTAGTTTGCTTTAAGACTCTCAGTTGATGAGAAATTGCTGATTGTGTCATGTCAAGTAATACAGCGATATCACAAACGCACATTTCAGATTCATTTAAAGCCCATAGTATCCTGATTCGTGTTAGATCCCCAAATACTTTAAATAATTGCGCTAAATCATAAAGGCTTTCTTCTTGTGGCATTCTATCTCTAACCTGATTTACAATGTCCTCATGAATTACTTCACAGTCGCATTTTTCAGCTGATTGGATTTTATGTGCCATATTATCATCACCTTTCTCGCTACATATGAACACTTGAGTAGGTGTTCATATGTATTTTAACACCTTAGAATTAGATTGTCAATACATATTTTTTTCACACACAACGAAAAAGAACTCACAGCTTCCAAATTAAGAAAAACTGTGAGTTCTTTTTATATTTCTATCTCAGTACCAGATTTAAAGCATATTACAAAGTGGTCTTCATAGACGGTAACGTTCTGGATTATCTTCTTCACAAGCTTATCGTCATATTCTAAGGTGCGGAATTTGTTCTTGCGGATAAACTCTATCAGTTCATCGATTCGTTCATTCTCTCCACTGAGGGAGGCGTCCTCTACTAAAAGAGTCTGTCGCTTGTCTCGCAGCTCATCAATCTCATCTGCCAGGTATTCGTAGTCTTGGCCCTTATTAGCCAGCTTGATGAGTTCTTTTTGTTTTTCTTCAAGCAAGGTATTGATTTCTGAAATTTTATACTCCGTGTTTTCGCCAATCACTGCATGGATGTTTTCTTCAAGTGTTTTTATCATGTTATCGCCACCTGCAAGCAGCCTGTTAATCGCCGTCATTACTGCACCATAGAGTTCATCTTCTTTTACGGTACGGTTCTTACAGACTTCAGGTCCTTGCTCGATTCTGGTCACACATCGCCAGACAAATTCTTTTCTGCCGTGAATATTCCAATAGGTTCTTCTATAAATATCACCGCAATCCCCACAGAAGGTGATGGCACTTAAAGCGTACTTGCTACTATAGATTCGTTTGTTCTTGTTTTCACCTGTGTAGATATTACTTCTTCGATGAATTTCCTCCTGAGCCTGCAAGAATAGCTCCTTGGGAATGATTGCCTCATGGCTATTTTCAACATAATACTGGGGAAGATGTCCTTCATTCTTCACTCGTTTCTTAGTCAGGAAATCCACTGTTGTTGTTTTCTGTAAAAGAGCATCTCCGATGTATTTTTCGTTTTGAAGTATCTTCTTAACTGATTCTGGTCGCCATCTTGGTTTTCCCGCTGCTGTTAAAATACCATCCTTTTCAAGACCTTGACCAATGCCTACCAAACTCTGACCTTCAAGGTATTCTCGGTAGATGCGTTTGATGATCTCAGCTTCTTCGGGGACAATGATTAAATTTCCATCTTCATCTTTGCTGTAGCCCATAAACCGTTTATGGTTGACCTGTACCTTTCCTTGTTGATATCGGTACTGTAGTCCAAGCTTAACGTTTTGTGAAAGGCTCTGGCTTTCCTGCTGTGCCAAAGATGCCATAATAGTCAGCAAAACCTCACCCTTGGCATCCATTGTGTTTATGTTCTCTTTTTCAAAATAGACAGATATGTTTTTATCCTTGAGCTGTCTAATGTATTGAAGGCAGTCTAGGGTGTTACGCGCAAATCGGCTGATGGATTTTGTAATAACCATGTCGATGTTACCGTCCATACACTCTGCAATCATGCGATTAAATTCGTCACGCTTTTTAGTGTTCGTACCAGAGATACCATCATCTGCAAAGATGCCAGCAAACTCCCATTCAGTATTCTTCTTTATAAACTCTGTATAGTGTGCGACCTGAACCTCATAACTAGAATTTTGTTCTTCCGTTTCTGTAGAAACACGGCAATAGGCGGCAACACGAAGTTTCTTTATCTTTTCTTTTGCGGCCGTACTTCCTACTCTTTTACGAGCAGGAATAACCATTATATTTTTCTCTGTCACTTTATTCCTCGCTTTCTATCAGACTATATAAGTATTCTGCTCGTTCAAAAGGATCAACTGGCATCTTATTATCTGCCTTTCTCATTTTGAATCGTTCTTTGGGAGGGGGAGAGGTGAAAGCGGCAAGCTCTACCACTCGACCTAAATCCTTTGCACGTTTATCTCTAACTTCTTCAGCTTTATCAAATATCTCTTTATCAATAATTGCTGGATACGTATCATTTCCAAGGTAGTTGACGTTTTTCAAAATGCGACCCATCACAGAATGTGTCTTATCAATACCTGCCTGTTCGCCAGCCACTGTAAGGGATAGTCCTGATATGTATTTCTCAAAGAATACCTTTACTTGACCTGCTGCCTTTTTATCGACAGTAACCACTCCATCTTGAATTTTGTATCCATATGGAATATATGCCATTTATCTCACCACCTTTTCTTTCAGGGAGAGACCGCATTTCAAATTGAATGTCAGCTCATCCCTGGAATTTACAATGATATTCTCTACAAATTCTTCAAATAGTTCTTCCGTGTAGTCACCATTAAAATTATCTGCTGACACGTAATCAATGAGGTCCTTTATCTCGTTTGCTCGCAAAACCCCACTCGTGGAATTTGATACAAGGTTTGTTTTTTCAGTTGAAAGATTTTTCATCTCACTATCTAAAATGTTACGCTCCTGATTAAAAAGAGCAGGCTCCAGGAAACCTTTGGCCATCAGTGTAATGAGGGTGTTGCGTTCTTCCATGAGTTGCTCCATTCGCTTATCAATAGCATCCATTCTTTCACGGTCGCTTTCTTCATCAATTTGGCTAATTGATTTGAATAGCGGTTCTAAGATTAGCTTATGACTGAAAGCAAGCTTATTCATCATGGTTGTCAATGTGGCTTTTATTTCTCCATCTCGCAAGAACAACATGGAGCAACTCTCTTTGTCTTCGATATGACCGATGCAACTCCAAGCAATGTAACTCCTACCAGCTGAGTAGTTTGTCTTTCTCCTAAAATTGCGACCACACTCTCCACAGACAATCTTGCCACTTAAAGCATATCGATTAAGATAAACGTTCTTTTTCACGCCCTTACACTTCATCTTGGCTCTTTCATCAATGAGATCTTGTGCCTTAGCAAAGTCTTCTCTACTTATAATAGGTTCATGATTATCCTTGTAGTAGTATTGGTCTTTTTCCCCTGTGTTTGGATGGCGGTTGTAGTTACTATCGGTGTAAGTCTTTTGTAACAAAACATCTCCCATGTATTTTTCGTTTCGGAGCATGTCTATCACCGTGCCTGCACTCCAGTGATTACCTCTTCTTGCTGGGATTTTGTCTTTGTTCAAACCTCTTGCTATAGTACCTCCACCTTTCCCTGAAAGGCACTCCGAAAAAATACGTTTGATGATTTCAGCTTCTTCTGGGACGATTACCATTTCACCATCTATATTGGTATAGCCATAAGGCGGAGTACCAATATAGCTGCCATTTTGAAATCTCTTTTGAATGGACCACTTGCTGTTTTGTGAAATGGATGCAGACTCTTCTGCAGCAAACCCTGAAAGAATAGAAAGCATCAGTTCACTTTCCATATCACCCGTATTTAGATTCTCTTTTTCAAAATAAATATAAACACCGATATCAATCAGTTTTCTTACTAACTCTAGACAATCTACTGTATTACGAGCAAAGCGGCTGATTGATTTGGTGATAATAAAATCAATCCGACCTTGCTTACAATCTCGTATCATACGGAGCAGTTCAGTCCGTTTCTCCATCTTGGTGCCGGAGATCCCTTCGTCATAATAAAGACCAGCAAATACCCATTCTGGATTAGACTTAATATAGCGCTCATAGTGTTCACGCTGTGCTTTAAGGCTTTCAAGCTGTTCATCACTATCGGTTGAGACTCTAGCATAGGCGGCAACCCTAAGTTTCGTATTAGGTAGTTGTCCCTGGGGCAGTTCATCTATTTTTGTTATCTTTTTCATCATCTCACCTCGCTTTCGCCCATTACATACATCACTCTAAAAGCTATTAATAGCAAGCTTTTTAGGACATAATCTCGGCTAAACGGGGAGAGAATTTCTGCCTGTTCAAGGCTGATATTTTGTGTAATTCATCCGCTGTGATTTTGCCTTCTTTATATAGGTTTGCGACAATGCTCTCCGCTATGTGAAAATCATATTCCTTTTGTAGGTTCTAGAATAAATGTTGGGGTGGAGGTCCAGAAAGAAAAATAAAAGGACATAAGAAGTCGTTTCCGATAAAATGTAGTTATCACACAACATGGAAAGGAAACGTTCTTATGTCTATGACCGATGATATCATAAAACTCTTTGAACTGGAAGATGTTCGAATTTTAGAGTTTTCTTGTACGCAAGAAGCAAATTACATTCAGATCGAAGTGCCACTCAAAGCACATCATTGTCCCCGCTGTAACACATCGACCCAGTTCATTCATGATTACCGAAATCAACGCATTTTGGATCGCCCGCTTTATTCGAAACCAACCTATCTTCTTTATCGTAAACGACGTTATCGTTGTCCCACATGCGGAAAGCGATTCTTTGAGAAGAATACATTTCTTCCCCGCTATGCGCAAACCACGAATCGACTCTTCTTCAAGCTTTTTGAGGATCTTCATTCGGTTGCTTCTCAAAAAGCAATCGCTGCGCCACTGGCGATATCTACAATGCGGATCCGAAGGGTTTTGGACTCTGTCGTTCCCGCCCTCCCCAATCTCCCGGAAATTCTCGGGGTGGACGAGTTCAAGGGAAACACAAATCGAACCAAATATCACTGTATTCTGACCGACTTACGCACCTCGAAACCCATTGATATCCTTCCCAATCGTACGCAAGCCACGTTACGGCACCATTTTCGAAAATATCAGAACACCGGCCAACTCAAAAAGGTAAAGTTCATTGTCATCGATATGTGGAAGTCCTATTACGTCGTCTTACGTGAGATTTTCCCGAAAGCAGTGATTCTCATTGATCGATTCCACTTCGTTCGTCAAGCCATGTGGAGCTTAGAAAACATCCGCAAGCGGGTTCAAAAAGGACTCCCAAAATCACTTCGGATTTATTTTAAGAAGAGTCGATCGATTCTCTTGAAACGGGCTGATCGGCTCCTTGTCAATACACATGTCAATGAGGTGAGGCAGCGCGATGTCATGCTTACTCATTTCCCCGACTTACAAGTTGCTTATTCATTGAAAGAAGAGATCCTTGAGATGGTTAAAACGATTCATGACGAGAAGAGCGCGCGCGAACGGTTAGATGCTTGGATTCGCAAAGCCGAGGATTCTCAGATACCCGAGCTAAAAAGCGCGGCAGGTGCGTATAAAAACTGGAAGAAACCCATACTCAATGCCTTTACCTATCCCTACTCAAACGGAATCACCGAAGGGTGTAATAACAAAATCAAGGTCATTAAACGAAACGCTTTCGGCCTTCGAAACTTCGATCGATTTCGGACCCGCATACTACTTTCCTTCTAAAAAAGGAATCCCCATTTCTGAGAATTCCGGTTCTGCTACTTCAACATTTTATCGGGTCACCCCAACACTTGACGTAGAACCCTTTTGTAATTCTTCCTCTGTCATCTGCTCGGTCTTACCCTTTAACGGACAACCATCTTTTACTTCATAAATGTTCATAGAAAAACACCTCCTACCTAGTAGCCATGGCAGGAGGTGAAATCTGATGATTTCATTAATCTTTTTGATAAAATTCACATTCATAGCCATCGGCATCAAGGAGCAGCCCTTTTGCCCAAGGTGGCACTTGACTCATCTGTTTACATACTTCAGTAACAGATATTTGAGTATTGGCTTCAATAATGACTTCATCATGGACATGAGCCACAATACGATAAGTACTAAGCATCTTCATTGAATACATCAAAATATCACGGGATATAGCTTGAACAATATTCTCTACAAACTTAGGACCGTAACTTTCAAGACGCTCCCATTTCTTTGTTCCACCTACTCCTTCATAGGTAACAGACTCACCACCAAACTGATTCTCACCGATTCGAGGTTTTACATAGGCAAGCCGTCTACCTGAGGGAAGAATGATAAAAAGCATGCCACTAAGACAATGAAACTCGATGCCATGGGTTTCTTGTGATTTATTTTCCTTTACGCATTGTTTAGCCGCCCGATCTACATCCCACCAGAACTGTGTGATGTTGGGATTAGACATTCTCCAGGCATTCACAAGCGGTTTTAATTCTTCCTCTTCAAGCCCCATCTCTAATGCGCCCATGGCTTTTAATGCACCAACAGAACCACCATAGCCAAGTGCCAATTCAGCAATTTTACCCTTCTGTCTCAAGTGACCGTTCACACCATGCTTTTCAACGGAAACACCAAACATCTGTGAGGCAGATGCACAGTAGATATCACCACCACTAGCAAATACATCCGTTCGCCATGTCTCACCTGCAAGCCATGAAAGCACACGAGCCTCAATGGCTGAAAAGTCAGCCACAATAAACTTATGACCTTCTTTTGGTACAAAGGCTGTACGAATTAGTTGTGAGAGTGTATCGGGTATATCTTCATAGAGCAGTTCTAGTGTTTCAACATCACCATTTCTGACAATAGTTCGCGCCTCTTTTAAATCTGGCATATGGTTCTGAGGGAGATTTTGCAATTGCACAAGCCTTCCGGCAAAGCGGCCGGTTCTGTTGGCTCCATAAAACTGAAACATACCTCTGGCTCTTGAATCACTACAGACCGCATTTTCCATTGCTGTATATTTCTTTACCGAGGATTTTGCCAGTTGCTGACGTAGCGAAAGAACTTCATTTAGTTCACCATCGGTTTCCTTAAGTTTCTCTGCAACCGCCTTTTTGCCGAGGGTCTCCATCTCTAGACCGTTTTCGGAAAGCCAGCTTTTCATCTGTTGTACAGAGTTTGGGTTATCGAGATTTGTTATCTGCTGCATGGCGGTTAGTAGTTTTTCATGAGAGATGTCATCCATAGCGATGGCCTGCTTAACAAAATCCATATCAACCTTTATGCCTCGATCGTTAATTTCTTGGTCGAGATGATACTCATCCCAGATGTCCTCTGGCACTGGAAACTTGATCAATCTTTGTTGTATCTGGATTTCTGCCTCCACATCACGCTTGTTATATGCTTTGAACTTTTGCCACTTATCGATTTCATCAGTGGGTAGGTTACGGTGGCCTTCCCCCGAAATTGTTCCAAAACAGAATAGAGTTTTAGGCTCGATTTACCAGAATCGTAAGCGGAGCCGGTGGTTTATACTGTAGTGAACTGTGTGGTCTAACGGTATTATAATACAGAATCCATTCTTTCGTAAGAGCTTTCGCTTCTGCCAGAGTGGTAAACAATTCCTGGTTCAGGAATTCGTCCCGCAGCTTACTGTTGAACGACTCACAGTACCCATTCTCCCAAGGACTCCCCGGTTCAATGAAGGACGTATTGACGTCTAATCGCTTAAACCACTTGACGAGTTCTTTTGCGATGAATTCTGGTCCGTTATCGCTGCGCATATGAGTGGGAATCCCATGAAGGATAAAACAGTCCGCCAAGACTTCCATAATATCCCGATGAGTCCAGTTGACCCTGGGTTCACTGAAGATGCATACTCTTGAATACTCATCAATAATATTAAGCCATCTGATCTTCCTCTGACTGATCAACTGATCAGTTACGAAATCATAACTCCAGACATGATTGCGATACTCTGGTCTTAATCGGATACATGAGCCGTCATTGAGCCATAGTCTGCTTCGCTTGGGTTGTTTCTTAGGTACTTTTAATCCGTTTTCTTTCCAGATTCGTTCAACCCGCTTATGATTCACATCATAGCCCAGCTTATTCAACATCGCGGTGATCCGGCGTACCCCATAACGCCCGTAACGGGTCGCCAGTTGGATGATTTGATTGGTGAGTTCATCTTCATCATCTTTAGTAATGTGTTGATATCTGACCGTTCTGCGGTGATAGCCTAAGACCAGACAAGCCCGACGTTCAGATATCGAATACATTTGACATACATAACCCACGATTTCTTTCTGTCTTGTCTGGTTTACCGTTTTCCCGAATTCACATCTCTTAAGATCGCATTATCCAGGCTCAGATCAGCCACCAAGCGTTTCAATCGACTGTTTTCGATCTCAAGATCCTTGAGGTGTTTCGCATCTGAAGTCGTCATATTCGCATACTTCGCTCGCCACTTATAGTAAGTCGCTTCACTGATCCCAATCAGCCTTAAGGCTTCTGGCACAGTTTTCCCTTGAGCGAGATGGATTTCGACTTCCCTTAACTTCACGATGATCTGTTCAACCGTATAACGGATGCCTTTCATGGGTTGACCCTCCTTTAATTGAAATTTTACACCTTTCCTCTATTTCAATCTGGACACATTTTCGGGGGTCAGGCCAATTATACTATATATCAAAAAAATCCTGTTTTCAATATGTTTGTTGATATTTCTTTATACTTGTTGATAATTGAACTTTTTTTAAATTCTTCGATAGTTGCGATACTCAAGCAAACCATATATCAATCTTGTCAACTCACCATTATTTTGCCAACCACCTTATCAACTCACCACATCAATTAATCTACCAATGGACAAATTTCACATTTCACCAATCTTAGATAACTTCCCTCAAAGCAAAAAACCATGATTATCCTTCCAGCTTAGAACCAGACCTCAAACCACGGAAAGCCTTTATTTACTTATCTTATTACACCCTTACTTATCGACCCTTGACATCAATACCACCGTCTCAACGTGCACGGTTTGCGGAAACATGTCGACCGGTTGGATGATTTTCGTTTCGTAACCTTTCGAGGTAAAGATGGCCAAATCACGCGCCAATGTTCCCGGATCACAGGAAACATAAATCAACTTACGCGGTGCGTAACCAACGATCGCCTCGATAGTATCTTGGTTCAGTCCTTTGCGTGGCGGATCGATGATGATGATATCGACCTTGATGTCGGAAGATGCAAGTTTCTTCGCAACTTCACCCGCATCACCGGTGTACCAAGAGACATTGTCGATGTGATTGAGAAACGCATTTTGTTGGGCGTCTTTGATGGCTTGTTCGACCACTTCCACACCGATGACATGTTTAACATGTCGACTGACATACAACGCAATCGTTCCGACCCCACAATAAAGATCCATGACCGTGTCGGTGGGTTTGAAGTCCGCGAACTCGACGACTTTATCGTACAGGACTTTCGCTTGGATCGGATTGACTTGGTAGAACGATTTCGCGGAAATCGTGAAGACGCAATGACCCAGCGTATCTTTGATCGTGGAGTTTGGGGTCAAAGCGATTTCTTCGTCACCTAAAATCACGTTATCTTGACGTGTGTTGATGTTTTGGACGATCGCTTGGATTTGAGGGAAGGTATAACTCAACTCTTTGACGAGTTGTTCCTTAAGAATCAGGGATTTCTCGGAAGTGATCAACACGACCATGATTTCTTCGCTGACATCGCCACGTTTGAGTAGAATCCAACGTAAGGTTTCCGGGAAAATATGTTTATCGTTATAGAATTCGGTGATGAAGGTCAAGATATCGTTTTGGATTGTGCTTTGGAGGTGACAATCCGTAAAGGCGATGATGTCATGGGTTTGCGCACGATAGAATCCGCAAATCATCTTGCCTGACTTATCTTTTCCTACTGGGACTTGGACTTTATTGCGATAACGCCACGGTGTTTCCATCGTAATCAAAGGTAAAGGCTGAAGATCCAGCTTCGCGACGTTGGTGATCAATTGGGAGACTTGGTTATACTTGAAACGCGCTTGTTCCTCAACACTGAAATGTTGGATCTGACATCCGCCGCACGCCGAAGCGATCGGACAGCGCGGTGTGACACGTTGCGAGGAATGTTGGATCAATCTTCGCACTTTCGCATACGCATAGTTTTTACGTAATGCGGTGATTTGGACTTCGGCGGTTTCCCCGACCATCAGTCCTTTCACAAACAAAACAAATCCGGCGTCTTTCGCGACACCGAATCCGTTGTTATCATAATCGACGGCCGTTACCGTCAGGGTATCGAACACTTTCATGAAAGAAAAGAGGGGGTTCCCCTCTTAGTTCCCTTCGGTTGAGTTTTCACTCTCAGTCGGTTCGTTTTTCGCCGCCAATGCATCTTGTAAGGCTTTGGCGATTTCAGGATCCAACGGTTTGGAAACTTCTTGGATCGTCCATGTTTCCATGTTCGCGTTTTTAACCAAAACGAATTGGAAGTAATTCGCTTCATCCGGCTTATCTTTCAAATTATAGACGGTAATCTCAAGATCATACATCTTTTTCACTTCGTCGGATTTGAAATACGTCGTCACCGGCAAGGCGGTATCGATCTGTTGGTAAACTTGCTTGGTCAGTTCGCTGATCTCCGAAGCGACCAAGGTATCCGTCGTATCGATGGTAATACGTAACGTCGCTGCCCGTAAGTTTAAGGACGCTTCTTCGACACCGGTCAAGCTAGTGATCGAAGAATCCAAAGCATCGACTTTCTCTTGGGTGATCGCAGGGTTTAAATCATTGGTGAAGCGGCTCCCGAAAAGCGGGGTTCCGGTTCCTAAGGTCGCACCGAAAATCAGATATGCCAAGATCCCGAACGGAATCAAAATAATGACGATACCGATTACCAATATGACGGCGGAGACGGAAATCCGTCTACGTTTCTTTGTCTTTTTCGTTGTTTTTTGTGTCATCGTAGTCACTCCTCAGAGGTTATTATACCTTATATCCCTCTTTTTTGTATACAAGGCATTCAAAAGTGCTTATCCTTGCGTGTTTCTGTCGTTGTGTTTCGCACTGAAATCGCGCGTCACGATCTGAAATACCGCGACCGCATCGACGTGTTTCTCTGAGAACGAAAAATCGTCGCGTCCGGTCTGCGTCTTCATCAGTAACAATAACGCTTCCCTTTTATCCGCCGTTTGACTAAGAAACGTGACGTTTCCCGTACCGATGATGCTGGAGAATGCGAAACCGAAATCGCAGGCTATGTTCCCTTCGATCAGCGCATGATCGCAATCCATCTCGAAACAAACATGCGGGTTGGTCGTCAGGATATCGATCTTGCGTCCGACGTTGGCGCTATGAAAGGTCAACGTGAGTTCACCCTCGTGGATTCGATATCCATAGTTGAGCGGGACAAGATAGGGTCGACCGTTGTCGATCATCGCGATACGTACGATCTTACACGCGTCCAGGATCTTGATGATCTCGCTTAGATCGGTTACTTCACGTTCTTTTCTGCGCATGCGTTTCCTTCCTTGCGGTTGGATTGTAACCGCGTAATTCTTTGCGTATACTGAAACAAAGGAGGTGTTTTGATGGAGCCTTATTGGATCGAAGGGATTTCCAACCCCGCGCGGCGCGCCTTGGAGAATGCGGGGATTTTTCAGCCCGAGGATTTTCAGAACTTTCGAAAAGCCGATGTCGAGGCGATGCATGGCATCGGACCGCATGCGATGGTACGCATCATCGCGTTGCTTGAGAAACTGGGGATCGAATTTAAGAAAGATTAGTCAAATCTTACGGTTTACGCTTTTGGAGCGCTTCAAAGACCAATTTGTTGGTGAGGGCGGGATTGGCTTGACCTTTGGTTTTCTTCATGACCTGACCGACGATAAATCCCAACGCGCGATCTTTTCCGTTATGGAAATCGATGACGGATTGCGGTTGTTGGTCCAAGGTTTCCTCGATGATGACAAGTAATCCGTCCGTATCGCTGACTTGCTTCAAGCCGAACCGTTCAACGACTTCCGCAAACGGTTCGCCGGAAATCATATGCGGGAAGACTTCCTTGGCTTGCTTCGATGAGATGATCCCGTCTTGGATGCCATTGATCATCGTCGCGAGATTCTCGGGAGTCAACTTGTTTCGCGATGTGAAAAGCAATAACGGATCAATGACGGCCAAAACTTCGGAAATGCACCAA
>Ga0075012_10005159_pt1 | contig 12023 bp, 10 predicted proteins | sample All_14_2_FD_71474 | JGI IMG/M metagenome (GOLD analysis project Ga0075012, IMG submission 71474) | Freshwater microbial communities in response to fracking from Pennsylvania, USA - Allegheny Zone_MetaG_DW_15 | ecosystem: Environmental > Aquatic > Deep subsurface > Groundwater > Drilled...
CCCAACCATGCGCGTGACCCGATCGAGGTCTATACCACCCGGCCCGACACCCTTTTCGGGGCCAGTTTCATCGCCCTGGCTCCCGATCATCCACTGACCAGGGCAATCGCCGCGCACCGGCCGGACGTCGCCGCCTTCGTCAAGACCTGCGGCCAGACCGGGACCAGCGAGGCTGACATCGAAAAGGCCGAGAAGCTGGGTGTCGATCTGGGCATCCGGGTCCGCCACCCCTTTGATCCCGACAGGACCCTGCCCGTCTGGGCGGCCAATTTCGTGCTCTCGACCTATGGATCCGGGGCGATTTTCGGCTGCCCGGCCCACGACCAGCGCGATCTGGATTTCGCGCGCAAATACGACCTGCCGGTCGTTCCCGTGGTACAGCCTGACGGGGCGGATGCCGGTTTCGAGGTCGGGACCGAGGCCTATGTCGGCCCGGGCCGCATTTTCAACTCCGGTTTCCTCAACGGCCTGACCATCGAGGATGCCAAGGCCGAGGCCATCGCAAGGGTCGAGGCCGCCGGACAGGGCAAGGGCGCGACCATCTATCGCCTGCGCGACTGGGGTGTCAGCCGCCAGCGCTACTGGGGCTGCCCCATCCCGATCATTCATTGTCCCGACTGTGGGGCGGTCGAGGTACCGGCCGATCAGCTGCCGGTTATCCTCCCGCGGGACGTAACATTCGATGTACCGGGTAATCCGCTGGTTCGCCACCCGACCTGGAAGCATGTGAAATGTCCCGGCTGCGGGACCGATGCGCTGCGAGAGACCGACACCCTCGATACCTTCGTCGACTCCAGCTGGTATTTCGCCCGGTTCACCGACCCGACGTCCGCCGCGCCGATCAACGCCGAGGCCGCCGCCCACTGGCTGCCGGTCGATCAGTATATCGGGGGTGTCGAGCATGCTGTCCTGCATCTGCTCTATGCGCGCTTCGTCAGCCGGGCGCTTTCGGACGCGGGCCTGATGGCGGTGAAGGAGCCCTTTGCCGGGCTTTTCACCCAGGGAATGGTGGTTCACGAGACCTACCGCCGCGCGGACGGACAGTGGGTGGAACCGACGGACGTCGATCTGACCAACGACGCCGGCCAGAGGTCAGCGCGCCAGATCTCGACCGGCGAGATCCTGACCATCGGCGACATCGAGAAGATGTCGAAATCAAAGAAGAACGTCGTCGCGCCGCAGGAAATTCTCGACGCCTATGGCGTTGACGCCGGTCGCCTGTTTGTTCTGTCCGACAGCCCGCCGGAGCGTGACGTGCAGTGGACGACGGGCGGCGTCGAGGGGGCCAGCCGCTTCGTCAGCCGGGTCTGGGCCGAGTTTGACAGCCATGATCGCGCTGCAACCGGTAACGCCGAACAGGATGCGACACTCATCCGCGAGACGCACAAGGCGATAAAGGCCGTGACAGAAGGCGTGGAGGGCTTCCGGTTCAACTCGGCCATCGCCAAGCTCTACGCCTTTGTCGCGACGGTGCGACAAAATGATGGTGCCGGCGGCGAGGCCCGTCATCAGGCACTTTCCGCCCTCGCGCGTCTGGTCGCTCCCTTTGTCCCACACCTGGCCGAGGAGTGCTGGACCCGCCTGGGTGAAGACGGCATGGTCCTCGACGCTCCCTGGCCGCAGTGGGACCCGACGCTGGCCGCAGATGACGAGGTGATCCTGCCGATCCAGATCGGCGGGAAGCGCCGGGGCGAGATATCGATGCCGCGCGGGGCCGACCCGGCAGAGGTCGAGACGGCGGCGCTGGCCAATGTGACGGTCCAGGCCTACCTTGCCGCCAACGGCCAGTCGGTCAGGAAGGTGATTGTCGTGCCCGATCGCATCGTAAATCTGGTTGTCGGCTGATGCGGCGCACGGTCGTCGCACTGACTGTCCTGGCCACCCTGAGCCTTGCCGCCTGCGGATTCACGCCCCTTTACGGGGATACGGCGGCGCGTTCGGCCCTGACACGCATCACCGTATCCGCCCCGGAAGACCGGCTCGGCTACCGCCTGCGCGAACAGCTGGAAGACGCGCTTGGCCTCGACCGCTCCCAGGCACCGCAGTGGCGGCTGGAGACCGACGTGTCCCAGAGCCGGCGCCCGCTGGGGCGGCGGATTGACGATACCGCAACCCGCTATGAACTCACTGTGCGCGCGGCCTGGACCCTGACGCCCGCAAACGGCGGTGACGCCATGACCGGCTCCGAGACGGTCACCACCACCTATGCCGCCGCCGACCAGCCCTATGCCGCCATTTCGGCACAGCAGGACGGCGAGGAACGCGCTGCGGCAGAGCTCGCTCGTCGGATCCGGCTCTCACTCCTGGCGCGACTGGGCGGCTGACGGTGATCCTGTCCAAGCGGCCCGAGATCGACCGCTTTCTCAAGGCTCCGGATCGATCGGTTCGCGCCGCCGTCATTCACGGCCGCGACCGGTCCGGTGTGTCGGAGCGCGCCGTGACCCTGTGCCGGACCGTGACGCCGGACCTGAACGATCCGTTCAATGTCACCTTCCTGACCGACAGCGATATCGACGGCGACGAGGCCCGGCTTGAGGAGGCCCTGACGGCCCTGAGCATGATCGGCGGCCGTCGGCTGGTCCGGGTCCGCCTTTCCGGCGAGAAGGCCTCGGTTGACAAGGCGCTGGCTGCGGCACTGAAGGTCCACGCCGAGGGCGGATTCAACCCCGACGCCATGCTGGTCATCGAGGCCGGGGCGCTCGGCCGCGAGTCCACACTGCGCAAGGTCGCCGAGGGCGCCGCCGGTGCTGTCTGCATCGTCTGCTATGAGGACGAGACCGGCGATGTCGCGCGCATGACGCGCGAGGCTCTGGCCGAGGATCGCGTGGGCCTCACCTCCGATGCCCTGGAGCGTTTCGTCGGTCGCCTGCCCCGTGAGCGCGGGCTCATGCGACAGGAGATCGAGCGTCTGGTCCTCTATATCGGCCCGGGCTCGGGGCGGACGATCGACAGCGAGGAACTGGACGCCCATCTGGGCGTCGAGCCCGAGGCGTCACTTCAGGATGCGGCGCTACAGGCCTTCGGCGGGCGCGCCGCCCCGGCCCAGTCGGGTCTGCGGCGAGCCTTTGCCGAGGGAGAATCGTCTGTCTCGGCCGTGAGACAGGCGGCCCTGCATCTGGGAAAACTGCGCCGCATCGCCATCCTCCAGGACAATGGTGCCGGGGCCAAGGAGGCCGCCAAGGCTGCCGGTGTCTTCTGGAAGCAGGAAGCGGAGATGCTCCGTCAGGCCCGGGTCTGGCGCCTGGACATCCTCGATGTCGTGCAGGACAGCGTGAATACCGCCGATGTCGCCACCCGGACGACCGGTCTGCCGGATCAACTGATCGCCGAACGCCTGATGCTGGAGATCGCCGCCCGCGCCCGTCGCCTGGGGCTCTAGCCCCGCTTCGAGGCCTTGCGGAAGGCTGGTTTGGCCAGGGCCACGCTGCGCGCCGCCATGGCCTTTTCCTCGCCCCGGATCGCCATGGGCCCGCCCCGCGCGGATCCGTCACCCTGTCGGGCGCTGTCCTTTTTGGCGGCAAGAGCGCGCTTCATGGCTTCGGCGGTGGGATTCACAGGCTTTTCGGTCATCAGCGACGATAACACGAAACATGTCACATCCGCATCAGCCGCCGGCAAACCTCGTCCAGCTGTTCCAGTGATCTGTAGTGCAGAACGAGTTGGCCCTTGCCGCCGCGATCCGCCAGCTGGACCTTGAGGCCCAGAACATCGGCCAGATCCTGTTCCAGGGCGGCCGCATCGGCCTGCCCGTCCCACGCAGCACCCCCCGACGGGGGCTGTACGGGACGCGGGGGCTGACCCGCCTTCCTCGCCAGGGCCTCGACCTGACGGACATTCAGCCCGTCCCGGAAGGCCTGATCCGCCAGTTCGGCGGGATTGGGCGCCGTGATCAGGGCCCGGGCGTGCCCGGCCGACAGCTTGCCTTCGCGGACATAGGCCAGCACCGGCTCGGGCAGTTGCAGCAGGCGCAGCGTATTGGCCACATGGCTTCGGCTCTTGCCGACGACACCGGCGACCTGGTCCTGGGTCCGGCCGTAGCGTTCCATCAGCAGGCGAAAGGCGTCTGCCTCCTCCAGCGGGTTCAGGTCGGCCCGCTGCACGTTCTCGATGATCGCCACCTCGAACACAGTGACGTCGTCCATCTCCCGGATGATGACCGGCACCTCGGTCAGCCGCGCCTGCTGGGCTGCTCGCCAGCGGCGCTCCCCGGCGATGATCTGCCAGACACCGGCGTCCGTGGGGTGGGTGCGGACCAGAATCGGCTGGAGAACACCCTTGTCCCGGATCGAGGCGGCCAGTTCGTCCAGATCCTCGGTGCGGAAGATCTTGCGAGGCTGGTCCTTGTTGGGCTTCAGGTCCTCGATGGCGACCATCTGCACGCCGGACGGCGCAGGCGCGGACCCGTCGACCGCAACGGCCACGGTCACGGCGTCGGCCGCCTGCTCCCCGAGCAGGGCGGACAGCCCGCGACCCAGTCCTCTCTGACGTTCACTCAACGCAATATTCCGTTTCTTTTCAATGTTCAGACGAGGCCGGAAATCAGGCTGCCTGGAGACGACGGGTCTTCTCTCGCGCCACGACTTCCCGCGCGAGCTTCAGATAGGCCTGGCTGCCCGCGCACTTCAGATCATAGATCAGCGCCGGCTTGCCGAACGACGGGGCCTCGGACACCCGCACATTGCGGGGGATCACCGCGTCATAGACCTTGTCGCCGAAATGGGCGCGAACGTCGGCCGCCACCTGACCGGACAGGGCGTTGCGCTTGTCGAACATGGTCAGGACAAGGCCCTGGATCTCGAGGGTGGGGTTCAATGATTGACGGACCATCTCGATGGTCTTCATCAACTGCGTCAATCCTTCCAGGGCGAAGAACTCACACTGCAGGGGGACCAGCACGGCGTCCGCGGCGGCCATGGCATTAAGCGTCAGAAGGTTCAGCGACGGCGGACAGTCAATCAGCACATAGTCATACCGGGTCTGCCCCCCGGCACCCTGCCGGGACAGGGCATCCCGCAGACGATAGGAGCGGCGATCCGCCTGGCTGATCTCGATCTCGACGCCCGACATGTCGTCGTCCGCAGGCACGATATCCAGTCCCGGCACCAGGGTGCCGACTGCGGCGTCATCGATGGATCGTCCATCAACAACAACGTCATAGACCGTTACCCTTCGCGTTTCACGTGGAACACCCAGGCCGGTGGAGGCATTGCCCTGGGGGTCCATGTCGACGATCAGGACCTTTTCGCCGATGGCCGCCAGGGCCGTGCCCAGGTTGATCGCGGTCGTCGTCTTGCCCACGCCACCCTTCTGGTTCGAGACAGCAAGGACGCGGGTCTTACCGGGTAGGGTCAAGGGACAGGCTCCGGACAGTGACGATGCGGCCGCGTGGATCGCTGCGCGAAACCGTCAGTTCGGCGTCCAGATGCCAGACCGTACGGGCATCCGACAACTCCACTTCGGCCTTCTCCCCCTTGAGAAACAGACCTTGTGCACCGCGTTGCAGGTAGGGCTGTGCATAACCCAGCAGTTTCGTCATCGGGGCGACCGCACGGGCCGTCACCACATCGACTTTCAGCGTCTGGTCTTCTGCCCGGCCGTTGATCACCGTGGCCGGCAGGGAGAGGGCATCCACCACCTCCTGCAGAAACCGGCAACGCTTCCCCAGGCTGTCGATCAGCCAGACATGGCCACCGGGCCGGTCTCGCAAAAGTATCGCCAGGACGACCCCGGGAAAGCCCGCCCCGGCCCCCAGATCAGCCCAGGTCACAGCCTGGGGCGCCAGATCCAGCACCTGGGCCGAGTCCCAGGCGTGGCGATTCCAGAAATCCGGCAGGGTATCCGGGCCGACCAGGTTCATGACGGCGTTGGCGGCTGTCAGGCGCGCCAGAAAGGCTTCCATCGTCTCCATGGCTGGACCGGAGGCCCGGGTCAGGGTCTGAAACTCCTCCGGCGTCATCGCGCCGCGACCTCTGCGCGCGTCGCCTTCTTCACATGGGACAGCAGGGCGGTCAGCGCGCCGGGCGTCACGCCCTCGATCCGGCCGGCCTGGCCCAGGGTCTGCGGCCGGACAAGGGCCAGCTTCTCGCGCACTTCGTTTGACAGCCCACCGATGGCAGCAAAGTCCAGATCGACGGGGAGGGCCAGTGCTTCCTCCCGCCGCAGGGCCTCAGCGTCAGAGGCCTGCCGATCCAGGTATCCGGCATAGCCGGCATCGATCTCGACCTGCTCGCGCACAGACGCCGGCCACTGTGTGATCGCCGGACAGGCCCCTTCGAAAACGGACAGGTCCACGCCGGGGAAGGCCAGCAGGTCCCGGATGGACCGTCGCTGCCCGTCGGCATTGACGGCTATGCCCAGGGCCCGCGCCTCATTGGGGGTGAACCGGGTTTCGCGCGTCAGAGCGGTTGCCGCCTCCAGGGCTGCGGCCTTGGCCCTCCATGCCACACGTCTCGCCCCCGAAACCAGACCGGCCGCGTCGGCGATATCGGTCAGCCGCTGGTCGGCATTATCGGCGCGAAGCAGCAGCCGGAACTCGGCCCGGCTGGTGAACATCCGGTAGGGCTCGGTCACACCGCGTGTGACCAGATCATCGATCATCACCCCGATGTAGGCCTGGTCCCGGCCCAGGATGACCGGCTCCAGACCTCCCGCCGCCCGCGCGGCATTGAGACCGGCCATCAACCCCTGCGCGGCCGCCTCCTCATATCCGGTCGTGCCGTTGATCTGGCCGGCCAGATACAGGCCGGGCCGGGCCTTGACCTCCAGGGCCGGGGTCAGCTCGCGCGGGTCGACATAGTCATATTCGATGGCGTAGCCGAAGCGGAAGACTTCAACATCTTCAAGTCCGGTGATGGTGCGCAGAAAGGCCAGCTGGGTGGAGTCTGACACCGAGGTCGATATGCCGTTCGGATAGACGGTCGGGTCGTCCAGTCCCTCAGGCTCCAGAAAGATCTGGTGGGCCGTCTTGTCGGCGAACCGGACCACCTTGTCCTCGATCGACGGACAGTAGCGGGGGCCCCGGCCCGACAGATGCCCGCCATAGACCGCGCTCTCGCCCAGGTTTTCGGCAATGATGCGATGGGTCTGCGCATTGGTGGAGGTGATCCCGCAGGCGATCTGGGGCACGCGGATCCGGTCTGTCAGGAAGCTGAACGGAACCGGTGCCTCATCGGCCGCCTGCATTTCCAGGCGGTCCCAGGCGATGGTCCGCCCGTCGAGCCGCGCCGGTGTTCCGGTCTTGAGCCGACCCATACGCAGACCGGCCCCATACAGGTCCGCCGCCATCCCGGTGGATGGAGCCTCGCCGTGCCGCCCGGCCGGGATGCGCGTGTCGCCCTTGTGAATGACCCCGTTCAGGAAGGTCCCAGTGGTCAGGACCACGGCCCCGGCCCCCAGAACCTCTCCATCCGCCGTCACCACACCGACAACGCGATCACCGTCCAGAACCAGCCGCTCGCCCGTGCCGGCGATCCGCGTCAGATTGGGCGTGCCGGCCAGCTCGGCCTGCATGGCCTCGCGATAGAGACGGCGGTCGATCTGGCTGCGGGGCCCCTGAACCGCGGCCCCCTTGGAGCGGTTCAACAGCCGGAACTGGATGCCGGAGGCGTCGGCCAGGCGTCCCATCACCCCGTCCATGGCGTCGATCTCGCGTACGAGGTGGCCCTTGCCCAGACCGCCGATCGCGGGATTACAGGACATCTCGCCAATCGTCTCGAGGGTCTGTGTCAGAAGGGCCGTACGCGCGCCCGTCCGCGCCGAGGCCGCCGCAGCCTCGCAGCCAGCATGGCCGCCGCCGATGACAATGACATCAAAAGTCTTCATGCGCGGGGACATAGGCCAACCGGACCCTGAACGCCACCGTGGGGCACCGCTACAGGGGTCGGTGTTTCACGTGAAACGTCACTTGCCGATGCAGAAGGTCGAAAAGACCTCGCCGAGGACATCCTCGACCCCGATCTCTCCCGTCACGCGCGCCAGGGCCGATGCGGCGTGGCGAAGGTCCTCGGCCGCCATCTCGGGCGCGACGTCCAGGGCGGCCCTGCCCGCCTCCACGGCCACCAGGGCTTCTGTCAGACGCCGCCGGTGCCTCTCACGCGTCACAGCCGGAAAATCACCGCCGGAGAGATCCTGCTCCAGCCTCTTCCTCAGCCGACTGACCAGATCGGCCAGCCCCTCGCCCGTCGCGGTACTGACCGCGAGACAGTCCAAGGCCGGGGGCGCGACCCCGGCACCGAGATCGCACTTGGTCAGGACCACCAGATCCCCTGTCCGCATGAAAGCCTCGGCAGCTGACGCCGCCTCCCCCGGTCCGCGCACCCAGACCCGCAGGTCCGCCGCCTGTGCCCTTGCCCGTGCGCGTCGGACGCCCTCCATCTCGATCGGGTCATCGCTGTCTCTCAACCCGGCCGTATCCGACAGGGTGACCGCATAGCCCCCGATGACCAGTTCGGCGTCCAGAACATCCCGCGTCGTGCCGGCTATGGGCGTGACGATCGCGGCCTCTCGCGCCGTCAGGGCGTTGAACAGGGAGGACTTGCCCGCATTGGTCTCGCCGATCAGGACGATGCGGTAGCCAGCGCGAACCCGCTCTCCCCGCTGGCCGTCGGCAAGGGCCGAGGACAGACGCGCAGCCAGACCGTCCAGAACCGGACCCGCCTGTCTGGCGAGGTGGTCCGGCACGTCCTCGTCCGGGAAATCAATCTCGGCCTCGACCAGGGCCAGGGCCGTCAGCAGATCCCGGCGGAACCCGGTGTAGACGGCGCTCAAGGCTCCGCCCAGCTGACCCAGCGCCTGTTCGGCCTGGGCCCGGCTTTCGGCATCGATCAGGTCCGCCACCGCCTCGGCCTGTGCCAGATCCATGCGGCCGTTGGAAAAGGCCCTGCGTGCGAACTCCCCGGGCTCGGCCGGTCGCAGGCCCAGATCGAGCAGTGCCCGGGTGACGCCCTCGACCACGGCGCGCCCGCCATGCAGATGCAGCTCGGCGCAGTCCTCGCCGGTGAAACTGGCCGGCCCGGGAAACCAGAGGACCAGGGCCTCATCCAGTCTCTGAGCGCCATGGACAAGCACACGCAGATGCGCGACCCGGGGCCGCAGCGCCGTCGCGCCGAGCGCCGCCAGGGTCTCACTGACAGAGGAGCCGGAAAGCCGGATGACAGCGATGGCTCCCCGGCCCGGCGGGGTCGCGAGCGCGAAAACGGTCAAGTCAGCCCCCCTGAAGCCACGATCCGCACCCCTGTCGGGATGGGGTGACACCCGATGTCACGGCTTGCCGACGCCGGTCACGGCCGCTTCCATCATGCGACGGAACCCGTCCTGGACCTGGACGCCGTACCCGGCCCAGCTCTTCATCATCTCTTCAGGCTGCATCGCATTGACGTTCTCGACCATGCGACGCTGCATCTCGGCAACCATGGCCTCATTCAGCGGGGTGACATCGGGAAGGCCGAGGAAGGCCCTGGCCTCCGCCGGTGTGCACTCGATCTCGACATTGACTTTCATGGGACGATCCAACCTCTCATCCTGTCATAGGCCGAACCGCCCGCCGAAAGGAACCCTCATGCCTGATCCGACGATGATACGCGCTGTTCGCCTCGACCACCCCGGCGGGTCCGAGGTCATGGCCCTGACGACCGTCGCGACCCCGACCCCGGGACCCGGTCAGGTTCTGGTCAGGCATGTCGCCTGCGGCCTGAACTTCATCGACGTCTATCAGCGCTCCGGCCTCTACCCCCTGGCCTGTCCGACCGGTCTCGGGCTTGAGGCCGCCGGCCATGTCGAAGCCGTGGGAGACGGTGTCACCCGGTTCCGCGTCGGCGACCGGATCGCCTATGCCAACGGCCCACCCGGCGCCTATGCCGAGGCCCATGTCGTTGACCAGGGCCGTGCCGTCCAGGTGCCGGACGACATTCCTCTCGAGATCGCTGCCGCAGTGATGCTCAAGGGTATGACCGCCGAATATCTGGTCCGCCGGACGTTTCACGTGAAACAGGGCGATACGATCCTGGTCCATGCCGCGGCCGGCGGGGTCGGGCTGATCCTTTGCCAGTGGGCCCGCGCCATCGGGGCAGACGTGATCGGCACGGTCGGCTCCGACGCCAAGGCCGCGCTGGCCCTCGCCCACGGCTGCAACCATGTCATCCGCTATGACCACGAGGATATCGCCGCCCGGGTAAAGACACTGACGAACGGGGCGGGCGTCGCCGCTGTCTATGATTCCGTCGGAGCCTCGACCTTCGAAGCCTCGCTCGACTGCCTTGCCCGGCGCGGCACCCTGATCCTGTTCGGCAATGCCTCCGGCCCGGTTCCACCGTTCGACCCGCTGCGACTATCGCGCGGGGGATCTCTGTTCGTCACCCGCCCGACCCTGTTCGACTATGTCGCAACCACGGCCGAGCTGGATGACAGCGCCGCCGCCCTGTTCGATATGATCCGGTCAGGCCAGGTTCGCATCCGGACCGGCCAGACCTGGCCCCTGCATCAGGTCCGCGCGGCCCATGACGCCCTCGAGAGCCGCCAGACCACCGGATCAAGCCTTCTGATCCCCTGAACAGAAAAAGGGGCGGACCCGGCGGCCCACCCCTTGATCTGATAGCCGTCCGCAGCAGCGGTGCCGGTCAGGTATTCATCGACTGGAAGAAGTCGCCGTTGTTCTTCGACTGGCGCAGCTTGTCGAGCAGGAACTCGATCGCGTCCTGCGGCCCCATGGGGTTCAGGATCCGGCGCAGCACATAGGTCTTGGCCAGCTGATCCTTCGGCGTGATCAGGTCTTCCTTGCGGGTGCCGGACTTCAGCACGTCGATGGCCGGGAAGATGCGCTTGTCGGCCACCTTGCGGTCCAGCACGATTTCCGAGTTCCCGGTCCCCTTGAACTCTTCGAAGATCACCTCGTCCATCCGCGACCCGGTGTCGATCAGCGCGGTGGCGATGATGGTCAGCGAGCCGCCCTGCTCCACATTTCGCGCAGCCCCGAAGAACCGCTTGGGCCGCTGCAGGGCATTGGCGTCCACACCGCCGGTCAGGACCTTGCCCGACGACGGGACGGTCGCATTATAGGCCCGTCCCAGGCGCGTGATGGAGTCCAGCAGGATGACCACGTCACGCTTGTGCTCGACCAGACGCTTGGCCTTCTCGATCACCATCTCCGCAACCGCGACGTGGCGTGTGGCCGGCTCGTCAAAGGTCGAGGCGATGACCTCGCCCTTCACCGTGCGCTGCATGTCGGTCACTTCTTCCGGGCGCTCGTCGATCAGAAGGACGATCAGGAAGACTTCCGGATGGTTGCGCTCGATGGACTTGGCGATGTTCTGCAGCATCACCGTCTTGCCGACGCGCGGCGGGGCGACGATCAGGCAGCGCTGGCCCTTGCCCAGGGGGGCGACGATGTCGATGACCCGACCCGAACGATCCTTGAGCGTCGGATCCTGGATTTCCATATTGAGCCGCTCCTCGGGATAGAGCGGCGTCAGGTTGTCGAACAGGACCTTGGTCGAGACCTTCTCGGGGTCCTCGAAATTGATCGAATCAACCTTCAGCAGGGCGAAATAACGCTCACCCTCACGCGGACCCCGAACAGCCCCGTGAACCGTGTCGCCGGACCTCAGGCCGAAACGGCGGATCTGCGAGGGGGAGACATAGATATCATCCGGACCCGGAAGATAATTGGCATCCGGACTGCGCAGGAACCCAAACCCGTCGGGCAGGATTTCCAGCACGCCATCGGCGATGATCTCAACCTCCTCGTCGGCCAGGGCCTTGAGGATGGCGAACAGCAGGTCCTGTTTGCGCAGGTTACCGGCGTTCTCGATCTCGAGACCCTCGGCAAAGGCGACCAGGTCGGCGGGCGTCTTCTCGTTCAGCTCTGCCAGGGTGATTCGGCCGTTAGGAACGATCGGCTCGCCGTCCTCCTCCTCATCCTCGGCCTCCTGATCGACCATGGGCAGATCGGCGGCGGATACCTCGTCGCCCTGCGTCGCCTCGGGGGTCTCGCCTTCGGGGGCGGTCGGATCGGTGTCGCGGACGTCGGT
>Ga0075012_10005161_pt1 | contig 12022 bp, 14 predicted proteins | sample All_14_2_FD_71474 | JGI IMG/M metagenome (GOLD analysis project Ga0075012, IMG submission 71474) | Freshwater microbial communities in response to fracking from Pennsylvania, USA - Allegheny Zone_MetaG_DW_15 | ecosystem: Environmental > Aquatic > Deep subsurface > Groundwater > Drilled...
TCAAGTCTACTAATAAGTAGGCTTGGGGTATGAAAACCTCACAATATCGCCGCAAAAAACTCGACCTATACCTAGACCACGCTATGTACTTTCGTGATAAAACGCACGTATAGTTGCAAACATAAGCGACGTACTGTATAAGCATAAGTAACCACCGTGATTATCTTCACAACGCAGGTGGCTAAAATAAAAATCGAAAAACAAAAGACGGCTGAGGGCGGCCAAAATAGTCGCCCTTGCCTATCACCTGCGAGCATTAAGCCCTGGATATCCGCACGAGTATCTAGGGCTTTTTGATTGTTGTAAATAGGTATAAGTATTGCTATACTGTGGTTACCAATCTAATGCAAAGGAGGGGCTATGTCGTTTTTAGACGAGCTTCAAAAACAGACTAACAAAACATACACCGAGAACGGTGCAGTGACTAATAAGAGTACATTAAACCCAGTACTGGACTTCTTTAGCCTTGCCGGTGCAATGCGTGAAAACCCTAGCCAAGCCATACAGTTATTTGAGAACGCCTTTAATACCGACAAGCAAGCGGCTATTCGTTGCCTATTCTACTTACGAGATATTCGCGGTGGTCAGGGTGAACGTAGATTGTTCGTAGAGTGCTTTAAGCGCCTTAACGAAATAGACCCTAAGACCGCCAACTGGTGTCTTCACTACATACCTACTTATGGTCGCTGGGACGAAGTCTTGGCAGTTGCTAAAGGCAACCCAACGGCCGTAGAACTTATTAAAACGCAGCTAGGTTTTGACGAAGCAGCACTAGCAAAAAACGAAGCAGTAAGTTTGCTTGCCAAGTGGCTACCCTCTGAGAACACCTCAAGCCAGAAAACGTCTAATCTTGCGAAGTATCTTGCGAAAGAACTGGGACTAAAGCCAGCGCAATATCGCCGTAAGGTCGTCGCTCTCCGTAAGCATATTAAGCTACTAGAGCAGAAGATGTCTAACCGTGAGTGGAAGGATATTGACTATTCAAAGTTACCCTCCCAAGCCCAGCGAAAGCACACCAAGGCTTTTAAGCGCCACGACGAGGAACGCTACGAGGCGTATCTTGAAGCGGCCACTAAGGGCGAAGCGAAGATGAACACGAGCACCCTTTATACATACGAGGTGTTTGATAAGGTTGCCGAAGGCGATGAGACCGCCGCCAACGCTATGTGGGCTAACTTACCTGACTATACTAATGGCAATGACGCGTTAGTAGTTGCAGACGTGTCCGGCTCTATGACCGGTCGTCCAATGAGCGTCTCAGTATCACTAGCTCTCTACTTTGCTGAACGCAATAAGGGCATATTCAAAGACTGCTTCATGACCTTTAGTGAACGACCACAGGTTCTAAAGTTAGCTCCTGGCGGTACACTCACGACAAAACTACGGGCCATTCAAAGCGCTCCATGGGGCTATAACACAAACCTAGAGGCTGTGTTCATGACCTTACTTGTTGCTGCTCAGGCTAACGGGGGAACTCAAGAAGGTATGCCAAAAGTCTTGTACATTATTTCTGACATGGAATTTGACCAAGCCATGAACAGGCCAAGTGAAACGATTTTAGAGAATGCTAAAGCGGCATTTAAAAACGCTGGCCTTGAACTTCCGCACGTTGTTTTCTGGAACGTCAATGCCCGTCAAATACAAGCCCCCGGTACTAAGTTTGATAACCGGGTTACGTTGATTAGTGGTCTGAGTCAATCTACCTTCCGTTACGCAGTTGAAGGTAAAACGCCCGAAGAACTAATGGCAGAAGTATTGAACTCAGAACGCTATAGTGATATAGTATTGTCATAACTTGTTAGGCTCATACAGCAACCCAAAGCATTGAAACTGTTAATTTCAAAAAGCTGAGCCTAGGTACAAGAATCTTTTAGACAGTAACAGCAATGAACTCTGGTTCGATTCCAATTTGCATGGTTTAGCAAAACTCTGTCTAGGTACAACGACTATCTGTAGACCCTAACAGCAACCATTTAAATTTCTTTGCATTAGAAACTCAATGGGTCTAGGTACAACGATAATAGCCCACCTTGACTGGTGGGTTTTTATATGTCGTAGTCCCCTGCCCCGCCTATTCTGATAAGTGCCACCCCTGTTAGGGAAGTGGTTATGGTATACCCATGTTGCAGGGCAGTGCAGAAGAGTATATAACTAACCTATATGGGTTGGTTACTCTTTTTCGGTCTTATGGGAAGCTTCTGGCTAATGGTGAAGCCACGTAAGTCAACGCTTGTTGATAGCAATCGGGTGAACTTGGTCAACGAGCAAAATGATACCCGTGATAAGCGCAAACACGCCGAGGAACTTTACGTCAATGGCAAGAATAGTAGACCACGAAAGTCCAACAAGAATTAACCAAACAGCTAGTAGAACTTGAGATACTGACATTACGCTACCTGTACCCTTACTGTGAATACGTCACTTACTTGTTTGATAAAGAGAATAACCGTACCGACCTCGTAAAGGTGGCTTACGTTTTGATTGGCTTCGCAATCGTGGTGAGGCGAGCAGATATGAAAATGCTTCACGATAATTACCTTATTAACATTATCAGTATGCGCTGGTACTGTTAGCTACACAATTGCCTAAAAATGGGTTGACCAAAAGTAGGGTAAGCCTTATAATGGGTAAGGTAATGAGAGGGAATATATTGAGCGAATTACGGGATATTTTTAAACCTGTTTGGCGTGGACGCCCTGAGCGTTTTGCAAACCACCAAGCAGTACGCGGTGAGAATTGGTCACGCTACGAGTTATTTACATAATGGACTGTGACAAGACTATACTATGCAATAAGGGCGAGAGTTGCGGTAAGCGTAGTTGTCCAGCCTATACCGTAACTATTCAGTACTACGTGCGTAAATTACAAGGAGCCTAATATGAATAACCCAAGCAGTGCCGAGAATAACAAGCACCACACCCATACTGATTACAAATCAGAGGCAGAGTTTTTAGAGGAGCTGTTTGGGCGTGGGGACGGTGACCCCGATGTATATGGCTACCCAGGAGACGAAGTAACCGATGTCGAGTAATCATATAGCTAGTGCAGTTGTCTCTACTACCGGCGAGGTCTTAGAGTATAAGATTGAAACGCCTGGGGAGGTGTCGAGAGCATACCGAGACGTAGAGGCACACCTAGCGGCTTACCGAGAGATTAAACGACTTATTATGAGTACAGGCATGGATATATTAAGCAAACAGGAGAAACAGTAGTGGCAGAGTATTTCACAGTTAGGGACTTCAAGGTCGGTGACTTTAAAGACGATAACGGCAACGTCTGGTGTAATGTCGTATTTGAAGAGCAGTCTAGTACACAACACCGTTGGGTCGTAAAAGACCCCACCACCGTACATCTAGGACAAAAAGTATACGGCCACATTGAAGAAAAGATGAGCAAGGCTAACAAGCCATACACTCGTTTTTACCGCGATAAGGAACCGGAAGAACCTACCTATACCAAAGACGGTGACCAGTCGGCTCAGGGTAAGCCTAGTACCGATGAGAGTATTGCCCGCGCAGTAGCACTCAAAGCGGCTGTTGAATGGGGTGCATATGGATTGGCTGGTAATAAGATTCCAACTGGTGTAGATGTTCTCAAAGAAGCTAATATCTTTTTAGCATGGCTCAAGCAGGAATCCCCACTTGGCACTATGCAGACTGCACCACCAGTTACCCACGAAACTACCCCCGCTACCCACCAAGCAGAGCAAGCACCTAATCCTAAACGTCCATGGGAAAACCGTAAACCAGCCGTAGACCCAGAACTGGCTAGTTTAGAAGAGACAGGCATGCCATTTGAAGGACGCCACTATTTAGATTTTGACGAAGAAGGAAACCCTATACGCTAATGATTTACGACACTTCAGACCCCGATGAACTAATAAAGGCAGCCGACCAGTTAGCTGAGTTTGGTGCGCGGGGTAAGGTAGTCGATATGAAGGTCGTAAGGGCGGGGCGAACACTCTCTCAAAATGCCTTCTTACATACGTTGCTTGGCGGGTTGGGAAACTTCCTCGGCTACAACTTAGACGAGATGAAAACAATTTACAAACGGGAGATTAACCCTAGTCTGTATGTATACGACCGTAACGGACGTAAGTTTCTCAAGAGCTCTACCGAACTTACTAAAGAGGAAATGAGTGCCAGTATAGATAAGCTCCGCATGTTTGCCGAAGCCCAAGGCTACCCATTGCCTGCCGAATCGGACGTAGCGTTTATACGCCAGTTGCAAAATGAGCTGGAGAGAGCGGGGTACGACCTACGATGAACGAGAAATACGGGCGAACACAGCCGATACGGGGTAAAGCGAAGCAATATAACCAACTTGAAAAAACAGGATACCTACTGAAATGACCCAAAGCGTCCGTACAACCGGTTTAAAGAACCACCTAGGCGAAGAGCGATACAGTAAGTTTGTCGAGCTTATTAACCTCGGTGCAAGTAATATTGTTATTAGTCGAGCAATTAAGGCTGACCGTAAGCGTGTGGCTTACTTTCGTGCTATTTATCACGAAGAGTTGACGAAGAACAGCAACTAGCGTATAAGCATAAGTAAGAAGCCTCAACACAAAAAAACAAAGTAAAAAAGGAACTGTAATGTTAGAAATAGCTTTTGCCACCCTCGGCGCACTTTACGCTTTCGCTCGTATTGTGAGCGTTATTAGGTCATTTATGTTTGTAGAAGAGCGGTTACGGGCGCTTGCCAACAGACCAGTAAATGATAGAGAAGCAATACTGACAGACCATGTCATGTCATCGCATCGAGATAAAATCAAGTACTGCACCCAGCAAGCCTGCGCAGGACTTATCTAGTCTAGCCTCGGACGATATCTTCTACCGGATTATATACGTCTGCTCCTGCAACCGCTGTTGGCTCTGTAGAAGTCGTTGGTGCGGCAGCTTGCTTTTGCGCCATTACTAAGCGACGGTAAGCCTCGGCGTCTGCCTCTTGTTGCTTTTTCTCCTCTAGCTTCTTACGAATCGCACTACCGATAGGGGACACCAGTAAGCGGTGAGCTTGGGTGATGCCTAGGTAGATAGCAGGTAGGGCAACGGCAGCGTTTGGGAATACGTCGAACAGCTGTAGAGCGGTTTCTAGTACGGTGGCTACTAAAGTTATGACAATTAACAGGGCGTTTACGAGCTGCTTACTACTGACCTTAAAATTACGAGTGAGTCTTAGCACCCGTTCATCAAGCTTTAGCTTGACCTTTAGATACTGGATAACCGTAGCGAAGAATGCACCGAATCCAGCCAGCCCACCAATTGTCGTCCAGTTGTTCTGTATAACCCACCAAAGCTCTACTGCGTTACTTAATATAGCGTCCATATTTTTATCCCTTTCGTTTTATATCGAGAAACTTCTTTTGTACTCGTGCTTTAGCTAACACTACGTAATCACTCGCCTTTAGTGTCCTGAGTGCTTTCTTATCCTCTACCGGTACTTCTTTACTAAAAGTGTCGTCTTCGTACAGGTCACCGAGCCGTATACCAACCCAGCGGGGGGGTTCTAACTCAATACACTTCGTAGCTATGGCATACCCCATCTCTCCGACACGCGTGATACCAGCAACCCAGACATGAGCATTGGCGGGCATACGGCGGGTATTACCGGTAACGAAGTCAATCACGAACGCGCCGCCCTCTTTAGCGGTGTAGTACTTCTCGGTCAGTTTGCCTGTTTGGTCTTTGAAGTCGAGATAGTTAGCTTCGGCTTCTTTTGCGCCGTCGAGGTCGGGGGTATATTCCATTTGTGGAGGTCGTATAACCGGTTTTGGCTGTACAACGTTATCCAGTGGGTTAATCCAGGTCGTTGTACCGGCTACGCGTAACATGCCCTGTTTTAGGAGGTCGAAGTCTTGCATACCTTGGCGGAGTTTCTTGCCGGTCGGATTCTCTCGCCGTGAAGCTTGTGCAGGGTCGGGGTAGGTGTCTAATTCGACTTTTACCAGTATGCGCTGGGTGGCTAGGGGGACTTTTAATGCGCCCTTTGGTGAGCGGTAGGGAAGTACGACCTTTGGTTCTGGTGGTGTTTCGGGTTTAGGTTCTTCGGTCACAACTGGTAATGGCTGCACAATAGGGGCGTGCCGCATACGCCAAACGCCGTGTAATTGGTCTTTAGAGTAGTAGTTCTCACGAATTGCGTCGTCACCGATACCCGTATTGCTACCTACGACGTTCTGTTCCAGTATCTCAAAGCGTTCCGTATCTTGATTGCCGGTAGCAATACCCCAGTGCTGGAATCCCTCTAGGAAGCAGATATCTCCTTGCTTTACGACTGTGTCCTGCGTCTCGTAGAGTACGGCGGTGAGGTCGTCTGGTATGTAGTTGTAGAGGGATTCTAGGCTTGTGTCAGTGGCCTCGAACTTTACTTGCTGTGTTGACCAGAGATACTCACTAATGAGGTCAGTGGCGGTGTATTTACCGTCACGCGTAAAGTCTACTCTACGGGTGAGCCACTCTTGTTTAAAAGCTTGGTAGTCCATATCATGCGTTCCTATAGGTAAGCCAGTTTCGCCCTAAATACTGTAGTAACTTGAGACCCGCCCCACTCAATGTTTGCTGTTGAGTTTTGTCCAGATTTAATGATTCCATAGTACGTTGTTGCAGCTGACACAGAGATACCCTTGGAGCGACTTACGCTCGCAAATACGGAGTTAGAAGCAGCAACGCTAGCTCGAAATACTGTGCTTAAATCTGCATCACTTTCAGAAGATGGCGATGTACTTAAAGAGCCGGTTATGTGAGGTAGGTTAGTGTTATTCCCGACGATAAGGGCAGCTTCATAGCCCAAGTTCCATGAGCCAATAGGCACATCAATTTTTGCCGTACTGGGGTTATACCAAGTACCTGTAGTTGGTGTGAGTTGTTGGTCGGTAATTTTGCGGTGGACTTCGATATTCCAACGCCCCTCTTGTCTTGGGAAGCCATACGGTACGGAGTTACTCGAATATACAACCGAACTTACCCCACCAGACGTAGGAATTGTACAGCCCTCTGGTACTTGGACGGTCAATGTGGTGTTGGTACTAAATGTCTTGCTGGTAATGATAGCGAAGTCATTGGTGCCGCTTGGTGTACCGGTGTCGTCTTGGGTAAATGGTGAGTCAGCGTTAGTCGCTACAGCAGAGCCGTTAGCGGTCAGGTTGTTAGCATTAGTGGTGTTTAGGTCGTTTATAGAGTTGTTGAAGCTGTAGGCGCTAATGAGGCTGGTTTCAGTTCCGGCTAGACCTTGTGAAATATAGCCACGCATAGTAGCTTGAGTTACTTTAGCGTTGAATATGGCTGCTTGGGCGATTTTACCGGGGAATAGCTGAGTGCCGCCATTATTGCTACCAATCTCATAGCTACCAGCTTGCGTTAAACTTGTAGGGTTTGTACCAGACCTAGCCACCGTAGCTGGTATGTCTTGACCATCAAACATAATGTAGCTTGTGGTAGGTGTAGCGGTGTATGCAGACATATCGAGTTGGGCTGCGATGTGTACCCATTTATTAAGCGGTACAGATTGGTAGGAAACCACTTCACTATAGTTTCCTAAAGCACCATTAAATGCTGACAAATATACCCTACCATCACTACCAACCGACATTCGCCAGCCACTACTACCACTAAAGCGAGATTGCATAACGCCTACTCCACTGGGGTACCTATCAAGTTTTACCCATGTGCCAGCGGTAAAGTCATCAGTAAATGTCATACCAGCAGGAGAGGTTTTGCTAAAATATTGGCTTGTACCGTTTAGGCTTGTACATTGAGTCGGGGCTGTTACGGTGCGAGTAGTGCGGAGGCGCATACCGTTGCTGAGTACGTCGGTTAGGTCGTCTCCGTTGAACACGAGGTCGTAGCTGCGGTTGCCGTTGTATGTAACTGTGTTTGGTACTGGTAACCCAGTGAGCCAACCACCAGCCCCAGATGAGCCAGCTACCACGAACTCGTCGGCGGTTACTGTGCCATTTACGGTGATTGACTCAGCCGTAACATCGCCATGTGAGCCGTCTTGGTTGTGCTGCTCTAAGATACCCTGTACCAAGCGGTTGGTGTGTTCAGATGAAACAGTTATGTAGACTCGTGTTGCTGCGCCGGAGGCATAATCTTGCGGCGTACCATAGAGTAAATCTAGGTTTGTAATACTTGTCCCAGAAGCGACTACCCCAGCAAATACGCAGTAGGAACCATCTACGCGCACCTCTTCGTTATTAACTACTTCGTAGGTATCTATGCTGAATACTACACCGGTGTCGGTGGGGAAGTTAGCGGTAGACCCAACCGTTATTGAAGTGTTGCCAATTGAGTAGCCCGGTGAGCTCAGGGTAGTGGCAGTTCCAGGATTGCCGACCTTCATGAATAGGTCTGTGTTTGCGGCGGCCATTATATTATCTCCTTATAATTCATACTTTTAATACCAAGTCATCAAGACTAAAGCCCTTACTATTTACAGAACTCAGTAAATAGTCCGTACCAGATGTTTCACTGACTACTTCCCAGTCAAGTTGCGCCAGTAAGCCTTTGGGGCGAACTGTTAATACTGCAACACTCTTACCAAAACTGTCAATTGTGCCAGGGTCAGGGTCGTACATAAACGAGTCATACATACCCCAATCGGCATCGTAGCCGGTGAAAGTTGTGGTGGTCGTAAACGTGTCACTACCAGCCGAAGTCTGTACACCCTTACGGGATAATCCATAGGCGTTCGTGTTAATCACACCTTTAGGGAATAGGAACTTGTAATACTGTTTGCGGATTTTAGCTAAGGTCAGACCGTCCTCGTCCCATACTAGTGACTCAAAAGCTACCCGACTCCTAAACGGTTCGCCGTCGTCGGTGTGTGGTTCTGCTCCAGCACGGGTGAACTCTAGGATTACGTTGTTTACTAACACGCAGAAGTGCGTTGTACCGTCAACGTCTTCATACAGCCACATATCCTTAGCAGCCACCGTCCACCTGAGTACCCAGAGGTTTTTACGGGACAAGTCGATATACCAGATTTCGTTGTTTTCAGTGGAGCCGACAGGCAGGGCGAAGAACAGTTTGTCTTGGTACTCCACCCCAACCGCTTTGTCTAGATATTTCAGACTAATACGGTCGAGGTCAGGTTGGATTACCTGCGCAATAGAGCTGGTCGTTAAGATGTTTACAATGTTTTGGCTTGTACCCGTACTCTTGAAGTCTAAGCCGGTTGGGTACCATAGGGCATCTCTCGCCTTGACGGTTGCGCGGGGGGCATACGTTCCCGTTTGGCCGTTGGCTTCGTATACGTTCGGGTAGGTAATAGTTTGGTCACCGACTGTCAGTTGTGCAAACTCAACGTGATATAGCTTACCCTTACCAGCAGAGCCACGACTCGATACGGTAATAACAGGGTCACCCTTACCGTTACGGAAGCCGTCTACGTAGTTCAATTGTCCAGCACCATCGGCGTCTATTGGAACATAACCACCGCCGTTATACGGGCTAAAGTCACCGTTAGTAGTCGGGTCAGAGTAGTAGAGTTTGTTGTCAGCGGTTATACCAAATATCTGACCACTACGAGTATCAACGTACATCCACGTAAATACCGCACCCTCAGTTGAGTTACCCTCTGGGGCTAGTTTGTATGGGTTGATTGCAAGGCTACCGTCGTCCTTAAAGGTCGTACCGTTCACCGTGTAAAGTTCGTTGGTGACTGTCGTGGTTATTCCGTAATAAACCGTGTAGCTCGTAGCACCAGTTACGGCACCCCACGTAACGTCGATATAGTCGGTGTTTAGTGTCCACGTGTCTCTCGTCTTGCCAGATGTCACCGACATAACCGTGGAAGCAATCGACTCACCAACATCGTTATTGGCACTTACTCGGTAGTAATGCGTAAATGTAGTGCCAGCCATTCCGGTTTTAGTAACCGAAGATAAGACGGGGGTCGCAAGGGCTGAGTAAGTATGGATTGTGTCGTCAGACAATAGGACGTAGCTTAGGTTATCAACGCCGTTAAATACATACGCTCGTCCCTTGTTCTGTACGCAACTCGCCCAGGCTTCGTCGTCATAAGTCCCACCGAGAAGCTCCATAGTCTCGCCATTAGTCTGCTTATAAAGCTTCCCGACCGAGGCTACGTTCTGCATCCACAGTATTGACCGTTCACCGTCAGTTAGAATACTGCCTCGTCCGATAATCGTGTTAGCTGGCTGTGTACCGTAACGGGTGAGTGGGGGACGAGGACGGGGGATGTTGTCTTGTACAATCTCCATGTTTGTGAGGTCAGAAAGGCTCTTTTGGTCACGACGCGAGTTGTCAATAGTTGACTGGTAGCCACCACTAAAAGCGTTCTGGTGCAGATTAACTACCCGTCTCGTTTTACGGGAGTTACGCTTACTCGACAACTGCGTAGGCATTAGTACCTACTCCGCCTTAGATTAGTGGGGATTGAGTCCCGACGATTGCGGGGGTTGGCGTACGTACCCCTAGCGTTATTCTTCACCATGAGGCTGTAGAGGTTATTGGCTTTAGCGTTTAGGTCAGTCGCTTTATCTTCATACACTAGGTCATTAAAGGCTATTTCAGCAGCACCAGCAGCACAGAGCCAGTTTGGGTCATCAACTGGTAAAGTATCGGTTCCCGTGGTCATATCTGCCGGTAAATAGTAGCCAGGCATGTAGAGCGTGCCACCTACTATCTGGTCAGTAGCTAGTATCTCATCGGTGAAATACAAGACCTGGGGGTTCATACCCGCGATAAATACCTGTTGTTTGCGGCTGTCGCGTTCTTGTGGTTGGCAGATTTCAAAGTCATGGCGGTTGCCGTCAGTCGTAACGACGTAGACATACGAGCTAGCACCTAAGAACGTAGTCGGTAGGTTGTAGCTAGGGGTAGCATTAGCGGTTACCGTACCAAGGCTCTCAACGTCGTAGCTAGAACGCCACTGCTTAGAAACGTCGCGGTACAGTTCGTCCTTTTTGCGGTTAAGTGTGTCTACCCAGTAGTTCCACTCGTCAGTACCCGACTCAGGAGCGTCTTCGTCCGTTCCACGAAGTACATAGTTTATACGAGATATAGCAGCCGAGACTATCATGCTGCTACCTCTGTGCTTTGGAACTTACGCGTCATCGCCGAGCTTCCCCTTAACGTGGAGCCGTGAAAACGGAAGTCCGTATATTTGCTGTTATTGTAGCACTTATAAACACTAGCGCAATAGGTCATAGTGTAGCCGCCTTTACTATGTTTCTTAATGATTGGTTGTAACTGCCTGGGCTGTAATCGAGTCCACCGTATAATTTGTAACTGTTAGCACTTGCCTTACTCGACCCGCCAGAACCGCCACCTGAACTGCTGCCGGTCTTTGGTGCTTTCCCGTACCCAAAAGTTCGACGTATCGTATTGCTAATCTTAGCGCTACCAGATAGACCAGAAGTAATTAGGAAGTTGTCATGCTCAATGGCAGCCTTGAGTTCGTCGGCACTGATTGACCCGTTGGATATAGCATCTATCTTGTCGTTTACCGTGTAACTGGTGCTGTAGAGTTCACGAGCGTTTTCACTCACGTTGCTAGTGTAGGCTTCTTTGAGGAAGTCTTTTTTGGCGTCGTTTAGTTTCAGTTCACTGCCACCCTTAGCCTTGGTCTTTAGGTACTTAGCGTAGGCGGCCAAAGTAGCGTTAGTCTGTGGAAGTTCTGGTAGCCCCTTCGGTACAATCTGTGTAGAACGTGTGTACAAGTCCTTGTACTTACTGTCGAGCGGTTTGCTCGTCCAGTCTTTCTTTTTATCACCCAAACTATCTACGGTTGCTATGAGGGCCGTTCCTCGTTTGTCACCCTTAACACTCGTACCGCTACTTGAGCCAGTATTAAGGTAGCTTGTAACGTCAGTTTCGCCGCCAGCTAGGGCTTGTTGCCGAGCAGTCAGTTTCTGTTCTTTACCCGTGTAATCGGGGGCATAAGGGCCAACCTGATTATCAGCGGCAAACTGTTGTTTTACGACTGCGTTAACGTCACTTGAAGCGCGTTGCAAAGCTTTGGACTTCTCATCGTCTGTCATAGCCTTGTACTCGTC
>Ga0075012_10005162_pt1 | contig 12019 bp, 13 predicted proteins | sample All_14_2_FD_71474 | JGI IMG/M metagenome (GOLD analysis project Ga0075012, IMG submission 71474) | Freshwater microbial communities in response to fracking from Pennsylvania, USA - Allegheny Zone_MetaG_DW_15 | ecosystem: Environmental > Aquatic > Deep subsurface > Groundwater > Drilled...
ATTAAATTATGTTAACAACTAAAAACTTTTGGGGGGATTGAAATGAGCAAAAAAATCTTTGTCTTAGTCGCAATTTTACTGGTGATCTCAGCATGGACCTACACAAAACTCAACGCAGAACCGGAATCCATCATTCTATCCACCACCACAAGCACACAGGACAGCGGACTACTGGATTTTATCTTGCCTGAATTTACCGAAGAAACCGGTATAGAAGTGAAAGTTGTTGCAGTGGGTACTGGTAAAGCGCTTCAAATGGGTCGCGACGGAGAAGCCGATGTGCTGCTCGTGCATGCGAAATCCAGTGAAATAGAGTTTGTCGAAGAAGGACATGGTGCGGAAAGATTCGATGTGATGTATAATGATTTTATACTCGTCGGTCCTGAAGCCCTTGGATATGACAACATTGGCGACACATTGAAAGGCATAATGGACAATGAACTGGTCTTCGTATCCAGAGGAGACGATTCCGGTACACATAAAAAAGAACTCAGCATTTGGGAAGCCAATGGCATCACACCTGAAGGCGATTGGTACAAATCAGCTGGAAAAGGCATGGGCGATGTTCTTCAAATGGCCAATGAGTTCGAGGGATACACTTTGACAGATAGAGCCACTTATCTTTCCATGAAAGACAGCTTGGATCTTGAAATCGTATATGAGGCAGATGCACTTTTGCTCAACGAATATGGAGTCATCGCAGTGGACCCAAATAAAAATGAGACCATCAACAACGATGGCGCAAATGAGTTTATCGAGTGGATCTTGTCCGCAGAGACTCAAGAGATGATCGGCACATTTGGTAAGGACCTATATGGTCAGCCGTTATTTTTCCCGAATGCAAAATAATTAAGGAGCACATTGATGGAGCTATTGAGAGAAGGACTAAAAGAAGCACTGTTGTTGTTGATCAGATTTGACAAAGAAGTGTATTCAATCATTGGTCTATCAATCGGACTATCCTTCACATCCACCGTATTTTCAGCATTCATAGGCATTCCCCTGGGTCTTTACCTGGGGGTCAAGCCTTTCAAATTCAAAAAGGCATTCACAAGAACCATCTACACCATGATGAGTTTACCACCAGTCGTCATCGGATTGCTCGTGGCACTTTTTCTGTCTAGAAGCGGTCCGCTTGGAACCCTTGGACTTCTATTCACACCCACGGCAATGGTCATAGCACAAATGATTTTGATCACACCGATCATCTTGGGCATTACCTATAACGATGCCAAGCAGTACGGCCCGGCCATCAGCCAGATCGGGATCACACTTGGGGCAAGCAAATTTCAAACGCTCAAACTGCTCATTACAGAAATGAGAATCACTCTTCTCATTGCACTTGTCACTGGTTTCGGAAGAGCCATTTCGGAGGTTGGAGCAGTCATGATCGTTGGCGGCAATATCAAAGGGCACACGAGAGTCATGACCACATACATCGCAATGAACAACTCCATGGGCAATTACGCCATGGCAATCTCCATGGGCATCGTACTCCTGTTGATTTCTTTTATCGTCAACACTGTGCTTTACAGATACGTAGCGGGGGAATGATATGGACATCAACATCACCAATCTGGTAAAAAAATATCACCACAAAACCGTTGTGGATATTGATCATACGCAGTTTAGAAGCGCCACCATATATGGAGTTACAGGTGACAACGGGGCAGGCAAAACCACACTCCTGAAAATCATCGCCGGACTGGAACGCTACGATGCTGGTGAGATTCTGTATAACGGCAATCCGCTGGAGCAGGGCATGATGAAAAAAATCACTTATCTCAGCCAGACGCCATACCTCATGAGGACCAGCGTCTATGAAAACATCGTCTATCCACTTAAAATCAGAAATATTGATCCGATGATCATTCAAAATAAGGCCAAAAATATCATGGAAGAACTGCAAATCACAGAGCTCAAAGACCAGCTGGCCACACAATTATCCGGTGGGGAATCCCAAAAAGTCGCTCTGGCAAGAGCACTGGTTTTCGACCCGGAAGTATTGCTCCTGGACGAACCAACTGCTAGCATCGACCCAGCCACCATTGATACAATCGAGGAAGCCATCACCAAACGCAACAAACTACAAAAAATGACAGTCATCATGATTTCGCACAACATGGATCAGGTAAAACGCATGTGCCACGAAATCGTTTACATGAAAAAAGGCAAACAAATCAACATAAAGGAGTGACGCAAATGTATACAGTAGGCATTATCACAGCAAGCGACAAAGGTTCAAAAGGCGAACGCGAAGACCTCAGCGGCAAAGTGATCGAGGAAATGGTCACAGAGGCCGGTTACGAAGTCGTGCACTATGTCATGGTCCCCGATGAAATCGACGCATTATATGAAGCCATGTGTCATATGGCCGACACTCTGAAACTCAATCTGATCCTGACCACAGGTGGCACGGGATTCAGCCAAAGAGATGTTACACCTGAAGCCACAATGAAAGCGATAGAACGCGAAACCCCTGGAATATCAGAGGGCATCCGCTACAATAGTCTGAAAATCACACCGAAAGGCATGCTCTCAAGAGGCAGATCCGGTATCAGGGGCAAATCCCTCATCATCAACATGCCAGGCAGCCCGAAAGCCGTCAGGGAATCCCTTGAGTACATTCTCAAACCCGTTCACCACGGTATCCAAATCCTTGTAGGTGACGATTCCGAATGCGCGACGCCAGAAAAACCTCAGACACAAAAATAAAACCTCAGTAGAAAGGATCCCTATCGTGAATATTTTTAGTGTAAAATCACTCCATGATGCAAAATCCATAATACTATCAGAACATAACACCATCACACTACAACCGGAAAGTGTCCACCTACTGGAAAGTCACGGCAGAATCGCTGCAGAAACCCTATATTCACCAGTGGACATTCCCGCATTCAACCGATCCACAGTAGACGGTTACGCCGTCAAATCGAGAGAGGTCATGGGCGCATCGGAAAGCGTTCCTTCCATTCTCACATTAAACAAAGAAGTCATGATGGGCGAGAACGCCGCCTCACCACTGAAATCCGGTGAAGCCATATACGTTCCCACAGGCGGCATGTTGCCGGAAGGTGCGGATGGAATGGTCATGATTGAACACACTGAAATTCTCGACGAACAAACACTTCTCATCAAGAAACCAGTCGCCTTTGGTGAAAACATCACTTACAGAGGCGATGACCTAAAAGAAAACGACGCCGTTTTGAACATCGGCGATAAAATATCAGCTTACGACATGGGTGTTTTAGCCGGAGTCGGCATCGGATGGATCAAAGTCTTCGAAAAAATCAAAGTCGCCATACTCTCCACAGGAGACGAAATCATCGATTACGACCAAGAACCCAAAACCGGACAAATCAGAGACATCAATGGATACACACTCTCAGGCGCAACCCTTGCTTGTGGAGGTCAAGTCGTATACAAAGCCCTCATCAAAGACGATTTCGACGCCCTGAAAGGAGCCCTTGATCATGCGGTTCACTCAGCGGACATCGTCATCCTCTCAGGAGGCAGTTCCGTAGGCACGCGCGATTTCACGAACGCCGCCATCGAGTCATTTGAAACAGGCGAAATCCTGTTCCACGGCATATCCGTCAAACCGGGGAAACCCACAATAGTTGGAAAAATAGACGGCAAGATGATCTTTGGACTTCCGGGACATCCGGCGGCTTCAGCCATCATCTTTGAAATACTCGTCAAACCATACATCGAAAAATGCCAGTTGAAAGCGCCGGGCATCATCAAAATAGACGCAAAACTCACCAGCAATCTGCACGCCTCACCCGGTAAAGACACATTCGTCATGGCCACATTGCGTAGAGAAAATGGCACCTATTACGCCACGCCGCTCCACGGCAAATCCGGCCTGATGACATTGCTCACAAAAGCGGACGGCTACATCCAGATCACCAGCGAACAGGAAGGCCTTTACAAAGACCAGGAAATCGAAGTCACACTACTGAGGGAGGTGTCGCGCTAATGCGGAAAAATAACGTCTACATCACCAACATCCCACTCGAAAATGCGCTCGAAACCTATCTTACGGCCATTTCAAACCCTGTGACCAGTGAAATTATAAACACACACGACGCCGTTTTCAGAAAAACATCAAAAGCCATTTTTGCAAAGCGTTCGTCACCGAACGACCACTGTGCGGCAATGGATGGCATTGCAGTTGTTACTGAACACACACATGGCGCTACAGAAAGAAACCCACTCACACTGAAACCCGGTGTGGATTTTGAAAATGTCAACACAGGGAACCTCATGCCAAAAGGCAAAGACGCTGTCATCATGATCGAGGACATCGTACCAAACGATGATGGCACAGTGGAAATCATTGAAGCCGCATACTCCTGGCAACACGTCAGACAGGTCGGCGAAGACATCATCAGCGGAGAAATGATTCTCCCTGGCATGCATCAGATCAGACCACTGGACCTCGGTGCGCTACTCAGTGGCGGCATTGGAGAGGTACCCGTTTTAAGAAAACTCAAAGTAGGAATCTTACCGACAGGCAATGAAATCGTTCAATCCATAGACGAGCTCGATCAAGGCAAAATCATCGACTCCAACTCAAGAGTCATAGAAGGATTGCTCCTCGAGCTCGGTTGCGAACCTAAAGTTTATCCAACAGCACTGGATGACAAAGAGATTTTAACGCAGGCTATCCAAAAAGGCATCGAAGAGAATGATTTTTTTATCACCATAGCAGGCTCATCGGCCGGATCGAAAGATTTCACCGTGCATATTATAGAAGAACTTGGTCAGGTCGTCATTCATGGAGTGGCCATTAAACCTGGCAAGCCGACAATCCTTGGCAAAATCGACGGAAAAGGCATCATCGGACTTCCTGGATATCCGGTATCGGCATTTTTCGCTTTTGAAAAATTCGTGAAACCCCTCATCGAGACTTGGTACAGATTACCAAAATCCCATGATCGGGTAGAGGCGACACTAACTCAAAGAATCGTTTCCTCCGTGAAAAACGAGGAACTCATCAGAGTCACACTTGGCAAAATTGACGGGCGATGGATCGCAACCCCACTCAACAGAGGTGCAGGTGCAACCATGAGCCTGGTCAGAGCAGATGGCATACTCACCGTCCCAAGACTGTCTGAAGGCATTGAAAGTGGCGATCAAGTGACCATCGAACTCATGAAGAGACTTGAAGATATCGAACAAAGATTGGTTGTCATAGGCAGTCACGACATACTCATTGACATCATGGCGGATCAAATGCCGCTCTCATCGGCTCACGTGGGCAGCTTCGGCGGACTCATGGCCATGAGAAAAAAAGAATGCCATATCGCACCAATCCATTTGATTGACGAAACCACTGGAATCTACAACATCTCAAGTGTCCAGAAGATGTTTCCGACAGGCGGTATGTCGCTCATAAAAGGTGTAGGAAGACTCCAGGGCTTGATGGTCAAAAAAGGCAATCCGAAAAATATACTCGATTTCGCCGACCTCACACGTGAAGATGTTGTCTTCGTCAACAGACAAAGAGGCGCAGGCACACGTCAACTGCTGGACTTTGAACTGAAAAAAAGGAATATTCCCACTGAATCAATCGATGGGTATCATAGAGAAATGACCACACACATGGCAGTCGCCGTAGCAGTGCAATCAGAAGGCACCGATGTGGGGCTCGGCATATATTCCGCCGCAGAAACCATGGGTCTCGATTTTATTCCAGTCGGTTACGAAGCCTATGATTTTCTGGTCAGAAATGAATCGCTGGAAGAACCAGGAGTGAAACATTTCATAGAAGTCTTGCAGTCTGAAGCATTTCATAATAAACTAAAAGAGATAGGTGGCTACATTTTAGAACAATCGGGTGACATAATTCAGATAGGAGCTCAGGATGATTGACAGTTATGGCAGAAAAATCAATTATTTAAGATTATCAGTGACAGACCGATGCAATCTCAGATGTCAATATTGCATGCCTGAAAGCGGAATCGAGAAAATAAGACATGAAGAAATTCTGTCGCTCGAAGAGATCGATTCCATTGTGGGCACATTTGCCAAAATGGGCATAGACAAAATTAGACTAACTGGCGGAGAGCCTCTTGTACGTAATGGAATTCTGACTTTGGTCGAAAAGATCAAGTCACACCCTGAAATCAAGGAACTCGCACTCACTACCAACGGACTCATGCTGAAAGCCATGGCTGAGGATCTCAAAAACGCAGGACTCGACCGGGTCAACATCAGTGTGGATTCGCTGAATCCGGATAAATACTCCGAGATGACCAGAGGCGGCAAACTTGAAGATCTGCTTGATGGCATTGCGGAAGCCAAAAGGGTGGGACTCACCCCGATCAAACTCAATGTGGTGCTGATCGGTGGATTCAACGACGATGAAATCGCAGACTTTGTGGCACTCACAAAAGATGAAGCCATTGATGTCCGTTTCATAGAACTCATGCCGATTGGCGAAGTGGCCAGATGGTCAAAAAGCAATTTCCTCACCAATCAAACGGTGCTGAAAAGAGTGCCTGAACTGAAGGCAGTCAAAGCAACAGACCCATCTTCACCGGCAAAATATTATAAGCTTCCAGATGGAAAAGGCAAAGTCGGACTCATCAGCCCGATTACCTGCAAGTTCTGTGAGGATTGCAATCGAATTAGGCTCACACCTGAAGGCAAACTCAAATACTGTTTGCATTCGGACGAGGAGTTCGACCTCAAGAAAGCTCTTGAAGAAGGTATGGATCTCGAAGAATACATCACAACATCCATTCTGAACAAACCAAAGGAACATTCACTGGAAAACGGTGAGTTCATCATTAGAAACATGGTACAAATCGGCGGCTAAAATTAGGAGGCAACCATACTATGGCATTTACGCACTTTAATGAAAACGGCAGAGCGCACATGGTGGAAGTGACGGATAAATCGGATACTTACAGAGTGGCTGTCGCCAGAGGAGAAATCGTCATGAAGCCTTCGACTATTGAAGCCATCCAAAATTCGGGCATCAAAAAAGGCGATGTGCTGAATGTGGCACAAGTTGCAGGCATCATGGGAGCCAAAAAAACCAGTGACGTGATCCCGATGTGTCATCCATTGATGCTGACAGGAGTCGATCTCAATTTTGAAGTTCACACAGATCGCATTATAATAGAAGGAACTGTAAAGACACATGGCAAAACAGGTGTCGAAATGGAGGCTATCACCGCGGTTTCAGTGGCGGGGCTCACCATTTATGACATGTGCAAGGCCATTGATAAAGATATGGTCATCGGCAACATCAGATTGATAGAGAAAACTGGCGGAAAGTCAGGACATTATATTAGGCAGGGGGATTGAAATGGAAGAAATCGCTGGAAAAGTAATCGCAATCAACATCAGTAAGGAGAAGGGCGTCATCAAAGAGCCCATTCCAGAAGGTGTTTTTCAGGAAGACTTTGGTCTCGTAGGAGACGCGCATGCCGGCAAATGGCACAGACAAGTGAGTTTGCTCGCACAGGAAAGTATAGATAAAATGACAAATAGAGGAATTTTGGGACTTTGCAGCGGCAAATTCGCAGAAAATCTCACAACTGAAGGCATCGTCCTTCACGAACTTCCGGTTGGGACTCAGGTGAAAATCGGGGAGACCATCCATGAAGTCACACAAATCGGCAAAGAATGCCACACAGGTTGCGCCATAAAGGTTCAGGTCGGCCAGTGCATCATGCCGAAAGAAGGTATATTTACAAGAGTGCTTAAAACAGGCACCATCAAAGTAGGCGACTCGATCGAAATCATTGATCTGTAAGTAGAAGCCAAAATCCGAGTCAGCAGCTCTAAAGCCACGGCCATGAACTGTTGACCAACGGGTAGAATGGGAAACCGTACTGCCTCCCGTATTTGGAAAGGATTTGGAATAAATGTCACATTTATTTGCATTGGAGTTTTTCCAGTGCACCAAATTTGAGAAGGAGGCAAAAGTATGTACGGTTACCAAGGCAAAATCTTAAGAATCGACTTAAGCAAAGGTGTAGCAAATGTTGAAGATCTCGATCTCACACTTGCAAAAAAATTCGTTGGTGGTCGAGGACTCGGTACGAAATTATTCGTAGACGAAGTATCGCCATCAGTCGATCCTTTCAGTCCAGAAAACAAATTGATCGTAGCTACAGGTCCACTCACAGGTACACCGACTCCAACCGGAGGACGTTACATGGTAGTGACCAAGTCACCACTTACCGGTACAATCGCATCTTCAAACTCAGGCGGATACTGGGGTCCAGAACTCAAATTTGCCGGCTATGATGTCATCATCGTGGAAGGCAAATCAGAAAAACCTGTTTACGTCATGATCGAAGATGACAAAGTGGAAATCAGAGATGCCGCTCACTTGTGGGGCAAAATTGTTTCCGATACAACCGAGACACTCATGAAAGAGGTTCCTGAGAAATCAAGAGTCCTCACAATCGGACCTGCCGGAGAAAAACTCTCCAATATGGCAGCTGTCATGAATGATCTCTCCAGAGCTGCTGGCCGTTCAGGTGTTGGAGCAGTCATGGGATCCAAAAATTTAAAGGCAATCACCGTTCGCGGCACTAAAAAAGTAGCTCTTCACAATGAAGAAGCGCTTAAAGAAGTCGTGAAAGATTGTAATGCAAAAATCAGAGAAAACGGCGTTACCGGACAAGGCTTACCAGCTTACGGTACTGCAGTTCTCGTTAACATCATCAATGAAGGCGGCGTTTTCCCTACAAACAACTTCCAGTTGTCTCAATTCTCTGAAGCTGAAGACACAAGTGGTGAATTACTCGCTGAAAAATATTTGGTCAAGAAAGATCCTTGTTACAGATGCCCGATCGCATGTGGCCGTTACTGTAAAGTAGACGACATCGAAGGCGGCGGACCTGAGTACGAAACAATCTGGGCGTTCGGCGGAGACTGTGGTGTATCTGATATGCCTTCAATCATCAAAGCGAACTTCTGGTGTAACGAGTACGGTCTGGATACGATTTCTACAGGCTCGACTATTGCGGCAGCTATGGAACTCTACCAAAAAGGATACATTAAAGACGCTGACCTCGGTGGCGTGTCACTTGATTTCGGAAACAGCGATGCTGTAGTTGAGTGGACAAAGCTGATTGGTAAGAGAGAAGGACTCGGCGATAAAATGGCAGATGGTTCATACCGTTTGGCAGATTCTTACGGCGTGCCTGAACTTTCAATGTCAGTCAAAAAACAAGAATTGCCGGCTTACGATCCTAGAGCGATCCAAGGCCAAGGACTCCAATATGCAACTTCAAACCGTGGCGGATGTCACGTTAGAGGTTACCTCATTTCTCCTGAAATCCTCGGATTGCCAGAGAAACTCGACAGATTCACAATCGAAGGCAAAGCGGCTTGGGTTAAGATATTCCAAGACTTCACTGCATATATTGATGCATCGGGTCTCTGCCTCTTCACATCGTTCGCGATGGGCGCAGGCGATTATGCGGCAATGACAAACGCAGTCATCGGAACCGAATGGAACGCTGACGACGTACTTCTTGCTGGTGAGAGAATCTGGAACCTTGAGAGATTATTCAACCTCGAGGCTGGAATAGATCCTTCACAAGACACATTACCTAAGAGACTTCTTGAAGATCCAATCGCAGAAGGTCCATCAAAAGGTAATGTAGCAAGACTTTCCGAACTTCTCCCTGAATACTACGAACTTCGTGGTTGGGGAGCAGATGGTATTCCCACAAATGAGAGAAAAGGAATGCTTGAATTATAAAGGGTAGCAATAAATTAAAGGGTTCCTCGCGGAACCCTTTTAATCCCTTTTTTAATGTGGAGGTTGAAGTGCCTATAAAAAAAGTAAATTTGGAACTCACCGATCGTTGCAATCTGAATTGCACGATGTGTTATAGACAATCCTGGAAAGAACCCCCAAGTGACATGACCGATGAAGTGCTCGACAAGATTTTGGAGGATCTCGACAAAATCGAGACACTTGAGGAAGTCGTAGTGGGCGGCATCGGTGAACCCACCGTTCATCCCAGGATCAGTGAAGTGCTGCAAAAACTCAGCAAATACAACCTGATACTCACCTCAAACGGGGCATCGTTATCGGAAGACTTGATGGAGACCATTGTAGACACGGTGGATCAATTGGTCATATCCGTTGATGGATTATCGGATCGATTTTACTCCATTAGAGGCTTTGAACTCGAAGTTGTAAGCCATCATGTGAAGGCGATCAACGCCATCAAGGCAAGGAAGAAAAGCAGAACACCTCAGCTCCTCTTTCAGATGGTGATCTCCAGAACCAACAAACAGGACGTGTTCGGCATAATGGATCTCGTCAGTGAGTTTGGAGCGACTCAGTTCATCGTATCAAACATATTGCCCGCCTCACTGGAGGACAAGGATCTCATACTATACTCAGAAAACGGTTCACCGGAGATGAAGTCGTTTTATCAAAAAATCCGCAACCATGGACTTCGCAAAGGCCTGGATGTCAAACTCTCCGAATCGAAACTCAAGACTGAACGCAGATGCCGTTTCATAGAAAATGACACGACTGTGATCAATGCAAGGGGCGATGTGAACCCATGCTACAGATTTGCCCATAGTGGCACAGAAGTCGTATTCGGTAGGGAAAAGAAAATCGATGCCCATGCTTTTGGCCACGTCTTGGAAGAGTCGCTTGAGAACATCTGGGATTCCGTAGAATACAAACGTTATCGTGCAATGGTTTATGACAATCATTACCCGTCTTGTACGGATTGTGACCTCGTTGATGGTTGTGACCTGGTCAGAGACACCGTCGGTGATTGTTTTGGCAATGCGCCCTCTTGCGGCGACTGCCTCTGGGTACGCAATCTCATTTATTGCGTCTAGCAAAGAAAGGACTATGCCATGGAATTTAAAGTCAGGCTTTTTGCCACACTCAGAATAGATAGAGGACGTGAGATCATGGTAAAACTGGATGACGAGTGGACGGCTAGAGCCATCATCGATGAGCTCGACATCGCCGAAAAAGACGTCGCAATCCTCATGATCAACGGCAGAGATGGTCTTCTTGACACAACCCTCAAACCAGGTGATGTGGTTTCCATATTTCCACCTGTCGGAGGAGGTTGATATGATCCGTTATCTCAAAAACAAAAATATGCTCAGCCAGGAAGAGTGCGACATGCTTCTTGGCAAGAGCGTCTGCATAGTCGGTTGCGGTGGACTCGGTGGGTATATCATCGAAATGATCGGCAGAATCGGCGTCGGCAAAATCACCGCAGTAGATGGTGACGTCTTTGACCTCACCAATCTGAACAGACAATTGCTTTGCACAGAACAACACATCGGACTTGGCAAGGCTGAGACCGCCAAAGAACGCATGGCCAAAGTCAACTCGGAAATTGAATTCACTGCCATCAGCGAGTATTTGACAGAAGAAAACGCCGAATCCATCCTTTGTGGACATGACATCGTCATTGATGCTCTGGATTCCATCTCGGCCCGTTTCATCTTACAAGAGACCGCATCAAGATTGGGAATTCCCATGATTTATGGCGCCATTGCCGGTTGGTATGGACAGGTCAGCACCATCATGCCGGGCAGCAATTTCCTCAGCAGGATTTACAGACTCCATGAAGGCAAAGGTCATGAAGCCGAGCTCGGCAATCCGTCGTTTTCTCCGGCTCTTGTTGCTTCCGTTGAGGTCAGTGAAGCTGTGAAGGTTATGATTGGCCGCGGTGAGGTGCTGGATGGCAAATTGTTGATGATCGATTTATTGAATAACGATTTTGAGGTAATTTTTTAGGAAGCGATTTTCAGCTAAGCTGAAATATCCTTCTTAAAAAATCGCGTAGTTAAGTTTCCGAAGGAAACTTATTAGCGTCTCATCTGATATTTCGAGATGTTCCTGTAGCGAAACTATACTAGCCTTATGTAAATATGTTCTGCATATCTATGAGTGCCCAAAAATCTTGGTCACTCTTTTTGTATGTTATTACACTTGTCATCTGGGTAAAAACCTATAAAATAATAAATAAACGTTGGGGTGCCCTAAAAT
>Ga0075012_10005164_pt1 | contig 12016 bp, 13 predicted proteins | sample All_14_2_FD_71474 | JGI IMG/M metagenome (GOLD analysis project Ga0075012, IMG submission 71474) | Freshwater microbial communities in response to fracking from Pennsylvania, USA - Allegheny Zone_MetaG_DW_15 | ecosystem: Environmental > Aquatic > Deep subsurface > Groundwater > Drilled...
GTCCACGTATCATGCCCCACTTGCTCCAACCAAAACGGCACGATCCAATCAACCCATCCCACGATACCGGCTCTTGGCGGGATGCACCGCGCAAGGTAGACAACCGCGAACCACACCGCGAGATCGGAACCTCGTTGATAAAATTCGGAATGTTGGCCCTTCGCTCACACCTACGGATGGTGGGAGCGTTGATGATGAGAGAGTTGGTCACACGGTTCGGCCGTGAAGGGCTTGGACTGCTTTGGATTATCCTCGAACCTCTGGCGTTCTGCTTCGGCGTCCTTGCGCTTTGGTCCCTAATTAAGCCCCCATACGAACACGGAATAAAGCTCGGCCCGTTCGTAATGACCGGATATATGTCCCTCATATTGATGAGGCATATTATATCTCAAAACATCAACGCAGTTCAGGCGAATGTCGGGATTTTTTACCATAGACAAATCAAGGCAATACATATTTACGCCGCCCGAACATTTATCGAGTTCGGAAGCGTCACCTTAGCATTCATTGTTGTCTACGTTGCGTTAGCTCTATCTTCTCAGGTCAATTTTCCATCCAACATAATGATGGTTTATATAGGCTGGCTAGCCGTCGCATGGATGTCAGTAGGTCTATCTCTTATAATATCAGCTTTAGCACTCAGATTTGAAGCAGTTCACAGGCTCTCTGGGTTATTCATGTATTTATTGATACCACTATCGGGCGCGTTTTTCATGATTTCTTTTCTTCCACCCTCCACACAGAAAATTATGATGCTCATCCCGATGCCACATGGGGTCGAGATGCTCCGTAGTGGAGTATTTGGTGAATTTGTACCAACGCACTATGTGATTTGGTACCCATTTTTATGGGGATCTATTTTCATCGTTTTTGGATTACTTTTAGTTAGGCTGTTCTCTGACCGGGTTTCTTTTGAATGATTGATCATTTCATTGCGGGTAATTCACTATGAGCGACGCCGAAATAACCTATATCTCACCCACAGGCTCCGACGTGGAGACAACACCTAGGCGTCGACGCACGCCTTGGGCCTTCATCGTAGTCGTCATTGTTCCGACTGTCGTTACGGCGATATATTTTTTCACGATTGCAAGTCCGAGGTATGTTTCGGAGGCACGTTTTGTCGTCAAATCGCAGTCTCAAAATGTGCCATCTTCGTTGGGCGTCGCCCTCCAGAGCGTCGGCCTGGGGCTTTCTCAAAACGACGCCTTCGCTGTTCACGAGTATTTGAAATCACGAGACGCCGTAACCGATCTTCAACGGCGCCTCGATCTCCGTAAGATCTTGGCGGCTAGAGCCGCCGACCCTTTGTCTAGATACCCTCGCCCCTGGGAAGGCGAAAGTAATGAAGACCTATATAAGTCCTTTCAACGCTTTCTAACGGTGGGGTTCGATTCAACTAATGGAATCAGCACTCTAAGGGTTGAATCATTCACCCCGGAGGATTCGCGCAAAATCGCTTCTGTACTTCTAGATGGGAGCGAAGAGGTGGTGAATCGACTTAATGAACGGTCAGCATCTCGCGCCGTACTAGACGCCGCTAGTCGCGTCACGGCTGCAGAAAGAGCACTCTTGGATGTACAGGGCCGAATGACAGCCTTCCGCAATCGTGAGGCCCTTATAGATCCTCAAGCTGCGGCCGCCGAATCTGGAGAGATAATTGGCAGCCTGATGGTCACCTTGGCGCAACTCAAGGTTCAACGAACGCAACTTCAGTCGGCAGCGCCTGACAGCCCTGCATTGCCAGCTCTCAACGCTCAGATCGCCGGCTACGAAGAGCAGGTTGCCGCCGAGCGTGCCAAATTGACGGGGAACGCTGCATCGTTGGCTCCACAGGTCAGCGCCTATGAGCGCCTTAAGTTGGATCAGGAGATCTCGTCTCGGGCTTTAGTATCCGCTCGGAGCGCTCTCGATGCAGCGGAGCAAGAAGCGAGTCGCCAACAACTTTACCTGCAGCGGATCGTTCAACCCGGGCTCCCGGACAAGTCGTCAGAACCGTCACGGTTTATGGCGGTCTTGATCGCGCTTCTGTCCACACTACTCTGCTACGGAGGCGGATGGTTGGTTTGGGCGGGTGTGCGTGAGCATCGCCAGTAATGGAGGATAAAGCTGAATTGATCGGATTACGTGTATCTGGCTTGTCCAAAAAGTACGAAGGAAAGCACGCACGGAAATCAGTCTTCACAGATCTGAATTTTGAGGTCAGTCGCTCAGACAGGCTCGCCATTCTAGGAAGAAATGGCCAGGGAAAATCAACACTTATCAGCATCCTTGGCGGAGTCATTCCTCCAACATCGGGGCATGTAGATTGGATCATGCGCTCTTCTTGGCCAATCGGATTCGGTGGGGGCTTTCAAGGAAGTTTGACAGGCGCTGACAACATCAAATTTCTATCGAGAATCTATCAGAAAGATTATAATCAACTTCTTCATAGAGTTGATAGCTTTGCCGAACTTGGGTCGAAGTTAAAAATGCCCGTAAAGTTTTACTCTGCAGGCATGCGAGCCCGATTGGCCTTCGGATTATCTCTAGCTATTGAGTTTGACTGTTATCTTATTGATGAGTTGATGGCCGTCGGAGATGCGCGATTCCAGCGAAAGTGCCAAGAGGAGCTTTTTGATCGACGAGGAAACAGGTCATTCATCATGGCGTCTCACGACATTCATCTCATGGGGCGGCTGTGCGACCGCGCTCTAGTCATAGAAAGCGGCCGCGCCAAATTGTTCTCAGACATAGGCGAAGCGATCGATGTCTATACGTGGCTTCGCGCGGCCTAGTATGGACGGATTGCAGGATGCGTTTTTGTGGTCGCCCTCAGATTTTTCCTATACGCTAGGCTTAAATCCCGTTGGAGGTGGCCCGCAGATTGATCTGACGGGACGCGGGCGTATACTTGTCTACGGTCCATTTCAGATGTTGCCCGTTGGCCGATGGCGCATTGAGGTGGAGTTTGATCTGGATCCAGAAGGAGGAGAACTCTTTCTTCGTTTCGAGTGGGGCGGAGCACTTGAGTTTGAAACCCTTCGGGTGAAATGTTCCCGATCCGGGCGCTACCGCGTGGTGCTTCACAAAACCTGGACCGCAGAGACACCTGCGGAGCTGAGGGTCTGGGTTGATCGCGCCACGTTGTTTGGTTCACTACAGATGCTTGGTGCGACCGTTCGACCTGTCGGGGGCCACATATAGAATGCCCCAAGCATGCACGACGTATGGCCTGCCGCGTAGGTCAGAAAAGGTTTTAGGGCTTGTTTAGATGAAAAAATGGCTCCGCAAGGCAAATTTCCGAAAAATCGGCGATCAGCATCGGAACTCGCGTCGCTGGCTGGAGGCGGCGGCCGCCTATCGTCGTCATCTAGCGCAACACCCTCACGATGCGCCAATCTGGGTTCAATGCGGCCACGCCCTGAAAGAAGCCGGAGATTTGCAGGGGGCTTTCAGCTGCTACAAGGAAGCTGATCGGTTAGCTCCGGGCGATCCAGACACCCTTCTACAGCTGGGACACGCTTTAAAGCTCCAGCGCAACCTCATCGGCGCCATGGCAAGCTATCGCGCTTCGGCAGATATCAACGGCAACGAGTTTGCTTGGATGGAAGTAATGAGCTTGAGGAAGAGTATTGATATGATGCCATCCTCACTAGAGGGAGAAATTACTTTCTACTCTCTCCAGGACATGTTTGGCTATCTTCGAGCTCATGCCACGATGAGTGGCATTCAACGAGTTCAAGCTGGCATTGCGTCCCACATAATCAAATCCGACATACATAATGCGGAATTTATTCTCTCTGGTTTGGGATCGGAGTATTCACCGGGTTCCTTTTGGAAGCTTGAAAAGCAGGATGTAATCGATCTCATAGATTATGCGTCAGGAGCTCACGTATCCCGCGATAAATTAGATCGTCTGATATCTACCGCCGAGAGACGATCCACACCAGTAAAACCCGTGTCTGGTCAGACCATAGTTATACTCGGAGCATTCTGGGGGCACGGCAACACGGTTTCGGCGTACATTTCATCAAGACGGGATGGAGTACGAATTGGCGTATATATATATGATATAATACCGATTACCCATCCCGAATACTGTGACGAATCTCTTTCTCGCAGTTTTTCAACATCATTTGCCGAAATGCTTATGGTTGTTGATTTTATACTTACGATATCAGAATATACAGCAAACTCGGTTAGAGAGTACATCCTCAGTTCGCGAGGAAGACCCGTTCCGATTGAGGCTGTTCCACTTGCCCATTCGCTTACCCAGGACAAAGTGAGCCAAAGAGCTTGGCCGATTGCGCTCCAACATCTTAGCGGGCGAGATTTCGTCGCTTACGTATCGACAATCGAGGGTCGTAAAAACCATCTCTATGTCGTCAAGGCTTGGCAAGAACTGCTGAAGCGCGGCGTAGCAGTGCCTGATCTCGTCTTCGTCGGCCGGCGCGGTTGGAGGATTAGCGGCCTGCTCGACCTTTTGGATGTAACCAAGAACCTGAACGGCCGCATCCATATCGTCCACGACCTTACCGACGTAGAGCTCGATACGGTTTACGAAAAATCACTATTTACTGTTTTCACAAGCTTCGTAGAAGGGTGGGGCCTCCCAGTTGGAGAAAGCCTCCTTCACGGTACGCCCTGTGTGGCATCCAACACATCATCCGTGCCGGAGGTCGGCGGGGACTTTGTAGACTATGTAGACCCGAACAATTTATCGGGCGGGATCGATGTGCTGCAGCGAATTTTGGAGGACAGATCCTATCTGGAAAGTCGCAGGCAGAATATTAGGCGTAATTTCGTTCCGCGAGGATGGTCCGAGGTCGCCGAGGAATTTGTGGCTCGTGTGAACGTCTTTGCTGCTTCGCCGGCACCTCCGGAAAGCTACCCTCGACTGCCGGAGGGAGTCCTGATGCGACCGGGGCGCCTCGTAGACCCGAATATCCGGCTGCCAAACTATATAGAAAGGCCGCTAGGGTTGATCGTTGCCCAATCCTTCTACCCGCCGGAACCGGGAGGCGTGTGGCTCCGCGGGCGTCGCGGAGAGCTTACGTTTGATACCGGGCTTTCAGAGGGGGCCGACATAATCGTTTATCTCGGGCTCACCGCCGCCCCCTGGGCATCTCAGTGCGCCGTCACTATAGGGTTGGATGCATCACCTCGTGCCAACGTTCGCAACATACCGTCCGCAGAACTATCATCTCGCCGTGCCGTCATGGCGCGCGGCAAGGTAGGAGAGAGTGGGGTTTGTCGTGTGCTCATCGAAGTTCTTGGTAGCTACGAACAGCCAGAATCCGACCATCGCGACTTTGCCGTTGGGCTGGCCTCGCTAGCCTATGCACAAGTTTCGTCCATTGAGGCGCGCATAGCCATCACGGAGGGCTTTAGCTTCGATGATAATCTAGCCGTCATGGATGGCTAGCGATAATCACAATCACGCCGTCCTCGGCGAGAGCTGCCTTTGAGGTCATGAAATGACTATAATCCCCTCCTCGCCATCAATGCCACAAGTCGCGGTGGACCGGCTGGAAGCCTTGCTGAAAGGCTGTGAAGTCTATCTTGAATTCGGATCAGGCGGGTCCACCGTGCTGGCAGCACGCCTAGGTGTGCGCCAACTGATATCGGTGGAAAGCGACGCCGACTGGTGTCGCGAGCTTATTTCTCACATGGATAGTTTTGGTTCAGTAGAAAAATATCTGCTCTACGCAGATATAGGGGCCACCGGCCCCTGGGGCAATCCTGTATCCGACTCAGACTGGAAAAAATGGCATAAATACCCTCTGATCGCCTGGGACCTCTGTATAGAGAGAAACATAGTCCCCACTCTAATTCTCATAGATGGCCGCTTCCGTGTCGCCTCATTTTTAGCGACTTTAATTTATTCGCCCCCAGGCACCACAGTACTATTTGATGACTATGTTGATAGAACTCACTACCATTCTATAGAACAATTCGTCACTCCTTGCGGTTATCATGACAGAATGGCTGAGTTCGTCATGCCATCGTCTATAAACAGAGATGAAGTTTGGAGATCATTGGTAGCATCATGCATTGATGTGCGATGACGGATATCAAACATACTTGCGATCTGTTTGTTTTGTCCCAATACCCTCACCTTGATAAGTGACAGGACTTCGAGGCATGAAATCTAGATGAAATATCCGATTGTTGTATTATCTTTTAACCGCCCGGAGCTTCTAACTAGAGTTCTGGACAGTCTTCGCGCTCAAACCTCACTTGGAGACGACTCTCGAGTCCATATGTTTCAGGACGGCGGATCAGCCAAGGAGGCGGAATGCATATCCGCGTTCAACAACGCGTTTCCCGGCGGCCGGATACACTTAAGCGATAAGAATCTTGGGATTGCGTTGAATTTTGATAGAGCTGAAAAATTTATATTTCAATCCTTGAGATCAGAATGCGGGTTCTTTTTTGAAGACGACTTGGTACTTGAAAAATATTACCTTGACGCACTTGAACAACTTGCATCATTTGCATTAAACGAGCCGCGAGTAGCTTATTTTGCGGCATACGGCGATCACCGGGCCGCCGAGAGCGAGCAACGCGCACGATCTCATGAAATTGTAAGGATGTCGCATAAGTGGGGCTTTGGGATCACCCGATCGCACTGGGAGCGGCAGCAACCTATAGTAGAAAAATATCTCGAAATCATACGCCACCGTCCATATATGGAGCGAGATGCCGTCGCCATACGACGACTCTTTGCGGATCTCGGTTATTCTAGTGCAGGAACATCACAGGATGCAGCCAAGGATATTGCATGTCATGTTCTAGGCGCAACAAAGGTCATGTCGTTTGCTTGCTTTGCTAAATATGAAGGCCGCGAAGGCATGCACACCAGATCTGATTTTTACGACCGTAATGGCTGGGGTGAAACGAAGATTATTGAAGACCTAGCACCAAGACTCGTCATGCCGACCAGCGACGTTCTGGATTCATGGGTTGAGAGCGATAGATATCTCGCTCGCATCAATGTAAAGTCGGAAAACCTCAAACTAACAGATGGATGCTCCCGTACGGATGTCATGAACGCCTACCGATTCATTCTCGGTCGCCAACCGGAGAGCGAAGCTGTAATTGAGGGTCGGATCGGGGGCTCCATCGAACATCTACGAAGATCTTTACTTCTATCTTCTGAGTTCTCCGAGAAGTATAAATTACTAGTGAAGTGATAGCGCCCTAGTCTGGACGTTAAAATTGAAACATAAAAGATTGGAGTGCTGAAATTGCACGCAAAAACCGCGCTGGTGACGGGAATAACGGGGCAAGACGGCGCCTATCTAGCCGAAACTTTGCTTTCGAAAGGCTACAGGGTCGTTGGCATCGCCAGACGGTCTAGCCATTACGGGATAGCCACCCACCGACTCGAATGGCTAGGAATTAGTCAGGACGTCGAGATTGTCGATGGCGACCTTCTTGATCTGGGCGGCCTCTGCCGCACTATGCGGGATGTACGTCCCCAGGAAGTGTACAATCTTGCAGCGCAGTCGTTCGTGAAGACGTCCTGGGATCAGCCGGCTCTGACCTCGCAGGTGACTGGAATCGGCGCGGTCAATATGTTGGAAGCCGTTCGATTAGAGGCTCCAGACGCTCGGTTCTATCAAGCCTCATCGTCTGAAATGTATGGACTCATACAAGAGCCGGTGCAGAGCGAGAGAACTCCGTTCTATCCCCGCTCCCCGTACGCTGTGGCCAAACTGATGGGCCATTGGATGACGGTGAATTATCGGGAAAGTTTCGGCCTGTACGCTTGCTCCGGCATCTTGTTCAATCACGAGTCGCCTTTGCGCGGCTTGGAGTTTGTCACTCGAAAAGTGACTGATGCCGTGGCGCAGATAAAGCTCGGGCTGGCCAAAGAGTTGCTAATCGGCAATACAGCCGCCAAGCGCGACTGGGGTCATGCGCGGGATTACGTCGAAGCAATGTGGCTGATGCTCCAGCAAGATGTTGCAGATGATTATGTCGTGGCTACAGGCCGAACTGTGTCCGTCAAGGACATGATCGACGTCGCCTTCACTCATGTGGGGCTAAATGCCGAAGATCACGTTCGCCCAGACCCGCGCTTCATGCGCCCGGCTGAAGTCGATGTTTTGCTGGGGGATCCATCCAAGGCGAGAGCGCAGCTGGGTTGGGAACCACGCACGACTCTGGAGGAAATGATCTGCGAGATGGTGGATGCCGATCTAGCCCGTCATCGTCGTATTATCGGGTAGCCATGTCCAACGAGATGAGGCCTTGCCATAACCTCACCCGTGGGAAGAGCCAGGGGTCCAAGCGAGTCCTCATTACCGGCGCCGGTGGTTTTGTTGGGCGAAGACTCACAAGAAGGTTAGTGGACAATGATCGCTATACCGTATTCACAGCAACTCGACGGCTTCAATCGATCGTAGGTTCGAACCCGCTCGAGTTCGATCTGCGCGACTCAGATTCCGTACGGCGCGTCATTGAAGCTGCAAATCCCGATATAATATTCCATCTCGCAGCGCAATCATCCTCAAGCGGAGCAAATGCATCGCCCAGCGGGGCGTGGGAGGCGAACATGCTTGGGACAATGTCCCTGGCCCGCTCTTTACAAGACCTTGCGCCCGACTCGACTTTTGTTTTTGCAAGCAGTGTCGAGGTTTATGGTCTAGCGTTCAACGACGGCCCCGTCGACGAGAACACCACTCCGCGCCCCGTTTCTGTGTACGGGAAGTCAAAATACGCAGCCGAAATGATGTTACCCGACTTACTTCCGCATACTGTAAAATCTATAATCGTTAGGCCGACCAATCATAGTGGAGCGGGTCAATCCGAGCACTTCGTGCTTCCATCTTTCGCTCGCCAGGTTGCAAGCGGCACGAGTCCGATAATGACCGGAAATATTAAAGTAAAAAGAGATTTCCTTCATGTTGAAGACGTAGTTTCGGCCTATGAAAGGATAGCTGATCATGTATCCGGCCTTCCATCTCGCGCAGTATTCAATATATCATCAGGCTTAACTTTATCTCTAGACTCGATTCTCGCAAAGCTGCTTCATGTCGCCGGATCAGATGCAACTATATCTATAGATCCTGATCGGATCCGAAACATAGATGTTCCAGACGCACATATAAATTCCGATGCTATTAGACGTCATTTGGGCTGGGAACCGTCAGTCACCATCGATGAACTTTTGCGCGAACTGTTCGTTGCCGCTCAAGCTCAATAAGTCCGCGGTAACGAGCATGATGATGACCCGGCACACGGCAGGTGTTGGCTTTGATCTGATAGCGCAAAAATAGATTGGTGTTTGCGTTGCCCTTTCTTGCCTCCGTTTTGAGAGAGAGTCCGTTCATCATGGGGCGAACGTGAAGAAGCAGATTCAGCAATCGGCGTGCGGCGTAAGCAGGCGGCCGGGAGCCCGGCGGCGGATGTTTGACCTTCAGCGGCATGTCGGTATCGGACGCCACTAAGTTGAACGCTCTGTAGGAGGAGACCCGTGGGCTCAGAAAGCTGCTGGCGGCAGTTGATGCTGGACGTGTCGCCGCAGAAGGGTCGTTCGGGATAGCCGGTACTACGGCTGCCCGATCCAGCGTCCCAACGACGTCCGTGGCCCTGTACGAGAAGCGCGGATCCAGGGCCGGAGAGAACCGACTGTACTGGTCGATGACCGCCAGGATGCGGATCTTGCGCGCATCGAACAACTGGTCGTGCAGGAAGTCCATCGCCCATATGTCGTTGGCTCGTGTCGCAACCTGACGATCCTCGCGGAGCTTGGCCTTGACCTTCCGCTTGGGCGTCTTGTTGCGCAGCTGAAGATCTAACTCCTTGTACAGCTTGTAGATTCGCTTTCCATTGACCGGCCAGCCTTCTCACTTCAGCAACACCGTGATCCGGCGTTTCAGCGCGCCGGGGTCCGTCCGCTTGCCCTTGTAGTGATAGCTGGAACGTTCCGCCTGCAACGCGCCCCGCACGCCCGTCGGATGCTGACCTGCCAGGTTGCCCGCAGATGATCCATGAGCTGGCGACGCCGGCCAGGCCCTAAAGCTTTCGTTTGATCACGTCCGCAGCATCTCCTGATCAAGCGTCAGGTCCGCCACAATCCGTTTCAGCCGACCGCTCTCATCTTCAAGCTGCTTCAGCCGCTTCATCTCCGACGGCACCAAGCCGGCGTATTTCTTGCGCCAGACATAGTGTGTGCCGCCACAACACTGATCACCGCCAGCCAACGGCACTGGACACCTGTGGCCACACTGAACACCCCATGCCGTATAAGTCGTTCAAGCCAAGGCCACGCAGCCATCAATCAAGCGCAGTGGCCTTGGCTTGAACGCCGCACATTGCTTCCCCGCCCTCGTTCAGGAAGTCGCTCAACCAGATCGCTCTAATCGACCTGACGTTTGCCGGCTGCGCTTTAGGGGTCAGAACCTTCGTGACGACTGAATTCTGATCGCCCGGCCGAGCAGATCGCAATCATCACGGCCGTAGCCGAACGCTGGCCGTCCATCCGCAATTCGCGCTTGGGCGAGCGTCGAAGGGATACTCGATTTCGAGGACAATCTGGTCGCTCCCGTCCCGTTGTGAGCCTCTAACGACGCGTTCTGAGCGCCGGCTCTTGAGCGATTTCTTGCGCTTTCCTAGGAAACTATGCGGCTTCGTTCTGTAGCGTCACTTTAGCCTCTTCCAATCCCCCATCCGTCATCACCATGACCCGCCCAGCGCGGGCCAACAGAGCGGGGCGATGCGCAACCACAATTCGGGTAATGGGCAAGGCGGCGATCAACTCGGCGATCACCTCCTCAGTCTGCACGTCGAGATTGGCGGCGCCTTCATCAAGGACGAGGATACGAGGCTGACGATAGAGAGCGCGGGCTAGAAGGACGCGTTGCCTCTGACCGCCTGACAGGGTTGAGCCCATATCACCGTCTCCATGATGTGTGACTATTCGCGGGCGCTTTCGATGATCTGTTCTTCCGTGCGGGCACGGAGCGCGGGGAAGACGGCCATGGTCAGTCCCAAACTGATAAGGACGGCGAAGACGACCACAGCCGTTAGGGTGGGCGAATAGACCCAGAGGATGATGACGGCGACGACAGCCATCAGCCCGTCTATGATGGCGGCGATCACTCCGCGCGTCAGCACGTCCTGAATGGATGACGCCGAACCGATGCGCGAGAGGATATCGCCAACGTGCCGCTTCTCGAACCAGGGGGACGGCAGGATAGCCGTGGACGTGAACTCAGTGCCGTTGTCACTGACGATCATGGCGGGGCGGCCCCGCTGAGCGATCAGCACTGCCAGCTCGCGCGCGACGCGGCGTCCCGAGATCGAGGTGTCGGGGATCGCCGCCAGGCATTTGCGGGTGACGTCATCGACTACGTTGAGAATGCGGAAGCGGCGGCCCGTGGCGAACTGGTCGTGCACAAAGTCCAGAGACTAGCGGGCGTTCGGCCTAGCCTCGATCAGGATCGGCGCCCGCGTGCCGATGGCGCGACGACGGGAGCGGCGCTTGCGCACCATCAGGCCTTCCTCGCGATAGAGCCGGTAGATGCCCGAAGGCTCGCCGTCACGTCGCAGCAGCACAAACAGCCGGCGATAGCCGAACCGTCGTCGCTCCGTGGCAAGTGAGCGCAGCCGCTCCCGTAGCACCGGGTCCGGCGGACGGCGGGACCGATAGCGCACCGACTTGCGGTCCGCCTTGATGATAGAGCAGGCCCGCCGTTCGCTGGCGCCAAACGTCGCCTTCAGATGAGCGACGGCCTAGCGTATCGCCGCGGACCCTACCCCTTTTTTGAAAGCAGATCGTTCAGCGCCGCCTTGTCCAACATGGCGTCGGCCAGCAGACGCTTTAGCCTGCCGTTCTCGTCTTCCAGGACGCGCAGCCGCTGGGCGTCCGACACGCTCATCCCGCCGAACTTGGCTTTCTAGGCGTAGATCGTGCCCTCCGACACGCCGTGCTTGCGCGCCAGCTCGCCGCTTTGGCGCCGGCCTCGTTCTCACGCAGGATCCCGATGATCTGCTCTTGCGTGAATCTCGCTCGTTTCATTCC
>Ga0075012_10005166_pt1 | contig 12012 bp, 7 predicted proteins | sample All_14_2_FD_71474 | JGI IMG/M metagenome (GOLD analysis project Ga0075012, IMG submission 71474) | Freshwater microbial communities in response to fracking from Pennsylvania, USA - Allegheny Zone_MetaG_DW_15 | ecosystem: Environmental > Aquatic > Deep subsurface > Groundwater > Drilled...
CAACCGGGTTGGCCGGGATAGCATTCTGCACCGGTGAAACTGGTGAACTTGGCGTCGAGGGCCGTGGCGTTTGCGCTGAGCGTGAGCCCCGACACGGGTTTGACGGTCAACTGGGCTTCGATGCCCTTTGTCTCAAGACTTGCGGCATTCTGAAGAAGAAAGGTCTGGAATGCCACGTCGAACGACTGTGTCTGATAATCGCGGAACTGCTGAAGGAACGCCGAAACGTTGAAGATCATACGGCCATCCAGCCAAGTCGATTTCAGGCCGACTTCGAAGGCATCACTGGATTCCTCGCGGACAAGCGAGTTGATCCCTGGCGCAAATACATCATTGAACCCCGGCCCCTTGTAGCCACGGGCATAGTAGCCGTAGACCATGGCGTCTTCGGACAGCTCGTATTGTGCACCAGCCTTCCAGGTCAGCGCAGTCTTCGAAGTCCGTCCCGAGAACGTGCCGGATGCAGCCAGCGGGATGAAGTAGTTGCGCTGGTTCTGGATGTTGTTGATCGACACCTTGTCATGGGTCAGACGCAAACCGCCAATCAACATGAAGCGATCGCTTACGGCGAAGTTCAACTGGCCGAACGCCGCCATGCTTTCGTTGGTCAGGCGGGTGGAGACATCACGCCCAAGCGCGCGATCATTGGTATAGGGGCAGCCCGGAGGAGGACCGAACGGCGGCTGCGCGCCGATACAGAACGGAAATCCGCCCGAGACAAATGACGGCAATCCAAGCCCGCCCGACAGGCTGCGCTCGGCCACATCGCGCGACCGGAAGTAATACACGCCGACCTGTCCGTTCACGGGGCTCGACGGCGGGATCGAGAGTCGCACTTCGCCGGTGAACTGCGAGAAGCGGCTCTCCTGCGTATTGAAGCTGAGCTGATCGACTGATGTACGGTCTGAATCGAGGCTGGAGGAGTTTTCCAATCGCTTGTATGCGGCAATCGCTACAATATCCCAATCGTTGGGCAGCGTGTACGTTGCCGTTCCCTGAAGGCTGACAAGCTGGTTGTTTGCAAAAGTTTGCCCATCGGCCGAACCCAAAAGATTGTCAGGGCCAGGGGTGATCCCTTCGCTTGCAAGAACAGGTGCGATATCACCGCCCGGTGCCACGACCGGACCGTAGCTGGCCAGCGGCATGCCGTGGCGCTCGGAATATTCGCCGATCAGATACAGTTCGAACTGGTCCGTCGGCCGGGTCAGGATCTTTACGCGAACGCCGTAATCCTCAAGGTTTTCATCGGTCGTGTTTGGCGTAAGTGATTTGACCACCGATTCCTGGAAGGAGTAGCGAGAATTGATGCGGATCGCGGTCTTTTCGCCGAGCGGAAGATTGAGCGTGCCGCGAGCAATGATGCCCGCGCCCTGATCCGGGGTTGTATCGCGCCAGTTCAGTTCTGCGTCGACCTTGCCACTGAATGTGCCAAGTTCCGGACGGCGGGTAACAATGTTGAGCAGACCGGCCGATGCGTTTTTCCCGAACAGCAGGCCTTGCGGGCCGTTCAGCGCTTCCACCCGCGCGACATCGTCAAATGCGCCATAGGCCAGAGTTGCCCGCCCGAGATTTACATCATCCACCGCGATGGCGACGCTGGATTCCACCGTCGGGACCAGAGAAAGCGTGCCCACGCCGCGAATGAAGACATTCGAGTCCCCATCGTTGCCACCGGCGATCTGGACGCTTGGTGCGACCTGATCGATCTGCCGGATATCGTTGATGTTGCGCGATGCCAGGACTTCCGAGGTCACCGCCGTGAGCGACAGCGGTACGTCCTGCAGACTTTCCTCCCGCCTCTGCGCGGTAACGACGATTGCCATGCTGTCATCATTTCGGCTTGATGCCGTATCTTGCGCTTCCTGAGCGGTCGCTGGCAGGGCAAACATTGCCCCGGCCAGGCTGAGCGCAATCAATGACGACGCGTTGGCGAGCGGTAGACGAGCCATAACTATTCTCCCTGTTTTTATTGTTTTTGGTGATTTGAACTGTTGATGTTCAGGACAATAAACCCTGTTTTCCGATAGATAAAATTGTTTGTAATTATCGATTTCCATAACGGATTTTTATATCGATGTTTTCGGAAAGGCTTGCGAGGCAGGGGCTGCCTTTCGCAGCGCCCCGCTGGCTTTCCGCACGTCAAAGGTATAAAATTCAGCCCGGCTCGACCGTTACCGGCAGGCTCTTCATCGCAAACAGCGTATTGTTCAAACGGCGCTGCGGTTCCGCAGCAGGGGTAATCGATGCAACCCGTTCGCTCAGCACCTCAAGGACGACTTCGCTTTCCTGCCGTGCAATCATCTGGCCAAGGCACTGGTGAATGCCGAAGCCAAACCCGACATGGCCGCTCGTCTGGCGGGAGATATCGAACCGGTCGGCATCGCGCCAATGGCGCGGATCGCGATTGGCTGCGCCCAGAAAGGCGATGATCTTGGATCCTTCGGGAATGCGCACGCCCGCCAGATCGACGTCCCGCGTCGTCGTGCGGAAGAATGCCTGGGCGGTGCCCTGCCAGCGCAACCCCTCTTCAAAGGCGCGCTTCAACAGTGCGCGATCTGATCGCAGCTTTTGCCATTCCTGCGGGTGCAGGCTGAAGGCGTGGAGCAGATTGCCGATGCCATTGATCGTGGTGTCGACCCCGGCCGACAGGAACGAGCGCACGAGCAGCGCGCCATATTCCTTTGGCAGCCCTGCCTCTGCGGCAAAATCATGGACATCGCGGCCCCACCCGCCCGGCGCAAGGTTTTCATAAAGGCACGCCTCCGCGATCCAGGCAAGGGCGGGCTCGATGCCGATCTGGCTTTCGAGGAATACCTCGTTGCGGGGACCGAATGCGTTGAATGTGGACGTTGCATAGATCAGCAGATTTTCGCGACCTTCCTGTACAAGGCCAAGCGTGTCAGGGAATATCCGCAACGGGAATTGCTCGGCCAGATCCTGCACCGCGTCGAACGAGCGCTTCGCCACCAGATCGTCGATCAGATCCCGTGCGACAACGCGCCACTGGTCCGCCAGCTTTTTCAGACGCGGGAGCGCCACGACCTTGTTCATCACCGTTCTGGTGGCTGAATGCAGCGGAGGATCACGTTCGAGCAGGAGCGATGGCGTCCGCCAAGGCGTCTCGCGCGAAAAATCGGCCAGGCCCACCCCGCGGCTTGAACAGTAGGTTTGCCAATCGCTCAGTACTTCCTTGACCTCAGCATAACGGGCGACACCGAAGACCTGATAGTGCGGGAACCAAAGGACCGGGCCTGCATCCCGCATTTGCGGGTGAAACGCATAGGGATCACCAAGCACTTCGTTCGAGAAAGGATCGACCAGCACTTCTGCCGCCCGATCCATTTGGTCTGCCGTATCCATACCCGCTCCGCTCGTTGATCCATTTTCTGCAAAGCGCTTGTACATCAGCGAATGGTCTTGGTTTACTGGATAACCTGAATAACCTATATCCAGATGATGAATATCCAAGATCTGGATCTGAACCTGCTGGTGATCCTTGACGCGATGTTCGTCGAACGGAAAACCACCCGCACGGCAGAGCGTTTGGGCATGAGCCAACCCATGGTCAGTTATGCGCTGGCAAAGCTCAGGCGGGCGTTCGGTGATGAGCTATTCGTCCGAGAGGGCAATGCCATGCAGCCCACTCCATTTGCCGAAACCCTGCGCGATCCGGTGCGGCGCATTGTCGAAACCGTATCGGGCGAAATCCTGCGGGATCGCTCCACCGATTTCCAACCCTTTGCGTCCACACGCCGGTTCACTTTCTGCCTTTCGGACATTGGCGAACTTGTGTTCATGCCGACAATCCTCGACGCTTTCCGCAAGGAAGCCCCGCATGCCACCTTGCGCTGCGTGTCGTTGTCTCCGCGCGAACTGGAAGCAAGCCTGGCCGATGGCAGCGTGGATCTTGCCTTGGGGTATTTTCCCGATCTGGTCGGCGGAGCGGCGTATCAGCAGGGGCTTTTCGAACATCCATTTGCCGTACTGCTGCGGCAGGAGCATCCCCTGATCGGCAATGAAATCTCGCTGGAAGGTTTTCTGCAGGCAGAGCACGCGGTGGTTCTGCACGAGGGGCGCAGTCAGGAGATTTTCGAGCGGCGGATGGCAGAACTGGGGCTCTCCCGCCGGGTGACCATCCAATCGCCCCATTTCATGAGTGTTCCCCTGCTTGTGGCCAATTCGGACATCATCACAACGGTGCCGATGGGCGTTGCCAAGGCTTATGCCCGGATGTCTGGCTTGCGCTGGATTCTGCCGCCGCTGGACCTGCCGCCGATACCGATCAAGCAATTCTGGCACAGGCGCATGCAATTCGATCAGGAATCGATCTGGCTGCGGGGCCTGATTGCGCGCAACTTTCTGGGGCGCGATCCCACAGAACGTCCTGACAATCCGATCTTTTCGGCCATCCAGCCTGAAGATCCGCCATCATAGCAAGGCCCCCGGAGATTTCTCCGGGAGCCCTTTTGCGCACATGGCGCATATGCAGGAAGGTCAATGCGCTCAGAACATGCTGAGCGTGCCGCCTTGGGCGACGAATGCGCGATATGCTGCAAGCTTTTCAGCGTCCATCAGCTCGCGCGGTGCCACGGTGGAGCCGAACACCATCGTTGGCACCGACACCGCCGTTACCGGCGAGAGGTTTGGCAACCCTTCGCCATTGGGGTTACCGTTGCGCACGAAATTAACCCAGAAACTTGACATCGCGAGCGAAAGCTGGCGGTCGGCCAATGTGAAGTTCCGCTCTGGCGATGCGTCCAGTGTGGAAAGGGCATAGGGTATTTCGCTCGAATGAAACGCGCCGAACTTGTCCGAACCTTCACCCGGTTCGGCATGTGTGTAGTAGTAGGTATAGACCGGCGACTTGCCCTTGGAAGCGCGCAACCGCGCCCAGTTGTCGATCATGGCCAGCCCGCGATCACGCGCGACATCCTTCATCGATTGTGACCGCGCCGCTTCGGTGTCAGACGGGTAGAGCTTTTGGAAAGATTCGACCTTCTTGCCGAAGCTGCGCGTCATAAACGCCTTGTAGGCTGCAGCATCGCCGCTGCCATAGCCGGGGAATGCAGAACCTTCGTCCGCAGTCTGGCCGACGATCATCGGCACGTCGTTGAATGTGCCTTTGACCAGGGTTTCAGCGGGGGAAGCCGGCAATAGCATTCCGTCAACAGAAGCGCCGAAGCGCAGGCCTCCTGTCGTGTTTGCGGTTATGATAAATGCTTCTGCTGGCAAAGCCCGCAACTGGGCCAAAGTGCTGACGCCCTTTTCCGCTGCGAAATCAGCGCCTTTCTTTTCGGATTCAGCCAGTTCTGGCATCGGGATGATGGTGGGCAACCCGCTTTGCGCGATGGCGCGGGCAAACAGACCCTTGGCGAGCGGCGACGACACCAGCGAATGAACGGCCATGGATCCGGCGGATTGGCCCGCGATCGTCACGTTGGCAGGATCGCCACCGAAAGCCGCAATGTTCTGCTGCACCCACTTCAACGCAGCAATTTGATCCTGCAGACCGAAGTTGGCGGCCGGTTCACCCTTGGCTTTGTTTTCCTTGGTTATTTCAGGATGGCCCATGAAGCCAAGAGCGCCCAGCCGATAATTGACATTGACCACCACGATGTCCCGCCCGGCAAGCTGCGATCCGTTGTAGATCGGCACCGAGCCAGAACCTTCGTTGAAGCCGCCCCCGTGAATCCATACAAGCACGGGCTTTCTGGCGTCGGCCTTGGCCGGGGTCCATACGTTCAACGACAGACAATCCTCGCTGATCTTGTTCTGCACGACGTATTCGGGCGTCCAAGGAGCGCGGCCTTCAGGCAGCAGTGTCTGCATGCAGCTCGCGCCGAAGTCTGTAGCATCGCGGGTGCCTGTCCACGTCGCGGCAGGCTGCGGCGCGCGCCAGCGCAACTCGCCAACAGGCGGCGCGGCAAAGGGAATTCCAAGGAATGCCTGAACCAATCCATCCTGTTTGCCTTCAAGCTTGCCTTGCGCCACCGAGACTTCCGGGCCAGCGAATGCAGGAGCATTCGCCATGCAGATCAGCGCGCTGGCACAAAGCAGCATTCGGGTCATGCGAGTTGCGTATCTCATCGTGACAATAGTCCTCTTTGCTTAGAAATCGACCGTGAGACGGCCGCCAAAGTAACGATATGAATCTCGTGCCAGTGACCCGCGAAGAGTAGGGCCAGTCACGAAAACATCGTGCATGACGCCTGCGTAATGTTCGAAGATTATTGCTTTGGAGTTCCGCAGCAAAGTTTCAGATCAATCACCGCCAGTACATGACAACTGGATGCAAATTTACGCACTCTCACGCGCTACCAGCCTGAAACCGACGTCTATCAGGCGGTTGGCGGGAAGGGTTGCGCCGTTCCGATTGCGAATCACGGCAATGGCCTCTCTGGCGATGCGCGCGCCATCGACATCGACCGAGGTAATCGTCGGGCGCATCTCGCCTGCGATGGAACTGTTGCCAAATCCGACGACCGCAATATCCTCAGGCACTCGCAGACCGGCTGCCAGGGCCTCGACGATGACACCCTGCGCCAAATAGTCCGATCCGCAAACGACAACATCGGGCATCTGATCGAGCCGCCTGATCTCGGCAAAAATGCGGCGGGCGTGGCCAAAGCGTGATGGAACTTCGACGCTGGCCTCGGTTGGTTCAGTGTTACCGGATGCCAGCCATTCGGCGACCAACCCATCGCGGCGCATATTGGCGCGGGTGCCCTGCGCCGTGACAACATGGGGCCGACGATAACCACGGGCAATCAGAAATCGGGCGATGTCGCGTCCTGCGGCATGGTGTGAAAAACCGACGGCAATGCCAATGGGATTTTCGGGCAAGTCCCACACCTGTATGAACAGGGCTGGGCTGCGCCGCACCATCTGTTCAACATGCGGCGTGACCGGGCCTGTAAAAATGATCGCGTCGACCCGGCGGCTGATAGCGGCGCGGATCAGATCTTCTGTCCGCGCCTCTGAAACCCCGGTAAGGCCCAACATCACAGTGGTTCCGGCGGCCGACAACTCTTCAACCATTGCCTGCATCGTGTCGTTGAAAATGGAATCTGTGAGATACGGGATCAACACCGCAACCATTTTCGACTTGCTGGAAGCAAGACCGCCTGCGAGCAAATTGGGAATGTAGCCAATCGCAGCAATCGCCTCATGAATGCGCTCGGCGGTTGGCTTGGCTACAACGGACGGGTTATTGATGTAGCGACTGACCGTTGCAGTAGAAACGCCTGCACGTGCGGCCACGTCATCCAGCGTTGCCGCCTTCCCCGTCCAGTCATCCAAGGTATCACTCGTTATAGCCATGCGCCGAACGCTAGCGCTTTATTGGCACTGGACGCAATGTCAGTCTTGCCGCTCGCTCAGCTAAAACGCAAAGGAACTGAAAGCGCTCCCACTTCTGGCCAACGACTGACCGTAAGCGGACCATCCAACGCAAACTCGTTTGTCGCAGACAGGATTTCCTCAAGGGCAACGCGCAATTGCATGCGGCCCAGATGAATGCCGGGACAATTGTGCGGGCCACGGCCGAACGCCAAGTGTTGGCTGATGTTGGGACGATCAAGGATGAACTTGTCAGGCTCGGGAAACACGTCCTCGTCGCGGTTGGCCGAAGCATAGATCAGCGCAATCGCCTCGCCCGGTTCAATCGTGCGTCCACCCATTTCAACCGGGCACACTGCCGTCCGCGCAAATCCGCGATAGGGCGTATAGAGGCGCAGAAACTCCTCGATTGCAGCAGGGATCAATGCAGGGTCTGCACGCAATTGCTGCTGGAGCACCTTGTCGCGCGAAAGGTGGACGCAGATGTTGCCAATCATCACCATCGGCGCAACCATGCCGACGACAAGCACTTGTCGCACCGTACCAACCAGCAGTTCGTCTGGAAGGGGCTGACCATCGTGCCGTGCCGCGATCAGTGCGCTGGTGGGATCGAGCGCGGGATCTTGCGGCTGTTCATGCCGCAGGGCAATCAGCGCGCGGGCCATATCATAAAGCCGGAGCGACGTTTCCTTCATCACTTCCGCAACGTTGGAATGCACGGCAAGAATGAACGCGCGCCCGGCGTCGTGAAGCGTCTCCAACCACTCGTCCGGCATCCGCATCCATTCGCCAAACACATGGACGGGCAGATAGCTGGACAGTTCGACGCAAATGTCCCCTCCGCCCTTGGCAACCATCGGATCGAGCAACTGGCGCGTCAGATCACGCGCCCGATCGGCAAACAATTCGGCGCGCTCTTGCGACAGCAGCGGATTGAGCGCTTTGCGATACGGGGTGTGTTCGGGCGGATCGAGATGAAGCGGGGGACGGCGCCCGGTATAGGCAACTTTGGGCACCACGTTCTGCACAGAGGTGATGAAAGTGGCTGAATCCGACGCAACGCGCTTGACATCCTCGTACCGCGTCAGCGCCCAAAAACCACCCAGCCCGCTGGTGTGGGCCACCGGACATTCGCGGCGAAGACGCGCATACTCGATATGCGGGCTGTCGAAATCTTCAGGAGCTTCGGGGTCGAAATCTTGGGCGCGTTCAGTCATGATTGGTTGCTTAATCAGACGTGCTCCGCCATGCAAGCGCTATCATCAACATATGAACCAAGGGGAAATGCCATGACCGCCGATGAAGTGACACGGGCAGATGCTGTGGAGCGCAGCGTTGGCGGCAAAGTGATCCGCAAGCTGGTTATTCCTGCGTCGCTTTATATCCTTGTCGGCGCGATTGACCGCACCAATGTGGGCTTCGCCGCGATTGACATGAACCGCGCGCTCGGACTTTCGGCAACGCAATACGGCTTTGGCGCAGGTGTATTGTTTGTTGGGTACATGATCGCAAAATATCCCAGCGTCCTGTTTTACGAGACGGTTGGCCTCCGGCGGTGGCTGGCAACGATTACTGCGGCTTGGGGGATTTGCTCGTGTTTAATGGCGGCGGTGACCAGTGAATGGCAGCTTTATGGCCTGCGCGTGGCAATCGGCTTTTCGGAAGGCGGTTTGTCATCGGGCCTGATGCTCTACCTCAGCCAATGGGCACCTGAACGCTATCGCGCATCGATTCTTGCTATTCCCATCGTCTCGATCTCGGTTGCGCAAGTGATCGGCGCGCCGATTTCGGGGCTGCTGATAGACTTGGACAGACCGTTCGGGATGGACAGTTGGCGCTTCATGTTCCTTGTCGAAGCGCTGCCCGCGCTGGCGTTGGCAGTGTTCGCGTGGGTGTGGTTCCCCGATACGCCAAAGGATGCCCGCTGGCTCCTCCCGGCAGAGCGGGAATGGATCAGCCGCAATGTGCAAGGCGCACGCAAAGCCGCATCGACCGATCATCCGGGAGAACGCTGGGCCGTGCTGCGCAGTCCGGTGGGCTGGCTGTGCGCTGCGATCTGGTTCTGCATTCTTGCCTCCAACTATGGCATCATGTTCTGGCTGCCTCAGGTGGTGAAAAGCCTGTCAGGCCTGACCTCGGCTCAAACGGGTTTGATCGTTGCCCTGCCATGGGCTGCCAGCGGTATCGGACTGATCCTCAACGCGCGCCATTCTGATCGGACGGGCGAGCGTTACCTGCATGTAGCCATCCCGGCTTTGCTGGGCGGAGCGGGGCTGTTTGCCGCAAACCTGTTTGGCGCTGGTTTGCCCGGCCTGATCGCACTGGTGATCGGCGGGGCCTGTACCGGATGCACGGTGGCGGCATTCTGGGCCATTCCCACCCGCTTGCTTACCCCTGGCAGCATGGCGATGGGCATCGTGGTGATCAACATGACCGGCAGCCTTGCCGGGGCAAGCGTGCCGCCGCTGATGGGATATCTGCGCCAGACTACCGGATCGTTCACCCCGCCAACCCTGCTGCTGGTGGGGATCGCTGTGCTCTGTGCCGCGCTCACATTGTTGGCTCGGCAAGTGGCTGCGCGATCTGCGCGATGAACAGTGGCGATCAACCCGGCGGCTATCGCGTCACGATCATTACCCTGGCGGCGATTGCGGCGATGGGATCGATGGCGATCCACATGCTGGTGCCTGCGCTGCCGCTGATCGCCGCCGACTTTGCCATCGGTGAAGCCCGCGCGCAGCAAGTGGTCAGCGTCTATCTGGTTGGCCTGGCCGGTGGGCAACTGGTGGCCGGGCCGATGACCGACAGGCTGGGACGCCGGCCGGTGATGCTGGCGGGCCTTGTGCTCTATATCCTCGGTGCAGCGGCGGCGGCCTTTGCCCCCAAACCCGAATGGCTGCTGCTGGCCCGGCTGGTGCAAGCGGCAGGTGGCGCTTGTGGTGTTGTGACCGCGCGGGTCATGGTGGGGGATGTGTTCGGCCAGGCGCGGGCGGCTGGCGTTCAAGCGACACTGATGACCATCGTGCTGATTTCCCCGGCCATTGCGCCGGTGATCGGCGGGACCATCGCCGATATCGCAGGCTGGCGCGCGGTGTTTGGCGTGCTGGCTCTGGCTGGTGTTCTTGCCCTGATTGCAGCATGGCAGCGGCTGGCCGAGACGGGCGATGCGCGACCGGCAAAGGCAGACCCGCGAAACCTGCTTGCTTCATACCTCAAGCTCGCCCGCAATCGCGCTTTCGTGCTGACCACTGTCACGCTTTCGGCGGCGAGCAGCGGGCTCTACATGTTTCTGGGGGCCGCGCCGTTCCTGCTGGTCCATCGCTATGGCCTGTCATCGGGTGAAGCTGGATTGGCGCTGCTGGTCATTGCGGTGGCCAGTATAGGGGGCACGCGACTGGTGGTTCCGGTTGAGCGCCGGTTCAGCGCGCTGATCTTTGGCACGGCAAGTTCTGCCACGGGCGCGATGATCGCGCTGGCATTGGCGCTGGCGGGGATAGAAGGTGTTGTGCCCCTGATCGCGCCGATCACGCTGCTCGGCCTTGGCGCAGGCCTTGCCGGGCCGGTGGCGTTCAACGCCATCGCATTTGCCGAACCGGGCCTTGCCGCAACGGCAACCAGCCTTGCTGGGGCATTGCAGATGCTGGCGAGCGGCTCTGCCATGACCCTGCTTGGCATGTTGGTCCCGCTCGACCCGTCACGGATTGCCTGCGCCCTGGTGGTTTCGACCGGCATCGCTTTGTCCTACGCTGTCGGCGCTATAGCGGCAAAGCGTGCGATTTAGGGCTTTGCAAGCCCTTGCATTGCTACTAAGGGAATTGTTATCAACTAGATCAAAAATAAGTGAGGGGATTGTCCATGCCTGTCATCAACGCCCGCAAGGGTGCACTGCTTGGCGCGCTTCTCGCCAGCACCTCGGCCATCGCTCCTGCTTTTGCGCAAGACGCCGCCCAAGCCGATCAGAGCGACAGCGGCGGCCTGACCGCCATCATCGTCACCGCAGAACGCCGTGAGCAAAGCCTGCAGGACGTGCCGATCTCGGCATCGGTGTTCAGCGGCGCGGAACTTGAGCGCAAAGGCGTCGTCAACCTGAACGATATCCAGCAGATCGCGCCTTCGATCGCGATCAACACGTTCAATCGTTCGACCTTTATCAACATCCGCGGCGTTGGCATCGCGCAGTCTGCGCCAACATCGAACCCCGGCGTTGCCTATTACATCGATGGCCAGCTGATCCCGCACGAACAGTTCATCGGCCATACGTTCTTCGATATTGGCACGATGGAAGTGCTGCGCGGCCCGCAGGGCACGCTGACCGGCCAGAATTCCACCGGCGGTGCGCTCTATGTCCGCACGCCCGAGCCGGAATTCGACAGCAATTTTGCGGTGGGTGAAGTAACGGTCGCCAATTATGACCGCTACCGCGCGGTGGCCGCCATCAATATCGGCGGTGAAGACGTGGCGCTGCGCATTGCCGGAGTGCACGAAGAGCGCGACAGCTTTACCCGCAACATTGCGGCCAACGCCCAAAGCCAGCCGGGCAACCTGAACATGGACGCGATCCGCGCCAATCTGCGCCTGCGCGGCATGGACGGTCGGCTGAACGTCAACGTGCGCGGCGAATACTTCGACGTGCGCAGCGATAACAACGCGGTCAAGCGCCGGGGCGATACGGTC
>Ga0075012_10005168_pt1 | contig 12009 bp, 7 predicted proteins | sample All_14_2_FD_71474 | JGI IMG/M metagenome (GOLD analysis project Ga0075012, IMG submission 71474) | Freshwater microbial communities in response to fracking from Pennsylvania, USA - Allegheny Zone_MetaG_DW_15 | ecosystem: Environmental > Aquatic > Deep subsurface > Groundwater > Drilled...
TGCGTCTTTCGCAAAGTGCCGACCCCGCCCTCGCTCCACATCCGCTTTATATCCTTTCCACCTCCTTGCTCTTTTTCTTATATGGTGGCGGGACAAATTTCCTCGCTCGCTTCATTCCCGCCTTAATTGGCAGTCTCCTCGTTTTAGCGCCCCGCCTTTTGGATGACCGCCTCAAACCCCGCCCGAGCCTGATCCTCGCCTTCTTCCTTGCACTCGACCCGGGCTTGGTCGCCATCTCGCGCCAGGTGACGAGTCCGATCCTTGCCATCACATTCCTTGCCTTCACCGCAGGCTTCATCAACAAGAACAAACCCAACTGGGCTGCCATCACTGCCGCCCTCGCCCTCCTTAGTGGACCATCCGTCTGGTTTGGCTTGTTGGGACTTGGCATCACCTTCGGAATTTCAAAGTTACTTATCCGCCGTGTTGAAGAGTCGGAAGAAACAGGCAATGAGGAACAAGGGACAAGTGAACAGGTGCAAGTAGAACCTGACCTTCAACCTTCGACCTTTGACAAGAAACTTTTCCAGCCTTCCAACTTTCTAACCTTTGTCTTCGCCTTTCTCCTCGCCGGAACTCTCTTCTTCACCGCCCCCGCTGGGATCGGTGCCGCTTTCTCTTCCATCCCTGCCTTCATCCAAAAGTGGACCTTGTCTTCAGACATCACACAAGGCATGTTACTCACATCTTTGTTGGTGTATCAACCCTTTGCCCTGTTGCTGTCCATCATCGCTCTGATCCGCGGTTGGTCTGGTGGATTGCGCCGTGTTGTGTACTTAAGCCTTTGGTTCTTTGTCTCGCTGTTATTGGTCGTCTTCCTGCCTGCCCGCCAAATGTATGATCTGGCTTGGGTATTACTGCCATTGAACGCCATGGCTTCGCTCGAGTTGGCACGTCATTTCACTGTCTTCCCCGAAGAGCGACGTGAAGTGGTGGGTGTGATACTGTTGACTGTATTTATCTGGCTCTTTGCATGGTTGGGCATGGCTGGCATCAACTGGATCTCAATAGCGACGCCCGATTATCGTTTGCGCGCTGGCATGTTGATCGGCTCGCTCTTCCTTTTGATGGTCAGTTTGCTATTGGTCGCGGCGGGATGGTCCATTCGCATTGCGCGGATTGGCGGCGTGTGGGGCATGGCGATCTGTTTGGGTGTGTTGAGCCTAGGCGGTTTGTTCGGCTCCATCGGCTTGCGCGGACTGAGCTACCCCGAAATGTGGTGGCTTCCAAATATTCCCACCCATGCGCAGTTGCTGCGAGATACTGTCAGTCAGGTTTCGGAGCTTGGCAGAGGCAATGACCACATTGCCACGGTTGCGCTCATGGATGTCAGTTCGCCCGCCATCGAATGGGCATTGCGCGAGAACCCTGTGCAGGTCGTCGATTCATTAGATGCGACCAGCACTCCTGATTTTGTCATTACTTCATATGAAATGAACCCGGAACTCGTCGCTGCCTATCGCGGACAAGATTTCATCTGGCGGCAAACACCATCCTGGCAGGGCGCCGACCCGGCAAGTTGGTTCCGCTGGCTGTCTCTGCGCCAAATGCCGCAAGGACAAGAGATCATCCTCCTTTGGGCGCGCAGTGATCTGTTTTTAGATGATTGATACCGGACAATGGACGATAGACGATGGTCCATAGACTGCACAAAACCATCCATCGTCAATCGTCCGTGGTTCATTGTCTGATGTAAAATGGGGGGCACTATGACAAAAACTCCTCCTTCCATTATTGCTCTCGACGGACCCGCCGCGTCCGGAAAATCCACAGTTGGGCGGCGGCTTGCGGATGCACTTGGTTATTTATTCTTTGATACCGGCGTGATGTATCGCGCTGTAACGTGGATCGCTCTCAACCACGATATGGACTTGAACGATGAAACCGCCATTACCCAAATGGCAGAGTCCGCAGAAATTGATATTCGTCCGCCATCTCAAAATGATGGTCGCGCCTGTGATATTGTGGTTAATGATAAAGACATCACATGGGATGTCCGCTCGGGTGATGTGGAGGCGAGTGTTTCGTTGGTGTCGGCATATGCAGGTGTGCGCACGGCACTTTCAGGACAACAGCGCCGCATTGGGTTGCGCGGCAAGGTCGTGATGGTCGGCAGGGATATTGGCACGGTCGTCTTGCCGGAAGCGGATCTGAAAGTGTACATGGATGCCAGCGCCGAAGAACGCGCCCGCCGTCGTGTTAAAGATATTACCGCCCGCGGTGAACAAGCCAATTATGACGAGATCCTCAAGAAGATGATCGAACGTGACCGGTTGGATTCCACCCGCGCTGTTGCTCCGCTGCGCCCTGCTGATGATGCGTTGGTTTTGGATACCGATAAATTATCTGAGGAAGAAGTCTTCGCTAAAATTTTGGAAATGTGCAAGTAAGTTTTTATGTCTGATATCGTGCAGCCGCCTAAACCCGTCACTGAAGTATGGAAGCCGGAGTTAGTGCGGCTGCCCAAGTTAACTCGTACACGCCTTGCCTTTCGCAAGTTTGCACATGGACTGGTTAAGTTTGTTGCAAGGGTTTGTCTGCGGGTCACTTCTGAAGGGATGGAAAACATCCCAACCGACAGACCGTTATTGATCGTCATCAATCATCTGGGGGATGCTGATGTCCCTGCCCTGATTTCATCATTACCATTTACGCCCGATGCCCTCGGCAAGATCGAACTGTATGACCTGCCTATCCTTGGCAAACTGATGGATTGGTATGGCATCATCTGGCTGCACCGTGGGCGACCCGATAAACGTGCTCTTCGCGCTGCGCTTGATGGGTTGGCAGAGGGGCGCATTATCGTCATTGCGCCAGAAGGGCGTTATTCGCTGACAGGTGCGTTGGAAGAAGGCTCAGGCGGAGCGGCATTCATCGCCTATAAATCTGGCGCGCCGATTCTGCCCATTGCTATCACAGGGACTGAAAATGAAAATGTGTACGGACACCTGAAAAAATTTCGGCGGGCGCAGGTGCGGGTGCGGGTAGGGAAAAGCTTCAGGCTCAGCGACCAGCCTTCGGCTAGGAAAGAAGCGTTGGAAGAAGGGACGAGTCGCATCATGGCGGCGCTGGCAGACCTCCTGCCAGAAAAATATCGCGGGGGATAATTCCAAAAATGTAAAGCCCCTCTTAAACCGTAGGCGAGTTTTGAGGCTATAATTCTAAAAAATGGATTTTATCCCTTCGCTCCTTGCAGGCATTGCGTTCCCCGCCCAGCCCACTCTTGCAGGATGGATTGTATGGGTGTGTCTGCTTGCGGGTTTGGCAGTTTACCTGTATCGCTATCGCGGCGGGCAAGGTGCCTGGGGCTCAAAAGGATGGGGGCTTTTTCTTGTTCTATTTCTGCTTGTTCCGCTTCTCAATTTATTTATTGGATTAAGACTGACCTCCGGCTCTGTCCGCCCTCTGCCCGGGTTGCCCGCCGATGCGCCGGGTTCTGCGCTGATGGTTTTTTCTGCCATTCCGTGGCTGTTGGGTGGCGGCTTGCTCGGACCCATTGCCGCTGCTGCCCTTGGTGCATTCGCCGGTTTGATCCGCGGCACATGGGACCTGTACTCGCTCTTCCCAATTATTGAATTTGCATTCTTGGGCGTTTGGTTCGCGCTCAATTCACGTCAACGATATCGCACCCCAGCCTATCGTCTGCTTCGTCAGCCGTTAGTGGGGGCGTTGCTTTTAATCCCGATCCACACCTTGTTCTACACCTTGAGCGCGCTCTTCACGCAATGGGGCACAGACATTCCCGCCACAGCGCGATTGGACTTTGCCATCAGCAACGCGCTGGTGGTAACGCTTGCTTTCGGCGGCGAGATGTTGATCGGCGGCTTGGTAGCACAGGTCGTTGCGACCATCTTCCCTGCCAGTTGGGGCAGCAAGCAACCCTTGCAACCTTCGCCCGGCGAGAAGAGCCTTGAGTCACGTTTTATCTTGGCGGTGGGTACTTTCATTTTGTTGCTGTTGATCTCCCTGCTCGTGGGCGGTTGGGTGGTGGCTGGGCAAGCAGCACGTGATATGTTGGAAGACCGATTGTCGAGTGCAGGAGAATCTGCGGCGCAAAGCGTGCCGTTCTTTTTGGAAACCGGGCAGAACCTTGCCGTGCAGCTTGCTAATGAGCCAGAGATGCTCAGTGCCAACGGCGCGAATCTAACGGATATTATCCGTTCGCGCATTAAGTCCGTTCCATACTTTGACCAGTTCATCGTGTTGGATGCATCCAACAAAAATATTTTGGCGATCTATCCTGAAGATACTCGTCCGGGCTTCAAACTGTACTCTGAAGAAGATACGGGTATTTTGCTTTCGACCCAGGGCGTGTTGACTCAGGTTTATTCCATTCCGCCGATCTCTGAAGACGGCTCGGCGCGTGTTTCGTTCTTAGCCGCGATCCGCGATGGGAATAATGTTGTCCAACGTGTGTTGATCGGGCGTACCACCATCGAAGCCAATCCGCTGACGCTGCCGCTGATCAAAAGCTTGGATAACATGAAAGACCTTGATGGTTCCGGTATGTTGATCGATGACTCGAATCGCATCATCTATCATTCTGATGCAGAACATGCCCTGACCATTTATGAAGGTCAGCAAGGACCGGAGCCTTTCTTCTACGACAATACCGCCGCCGATGGTACACGCCAATTGGTGTATTACCACCCGGTGATTGGGCGTCCGTGGGCAATTGTGTTGACCATTCCCGCTCAGCGGGCGCAGCAATTGGCATTGAATATCGCCACTCCGTTGGCGTTGATGATCATTGTCCTTGCGGTAGTTGCGCTGGTTTCGTTGCGCCTCGGTTTGCGCGTGGTGACGGGTTCCTTGAAAGGCTTGGCGGCTGAAGCGAATCGAATCGCGCAAGGCAATCTCGACCATCCATTGCAGGTGACAGGGGAAGATGAAGTCGCTCAATTGCGCCGTGCCTTCGAGCAGATGCGTATTGGTCTGAATGCGCGCTTGGAAGAGATCAACCGTCTCTTGCAGGTCAGTCAGGGCGTGGCATCCAGCCTGGAGATGCAGGATGCGGTCAAGCCGGTGTTGGAGGCGATCATATCCACGGGCGCGAACTCGGTGCGTGTGGTGCTTTCGCCAAGCATCCTTCCCGATACCTATGTGGAACTTCCCTCGCGCTTCACTTCTGGTCCCGCAGAAGATAAATATGCTGGTCTCGATGACCAGATCCTTGACTTGGCACAAAGCCAGGAAAAGATCGTTATTCCGAACCTGACTCGTTCGCGTGAGCTACTGCTCGACCCGAACAAACCGCAACCGTTGGCACTGTTGGCCGTGGCATTGCGGCATGAAAATCGATATTATGGTGTGGTCTGGGCGGGATATGAACAGCCGCGCAAATTCTCTGACTCAGATGTGCGTTTTATGACCACATTGGCAGGTCAGGCTGCTTTGGCTGTGGCGAACGCCCATTTGTATTTGAACGTGGAAGCTTCGCGCCGACAGTTGGAAGCCATTATCAACTCATCGCCTGACCCTGTTGTGGTGACGGATCATCGCAACCGATTATTGATCGCTAACCATGCGGCAACGGCTGCGCTCAAGCAGGATGTCGATGATACAAAAAGCGGTATGGAGACGGAGAAGGTTATTAAGCTTCGTCCGCTGCTTTCGTTGTTGCAGAGCACAACTTCTGAAAAACAATCTACTGAAATTGTATTGCCTGATAGCCGAACTTATCTGGCAACGGCTTCACCTGTTATGGTGGAGGGACGTCAGATTGGGCGTGTGTGTATCATGCGTGATGTGACCCACTTCAAAGAACTCGATACGATGAAATCTGAGTTCGTGGCAACCGTGAGCCATGACTTGCGCTCGCCGTTGACGCTTATGCGTGGTTATGCCACCATGCTCGATACCGTGGGCGAGTTGAACGAACAGCAGCAGGGCTATGTCAAGAAGATCGTCACCGGCGTGGAGAATATGTCTCGTTTGGTGAACAACCTGCTCGATCTCGGACGTATCGAATTTGGCGTGGGCTTGCAAGTGGAGAATGTGCCCGTGCTCGACATCATCGAACGGGTGACAGGCGCGTTGCAGCTGCAGGCGTTGCAGAAGAATATCCAATTGAATGTGGAACTTCCCAAAGATATGCCGCATGCCGTCGAAGCCGATCAGGCGCTGTTGCATCAGGCGGTCTATAACCTGGTGGAGAATGCCATTAAGTACACTCCTTCTGCCGGTAAGGTCACGATCCGAACGGTATCGCAGCCAGAATACTTGATCTTCGCCATTGAAGACTCTGGCATTGGTATCCCTACAGAGGATATTCCGCATCTGTTCGAAAAGTTCTACCGTGGCAAACAACGTGAAGCGCGCGCCCAGCCCGGCTCAGGGTTGGGGCTTGCGATCGTTCTGTCCATTGCCGAAAACCACCGCGGACGTGTCTGGGTGGAAAGTGTGGTTGGCAAGGGCAGTACCTTCTATCTACAGATTCCGCTCGTTCAGCCCAAAGAAACCAGAATCTAGTGACCTGCGTATACCATTCTGTTATCGCACAGGATTTGTTGCATTTAATCGAAGGTATAGACCACTCGCTTAAATCCTTAGAAAATGATATCTGAAACCTAGATTCGGGCTTATAATCAAACTTTGTCCTTCCGCGGGAAGGGCATAATTTTTGCCTGTAAAGCAGGTACTTATGATTAATCAAGAGAATAAACAAACCCCCATTATCGAAAGAACAACGGAATATAAACCTCCGCGAAACTGGCGTTCCTGGTTGATCGGACGTCCACTCTCCACAGCAGATGCGTCTCACGAAACCATCGGTAAGACGGTTGGCTTGGCAGTCTTCGCCTCCGATGCACTTTCCTCGAATGCATACGCTACTCAAGAGATCATGGTAGTTCTGGCTGCCGCTGGAACGATCACATTCGGATATGTGTTCCCGATCTCCATGGCTATTGTGGTGTTGCTTGCCATTGTGTCGATTTCCTATGTGCAGGTTATCCACGCCTACCCGGATGGCGGCGGTGCATATGTGGTCGCTCGCGACAACCTTGGTGAGTTCGCAGGTCTAACTGCTGCCTCCGCGTTGTTGGCAGATTACATCTTAACGGTATCCGTGTCTGTTTCATCGGGCATCGCCCAGATCGTTTCTGCATACCCGGACCTATATGAATACCGCGTACCAATGGCTGTGGCTGCCGTATTTTTACTCATGCTGATCAATCTGCGCGGCGTACGCGAATCTGGCGCGGCGATTGCGGTGCCAAGCATGTCTTTCATTGTGATCATGCTCATTATGATCGCGGCAGGTATGTATAAATATTTCACCGGCAGCTTGGGTACGGTCGTAAACCCGCCGGAGTTGCTGGCGCATGGCATTACCGCCTTTGGTCTGCCATTCCTGATCTTGCATGCATTCTCCAGTGGTACCGCAGCATTAACAGGTATCGAAGCCATTTCCAACGGCACCACCGCGTTCAAAGAACCGCGCAGCAAGAACGCATCGACGACACTGATCTGGATGGCGTGCATACTGGCAACACTTTTCATGGGAATCTCATTCCTTGCCAGTCAGATTCATGCCATTCCATCGGAAGTTGAAACGGTCATTTCACAGATCGGGCGCACCATTTTTGGCGGGCAGGGAATTTTATACTTTGCCATCATTCTCGCAACCACCATCATCTTGCTGCTGGCAGGGAATACCGCCTATGCAGGCTTCCCCCGTCTGAGCGCCCTCATGGCAATGGATGGTTTCCTTCCACGCCAATTGACCTATCGCGGCAGCCGCCTCGTTTATTCGCGCGGCATTGTGGCGTTGGCGGTTTTATCTTCTGCGTTGATCGTGCTCTTTCAAGCGAGCGTTACACGCCTCATTCCACTCTATGCTATCGGCGTATTCCTTTCATTTACAATGGCTCAATCAGGGATGGCATTGCGCTGGTGGAAGAGCGGAAAACTCTTGAACCAAAAAGAAGCTGTTGAACACACCAACCACCGTGTCTCAAAGCTGACATATGATCCGCTTTGGCGGCTCAAAATGATCACCAACGGATTTGGCGCTGTGTGTACAGGGGTCGTCATGTTCATCTTTGCCATCACCAAGTTTCAAGATGGCGCCTATGTGATCCTTATCCTTATCCCGTCTTTGATCGGCATCCTTTGGATGATTCACATCCATTATCGCAACCTTGCGAAGAAGCTCTCGCTTGATAACTTTGGGATCATCCCACCGCATACCATTCGTCATCGCGTTATTATGCCGGTCAGTGGCGTGCATCAAGGAACACTTTCCGGGTTGCGTTATGCTCGTATGCTTTCAGATGACGTAACAGCAGTGCATATCGTCATTGAGCCTGCAGATGCGGAAAAGACGCGCAAGAAATGGGAAACCTGGGGCGAAGGAGTCCGTTTGGTGATGTTGGATTCGCCTTATCGTCTGTTCGTTGAACCGCTGTTGGAATACATTGCCGACCTTGCAGAACAACGTCAGCCTGGCGAGATCATCACCGTCGTTGTACCCGAGTTCGTTTCAGAAAACCGCTGGACATCTGCCTTGCATACTAACACGGCGGAGATCCTGCGAACACAGTTAAAGAATCAACATGGCATCGTCATTACCAATGTGCCTTATCACGTTCATGAGGCAGAGGATGATCATGCCGGGCATGTTGCTCATTAAGGAGTTATCACTATGAATTTCATCGTTATTGGATGTGGAAGATTCGGAGCCGAGCTGGCATACCGTCTCTTCACAAATGGACATCAAGTTGTGGTTGTGGATGCCAATCCCAAGGCGTTCAACCGCCTCCACCCCGACTTTAGAGGTCGTACCGTTGAAGGAGATTCTCTCTCCGCTGACACCTTATCCCGCGCCAGCGCAGACAAAGCCATTGGTGTAGCCGTTGTCACCAATTCAGATACCATGAATGCTGTGATCGGTCATACCATTCGCATGCATTATCCCAACGTAGAACAGGTTGTCGTTCGCAACTATGACCCTGCCATGCGCGACATGCTCGAAGCTTTCGGGCTCCAGATCGTCAGCTCCACGGCGTGGGGTGCAGAACGCGTACAGGAACTTATGATCGACCCATCCTTCCGCGCTGTGTTCTCTGCCGGAAATGGTGAAGTGGAAATGTATGAGATGTACATCTCATCGAAGTGGGATGGACTGACCATTTCTAATCTGTTGGATGGCTGCGGCGAGATCGTTTGCTCAGCGTTGACCCGTGCGGGTCGCGCCCAGTTACCGAATGGCGCAACCAAATTGCAAAAGGGCGATATTCTCACCGTAAGCGCTACATTGGAAGGCGTAAAAGCCCTGCGTGCAAAATTGCAGGAAGGCAAGGAGGCATAACATGCTGGTACTTATCGCTGGCGGCGGGCGCACAGGCGCTCAACTTGCTGCCCAACTACTTCAACAAAATTACGAGGTACGCCTCGTTGAACATCGCAAGGAATTGCTGGCTCGCTTGCATCATGAACTTCCCACCGAAGTCATCTATGAAGGACAGGCAACCGACCCGAACGTTCTCAAACAGGCAGGGTTGGATAAAGCCAATGTGATCGTGGCTTGTACCAACGATGATGCTGCAAATTTGGTCTTATGTTATCTGGCGCGCACCATGTTCAAGGTCCGCCGCACGGTGGCACGTATCAACAATCCGCGCAACAGTTGGTTGTTCGATCACAACTTCCATGTAGATGAGACCATCAATCAAGCCGATGTGATGGCGCATCTCATTCAGGAAGAAATGTCACTGGGCGATATGATGACCCTGCTCAAGCTTCGCCGCGGACGCTACTCGTTGGTCGAGGAGAAGGTTCCGAAGGGAGCAAGGGCGATTGGCGTACAGATCAAAGACTTGGGTCTACCGGAACAATGCGTCATCGCCGCTATCATCCGCAAGGGACAGGTCACCCTACCGCGTGGCACTGCTACTCTTGAAGAATTCGATGAAGTGCTGGCAGTCACCGACGACGAAGGTGCCAAGAAACTAGCGCAACTGCTCGAACCACCTGATCGTTCCATTTTGTAAAACGAAAACTCCCGTTGACATGTCAACGGGAGTTTTTTTGTTTACTTGGAAATCATTTCCTTCATTTGCTCTATATATGCAAGTGATTGATGCCGGAAATAGGTATTGTACAGTTCTGCGTAATGACCGCTTTGGTTCAACAAGCCATCATGACTGCCTTCTTCGATGATCGTTCCTTTGCGCATGACCACGATGCGGTCTGCGGCTTTGACGGTGGAGAGGCGGTGGGCGATGAGGATGCTGGTTGAGTTCTTGAGGATGAGATTCAACGCCTGTTGGATCTGCCACTCTGTGAACGGATCAATGCTGGCGGTCGCTTCATCGAGGATGAAGATGGCTGGGTTCTGCACGAGCACGCGCATCAGCGCCACGAGTTGACGCTGCCCCATCGAGAGCCGATTGCCGCGTTCACCGACTTCGGTGTGCAATCCGTTCGGGAGGGCATCCAACCATTCGCCGTCGCCGATACGTTTGGCAAGGCGCAGCATTTCTTCTTCTGGCGCGCCCGGCGCGGCATAGCGAATGTTATCTGCGATCGTTCCAGAGAAAAGGAATGGCACTTGTGAGACGATGCCCAACTGGCGGCGGTATTGAGTCAAGTCGAAGGTGCGGATGTCGCGTCCGTCGATGAGCAGGCGTCCTTGTTGGAATTCGTAGAAGCGGGCGATCAACTTTGCTATGGACGATTTCCCTGCGCCGGTGTGACCGACAAGGGCAAGAGTCTCTCCGGGTTGGATGATCAGGTTGAAGTCCGTGAGAACCGGTTCTTTATCCGAATAACGGAAGTGCATGTGGTCGAAATGAATCTCGCCCTTGAGTCGCGGTACATCCTGTTTTTCTTTTTGCACCACGTTCGGATCCGCGTCGATCAACGCGAAGACACGTTCGGCGGCAGAGAGACCGCCTTGAATTTGAGCCCAGAACGAAGTGAGATTGAGCACCGGGAAGAAGAACTGGTCGAGGCTCATGATGAAGAGATACCATGCGCCGATGCTGATGGAGCCTTCTGCCGCGCTATACCCACCAACATAAACCAATACTCCAACAAAGATACCGCCAAGTGCGTTGAGCGTGGGGAAGACCAGCGAGAGCACAAAGCCGCGCTGAACATTCACGCCATAAGATTGCTGGTTTGATTCGTCGAACGATTTGAAAATACTTTCTTCCTGACGGAAATTTTTTGCGATCGAAATGCCGCTGATTGTTTCTTTAATGGCGGCATTGACATCTGCCATGGCTTTCATGCCGCGCTTGGTGACGCGCCTTGCCATGGCGCGGAAACCGGCTGCAATACCAAAGATGATCGGCAGAAAACCGATGAGCAGAAGCGAGAGACGCAATTCGGTTCGGAAGAGCACGATGGCGATCAGAATGGCTTGAATGAACTGCGCCACCACGTCGGTGATAATGACCACGAGTTGACCGAAATCATTCGTGTCGGATGTAATGCGCGAGACGATGCGACCTGAAGAGAATTGGTCGTAGAAAGAGAGGTCGTGTTCGGCGGCAGCGCGGAAGGCGCGGGAGCGCATGTCCAAGACCACATCGCCGACGGCACGCACGATCAGACCACGCCGGAGCCAGTTCAACCCCCAGTTGCCAAATGCCACGCCGACGAGTGCCGCGCCCACCACAAGAATGTCTGTAGTGCTGGGCTGGTCCTTGATCAAATCCACCATGCGGCTAACTATGACGGGCAATGCCGCCCCGATGACCGCAATAACGATGATGACCACAGAGGCAAACGCCAGGCGCGTTTTCTGCGAGCTGAAGTAATTGACCATACGCCGTACAAGTTCATTGTCTTTGTACTGGCGGTCGTATTTTTCGTCGTTTAATCCTGCAAAGAAACCCATAAGTTATTTCCGATTTTCGATTGTCGATTTACGATTGAATTTTTACCGCTAAGACCGTGAAGCTCGCAAAGAAAAACAACAAGTTTTCTTGGCGTTCTTAGTGCACTTTGCGGTGAATTATTTTTACTCTCGGAAGATTCGAGAGTACGCTTCCGAGG
>Ga0075012_10005170_pt1 | contig 12006 bp, 14 predicted proteins | sample All_14_2_FD_71474 | JGI IMG/M metagenome (GOLD analysis project Ga0075012, IMG submission 71474) | Freshwater microbial communities in response to fracking from Pennsylvania, USA - Allegheny Zone_MetaG_DW_15 | ecosystem: Environmental > Aquatic > Deep subsurface > Groundwater > Drilled...
ATCGAAGATGCCGAGTTGAAGAACGGCTGGAAGGTCAACTCGATTCGGATTTTGATCGGCGTAGAAACCGCGAAAGGAATTTTGAATCTCAAAGAGATCGCGGCGCATCCGCGGTTGGATGCGGTCATCTTCGGCGGTGAAGATTTTGCAGCGTCGATCGGCGCGGTCCGCACCAAGGATGCGGTGGAGTTGTTGTATGCGCGGCAGGCAGTCATTGTCGCTTGTGCGGCGTATGATTTGCAACCGCTTGATATCGTCACCATTGATTACAAAGACTTGGAATCGCTCAAAGTTGAAGCGGAGTTTGGAGCAAGACTCGGCTTCAGTGGGAAACAGATCATTCACCCGAATCAGGTTCAGGTCGTGCAAGAGGCGTTCACTCCGTCCGCTGAAGCGATCGCGTATGCAAGAAGAATCGTCGAGACCTTTGAAGCGAGTCAAAAAGAAGGCAAGGGCGCTTATTCGTTGGATGGCAAGATGATCGATATGCCGTTATTGAAGAACGCGCAAAAGGTTCTGGCGCGCGCGAACGCGGCAGGAAAATAACATGGAAAATCGCGTCAAAGAATTGGACGGTTTGCGCGGCATTGCGGTGGTGCTGGTGATGGCACTGCATCTTTTCAAACGCGCCGGGTATTTCACCGAGCATCCCATCCTTGAAGGGGTTATCACGTTTACAACGGTCGGTTGGGTGGGCGTGGATATTTTCTTCACGCTCTCCGGTTTTCTCATCACCTCTATTTTGTTGAAATCGAAAACAGACGAGCACTACTTCAAGAATTTTTATGTTCGCCGTGCATTGCGCATCTTCCCGTTGTATTATGCGGCGATCCTTTTTGTGCTCTTCTTTGCGCCAAAAGTTGAAGAAGAATTCACCAATCAATTGAGCACTGCTTTGCCCATCATGTTGTTGTATCAACAGAACTGGGCGTTGATGTTCAAAGACTTTCACATCACACAATATCTTGGCATCACCTGGTCGTTGGCAATTGAAGAGCAGTTCTATTTGATCTGGCCGTTCATTGTGTACAAACTTGATCGCGAGAAACTGGTCAAGTTCAGCATTGGTTACATTGCCATCTCGATCATCGCGCGGACTCTTGGCACGCTCTTGTGGCCCGACTTGCCGCAAGCATCAACCTTCTTTTACTACACGTCCTTTGCCCGCTTTGAAGAAATGCTCTTCGGCGGTTTGCTGGCAACCTTCTTGACCTACGACGGCGCACATGAAAAAGTGAAACGCTATGCCTTGCCACTGTTCCTCACTTCGTTCGCGGTATTCGTGGCGCTTCATTTTCTGTCCCTGCCGGGATCACCTCACCCCGAACATGCCAGCCTGCCGCTGACTTTAGGTGGATACACCACCGCGGCTCTTTTTACCCTTGGCTTGATCGGCATCTTCGTCACTTACCCACCCCAGAACCTTTTCCGCCGCTTCTTCGCCAACCCAGTGCTGACCTTCCTCGGCAAATACAGCTACTCGATGTATCTCTTCCACATGACCGCAGCATTGATCCTGCTGGATGTGTTCTGGCACAGCGAACTACGCGGATGGAAGCCTTTCATCCTGTATCCGCTCACGACCTATATTGCCACGATCATCATCGCGTTGTTGACGTGGAACCTGCTTGAAAAACATATGTTGGGGTTGAAAAAGTATTTTGAGTATAAAAACACTCCTAGTGAGTAAAAAAAGAACTCCGAAGCGTTATGGCTTCGGAGTTCTTTTTATCCCAATCTTTCTATGAAGACATTATCGTCGTAATGGTTTTGAATGGCGTTCTGATAGAACAGAACCGCATCCAATGGAATTGGGCGGAAGAAGTGACAATCTGTGCCTACATTCAATCCGTTACGTTTGACCATCTGCAATTGATGGACATGCCCAAAGAGGAAGAACTCTCCCGCAGTCGCCTCATCCGGTTCGTGGACCAGTTGAAAGCGATGACCTTCCACCTCAATGATCGTATTAGGCTGGATGATCTCACAAGTCCGCGCAAGGGTTTGAACCATTTCAGGCGTGTCGTAATTCCCCGGCAGGAAGATGATTCTTCCATTGAGCTTCCTCGCAAAGTTCAAACTTTCCAGCGTCCCAAAATCACCGAGATGATAGACCGTATCTCCCGGCTGAACAACGGAATTCCAATTCGCGATCAATGCCGCATCCATAGACGTCACATCTGCGAAGGGACGGCGTGAATACTCCAGCGTGCGCTGATGACCGAAGTGAGTGTCGGAAGTAAAAAAAGTTGTCATGATTTGGCTTTAGCGCTCTTCTTTTTTGTCGCTGTCTCGGCTGATACTTCTTTGACGCGGAACTGGACGATCTTCGTGATCAATGCATATGGAATCGGTTTATTCAATGGGAACTTGACCGACCCCTTCGCCCCCTCATACGCGGACAATTCCTTCTTGAACTTCTCGATCCCTGTTGGCGTGGGGTAAAAGCCGATATGTTCCTTGAACGCTGAGAAATGGACGAGGTTCTTGCCATTCAGTTTAAAGGTCGGAATCCCATAACTCATCGCCTCCTCCGCCCCCGGCGCGGACTTTTGGATCAACGCCCGAATCTTTTGCAGGATGGTTTGAACTTCAGGCGGGTAACTAGAAATGAATTGGTCAATGGGGTTAGCAGGCATATAAAATCTCCTTCGAGAATAACCAATAAAATAGGTGATATACAGTTTCGCGACTGTATATCACCACTTAAAATTTTCTACTTATTACTTCCCATATCTCTTGCGGATCTCTGGCAGGAAATATTCCTCAAAGAAACGATCCACATCGTAATCGGGCTTCCAGTTCCAATCTTTGCGGGCGCGGGCGTCGTCCACATCTTCGGGCCACGAGTCGACGATACCCTGTCGGCGCGGATTTGGCTCGAAGCTCACCTTCGCATTCGGGAATGCCTTCAACGCGCGCTGACGGAAATCTTCAGCGGTGATGGCAAAAGCTGCCACGTTGTACACATTCGTCGTCAACGACTCACGCGGCGCATCCATCAACACCAGCAACGATTTGATCGCATCTGGCATTGCCATGAACGAGATCTTCGTATCAGGGCGCACAAAACAAGCATAGTCTTTGCCCTGAGCTGCCGCATGCAGCATCTCAGGTCCGTAATCACTCGTCCCGCCGCTGGGCAGGGTAAAGGCGCTGATCAAGCCTGGGAAACGAATCGCTCGAAAGTCCAGCATGACCGGTGGGTTTTCATCCAAATGTTTTTGACCGTGGAACTTGCTGTAATACATCCCCAACTTTTCGCAGTACAACTTATTACAACCATACATCGTGTGCGGATAATCCCAATCTTCTTCCTTCACCGCGCCCGCTTTTTGCTTGGCTTCCAAATTAGGCATTCCATAAGCAGCGATCGAACTTGGGAAAAGGAACTTGACCGACTTGCCGTACTTCTCAGAACGATACGCCGCCAACATCAGCAACTGCATCGTCCCTTCCACATTGATGCGATGCGCCTCCTCTGTGGCGATCTCTGCCTTTGAAGAAAGCGAAGCCGCCAAATGGAAGATCACATCGAAATCATAATCATAAAAAACTTTTACTTTATAAACCAGATCGCCTTGCACATGTTCTGCCACTAAAGATTTAATCGAGTCTGGCAATGGGGCGATATCTGAGGTCACCACCCGATAGCCGCCCTTCTTCGCCAACTCTTGCACCAGCGCCTGACCAATTTCTCCACACGCACCTGTTATCAGCACTTGCTTCACGGTCATCTTCATCTCCTGATATGCTAGAATGTTGTGTAAATATTTTACGACACATTGAAACGAATCGCTGTCATAAAAACCCAATGACTTTCAAACGAACTTTACTTTCAAGTTTCCTCGTCCTCTTGTTAACGTCCTGTTCTGCATTGGATGAAATGCTCGCCACACACACACCCATGCCTGCGACGGAAACCCCGCTTCCTACCTCGACCATTGTCTGGTTCCCGCCATCCGCCACACCTACGCCTCAGCTTTTATCTACCAAAGCCCCCACCCCAGAGATGCGTCCCGGTCTCAGCGACGAGATCATTAGCGACGACTTCTCCAACCCGCTAGATTGGGACGTGGTCACATCCAACGAAGCCAGCGCCGTGATGCAAGATAACCGCCTCAGCCTCGCCGTACAAAGCCAGGTCTACATGACCAGTCTGCGCCGCGACACCTTGCTTACCGACTATTATGCCGAACTCACTGCACAACCCAGTTTGTGCAAAGGGGAAGATAGTTATGGCGTGCTTATCCGTGCAAACGGCGGCTCCTACTATCGCTTCGCCCTCGCCTGTGACGGAACCGTCCGCGCCGAACGAGTCAGCAACAGCGTGCGGCTTGCCCTGCAAAAACCCATCCCGAGCGGAGATGTCCCCCCAGGCGCGCCGGGGAATGTCCGCATTGGAGTGTGGGTTGTCGGCAGTGAAATGCGCCTCTTCCTCAACGGACGTTTTCAATTCAGCATCAACGACCCCAGCTTCCCCATTGGCACGATCGGAGTCTTCGTTCGCTCGGCAGGAGAAACTGCCGCCATCGTTTCATTTTCCGACCTCGTCATTCAAGAAGTGGATTACATCCCCCCTCCGCCTGCAACTCCAACGCCATAGGCATTAACGTATGGGATGGATTTCTCAACGGCTCGCAACATTTTTATAGATCAAACAGATGTCATAGATTACGGTAGACATCCGTTATAAAAACATGATGGGAAGTAAAAATAACTTGCCCAATCCAAGATTTTGATTTAATATTGTGGCATCAAAGCGGGAAACATAGAAGACACCGTGCCACCCTCCCAAACCTATCAACGACTGCTTTTACCAACTATTGTTTAAGATTCTGATTTAGCATTAAAACTCTTAAGTGGGAATCATAGAAGACACCGTGAAACGCGTAGACAACTCATTAGTGGCTGCCTTAATTTCGCTCGCATCTTGCCTCCTGCCATGCTGACTCACGCCGACTTCCTTCCCCTACCCTACACTCCCGACCTGACCGAGGCGGGAGTTGAGTTTGCATTAAGGTCTTTGGCATATTCCTATGAACGAGATGGTCGTTCCCCGTATGGACGATTGCGCCGCCTGGTGGCAAATGTGTCCGTCGAGTTGGCATTCCGCCGCTATCTTACGCAAGAGAACATCCCCTTTGATGTAAAAGCCTCCACCCCGTTCACAGACCGCGAACGGTTCGATGTGGTGTTGAACGGTCAGCGCTGCGACATCAAATCCTATCTCATCTCGCATCGTGAGCAGATCAAGAAGATCCGTCAGAATCCTGCTGTACTCCTCGATGCTCCTGCCCTTGTCCCATCTGATGCGCATGCTGGTGATGGGCATTCCTACAACGACATCTATCTCTTCGCATTTATGAATGGGCTGGTCGCCGCCTCACAAGCTGACTTGCACAAAGCCATGGCCAAGAAACAGCCGCATTATTTGGTCTACGTCCCGCCGATGACATGGCGCAAGCCAAATCATTGGAAGCCGCTTGGCACGCTGACCCTGAGATCAGAATCAGCGGAGGAAATGCTTATCGAGGTCAATGGTCAAGACGAGGCGCGAGAAATGAAGCGGACTGTCATCAGTGTTGCACCGGGGGGGATTGCCAAACTCAACGAGATGTTCTATTCGGTCACATCCCTGCACATCCATCGCGCGCCCAAGACGCGGATAAATATCCACTCTGAGGGGTTGAACGAAACGTTGGTCGTTGCGCCGCTTGATTGGTCGAACATTTGGGTCTATGGCATGGACATTCTGATGACAGGGTACGCCACCTACGAAGATATGAGTCAACGCTCCATGCTGCTCCCGCCGAATTCGCGCACCTTCCAATACGAACGTACTCACGTAAAAAATCTTGCCTTGCCGGTTTCCAAACTGAAACCGATACAAAAACTGCTCGGCAATCAGTAAACCGCGACGAATACAAAGCGATAAGGGGGTCTTGGCATGTTCTGTGAACGTGCCGAAGCAAAATAAGGTAAGATTATTATAGTTATGGAATCGACCAACGAACCGATTAATGAACCTATCAAGCCGGAGCCTGTGGTTCAGGAACCTTTTATCAAAGAACCTGTCATTCGGCGCAGACAAAAACCACGCGGAGTAAATCCGTTCTTTTCCACGTTAGGCATTGCAATTCTGATCGCCACCCTTTTCACAGCATGGACCCCCAATAGTTTATTCACCAGCAATTTAAGCGATCAACTTCGCACCCTGCTCACACCGCAATCTGCTGTGCAAAATGGAGTCTCCACACCGCTGCCGCAGATCCGCATTGGGATCGTGGCTGGGCACATGGGCAACGACTCAGGCGCAGTTTGTTACGACGAAGATGGAACGCCCTCGCTCACCGAAGCGGATGTAAACCTTTCCATCGCAACCCTGGTGCAGCGCAGCCTTACTGAACGCGGTTACCAAGTAGACCTGCTCAATGAATTCGATACGCGCTTGAACGGCTATCGTGCCGCGGCATTGGTTTCCATTCACAACGACTCGTGCGATTACATCAACGACGAAGCGACCGGCTTCAAAGTGGCGGCATCGCTGGAAACACGCGATGTGAATCGCGCGCAGCGCCTTACGGCATGTCTCACTGACCGCTATCAAAACATGACCGGGCTTTTCTTCCACGCCAACAGCATCACGCCCGACATGACCCAATATCACGCCTTCTCTGAAATCGACCCAAACACTATCACCGCCATCATCGAAACCGGCTTTCTGTATCTCGACCGCGACATTCTCACCAAACGAACCGATGTTGTAGCAGAAGGCATTACACAAGGCATTTTGTGCTTTGTGAATAACGAAAGCGTCTTACCCACCCCTGTTAGCGTTCCCACCATTCAGCCATGACCTCACGCATCGTTAGCATGATCCTTGGTCTGCTCATCTTTATCATCGGCGCTGTCGCGTGGACGGTTACCACCTCTTCCAAAGCTATGACGCCGACCATGGTGGTCAAGCCGACGTACGCCAAACATTTCGCAGTTGCAGAAATTGCCAAGCCGACGTACACGCCTCTCCCTACGCCGACAATGGCTCCCACCCAGGAGCCGACGGCTACGCCGCAAGCAATCGCTGAAGCCGTGATCGTCGACTCTCCCGAACGTGCCAACGCCGCCGAAGAACAAGCACCCGTCAACTACAGCGGCGGCAAAAAGATCCTCGTGGATATTTCTGAACAGCACATGTACGTCTATGATGGGGAACAATTGGTGTACAGTTTCGTCTCATCCACAGGCATGAACAACGCCACCCGTACTGGAACCTTCAGCGTGCTCGATAAAATTCCCAACGCCTATGGCGCCACATGGAATATCTGGATGCCGAACTGGCTCGGTATTTATTGGGCAGGCAGTTTGGAAAATGGCATTCACGCCTTGCCCATCCTCCCGAACGGAGCCACACTTTGGGCTGGTTTTCTCGGTACTCCCATTTCATATGGCTGTGTCGTCTTGGATACCTATGATGCGCAACTGTTATATGACTGGGCAGAAGTTGGCGTGCCGGTTGAAATTCAATGGTGAAATTGGACTCTTTTTGTTTATAATCTTGTATATCGTTCGTTTTGTTAAGAATTCGCCCTTATTCGTTGATGCCATAAAAGGTGCCCCATGAACAACCGACTCACAACTCCACAGACACCCGCTCACTCAGATGGAAACGGCTCGAGAAACAGCAACCAGGTAAAAGGTCCGGCAAAGAAGCGGAATTTTATCCTCCCCTTTGTTTTGATCGTTACCGGTTGTGTTGTCTTCATGTTTGCTGCATGGTCGGCAGTTACGTCGCCTGTGATGGCATCCATTTTGAATGGCGGTTCGAATTCACAACAGTTTCAACAAATAGCGCCGGGGCAATCGTTTGCGCAGGTGTATATCGCCAAGCCAACGTACACACCCATGGCAATGGAATCGGTTGCGCAACAACAAATTCAACCGACCGCCACATTCACCCAAATTCCTCAACCTGAAGTTGTTGTAGTGCCCCCCACCGATGTGCCGCCTGCAGAAGTTGCCGCCGCGGAAGTGATCGTGCAACCCACTGCCACCACAGAAATTGTTGCAGAGGTATCTACGGGTGAAGCTATCGCACAGGCGCAGATCGTTCCTGATACTCCCACAGCAGAATATGTTGCGCCGCCAACTGCCGTTGCAAATGTGCCTGCACCCGTCAACTCTCCCGGCGGTGGAGTACACTGGTTTGACGTGGACCTTTCAGACCAACGCATGTATGCGTATGAAGGCGATACGCTTGTGCGCACGTTCATCGTTTCGACAGGTACATGGCAAACCCCAACACTGACGGGTCGATTTAAGATTTGGATCAAGCTGAAATCTGCACCCATGTCGGGACCCGGTTATTATCTGCCGAACGTGCCTCACATCATGTATTACGATGGCGATTATGGAATCCATGGTGCATACTGGCATAATAATTTTGGCGTACCCATGAGCCACGGATGTATCAACTTAAGCCTGCCAGATGCCGAATGGGCATATAACTTCGCTTCGGTCGGCACGGTGGTGAACATTCACGACTAGCAAATGAGTTGGTAAGAGATATAGTACGCAACACCTATTGCGTACTGCGGCAAGAGATTGAATTTTGATGAAGACTTTATCAAGAAGAGACTTTCTGAAATTGAGCGGCTTGGGCTTCGCCAGTTTAATGGCGCCCCCGCTCAATTTTGATTCAAGCGACCCGTTCGACCTTCAACAAGGGCGTGTCACCGTTCGCACTGTGTATCTGCATGAAAAGCCAACCTCACTGGCAACAAAGGTCAAGCTACTTCAACGCGACGCCATCTTCAACATCACCAACACTGCCGTCACCGAAGATACCGACTCGCACAACCGCATCTGGTATCAAGTTGGCAATGAAGGCTATGTTCCTTCGGGCAATATCCAACCGGTGCGCACCACACTCAGCCAGCCATACACAGACAACATTCCAGTTGAGGGGTTGCTTGCTGAAGTCTGCGTTCCATATAGCGATGCCTTCGTAGAACCCAGCATCGAATCGAAGTTGGGCTATCGCGTTTATTACGAAACGACCCACTGGGTCAAAGCCATGGTGGCAGGCAAAACAGATGGGCAACCTTGGTATCAGATCCGCGACGATAAATGGGATGAGTTGTATTACGTCCGCGCTGAACATCTGCGCATTCTGACACCCGAAGAACTGATGCCCATTCATCCTGATGTGCCCACCGAAGAAAAAAAGATCGTGGTGAAGCTCGACCAACAGATCGTCATCGCCTACGAAAATAACATTCCCGTTTTCAGTGTACCCGTCTCCACTGGGGCAAGGCTCCGCAGTGGAACATACACCACACCTTCGGGCAATTTCCTCACTTACTACAAACGTCCCTCCCGCCACATGGCAGCCGGCGACATTGCCTCCAGCGGCTTCGACCTGCCCGGCGTGCCCTGGGTGCAATACATCACCAAAAGCGGTATCTCTTTCCACGGCACTTACTGGCACAACGATTACGGACGTCCACGCTCGCATGGCTGCATCAACATGACCTGCTCCGCCGCAAAGTGGCTTTATCTTTGGTCCTCACCCACAGTTCCCACGAACAAAGAATTTTCCTATGGGCATGTGGGCACCAAAGTCGAGATCATGTAGTACCAAAGAAACCTTTTCTTATCCCACTCTCAACCTTATTATTTACAATCGAATGATGACTATCAATCAACTCTCCCGCCGGGACTTTCTAAAACTTTCCGCCTCTGGCGCACTCGGGCTTGTTCTCTCCGAATTGGGCATGGGACGTGCTCTAGCTGCTCCCCCCACCTCGAAAGGACTCGCCATCTTCAGCGGCGTTCCCATCTACGACGCTCCCGCCGCCACCGCCAACAAAGTCGAATTGATCGGCAAAGACCAGGTCATTGACTTGAAATCCGAAGTTCAAGGCGATTACTTTGGGAATCAATTCAACACCATCTGGTACGAAGTGGATGGTGGGTATGTCCATTCCGCACCAATTCTGCCGGTGGAAGAAAATTACCAGAAGCCAGTCTACTCTGTGCCTGCCGAAGGACAATTGGCAGAAATCTCAGTACCTTATACGCTGACCTATCGCTCACCTTACTTTTACGCCAAGAATTCCAATCGTCTTTACTATGAGTCAACCCATTGGGTAAAGAAGGTCATCGTAAACCGCGAAGAAAAAGGGGTCTGGTATGAAATCTATAATAAGGTCCTAAAAGAAACTTCTTACATCCCTTCCTATAACATGCGCCTCATTCCAAATGAGGAATTAACCCAGCTTTCTCCTGAAGTTCCACCCGAAGACAAATTACTGCATGTAGACCTCAAGTCACAGATCGTCACAGCATTTGAAGGCGAGAAGGTCGTGCTGTCAGTGCGCTGTGCCAGCGGGCAGCGCGGAACGGATACTCCCAAAGGTCAATGGACCACGTATCACAAAGGTCCTTCCATTCATATGACAAATCAAGGCGATGCCGTGGCGAATATCTACAACCTGCCGGGTGTGCCATGGTGTTCGTTCTTCACGGGGTCTGGTCACGCATTTCATGGCACATATTGGCACAACGACTACGGACGTTTGCGCAGCAATGGCTGTGTAAACCTGCCATCCAGCATCGCAAAATGGGTCTATCGTTGGACAAACCCAGTCGTGCCTTACAACGTAGACTATGTGAACCTGCCCGGTCAGGGCACGAAAGTGATCGTTGAGTAGTTTGGAAACGAACAGAACACCGTTCGATAGAATTTATACAAGAAAAAGGATGAGAGACAGATGAACCCAATTTTTCAAGGCAACCAATATTTGCTCAAACGCCAGGTCTTTGCATTGACTGGCAAGTTCCGCGTCTTTGACACCAGCGGCAGGCTGCTCCTGTTCAGCGAACAGAAGATGTTCAGGCTGAAAGAGGATATCCGCGTCTATTCGGATGAAACCAAATCGCAAGAAGTGCTCGCCATTCAGGCACGCCAGATCATTGACTTCTCCGCTGCGTTCGATGTAATCGACAGCACCACCGGACAGAAAGTTGGTGCCTTACGCCGCAAGGGATTGCAGTCCATTCTGCGGGATGAGTGGGAAATTCTCGATGTCAACGATAATGTGCGCGGAAAGCTGTTCGAAGATAGCATGGGTCTTGCCCTCTTGCGCCGCTTCCTGACCAACCTCGTCCCCCAAAACTACGATATGCTCTTTGGCGAAACCCGCGTAGCAGATTACAAACAGAACTTTAATCCCTTCACCTATGAGTTGAATATCGACTTCAGCATGGACCCTGCCGGTCAGCTTGATCGCCGTCTTGGCATTGCTGCGGGTATTTTGCTCGCCGCGGTTGAAGGAAGACAACAGTAATTTTCATATCGTAGGGGCGACTCGCGAGTCGCCCCTACAGGAATTCAATAATGCCCCAACCTCTCTTTGCCGGTCTCGTCGTGGACGAGGACGGTAACCCCGTACAAACCGCATCCATTGGCAGTGAACCCGCTTATGTCATTGATGATGCCGGCTTCAAGCGTCACATCCCCGCCGAGCAAGTGGACCGTGCCGTACTCAACCAAATGGCAGATATGATGAAAGGCAGTGAAGATGTCCTTTCGGAACAGACCGCCAAAATGCTCGGGCAGGACGATCCCTTCTCGAAGGCGATGATCGAAAACCAGTTGAAAAACATCGACAAGCAATTCGACGTGTTGATGAAAACAGGCTTTCCCGAAGAGATGCGAGCCTACTTGGGGATGATGGGCTTCAAAGTGGTTATCAACTACCACGGTGAAGTAGTGAAGGTGGAGCAACCAGGAACTTCTGGCGGCGAAGGTGATGAATAAAGAAAAATTCCGAGGTCTTGAGGACCTCGGAATTTTTTTATGTCTTTTCCACCACCCAAAAATGAGACAAGCCCAATATTTTCAGCGGCGTCGCTTCGGCAAATTGCAGCACGGCGCGGATGAGTTTTCCGAAGATGCCGGTGCGGGCGATGATATTGTCGTATGCGCCGAAGATGATGGTG
>Ga0075012_10005171_pt1 | contig 12005 bp, 20 predicted proteins | sample All_14_2_FD_71474 | JGI IMG/M metagenome (GOLD analysis project Ga0075012, IMG submission 71474) | Freshwater microbial communities in response to fracking from Pennsylvania, USA - Allegheny Zone_MetaG_DW_15 | ecosystem: Environmental > Aquatic > Deep subsurface > Groundwater > Drilled...
ACCGTGCGCGGATATCGCGTCACTGCAGCGGGCTCCCAGCCGGTCAAGGCGCAAGCAGCACCTCAAGCGCCTCGGTCACGATCCCCATGATGCCGTCTTCGTCGCTGGGGGATACCCCAAGAAACGGCCGCGCCGGGATCGTGCCCCAGGGCAGGTGGTGGAAGTGATCGCGCCCCAGCTTGTCTTTGCCCATCCAGGCGCCGAACGCCCCCTGCGCCGCGCCGAACTGCATCACCGCGGCCTGAATCGCACCAGACCCAACCGACACGGAGTCGCGATCGTAGGCATGGTGGATCCCGCGGCGCATCGTGCCGGTCAGCCACAAAGGATGCGCACCGGGCTTCTGCTTGCGTCGTTCATAGGCCGCCAGTGTGACCGGCGATCGGGGCGCAAAGGGCGTGCCATCGGGACTTTTGCCCTCAGCCATGCGGTCTTGCGTGGACATGACAAGAAATTGCCCGATGTCGTTCATCACCGGCGTCAGGTCATCCAGCAGTGCCTGCAGATCGTCCAGCTTGCCATCTGCATCCGTGACGTTGATTTCAAAGCTGATCATGCCTATTTTCCGCTGCGAGGCCGTGTACCGCGATTGGCAAGCGAATTTGCCGCTTTGGCGAATGTATGTTGGTTCGATTCCAACCCGGCCTCATCCCTTCACTTCATGAAAGCCGGGTAAGCCCAGCATTCCTGCAATGTCACCATCGTTCATCATCCGCGCCGTCCGAACGCCATTAAACGCCCCCTTCAGCTTCTTGGGATGATAGTTGATCCGCAACACCAGTTTTGCGCCGTGTTGGCCCGTGTCGTAGATCAGCACCAGGGCGGGCGCACCTGGTTGCGTCACGTCCAGCAGAACACGTGCCGGATTCATAAGGTGTCGCGGAATGGCCTTGTACCAATCCAGCGGAACCGGCCCGACCTTGGCCTGAGGGGTGGCAGAAGCGCCGTAGCGCCGTCGTGTCAAGTCGGCCGTCACAGCAGGCGTGTGTCGGAAGGCGTGCTGGACGTCATGATCGGTCACAATGATTTCTGCCGTTTCCGGCCTGACACCCCGCGCAATTGCCGCATCCACCCATTCGGGCTTGAGCGCGCCGACCACGATATGGCGCCCCTGAACAAATTCGCTGAGGGCACGATCGACAAAGATCCCAAACTCGCGCTCAAGGTCCGCACCCTTCCGCCCCGGCCAGCTCTCATACATCCGTGCGCCCACCTGGGCAGGCAGGCGCGGCAGCTTGTCCTTCAGGGTCAGGATGGCTTCTGACACGGTGGCGCCCGGGGCATAGGACCAACCCTTGTCGATTCCGGGTGGCGCGCCGGTCTTGGCATCGGGCACCTGCCAGCCATCGGGCAACTGCTTGTCAGGGTCACCGCCCATTCGGCGGATACCTGCGGCCGAACGTGCACCGAACATGCGGCAGCCGCAGCCCCAGCCGTTGGGCGGGCTATGCGTGGCCCAGAAGGGATGATCAGGGGGCAGCGCCACGCCATCCCAGGCCAGATGGTGCAGCCGCGGATGTTCGGCACCGGAATGGCGGTAGACCCAGAACTTGTACTTGCCATCGACCAACTGCGCCCGCCGCCCGGCGGCATAGCTGGTGGCCAGGTTGGTCTGATAGATGACGCGGGTGCGCCAGGCCTCGCCCTTTTCCGAACCTTCGCCGGTCCAGCCATGCCAGCCCCGGCGCTGGACGATTTCGCGAAAGTCCTTGCGGAACTGGTCCAGCGTGGTGCCCTGCGAAATCGCCTTTTCCACCGCCGCCGCCAGATCGGCCAGCAGGTCGGCTTTCATGGCACCCGCCACCACGAATGCCCGGTCATGCTCGTTGTACTGCAGGTCCGTCCAGGTCGCGGTTGGCAGCATGTTCGCCAACCGAAGCCGGAACGCAGCCTGCTGTTCGGCAAAAGGGCGGCCAAAGGTAATGCCGATGTCAGGCATCGCCCGCCTCATCTGCCACCGCCGCCCGCCCGGCCAGGTCGGCGGCCAGGAAACCGGCCGCCATGACCCGTGCCAGCCCGGTGGCGTCCAGCGCCGGGAACCCCGCCAGCAGCATCGCCTGGAATTCGTCCAGCGACCCGGCGGCGCCCAGCATCGCCTCGATCCGGTCGATCATGCCCGCCATCTGCGGGGCGGCTTCGACGGCCATCCGCGAGGCCAGAAGGTCAGTTTCAGAAGCCCCCGAAAAAATCGCCGCTGAGGCCCCTTCTGCCTGCAGGGCGGTGTTGCCCCGCAGCGAGGCCGCACCCCCTTTAATTTTCGAGCTATCGCGTTCAATGGGCCTATCGGGCGCCGGGGCGGGCGGCGTGCCTGCGCCCGGCGGCAGATTCGGGCCGGTTCCGGCCGGTCGCAGCAACCGTGCGCCGGGTTTGGGCTGCGCGAAACCGAACCGCGCCCGCACCTCGGCCTCTTCGATTTCCATGCCCAGCCCGACCATCTTTTCGACCGATGTGGCCAGCGCAGTCAGATCCTCGGTCTTCGGACGGCCGATCTTCAGCCGGGGATACCGTTTCTGCGGCCCGAATTCGAGCTGGATCCATGGCCGGATCAGATCGCGATTCAGGATGGCGGCCAATGCGCTTGCATCCGCGGCCTCGATATCTTCCTGGACAAGACGATGTTCGCGCCCGACTGCATGGCCACCGGCAATGGCGTCGGTGGTGGCTGTCTGGCCCAGCACCGCCTTGGAAATCTGCCGGTCAAGATGATCAATGCGCTTTTCGTAAAGATCACCCGACGCGCCGATGCTTTTCGATTCGATGAAGTCGATGGTCATCGTTTCGGGGATGATTGCCGCGCAATCGCCCGCGATATTGGCCACCGCGCTGAACAGCGTGTTCTTGTCCTGGTCAGAGGCGCCGGGCTGCCATTTGCCCACCCGTAGCGGCTGGCCATAGGTCTGGGTAAAGATCGCCCAGTCGCGCGCGGTGAACGCCTTGAACATCCAGCCCCACATCGCCACCCGGGCCAGCCCGGCGCGCAGCAGCAACCCGGATTTCGCGGGAATATCGGCAAAGATGAACCGGAAGGCTGGCAGCGGGACTTCGCGGCCGTTGTCGTCGATGATCAGCGGCCGCGCCAGGTTGTGCCGTTCAAAGCGGAAGATGCGCGGATCGCGCCAGACCAGTTCGCCAGGCTGATACTGCCCTTCCGAATGATCCCAGTTGATTGAGGTGCCGCTGTAGCCCTTCGAGATGCAGTCGAGGATGTGGAACAGTTCCTGCTGCAACTCGTCGCGCTTGACCCAGTCGCGCACCATATCCGCTAGGAGCACATCATGGGCGTCATCTGAGGCCGCCTCGACCGTGATGTCGAGCTGCGCCACCGACCTTTTGCGCGTGCCGATCACCCCCAGAAAATGGGGGTCACGTTCCTCGATCGTCTCGGCCAGTTCCATATAGCGCACCGGGTCACCCATGTCGGCGGCCCGCAGGATCTGTGCCAGCCGCAGCGGGTTCAGCCCGTCACCCGGATAGGTGGTCAGCGGCGATCGCGCGCCAGTCAGGCTGGGGGCGCCGACCTCGCGGGTCAGATCGTGCCGATCCACCTCAATGCCCCAGCGGTCGGTCAGGATCAGGTTGCGGGCCATCAGATGCTCCTTATGGGGCCGGGCAGGCAGAGCGCGGCAGCGATCAACGCCAGCTTCCGCCCGTCGCCGTGCCGCGGATTTTGGATATAGGGCCGGGCTCGCTTGGCGAACTCCGCGTGGGCCGCGGTGGCGCGTGCCCTTTTCAGTGCGAGCTTTCGCGCAGCGGGGCGCGGGTGCTTGCGTGGCATCAGATCACCCCACCCCGGATGCGCGCCCCGAGGGGGCCGCGCCATGGATCGTTGCCAGAGCTTTCAAACATCGCGGGGCCGCCATTGTGCCCCAGGCCATCGGCGCGGGCGGGCACGGGCACATAGCCATATTCCACCCAGCGCATCCGGCTGGCGAAATGGGCCAGCGCCAGGGCAATGGCATAGTCACCATGGCGCTTCTTGCCCTTTTCCCCTTCACGGACATCGGGCACCCGGGGGATGCCGCGCATCAGCTTGACCAACCGCAGGTCGGACAGGTGATCGTCATCGCGGATCAGCGCCAGCATGTCGCCTTCGAACGCATTCTTCAGCGGCGGCATCTGCAGGCGATACCATTCTTCGGAGAACTTGATGGCCCAGATCAGGCCCGGACCATCGGGATCTTCACGCAGCCCGAACCTGCGGCCCATATCCTCGGCCACGGTCCAGCCCATGCCCGTGGCGTCGAAGGCCGCCCCCACAAGCCGCGGCCTCAGCGTTTCCAACACCATGCCGACAATCAGCTTCTGTTCGTTTCCCGGCACATTGCGCATCTCGATCGACAACGCTTCGCGGCGCTTCAACCGCTGTTCAATGGCCAATACCGAGACGGTCGAAAGGTCGGAAACGCGGCCGAAGTCAAAGCCAAAGGCATAGTGCGGGCCAAGGTCGATGGCCGCCAGGGCGTCCTGCAGGTCGGCCAGAAACGGCGCCATGATGGCGTCTTGTTCATGCTTGGGCTTGTGCAGATAGTCGGCGGGCAATTCCAGCCGCAGCACAGGGGCATCCACCGTCATGCGCGCCTCGATCAGCGGCGATGGCAACCAGCTCCCAGAACTGGCCGAGGGGACGCAGAACAGCTCCTCGTCTGCATCGTCGCCGTAGAACGCGATTGTCTTCTGCCGCCATTCGGCCTCGGCTTCGGCGGTCCAGTCTTCGCCCTTGACCAGACAGATACGCTGATACAGGCCATCGCGCAGGGCCTCATCAATGTCGATCCGCAGATGCTTGTAGGGCTTGCGACCGGCCAGAATATCCTGAATCGTCTGGTTGAACGCGTTGTCCACCCCGTCATGGGTGGAACAGACCACCACCTGGCCGCCCCACATCAGGAACGCCATCGCGGCCTTCAGCAGCTGGGCCAGATTATCGACGAAGGCAGCCTCGTCGATGATCACCACGCCCTGCTTACCGCGCAGCCCGCGCGGGGCCGATGACAGCGCCAGAACTTCGAAGCCCGAGGCAAAGCGGATGCGGAATGCCTGAATAGACTTGTCGCCGTCTTCATCGCCCTGGTCGAACAGGAATTCCTCGGCCGCATCGGCCGCCATATTGAAGGCCCGCGCCCACATGGCGCAGGCGTCGATGAATTCGCGGGTCATCTCGCGCGAATAGGAGATGTACATCACATCCATGCCGCCCGCCTGCCGCTGGCGCCCGGCGCGCAGCACGGCATAGGCGGCCAGCCCCCAGGTGAGGCCGATCCGGCGGGACTTCTCGATGAACAGCGCCGAACAGTCGCGCACAGAATCCAGCAAAGCCACTGCGCGCGCCTGATAGGGCAACAGCACTTTGGGCAGGCCGACTGCGGCCAGAACCTCGGGCATGGCCGCTGTCGCCTCGCGACGCTGGCGTTCCCATTCCTCTTTGGAAATTGGCGCGGTCATTTCTGGATTTCCTCGGACGTGCGCCGCCAGAATTCGTGCACCCGGGTATCCTCGGGATCGATGCAGCGCCAGAGGCTGCGCAGATAGGGGTCGCGCTGGCTATACCGGGTCGAACAATACCGGGATGCCCCATCGCCGCGGCAAGAAGTATGCGCGCTGGGCGGCGGCGTATAGAGGGCTTCCATCACCTTGGTGCAATGCCCGCCCTTGATCAGGGCGCGTTCTTCGCGGTCGACGGTTATGGCAAATGCCATGAGACCCACAAAGATTGCGATGACGCTCAGGGCACCAGTTAGTCTCAGGGCATCATCGGTCATGCCGCCACCTGCGTCAGCACCGCGCCGAAATCCAGCAACTGACCGCAATGCGAACAAAGGTCGAAACGGTCGTGAAGCGCGATTTCAAAGCCGTTATCGCCCTCTTCGGCTTCGATGAAGGAATCGACCTGAACCTCGCAGGCGGGGCAGGCATAGGTCAGGGCAACCGAGGTGATGATCGCGCGGCGGGCGTCAGGGTCCAGCATTCGCGTCCTCGCCGGGCAGATCAACGCGCGTCGGTTTGAACACTGAGCGATTGACGGCCATGAAGCCCTGCTCGATCTGGGTCCGACCGATGGCCAGCCATCGCTTGTCGATCCCGGGGGCGGCCGCCAGATCGTCCAACAGCCGCAGTACCCGCTCTTCGAGGTACTTGCTGGCGGTGACTTGCTGCACCGCATCACCGGATTGGGGGCGATAGCCGGGAACAGGCAGGCCTTGATGGGGATCGGTTGCCATCACGCCATCCCCATTGCCTGCTTGTACATGTCGAGGATCGCCTCTTCCTCGGCGAGGTCATCGGCCTTGCGCTTGCGCAGGGCGATGACAATTTTCATCACCTTGGTGTCATAGCCACGGCCCTTGGCCTCGGCCATCAGCTCTTTCTGCTGTTCGGTGACGTCCTTCTTCTCGGCCTCGAGCTGTTCATACCGCTCGATGAACTGGCGCAGTTCGTCGGCGGTGACGGTGTAGGCATCTGCCGGTTCGGTCATGTCGCAACTCCGAGGATCTGTGCCTTGATGGCTTCGGCGGTTTCAGTGGTCAGGCCCTTGGCCTTGCGAACGGATTCGACTGCCTTTGCGACCTTGGCTGCATAATCGGCCTCGACCTTGCGGCGCCGGTCGGAACTGACCGCCTGTGCCTGCACCGCCTGCCGGAACGCGGCGGCCAGTTGCATCACGCCCAGCGGGTTGGCGGTGTCTTCATCGGCTTCGGCTAGCATGTTCAGCACCAGCGCCTTGATGGTTTCGGCGGCCATGATCGTCAGGTTGTCGGCATCGGCCGGGTCAAACTTTTCGGACAACGTCGAGACGATGGCGCGGGTCTGATCCAGACGCCGGGTCAGGCGGGCCATCTTGAACGCATAGCGGTTGAAACTGCTGAAGGCCGGGATCTTGAAATCAAGCTCGCCCCGATGCGCGGCCATCAGGGCCTCGCATTCCGCGACAAACTCGGCATAGATTTCGACTTGCGTGCGATCCCGGTCAGACAGCCCCTGTGCCGCCTTTGCAATGATGCCGTCGCATTCGGACGGCATCAGTTCGATCGAGGACAGACGGCCGCGGCCCTTGGGGGATTCGGCCATGTCAGTCTCCGGGCCGTGACGGGCGCTGGATGCCCTCGATGGCGATTTCGCGCCGCAGGTGGCGGCCACCGCGTTCGGTCAGGGTCGCCACAAGGATGGTGCCTGCCTCGATCAGGGTGATTGTCCCCATATCGGCCAGCCACCGCATTTCCTGATGCAACCAGACACGATCCTTGCGGATGCCGAACAGCGTCAGTTCGGGCAGGATCAGGTCGCTGTTCAGCGTCTCGTCTACCTGCTGCGCCAGCGCCTTCAGCACGATCAGCCGCGCCTGTTCCCGCATCAGTTGCGCCATATCCTTCATTTGCCACGCTCCAGCAGCAGTTCCTGCATCCGGTCGGTGATCGCCGCCATGGGTTTCAGCCGTTCGGTCAGCACAGCCATCGCCCCGCGCAGTTCGGTCATCTGCTTGTCCAACTGGTGGAAATCCTCGCGCGACGGCATGTCGCGCATCGCCTGTTCGACGCCCTGAATGCGTTCGCTGTGGCGGCCGAGCATGGCCGCATGTTCATCCAGCCGCTTCGCATTGGCGCGGCTGCCGCTGGAGACCAGGTTCCAGACCGTCAGGCCAAAGGTCAGCAGTTGCGACAGGGCGATGACCCAGACCACGGCCGGGCTGATGTTCAGCACTTCGGCCTCCATCACGCCCCCCGGCGCCAGAAGGTCAGCCGATAGTTCGGCGCCCGGCGTTCGATCCACAGCCAGATTGCCGACAGGATCGGCAGCAGCTGCTGGATCAGCCCCACCGCGGTTTCGCCGCGTGCGATGACCTCTTCGGCGGTGCAGCCCAGGTCGACTTCGCAGAGGCTGGGCAGCAGCTGGAACCCGGCCGCATTGCAGGCCGTCACCAGCACGGTGATCAGCAGCAGCCAGAAGGATTTGACCCGGTAGGCCGGGATTTCCGGCAGTTTGGTATTGTTGGACAGGCGAAGCATGAAAATCCCTCAGAAGCCGATGGTGTCAGGGGCGGAATGGCGGATCGGATCGGCATGGCTTTCGACGATCCAGCCTTCGAGCCCGGCATAGATCACCTTGAGCCACGCGCGGCCGCCAAAGCTGCCCTGGCGGATCACCGGCACGATGGCCCCATCGGGGATCGCCGCGATCACATTCGGGTTGAACGACGGCCAGCGCCGCAGGTTCAGCGTATCGCCTGCGGTATCGACCTGCACATGTTCGGCAGCCTCGGGCGCCGTGCTGGCCGCCTCGGCCTCCTCCAGCGCCGGATCGTCGCGGCCGAGGATCCGGGCGCGGACGCTGTCCAGCGGGAACAGCGGATTGGTATCGACCTTGCGACCCGGCGAGATGTACCAGTGGGTGGTGATGTCCTTGAGGGTCTTGATGCCCGCAAACAGCGCCTCCAGCAGCGCGATCACCGCCTCGATCTGCTCGGGCGTATAGGCCATCCAGGTGCCCGCGCCATGCTGGGGCGTGGTCAGATCGGCCAGCTTGAATGCGCCATAGCCGTAATCCTGACCGAACCAGCTGACCGCACCACCGCCCGCAACGCGGGTCAGGCGGCCGGGATTGACGATTTCGATGCCGATGGAAAAACCATTGCAATCGGCCCGCCCGTGGAAGCTGGATTGCCCGGCGTGCGCCGCACGGCGGTTGGTGGGCACCAGCTGGGTGATAGTGCCATCCCGCTCGATCACGAAATGCACGCTGACGGCGCTGCTGCTGGCCAGATAGTCGCGCGAGCTGCCGGGGTTCAGCGACCCGGCTGTGTCATGCAGCACGACGATTTCAGGGGTGATCGTGCCGCCGATCTGGCGCGCGGCAAGGTAGGGGATACCCTCGATCCGATGGTTTTTCAGCTTCACCGATGCCTCCGGGAAATGGGGCAACGGCGCCCCGGTGTGTCGGGGCCAGAATGCGTCAGGAACAGGTGGGAATTACATCCGCAACGGCCTGCGGATCAGAAGAGGCTCATCTGCCGAGGATCGAAGTCGAGGCCCCCGGGCAGCTGACTCTTGATCCAGGCCCGCACCACTGTATCCGACATATGGAGCCTGCGGGCAATCTCGGCCGTTTTCAAGCCCTGAGCGTGCATGCAGCAGGCAAGCCATCGCTTGGCAGTGGGGACACGCACCTTCGTTCCGCTACCGATCATATCCGCCAGTTCGATGGCCTTGTGGTGACCAATTTCTTGCACCAGCATTGAGCGGTTCTTCGGGTTGGTGGTCAGATAGATTTCCGCGCCGCCAAATGTCAGCAGGAATGTCATCGCACCTTCCGCCCCCAGCACCGTAACATAGGGATCGACATGGGCAGGGGCTTTCGGCAATTCGCGCGGCGCGGTCATGCGGCTCTCTCCCTTTTGCGACAAAAGGCGATCCGGGCTGCCAGCCACCCGGCACAGACCGAGACCCGCCCTTTTTCCGGGTCGGGCGCGGCAAAGGTCACGCGGCACCCCGCGTGATCGAGGGTGGCTTCAAGACCCTTGTGGCAATGGAAAACATGCCCACTGGCCACGATGGCTACCAGTTCGGCCCAGCGATAGGAATCCGCGCGTTCGGGAGACCCTTTCCGAAAAGCGCAATTGTCACACATCTCGACCTCGGGCCAGTTGCGGGTTTCGGGCTCCTGCAGGCGCTGGCAGTCCATGCAAAAGGCATGCAGGCCATCGCTGGACTGCATCATGTTGCGCGAACCGCACCCGCCACAGCGCCACGCTTCGTCACCTTCGAAATCAGGGCGGGTCATTGAGAAGCCTCGAACTTTTCAACCTCGTTGCCCCAGACGTCATGCCCCGGCCATGCCTCTCGGCCGAACAGCTCGCAGCAGTAGGCGCGCGGCAGGATGCGTTCGATCATCTCGCGCATCTGGGGCGGCTTGCGGGAATGTTCGCGCCGGATCGCGTCGATGCTGTCAGGCACATCTTCCGGGGCGAGGATCACATTGCGCTCCGAACGGGAAAGCGGCTCGGGCCGCCCGATCTTGCCGACCAGGAACGGCTCGCTGGCCGAGCGCAGCACATAGCCGGTGCCGAAGGCCAGCCCGCCACCCCCGGCGCGCTTCGTCCAGGCGCCGCCGGTGACATAGCTGAAACCCCATGCCTGCATCACTTGCAGCGCCTGCGGCAGATGTGGCCAGGTGGACCAGAGGAAGAGGTAACAGTCCGGCCCGGCCAGATCGCGCACCGGCAGCGCCTTGATGTTTTCCAGCGGCATCGTGCTGTAATGCGCCTCCGGGCTTTTGGCATGACCCTTGGCGCTGCGCATCGCATAGGCCCAGGGCGGATCCGCAAGGATTGCGCCATAGCGCATGGGGGTCAGGGTTTCGAAGGGCCAAGGGGTCATGCGCCCCCCCGGATCACGGTGCCCAGCACATTGCAGACCTTGCGCCAGTCGGCGCTGTTCAGCGCTTCCAGTGATGGCTTCGGGCCGACCACGGCAAACACCTTGGCCTGAAACGCCGTCAGGTCAGTGAAGTTAGCGGCCGGATAGAGGTGCCGCCACTGTGCCCAGGCGATTTTGGCGCCATGGTCGCGCAGCCAGTCGTAACCATTGGTATTGCCCCACATCACCCCGCGTTCGCGCCGCAGCCAATCCTTCAGGGCCTCAACCGCCTTGTCGGCCGAGGCGGGATCGCGCAGCCAGTTCGGGTGGTCGATCTTGGTCTGACGCTTGACGAAGGCGATCAGCGCCGCATCCTGCCGGTCGCGCACAAGGCCAAGGTTCCAGCCTGCGATCCAAAGCGCCTGAAGCTTTTTGGCATAGGGGCCATCCAGATGACGGCGGGGGGCCTTATCCTTCAGGCCCAGGCGGCGCAGTTCTTCGACCACCTGATCTTTCTGGGCCGGGGTCATTTCGCGCAGCCGCCGCTTGCCGGTGACCCGTTCATACAGGTCGCGGCGATCATCCTCTTCGGCAATGCCGAGTGCGCGGATGCCTGCGTAGATGATTTTGACCGAACTCATGTGTTGTATTCCCCTCTGAAATACTCGGGGCGGCGCGCTATCTCGGCCGCGATGAAATCCTCTGCGAACAGCGGAAACTTCTTCTCGATCCGGCGCCTCAGGTTGCGTTGACGCGCCCGGGCGCGGGCCTCCTTGCTCCATCGCCGGAGCGGGCGTTGCTCAATACACTCCCAGCCGATGGTCCAACCGCTGCCGGGGGCGAACTCAGTGCCGGGGGCGCTGGCCTGCTGGATTTCCACCGGGATCGGGTGCGGACTGTCGCAGAGGACAGCGATGGCAATGCGTGGCATCCCCTGTGGAGGAGACGTATAGGGGTTCCCCCAAAACAGACGGCATCGCCATTTCCCGGACATGCTACACCGAGCCAGGCTTGGGCAGGGCACGGGCCGGCGCCGGCAATGCCAGCCGGGTCTGGGCCTGCGGTTTGGATTTGGTCTTTTCGGCCGCGGCGGCGCGCTTGGCGACCGCAGCCTGTGCTTTCTGTTCGGCCTCGACCTCGGCCAAGCCGCGCAGCGTATGGGTGAGCTGCCAGTGATCATCGGTTTCCACCACGATGGTGATGGTGGACCGGGTGCCTTTGGTGCTAGCCGAATAGGATTTCAGCCGCAGTTCTTCACTGGCGCCGCCGAGGATGAACATGGTTACGCCTTTGCCAGATCGATGGTGACCGGCTCCCACTGCGCCTCGATCGAGGGGCGGCGGTAGCAGCGGATGTAGGTTTTGGACCCGACAACCCGCATGGCATCGCGGATCGCCTCCATCGCGCGGCGCCAGCGGTCATCGCTGATTTCCAGTCGCAGCAGCATGAACACCTCGGCCCGGTTGATCTGGCCTTCCTTGTCGGTGTTGAAGGCGCGGGTGACGATCGTGCGGATTTCGTCGCGCGCGCCGGCCGCCCATTCGTTGAGGCATTCGTCGATCAGCCCCTTGGCGATCTGGAGCTCGGGGCCGAAGGCGATGTTGTCGGCCACCTGCACCGTGATCTTGAACAGCGTGTCATGGGTCATCAGGGTCTTGT
>Ga0075012_10005174_pt1 | contig 12004 bp, 8 predicted proteins | sample All_14_2_FD_71474 | JGI IMG/M metagenome (GOLD analysis project Ga0075012, IMG submission 71474) | Freshwater microbial communities in response to fracking from Pennsylvania, USA - Allegheny Zone_MetaG_DW_15 | ecosystem: Environmental > Aquatic > Deep subsurface > Groundwater > Drilled...
GTACAAGAGGAATACCTCGAATTGCGTAAAAAATTAGACGACATCATTGTCCGTACTCGCAAATTAGAAGAACAACTTGATGCGAAAGGAATACCTTACACGAAAGGAAAAGACGAATCGTGGAAAGAAGATTAATCCATCCAATTTTATAACAACAAAAAGCGCCGCATCAATGATGCGGCGCTTCTGTTTTTCAGGAATTATGGGGTATTACTTTTTGATAATCAATTTACGTAAATCACTTTGTCCAAGTTTAACGAAGTAAATCCCATTCGATAAATTATCCGTTTTAATAGAATTCTCTCCCAATCCTAATTCACCAACTTCGATCGTTTGACCATCGATTGTCATGATTTCAAAAGCAACTTGCTTGTCACTATTATTGCGAATCGATAATTTTTCTCCAGCTGGATTCGGGTAGATATCAACCGAAACTAATTCTTGCTCAGTGATTCCCAATTCTAAATTATCAATCGCATAAATTCCGTCTGTCAAGATAGAAAAGTCAGCACCACTTACTACTTCATTTGCAGTAACATTGATTGCATGCACATCCACTTGAGGAATATAAGGAACATCTAATTTAATATAGTAAGAACCTGCAGGAACACTTTGGAATTGGAAGTTACCATTCACATCAGAATATGTAAACGAAACCACTTGGTTTGAAGCATTGAATAACTTCACCAATGCACCATCCATAGGCTCAGTCATAATTTTCAAATAAGTTGTATCAATAACGATGTTTCCTAAAATCATTCCGCTTCCTCCTAAAACCGAAAGGGTGTTAGAATTAATATTTCCGTTATCTAAGAAACATGGTAATCCAATTGCTTGAGCAGTTGACCATGTATCACCATTTGTGTAATACAAAGGAGCAACACCAGGGAATAATGTTGGATCAGGAGTAAAGCGCACATGATACATTCCTGTCTGTAAACTATCCGCTAAATAATTGCCGTTTGTTACTTGTAATGTTTGAACAGGTTGAGCTAAAAGAGTATCGCCAACGAAATTAAATACTTCCAATGTTCCTTCTGCTGGCGAACCATTCACCGTTAAATTCCCGTTGATATCATTAAATGCTTCTTGTTCATCCAAGAAAATTGCTGAATCATAAACACCATCACTTACATCAGCAATAACCAATTTAATATGGTAGGTAGAACCTACTTGTGCGAAGAATTTTGCTTCAAAAGGTGTTGTATATCCATCAAATACAAAGTTTACAGCATTTGCACCTGTTGTATTATCAACGAAATATTGAGGATTCACGAATTGATTAACTGAATTTATTTCTACTGGAGTTGTCGTTCCAGGTAAAAAAGCAATATTCGTATAAGGTGCCGTATTTTCTGAAATCAAAAACAAAAAGCGATCAGTAAAATTTGACATTGAATACTCTGGGTATTCTTCTGAGGCTAAAACATATGTAAATCGAATAGTATCTGAAACTGATGGCGTAAAATCAAACTCTACTCTACACGCATCATAATTGGAAGGATTTTGTCCAGCAAGCGAACCAAATTGAGCAATGTCATTATCGCCCATCGTTCCAAAATTAATCGAATTGAACATTCCACTTGGTTGCTCAGAACCTGAAACAATTCCTGTTGAAAGCACTAAACCGCTATTCAATCCAATCATTCCACCGTTTTCAAATCTTCCAACTTGAAGTGGAACTGCCATTAATTGTACATTTGAAACTCCATCACATTGGACACCAAAAATATTGGCAATCATCATGTCAAGGTTATTCACTTGTGCAAATTGAATATTCTGTGCTTGAGATAAGGTAGAACCAATAAGTCCTAATGAAAGTAGTAGTGTTTTCTTGAGTTTCATAGTTGTATTTGTTTGTTCAACGAGAGCAAGACGCATTTACTTAAAAATGAGTTGCATTGGAATAAATAAACTTAGATGATTTGTTGAATGAGTGTTGCAATTCCAATTCCTAGGATTACGAAAAGTACAATTCTTTTAAAGGTCACTTCAGAGACCTTATCTAAGACCATTTTGCCAACATAAGTGCCAACAATACTAACGACAATCAATATCAGAACATACTTCATGTCATGCCAATGCATGTAGCCATTGGAGAAATAGACCACCCCACGGCTCAAATCCACACCAAAATCAATAAAAGCGGACGTGGCAATAAATACATCTTTGTTTAAATTAAAAGCAGCCAAGGTCATGCCGCGAATCGCACCCCCTGTTCCTAACAAACCTGCAACGAATCCCGAAATGGAACCACCAATAACCGAATTGGTATTTGTAGGTTTGATAATGAAATTTTGGGCAACTAAAAACAGGATGCTGAATCCAATTAGAAAAAATGCTAAGATTACCTCAAGAAGCGTACTGTCAAAAAATTTACTGAGGTAAGCACCAAAACTTACGAAAAGGATGGCTGGAATACCGAGATACAACACAATTTTCCAATTGACTCCCCTTTTAAAGAAATAGATTTTAGACAAATTACTAAACACATGAAAGAGCGCTGTAATTCCTAAGACTGAATGAAAATCAAAGAAATATGCCGCCACTGGAACGAAAAACACAGAAGAACCGAAACCACTAATGGTTCCAATAATTTCTGCGACTAAAGCCAGCAAGGTAAATAGGAGAATTTCATCGATTGGCATGACCAAATCTAGGAATTCTCCTTAATACTTAGGCAATTTCTATCGGTTGTTTCACTTTTTCTTTTGTCAAAGCGATATCAATCACTTCTTTCATTTGCGTAACAAAATGGAAAGTAAGCCCCTTTAAATAATCTTGTTTGATTTCATCGATGTCCTTACGATTCTTCTCGCAAAGAATGATTTCTTTTATTCCAGCACGTTTTGCCGCCAAAATCTTCTCCTTGATTCCTCCTACTGGTAAAACTTCACCTCGTAAGGTAATCTCACCTGTCATTGCTAAGTTTTTCTTAACACGACGTTGCGTAAACAATGATGCTAATGATGTTAACATTGTAATACCAGCACTTGGTCCATCCTTTGGCGTTGCACCTTCAGGAACGTGGATATGCACATTGTAGCGGTCGAACGCTTCCTGTTCAATATTCAACCAACTGTTGTGTGCTTTCAAGAATTCTAAGGCAATAATTGCCGATTCTTTCATAACATCTCCTAAGTTCCCAGTTAAAGTCAATTTACCTTTTCCTTTGGTAATCGAAGATTCAATGAATAAAATATCTCCACCAACACTCGTCCATGCTAAACCGGTTACAACACCTGCAACATCATTGTTTTCATATTTTGTTCTGCCTCGTCCTGCTCCTAAAATTCCAAACAAGTCATCTGGTGTGATTTTCACAACAAACTCTTCTTCCATGGCAATTTGACGTGCGCGATTTCGAACTAATTTCGCAACCATTTTATCTAAACCACGAACACCTGATTCATTCGTGTATTCTTCAATTAAACGTTCAAGCGTCTTTTTATCGATTGCAATATCCTTTTTAGTAATTCCGTGTTCTTCTATTTGTTTAGGAAGTAAATGAAGTTTCGCAATTTCAATCTTTTCTTCAATCGTATAACCATTTACTTCAATAATCTCCATACGATCACGCAAGGGACCTTGAACAGTCGATAAACTATTTGCAGTAGCAACAAACATTACACGCGATAAATCGAATTCTGTTTCAACGAAATTGTCATAAAATGCCTTGTTTTGCTCTGGATCTAATACTTCCAAAAGGGCCGAAGATGGATCTCCATGATTGCTTCTTCCTAACTTATCTATTTCATCCAATACAAAAACGGGATTAGCCGATTCAGCTTTTTTGATGCTTTGAATAATACGTCCGGGCATCGCACCAATGTAGGTTTTACGGTGACCGCGAATTTCAGACTCATCGTGCAAGCCTCCCAATGACATGCGCACATATTTTCTTCCTAAGGCTTCTGCTATTGATTTTCCTAAAGACGTTTTACCAACTCCAGGAGGACCGTAAAAACATAAAATCGGTGATTTCATATTTCCTTTCAATTTCAAAACAGCCAAGTATTCAAGAATACGTTCCTTCACTTTTTCCAAGCCAAAATGATCACGCTCTAAAATTTTACGCGCTCTATTAAGATCCAAATTATCGGTTGAATATTCACCCCACGGCAAATCAAGCAATAATTCCAAGTAATTCAATTGGACAGTATATTCTGCACCCTGTGGATTCATGCGACCTAACTTATCCAATTCTTTTTGGAAAAGTTTCGCCACTTTTTCGTCCCATTTTTTCTTATCGGCACGTTGATCCATGTCACGAACATCCTGTTCTTGTGGATTGTAGCCCAATTCATCTTGAATGGTGCGCATTTGCTGATGAAGGAAATATTCACGCTGTTGGCGATCCATATCCTTCTTAACGCGGGACTGAATTTCGTTTTTCATTTCCAACATTTGCACTTCCATGCTCAAATGTTCTAGTACCATCATGACACGTTTTTTCATGTCAAGTTCTTCCAACATTTCCTGTTTCTTATTCACATCCGCATTCATGTTGGATGAAATAAAATTGACTAAAAATGAAGGACTATCAATGTTTCCAATCGCAAATGATGCTTCAGAAGGAATGTTCGGACTGTCACGTATAATTTGGAGGGACATATCTTTGATGGTTTTAATCATCACATCCAACTCCTTATTCTTTTTGTCGAAGGGTTTTTCTTCCAACATTTTCACTACTGAACGCATATATGGTTCTGTCTGTGTTGGTTGAACGATTTCAAATCTTCTTTTTCCTTGAATAATTACCGTTGTACTACCATCGGGCATTCGAAGTGTTCGAATTATTTGCGCTACGGTACCAATCAAATGTAAATCAGCAAATTCTGGAGATTCTTCCTCTTGATTCTTTTGGGAAACAACTCCAATAATTTTGTTGCCTTTATTCGCATCCTGAATTAGCTTGATAGATTTATCTCTACCAACGGTAATTGGAATGACCACACCAGGAAAAAGTACATTATTTCGCAATGGCAAAATTGGAAGTTCTTCTGGAAAAGCTTGTTTGTTCATGTGCTCTTCCTCTTCAGCAGTGATTAATGGAATAAATTCAGCATCAGACTCAGAACCATCTGTAAATTGTAATATGCTCGTGTCAAAAAGATCGCTCATAAAATATGTTATTCGTGATATGTGGTTGGCAATAATTTGATTCGCCAAATACAAGTCAAAGTGTCAGTATTAAAAAAAAGATTGCCTTCAATTCAAGAATTTAAAGGACGCGGCACAATTGTCAAATCACATGCCATCGGAAAAAATCTGAAATTTTGTCCTATTCGTTGTCGCAAATATGCTTCAAAATCGAAATCTCGTCATCACTTAAACTCAATCCACGACGAATCATCATATTGTTTGCATATTCAACTGCTTTTTCAAAACGAAAAGGAACAGCACCTTCTGCACCTCCCCAAGTGAAGGAAGGAATATATTTAGAAGGGAATCCAGCACCATAAATATTTGAAGAAACACCAACAACTGTAGCTGTATTGAACATCGTATTTATGCCACATTTCGAATGATCACCCATACAAACCCCCATGAATTGAATATCCGTTTTTATCTCTTCCTTCGTTACATAGGAATAGGTTGAAACATTTCCGTAATTATTCTTGAGATTAGACGTATTTGTATCTGCTCCCAAATTACACCATTCGCCAATCAGTGCATTTCCCAAAAATCCATCGTGACCTTTATTTGAAAATGCTTGGAATACGGCATTACTTACCTCTCCGCCCACTTTGCAGTGTGGACCAAGTGTTGTTGCTCCGTATATTTTAGCACCCAATTTTAAGGCACTTGATTCACACATCGCTAATGGACCTCTCACTATTGATCCTTCCATTATTTCAGCGTTTTTACCAATGTATATCGGACCAGTAGTTGTATTTAAAATCGCTGCTTCCACCTCTGCTCCTTCTTCAACAAAAATAAAAGCAGGATCGCCAATGATAGTATTTGAGTTTGAAAGATTTGCCGATTTTCTGCCCGCTGAAATCAATTGGAAATCCGAGCGCAATGCGCGATCGTTTTTTTGATAAATATGCCAACGCTCTGATAAAATCAACGGTTCTTCTCCAACAAACTTAACAATCGTAGTTCCATCACCTTTGGTAGCAAGCCATTTATCATTGAACACCAATTGCTCATTTTCTTTCAAATTGACAATTGCAACCGCAACCTCTTCAGATGGAATTAATGCTGCATTGATGCGCAAGTTCGCTGTTTCCGTTGAAGGAAATTTTTTGTTTAAATAATCTTCCGTTTCAAAATAGATTTCAGCCGTGGGAACAAGCAATTTCCAACGTTCGGTATTTGTGAAAATCCCCATGCGTAAGTCACCAATTGGTCGTGTCAAACTCAAAGGAGCAAATCTCAAATGAAGGCCATTGTCACTTAATACTATTTTCATCTTTGTTCAATTACGGTTTGACTTTCAGGCGACGCTTTTTTTGAAACCAAGCTTAAACCAATAAATGTCAATGTTCCATTTAAAATTAACAATTCATTCCCAAATTTATATCCTCCCATCCAAACTTCTGAATTCTTGTCGAGGATATAACAAATGACAGGCACAATCAAACAAATCACAGGCACAAACCATTCACGCAATTTTCGTTTTGAGAATATTCCAAAAGCAAATAAGCCCAGCAATGGTCCATAAGTATAACTAGCAATGGTTAAAATAAGTCCAATTAAATCAGTTCCCGGATGTCCATCGACATACCACTTTGTTGCCAATATGATGATTAGAAACAATACTGAGAACCCAATGTGCACCAATAATTTTAAGAATTGTCGTTGTTTTTCTTCGCGTTTGTGAAAATTTAAAAAGTCGATACAAAAGCCAGTGGTTAATGCTGCAAGAGCGCTGTCTGCTGATGCATAAGAGGAAGCGGTGATTCCCAAGAGAAAGAAAATTCCAGCAATTGTTCCAAAGTTATTCAGCGCAAGCGTTGGAAATACATGATCTGTAATGACCTTTCCGCTCTCAGACATCGGTAGTGAAATTCCTTTTGCTTCAGTATATGCATATAATGCTCCTCCAAGAATTAAAAAAAGAAAGTTAGTAAACACTAATACAGTTGTAAACGAATACATATTCTTCTGTGCATCTTTAATGGTTCTGCACGTTAAGTTCTTTTGCATGAGATCTTGGTCGAGTCCAGTCATTGCAATTGCTAAGAACATTCCACCAAAAAATTGCTTAGGGAAGTAGATTTTTGAATTCGGATCGTCAAAGAAGAAAATTTGCGTCATATTTTGAGTACCTGTGACTGTTTTAGTTTCTGCAATTTTATTGTAAAGTCCAAAGAAATCAACATTCAATGCTTGTGCAATAATAATGGTACAAATAACAACAGCACTAACAAGAAATACAGTTTGAAAAGTGTCAGTATACACAATTGTTTTAATTCCACCTTTGAAGGTATAGACCCAAATAAGGGCAATTGTAATGACAGCCGTTAACCAATATGGGACGCCTAAATCATCGAACAAGAAAAGTTGAAGTACGATTGTAGCTAAGTATAAACGAGTGGCAGAACCTAATGTACGCGAGAGTATAAAGAAACTTGCTCCCGTTTTATAGCTTACGATGCCAAACCTTTTGAGTAAATATTCATAAATGGAAGTTACATTGAGTCGATAATACAGCGGCATTAATACTTGTGCAATCACAATATATCCAAGTACATAGCCTAAAACAATTTGAAAATAGGCCATTCCTTCATTGAAAACTTTACCAGGAACAGAAATAAAAGTTACTCCAGAAAGTGAAGCGCCAATCATTCCAAAAGCAACGAGATACCATGGACTTTGTTTATTTCCAGTAAAGAATGTTGTTGAATCGGCATTTTTAGAGGTGAGAAACGAAATAAGTATCAGAACCCCAAAATAAGAAACGAGAATTGCAATGATTAAACCAGCGCTCATAGTTAAATTTGAGGGATGAAATTACGATTATTTGTTCAGAGCAAAAGAAAAAATGACTAGAATTCAGTTACTTTTTTGTCGAATGGAATTTTATCTTTGTATTTAAAATTATAGACCATGGATGTTGTTTTGCAAATTGCCTTGATTATTTTTCCTGCTGGAGCAGTATTATTAACGACTATCTTCTTTTTGAGAAAGGAGACCAATAAAGAAGTTCGAATCGCACAGATTGAATTAAAGAAGCAACGCCAAGAGTATTTTTTACCGAATCGTGTGGAAGCCTACCAACGTGCAGTTTTGTTTATGGAGCGTATTCACCCTGGAAGTTTAGTTATGCGATTACACAATGCTGGTCTTCCTGCAAAAGCATTGCAAACTGAGTTTTTGAAAGCAATTCGTGAAGAATATGATCACAATGTTGCACAGCAGTTGTTCATCTCTCCGCTTGCTTGGCAAATGGTTAAAGATTCAAAAGAAGAAACAATTAAAATCATCAACATCGCTGGAAATCAAATGCAAGCGACTTCAACTGGTATTGATTTATCTTCAAAGATTTTCGAAATCGTTGCCGAAATTGGTCAATTACCTACTGAAATTACGGTAGAATATTTGAAAAAAGAATTACAGGAATTATTCTGAATTTGAAGATTTCAAGATTTGAAAATTTGAAGATTCGAAGATTTGTGCTTCGGCCCTTCGATAAGCTCAGGGGAGTCCAGCTCAGCAAACAAATTCATAATTTATAATTCATAATTTATACCAACACAATTCGTAGGTCGTCGATTTCAATGATGTCGCCGGGAATCAATTTGGCTCTTTTGCGCATTTCTACTTCGCCATTTCGAACAACTTCGCCTTCTTCGACAATGAATTTAGCGTGACCTCCAGTTGAGGCAATCCCCAATGCTTTTAACAATTGGATTAATTCAATATACTCCCCTTCAATCTTAAATTCTTGTTTCATTTTCTATTTGTTTGCCTTAAAGGACTTGTATAATAAATCTGCGGCGTGGAATGAACTCAGTTCACCTTGATAAACTTTGTTTTCCAATACGTGTAATTCATTTGTAAAGTGCGAATTTCCGAAAAAATCATTCAAGATCATTTCTTTAATTGTTTCTCGCAACCAATATTTATCTTGAATTCGACGGTGATTTTCAAACCAGCCATTTGTGGTTGTTAAGTTCAAATAGGATTCAATTGTCTCAGCGACTTTATCGATATTTTCATTCGTATATGCGCTACAGGTAAAAGATGGTGCAACCCAATTACTATCTTTTGGTGGAAATAAATGTAAGGCATTCGCATATTGGCGACTTGCCATCTGCGCTTTCTTTTGATTATCACCATCTGCTTTGGTAATAACAAGTGCATCGGCCATTTCCATAATTCCACGTTTAATCCCTTGCAATTCGTCACCTGCTCCAGAAAGCATTAACAACAAGAAAAAGTCGACCATTGAATGGACCAATGTCTCTGATTGTCCGACACCAACTGTTTCGATTAGTATTCGGTCATAACCCGCTGCTTCACATAAAAAAATACTTTCTCGTGTTTTTCTAGCGACTCCACCAAGGGTTACTCCTGCAGCTGAAGGGCGAATAAACACCTCATCCATAACAGATAATTCATTCATTCGCGTTTTATCACCTAAGATGCTCCCACCGCTTGTTGCACTAGAGGGATCAATTGCCAAGACAGCAACTTTGTGCCCTTTTGCAACCAATTCTTTTCCAAAAGACTCGATGAAGGTACTTTTCCCAACTCCAGGGACACCTGTAATACCAATTCGCATTGATTTACCTGTAAAAGGCAAACATTTTTGGATTAACTCATTGGATTGTATGCGATCACTTTCAAGTGAACTTTCCAGCAAGGTAATACACGAACTGAGTGCTTCTCGTTTTCCAGAAATTAGATCATTGAACAATGCATCAGCTGTTCGCTGAGATTTACGCTGCTTACGTTTATTTAGCCAATTGTCTAAATGTTCTTGATCCATCGAAACAAAGGTAGGAAAGTTTTGAATACAAGTCAGAAAGCAATATTACTTCCTATCTATTTGCAATTTTAAAACTTATAGCTCAATCCCATACTTGGTAAAATTGGGAATTGATAGATTTGCTCGCCAGTTACACGGTTTACGTAGAAAATATTATTTCGATCGTATACATTGGTCACACTCGCAACAATTTCCAATACATCCTTGTTTTTGAAATTAAACTGCTTCTTCAAGGTAATATCTAAACGGTGATAAGAAGGTAGACGTTGACTATTGAATTGACCCAATAAAGTTGAGACAGTCGTAGGATTCGTAGTTGTATAATCAGTTGTAACACCACCAGAGAAATTTTCTCCTTGGTAGAAACCAGCTGTAGGAGTAAATGGTAGACCAGAACCAAGATTCCAACGAATATTCAACTCAATATCTTTGTTTTTACCAAACATGTAACTACCAACTAAATTGATATTGTGACGACGGTCAAATACAGGGAAATACTCTGCAAAACCATCCCAACGTGTAGAATACCCATATGAATAAACTCCCCACAAGAACAAGCGCTCACTGCTGTATTTCACTAATAAATCTGCACCATAAGATTCTCCAGATTCAAGAATAAAATCTTTTTTAAACACATCATCAATTTGAGAGAACTGTGCGATATCCTCGTAAAGTTTGTTTTGGTTAATATTACTCAATTGAGAGAAATACTTGTAGTAACCTTCAAGATTCACACTGATGCGCTTGGTCAAATCGTATTCAAATCCAAGAATTGCATGCCAAGCATATTGCAAACCATTTTTCGTGTTCTTCACTTCTTGAAATTGATTCACAAATGTTTCTTGCACATTCGATGGTGCTGATAATAATCCGTTGAATAAATTTACAATGTCCTTATCAGATGAAGCAGAGGTAAAATTTTGAGAAAAACGTCCACCAGAGAATTTAATACGTAATTTTTCTGTTGCATTGTATTTCAATCCTAAACGAGGTTCAGGTGAAATAGTCGCTAACGAAGCATAAACTTGTGCTCTGATACTTGGTTGAATTACCCAACGGCCGCGAATTAAACGATAGTTAAAATACGTTCCGATTTCAGTTGTAAAGTTATTTGCTTCAATTTTTCTTTTCGCCTCGTTGTAAGTAATAAATGAAGTATTGAATCCACTAAAGTTTATACCATAGTTCATTTCACTTTCATTCTTCATGAAGTATGTAAAGTCAAATCCTAAGTCAAATCCACCAATTTTTGAAAAACGAGGTTCTTGACCAATCTCAGTAAAAGTTGTTTCGAAACTGCTTCCATTTACGTGACCTTTTATAAAAATAGGTGAACTACTAGGAACAAGTAAGAAGTTCATTCCTCCACCTGATGCTTTCCAATCTAAATCTGCTACGCTGTAATTTACACTATCACGGTTATGAAAACCAAAAGCAGAAAATTTAGATCCACCATCACTATTAAATGTCAATTTACCATACAAATCGGTAAAATTAAATGGTAATCCATTTCCATCATTAATACTAGGATAAAGTGCTTTTGATGTATAATCTAACAAACTATGTTTTGCAGAGAAAATATATGAACCTGGACTAGCCTTACCATCTTTCGGTTTCGAAAGAGGTCCTTCTAAAACCGCTTTTGCTAAAAAGGGAGAGGCAGATACTTTACCACCAAACTGCTTACGATTTCCATCTCTGTAAGAGATATCCATAATTGATGAAATACGTCCACCATATTTTGCGTCAAATCCACCAGTGTAGATGTCAACGTTCTTAACCAGTTCTGTTTCAAAAATCGAGAAGAAACCAATTGAGTGAAAAGGATTGTAAATTGTCATTCCATCCAATAAAATTTTATTCTGGATTGGTGTTCCCCCGCGAACATACAGTTGTCCACCTTGGTCACCAGTTGTTACAACACCTGGAGTAACACTGAACGCTCCTACTATATCATTTTCTGCACCAACACTTGGAATTCTTTCAAGACCTTTTTTATCTAATTTCAATTGGGAAATTTGTACCTCATTCTTTTTAATTTTAGAATCTGCACTTACA
>Ga0075012_10005178_pt1 | contig 11999 bp, 12 predicted proteins | sample All_14_2_FD_71474 | JGI IMG/M metagenome (GOLD analysis project Ga0075012, IMG submission 71474) | Freshwater microbial communities in response to fracking from Pennsylvania, USA - Allegheny Zone_MetaG_DW_15 | ecosystem: Environmental > Aquatic > Deep subsurface > Groundwater > Drilled...
TCACGACGGATTGACCGGATTATATAACCGCCGCTTTTTTGAAGAAGAAATCCGGCGTTTGGACATGCCAAGAAATTTACCGATCACTCTGGTTGTCGGTGATGTCAATGGATTAAAAGTCATCAACGACGGATTTGGTCATCCGACAGGCGATCAGCTTATCCAAAGTGCGGCACTTGCCATAAAAAACAGCTGTCGCAATGATGAAATCATTGCTCGTACCGGAGGCGATGAGTTTGCAATTTTACTTCCCGGCGTCACTGAAGAAGAGGCTGAAAAAGTCATAGCCCGTATGCGCAAAAATGCGGCTGCCTCCATCATCATGGGCCTGCCCGTATCGATTGCTTTTGGCCAAGCCACAAAAACTGATCCGAATCAATCCATTTATAAAGTACTTCAGGCTGCAGAAGACAGAATGTATCAAAACAAAATCTCCGACAGTTCGACCAGCCGTAATCAAACGATCAAAATCATGCTACAGTCATTGTTCAGCCGCAGCCCCCGAGAAGAAGCACATATCCTCAACGTCAGTCATATTTGTGAACTGTTTGCCACCGCACTGGGATTTGAACGCGATCAGATCATCGAACTCAAACTGGCAGCTCAACTTCACGATATCGGAAAAATCGCAATCGAAGAGCGGATATTGGAAAAGCCCGGAGTATTCAATGATCTTGAACGCATTCAGATGCAACGTCATACAGAGACCGGATTTCGGATTTTATCTACGACCGCCGAATATATCAATGTCGCACAAATCGTTTATGACCACCATGAAAGAGTAGATGGTACCGGTTATCCGCGAGGGCTTAAGGGTGATCAGATTCCCATCGGAGCCCGTATTCTATCCATAGCTGAAGCAGTTGATGTCATGAGCAATGACCAGCCCCATCGAAAAGCTTTGAATAAAGAGAAAATCAAAGCTGAACTGATTCGCTGTTCAAATACTCAATTTGACGGCAATCTGGTCAAAATATTCAATCAAGAAGTCCTGGATCAATTATTTGACTGAATCAAACCTCATTTCTTTTCAGACTGCGGGATTTGTGATAACCTTATAGTACACTTGACCCCGAAACAAGGAGGTATCTCTATGATCACATGCACGATTTTTAAGATCAATGAGGAAGTCAACCATAGCGGATTAGGCAGGGCAGCACTGAGCCGGCTGCTGAAGAAAATGGGAATTGAAGAAAAACTGGCTATAAGCACTCACGGAAAACCTTATCTGCCATCAAGCCGAAAATATGTTTCTTCTTCACACAGCGGAAAATACCTGGTTTGTGCAATCAGTGACCAACCGATAGGTATCGATATCGAAAAAATAAGAGAGTTACATCCAGGCATCGTTGCCCGGCTTAAACTCAGCGAAAATCCTTTCGAACAATGGACATTACGGGAGGCTATGACCAAACTGACCGATGATCCTTTAACCATGTTCGAAGAAGTACAGTTCGATCCAAGTTCCATGCAAATGATCGATGTCGATCCGGGATATGTCTGTGTCATTGTCAGTGACAGAAAACTAGAAGGACTGACAGTTGAGAAGGGGGGCTATTATGAATAAGCGACGCCAGCGTTGGGCGCTGGCTTTTCTATGGATGGCAGTAATCTTTTTTCTTTCCGGACAAAGCGGCAGCGAATCAGCCAGTTTGAGCACATCGCTATTCAAACCGGTGTTTGATTTATTGCTTCCTTTGGGAGTATCCTCCGATGTCTTATCCTTAGTCATCCGAAAAACCGCTCATTTTTCCTCTTATCTGATCCTTGGAATATTCATTTTCCAGGCATTGGACACATATCAGATCGAACTTTCTCAAAAAGTATATATGTCCATAATGCTTTGTGTCGGTTATGCAATCAGTGATGAGATTCACCAGCTTTTCGTTGAAGGAAGAGCAGGAACGATGAGTGATGTACTTATTGACAGCATGGGAAGTGCGACAAGCATCGCATATTATGCATTGAAAAGAAAAAAAGAGGTGAATATATGAATCTGGTCGTCATTGGTACCAGCCGGATCACAGAGATGTTTATATCCGCAGCCCTTCAAACCCGACAGATCCGCTTCTTAGGTACTTGTTCGCGAAGCTCAGCAAAAGCAGAAGCGATGAATATCAAGTTTGGCGCAGAAAGGACATATTCTGATATCGATGAAGTCATAGCGGATGAAGATGTTGACATCGTATATATCGCTTCGCCCAATTCACTTCATTATCCACAGACAAAAAAAGCCCTGTTAGCCGGCAAGCATGTCATTTCAGAGAAGCCGATCGTCAGCAATATCCGTGAAATCGATGATTTGATTGAAATAAGTAAGACTGCTTCGGGCATGCTTTTTGAAGGTATCACGACACTGCATTTGCCAGGAATGGAAATCATTCGCCAACACTTATCCATGTTAGGCAAAATTAGCATCATCTCTACCGAATTCAATACTTTATCCGGCAAATATCAGCACTACCTTCAAGGAAAAGATCCCAATGAGTTATCCCTGAAATTCTCCGGAAGTACTTTAGTCGATTTGGGCATTTATAACATATATTTTGTCATGCTGCTGTTTGGAATGCCGATGAATGTCCGCTATTTTGCCAATAAGGGAATAAGCGGAGTCGATCTTTCCGGAGCACTGATCATGCAATATGAAGACAAGATTGCCGTAGCGGTGGTTGCGAAAGACAATCCCGGAGATAACCGTACGTTGATTCAAGGGGAAAACGGATATATCAAAGTCAACGGTTATGTCAATACACTTTCCTCAATTGAAATCGTATGCAAAGGTGAAAGATTTGAATTTTTCGTTCCTAACTACCCTAATCATATGCGCCATGAATGTGAGGCAATGTTTGACTGCATGACCCGAAACGACCGCCAGCTCATGTTTGATTGGCTCAATCTGTCACGATCAGTTACCGAAATTTTAGATATTGCCAGAAAGGATGCCGGCATCGTATTTGCTGCGGATAAAAATGATGATTAAAGCCCTTATTTTCGATATGGACGGAACACTGATCGACAGTGAAGAAAAATACATCACTGCCTGGCAAAAAGCCGTTGATTTGCATCAGTTCAACTTGACACACCAAGATTTGCTGGGTATCTGCGGCATCAGTGCCAAAGAAGAAATTGATTACTTGTACAAACGTTTAAAATCCATGGACGATGTTTTTTTAGCCATTGAATCAAGCAAAGAGATTTTTCTGTCCATGGCCAAACAGGGATTTGTTTCATTAAAACCAGGCATACGCGAACTGATTGATTACTGTAAGCAAAAGGGGATTGCCACAGCCTTAGCTACCTCGACTTACCAGCCCTTTGCAAGAAAATACATCGATTTCATCGAGGGTTATAACGATGACGATTTTAACGTTCTGATATTTGGAGACATGGCCACTCACGCGAAACCGGATCCCGAAATATTTAATCTGGCACAAGAAGCACTGAAAATCCCAAAAGAAGACTGTCTGATAATGGAAGATTCGCATTACGGCATCATGGCCGCCAATCATGCGGGAATAAAGGTTGCATGGATCAAAGATATGGTTGATCTCAGCCTGCGCAACGATATTCACATTGATTTGACTTTTGCCTCGGCCTTTGAACTGCAGAAATGGTTGGAAACACATGAATAAAAATGTAGAAATATTTATATCGTTTGCACGCATCGGAGCACTGACCTTTGGCGGCGGATATGCCATGATTCCGATTTTACGCAAAGAGGTCATTGATATCAAAGGATGGATCACTGAAGAGTCAATGATGGATGCCTATGCCATCGCTCAAGTGTCACCGGGAATCATTGCGGTAAACACTTCTGCCTTGATCGGTTTTCAGCTGCACGGAAAAAAAGGAGCGCTCAGCGCTGCTTTAGGACAAGTATTTCCTTCAATACTGATCATAACCCTGATTGCCGCATTTCTTCAGCAAGCCTTTCTGATTCCCATCGTAACGCAGATATTCGCAGCGATCCGCATTGCCGTTGCCGCACTGATCATCAATACAGCCACAACCTTATTTAAAAAAGGAATCATCGACATATTTTCCGGCATGATTTTCACACTTGCCTTTATTGCTATCGTCATCTTTGCGATTTCACCGGTGTACATCGTACTCGCTTCCGCAGTTTCTGGTATTTTGATAAAGACGATCGGAGGTAAAAAGGTATGATTTACTGGACCTTATTCTGGGAATTTCTTAAAATCGGTTTTGTTGCGATAGGCGGCGGTCTGGCTACCTTGCCGTTTCTTTATGATCTTACAGTCAAGACGAATTGGTTTACAGCTGCGATGCTTGTCGATATGATCGCGATTTCCGAATCAACGCCTGGGCCGATCGGGATCAATATGGCCACCTATGCCGGGTATACAGCCGGATCGGTTGCCGGCGGAATTATAGCTTCGCTCGCCCTGATTCTTCCTGGTGTAATCCTGATGATGATCATCGGTAATGCCATGTCGAAATTTAAAAATTCACCGCTGTTACTCAAGATATTCTATGGCATCCGCCCGGCGGTTGCCGCATTGATTGCCTATGCAGCCTGGGAAATCATCAAGGTAACGATGCTGACCGGCAGTGAAAATCTGTGGCAGGCACAACTGAAATACCCGGCGATTGGATTCTTTCTGATATTGTTAATAATATTGAAACGATTTAAAGTTCATCCGGTAGCTATTATCGCATTTGCCGCACTTAGCGGTGCATTGTTCCGTTTTTAAAAGGGCTTTCGCCCTTTTTTACGGTTGTGGATTAATGATGTGTCCCATAAAGAGGATCAGGCCGGTATCTCTGTCACGGATGACGACAGTGAAAGGTCGATTGACAATAAACGAATAATCGCCGACAGGGGAAGACTTGATCTGCATTTCCACCTTGGTCACCGCAGCAGCTTCTGTTCCTTCTTCATCCAACATCCAAAATGTCTTGTGCAGAACAGAGAAAATATGAAGACCATCCTCCCTCGCATCCGAGGCCATATTCGAGAAATCAGCGATATCATCCAAAAATGCACTGGGCATCCCCATTTGACCCAACGTTTCTTTTAATTCAGCTTCAGCATGGATCATGACCTTAGGAAGCTGGACGACCACCGAAGATTCAGTCATAGGTTTACTTAGATATTCATCAATGTCCGCCATGCTCAATTCAACATTGGTTTTCGGTAACAGGATCAACACTTCCTGCTTTTGATCATCCGTCAGAAAAGCGGTCATTTGAGCACGGTCATCCTCAACATAAGGCAACATCTGACTGCCGACGATATATTGAACTTTATCCGCAATATTCAGAAAAGTATCATTTTTCGTCAGTTTTTTGTCAAACGGAACATCCCATTTTGCCCCAAAGGTCAATGTATTGATCAGAAACATCACCGTCAGCGGATCAATCGGCGGCTTGATTACTTCTTCAATGCGACCCTTGGTATTTTCCTTGACCCATTGATTGATTGTCGGGGCTGCACTGCTTAATCCAAAATCCAACACAGCGACCATGGCGCCGTAATGTTTGACAACATCATCCAAAAACGGTTGCTTAACCTTGCTTTGATAACTTTCTTTGATCCAAACGGAGTTGTTGATGGAAAACACATCGGACTGAGTAAGCACATACGACTGCATCAGCCGACTGAACTCATTCATCTGCTCAACATTTTCATAACGCAGAACATCCAACATTTCTTTGAGTGTAGCATTGGCAGCACCATTGGCCGTCATGGCTAAAGCCAGCTGAATACTCAGAGGTGAGAAGAATATATTTTTCTGATTGGTTTGTAACTGCTGATACAAAGCAAGGGCAAATTGACGATTCGCCAAAAGAACTTCTTGCGATAAATCACTGACCTGATCCGGATTGGATAAGTAGCCTTTGGTATCAACCAAAGCAAAATCCTTTTGCGTCTGAGTACATGCGGTTAAAGCGAATACCGCGATCATAATGAGTAATTTCTTTAACATAGACATCCCTCCAACCATAGTTTACATCGAAAATAAAAACGTTGAACCAACTTTCGGCTATCTTGCCGAAAACTCTTGTTAAGTTGCATGATTATGATACAATACTGAAAAATGCGGAGGCGGATATGGAGTTAAGAAGAACCGAATTCAATGATATACCGGCGGTCATGGATATAATCAATGATTCAATTGCCGGACTGAAACAGGCAGGCATCGATCAGTGGCAGAAAGGCTATCCCAATGCCAAAAGCATTGAACATGACATTGAAGCGGGTTGGTCCTATGTGTTAGTAGAAGGGGATGAAATCTTGGCGACATTGGCCTTATGCTTTCAACCCGATCCCAACTACGAAAAAATCTATGAAGGTGAGTGGATTAACTTAGAACCTTATGCCGTCATTCATCGCATCGCCGTAAAGATGTCGCGAAAAGGCGAAGGACTGGCGATGATCGCCCTGAAACATTGTGAGGGAATCTGCCTGAAAAGGCAGGTATACAATATCAAAGTGGATACCCACCGTAAAAACAAATCCATGCAACGGATGCTTGAAAAAGCCGGCTATCAGTACTGTGGGATTATATATCTGATTGATGGAGCTGAACGCTTTGGATTACAGAAAGTACTGAGGAAAGAAAATGATTTACATTTATAATGCCGGACCTTTATTCAGTGAGGCCGATCAAAAACAGCGCAGATTGGAAGGCAGACTTTTGATGGAAGCCGGATCAGGCAATAATGATTTCTTTGTGGCTAATCCAATCGATTTACCACTGGATCAAAACAAGCCGCTGAGCAGTCAGACGATTTTTGCCATGGATAACAGTCACATTCAAAAGGCCAATGTGTTCTTTTTTGAACTGGCCACCGGAGACACCGGGACCATGGTTGAACTGGGAATGGCGATCCAACGGTTGATTTCGGGTGACAAAATCGCAATCTATCCGATTTTCTCTGACTTACGGCTGGTCAGAAATCATGCTTCAGGCATCGAATGTCCGGTGGGCTTCAACAGTTTTGTAACCGGCAGCCTGACCTATCATCAGATACCGACCTACACAGATTTTGAATCGGCATTGCAGGCATTTAAAAGAAGCCTTGCGGCTTCTGAATAAACATAGGTTTACGGCATCGGATCAGCAACATCGCCCATAAAGATCACTGCACCGCTTGCATCAGCCAAGATTAGGGTGAACGGTCGGTTGACAATCATTGAAACATCATATATCGGCATTGAAGTCACGCCCATCTCAATCGAAGTTGCGGCAGCTGCTTCAGTGCCTTTTTCATCGACTTTCAACACAGCCTTATGCAGTACATTGGCAATATGCAACTGATCTTGAAGGGCAGTCGAACTCATAAGCGAGAAATCAGCCAAACCTGGATTGAAGGCATCTGTCATACCCAACGCTTTCAGCGTCTCGACGAGTTTGATCTCTGTCGAAAGTTCCATTTTCGGCAATGAAAGGCGAACGGTTAAACCTCTATATGCACTCAATGTCTGTTTGGTCATTTCTTCGAATATCTGTTGATAAAGATCGGATGTCAGTGATACATTTTTACCTTCCTTAGGCAGAAAGACGATCATCGAAGACTCATATTCTTTATAAGGAAGCATTACGGCTTGATAATCATCTGTTTCAATATAAGGGAAGACGGCATCCTGATTCATAAACTTGACTTGTTTGGGCGTTTTAGCATAAAAAGTATCTTCATGCGTATCTTTTCTTTCAAATGCCTTCATCCACTCTGCTTTGAAATAGATGGTATTGATCAGAAACATGACTGTCATCGGATTGATCTGATCTTCCACGATTTTGTCAATCAGACCACCGGTATTGGTTTTAACCCAGTCATTGATCGTTTTCGATGCACCCGGATCATTGAAATCCAATCCGGCAATAAAAGCACCATAATTTTCTTTGTTGATATCAAGAAATTCATCAAGTACAAAATCATCGTAGCCCGTGCGAATCCAAATCGAATTAGCCAATGTCAGGGTATTGTATTGATAAGACAATAATCTCAACTGGAATTGCTTCATGGTTTTGGCGAACTCCGACTGATTCATCTTATCAATGTTAAATATTTTGAGCATCTGATCGAGGGTCTGATGATTTGCTCCCTGAGCCGTCATTCCCAAAGCCAGAAGGATACTGGCAGGTGAGAAAAAGGTACTTTCCTCATCCTTAATCCGGCTATGCAAATCAAATGCAAAATCATTATAATCCTTCAGCCAGTCTTCATCCAGACGGAAAACTTCTTCACTTGAACTCAAATGGCCATTGGTTTTGCTTAGTACATTGATGGCTGTAGCCGGAGTGCAAGCACTCAAAGCCAAAGCCGATAAGGCAATCATGATTTTTTTCATAAGTCCTCCTTTTTAAGGCTGCGGGTTTTGTATGTAACCCATAAATGAAATCAGCGAATGTCGGGTATCGAGGATTACGATCGTAAAGGGTTTATCGACGATCATCATCTCATCATATGACGGTGCGGATTCATCGCGCATTTCAACCTTTGTCATCGCGGCGGCTTCTGTTCCTTTTTCACCAATGGCCAAAAAGGTTTTTTGAGTGACATCGGCGATATGCAAGCCGGTCAGCAATGCATCCTGAGCCATTTCACTGAAATCAGCGATATACGGTTCAAAAGCATCGATCATGCCCAACTGTTTCAGCAGTTTTTTGCCATCTACTTTCGTCTCGATTTGCACCTTCGGCAGATTCAGCAAAACGCTTTTCGGATTGTCTTGTGCCTGCTGCACCAGCTGAATGAGCTGGTCAGGAGTATATGTACTGTTATTATCATCCATGATGACCATCATGGTCAGATCAGGATCTTTGTAAGGCAGCAATACGACTTGTTTTCCCTCGACATTACTGTATCCCAACGTCATCACTGCCGACATCATATCGACTTCTTTGTTCGCTTTTCCGTAAAACATCCGTTTATGCGTTTCAGCTTTATCAAACTCTGTTGCCCAATCCGCCTTAAAATACAGCGTATTGATTAAAAACATGACTGTATTTGGGTCGATGGGTTCATCGATCGTTCTTGGGATGCGTTGTTTGGTTGCATCGGATACCCAGCGGTTGATATCCTTGGTCAATTGGGGATCATCAAAATCACCGACCGCAAGCATTGCACCGTAATAACGTTTGTTTCGCTCAATGAACGAAGGTAATACCCGTTGTTCGAAACTGTCACGAATCCAAATGGAATTGGTCATGTTCAATGTCGAATCCTGCCGGTTGATCAATACCAGCTGAATGGCACGCAAGGCATCATTAAACTCATCCAATGATAAATCTGACATGTGCAAAGTTTTGAGCATCTCTGCAAGCGTATTATTCGATGCCCCATTAAGAGTCATGCCCAATGCGATCATCATACTGGAAGGGGAGATGAAGACATTGTCTTCTGTCTTTTTGAGAATTTCGATCATATCGACAGCCAGCTGATTATTTGAACCGGCAACCGCATAACTTAGCTGGGTAACTTTATCCTTATCCAACAAGTAACCCGGCGAGTCGTAGAGCGGCGTAAAAACGGCTTTGGTCGAACAGCCGGCAATCATGATCACAGCAAAAAGGGTGAGGAATATTTTTTTCATAACGATCCTCCTTATGATATGAGTATAACACATGACAAAAATATGATGATAAATGCTTGGCAACATACATCAAAACAAGTATAACTTACACAATGAAAATCATTACTAATTTATTCATTTTTTGAATAAAGTATGCGTTTGTAATGTATAATGGTTGCAAGGAGTGATATTATGTTACAATCGAAAATCCGTTCCATGATTCAGCGCTGCTCAAAGTCTGAACTAAAAATCATTGATTACATTCGCAACAATCCCATCGATCCCAAAATCATGACATCCAGTTTATTGGGGAAGCAATTGGATATCTCACAATCGACCATTATCCGTTTCACTCAAAAGCTTGGCTATAGCAGTTTTCGTGCTTTTCTTGCTGATATCAGTGTTTCAAGCCAGTCTCCCTCAGAAATCGATGTGGATATCCAGGCGAATGAAGACACGGAAATCACGATGCAACGATTATTCAATCAATATCATGATGTCATGAAAATGACGATGAATGAGAAGCTGACACAACAGGTGGATGCGGCTGTAGATCTGATAAAAAAAGCACGTCGCATCGTATTTTTTGCTATTGGCGGGTCTTCCAACATGGGTGAGTATTTTGCGACCAACCTGATTCGTTATAATCTGATGCTCAATCATAGTTATGATGTTCATACATCGTTGTATTTGATCACACAGTGCACCGAACAAGACCTGGTCATCATCTTATCAGAATCCGGTGAGACCGACGAAATCAAAATGGCCATCAATGCGTGCAAACAGCTGAATGTTCCTATATTAGGCATCACTGACCGTCGGAAAAACACACTGAGCGAGGCAGCAGTTGTCACTATTAACACCGTGATTTACAGCACCAATGAGAAATTCAATGTTCTGAGGCTTCGAATCTCGCAAATGTTTGTCATCGATTTAGTCGTTTTGACATTATTTAAGAGCGATCTTGAATATTATACCCGCCACATCAATGTATCGGATTTCAATTTGCTCAGACAATATAACCGTTCGCGCGGCTGGCATGACAAACCTGCACAATAAGGTGCCAATGAGTTTTAGTCAGCGGACTTTTATTGTATAATAACAGTGGAATGCATGCGTCATTGAATTTAACCGAAACCGGAATTATCCATAGTATCCTCGTTTAAATGATGCAACCTTGACGCATTGAGTCCAACCCATCTTCAGGATGGGTTTTTTTGTGACGCAAATCACAAAAAAATGAAAAGCATCAAATGTAAACGCTGTCAAAAATCAAATCCGTTACAGTATTATGTGATTTCTGATAAACTGAAATTGCTTAGGAGGAAACAATATGCAAGCATGGCAGAAATTTAATGACGGCATCTGGAAAGATTTGATCGATGTCGAGAATTTCATAGAAACAAATGTTACATCATATACCGGTGATGAAAGCTTTTTAGCTCCCATCAGCGATAAGACGCAGCGATTATGGGATAAATCCGTGGACTTGTTAGCACAGGAAATCAAGCTTGGCGTTTTGGACATCGATATGGAAAACATATCCGGTGTCAATAACTTCAAACCCGGATACATTATTCAAGAAGATGAAGTGATCGTCGGATTGCAAAGCGATGCTCCGCTCAAACGGGTCATCAATCCTTATGGCGGAATCCGGTTGGTAGAATCCATCCTTCATACATATGGAAGAGAAATGCCGCCTGTTCTCGAAACAGCATTTGAAAAATGGCATAAAACGCACAATCAAGGCGTTTTTGACGCTTATACCAAAGATATGCGCAATGCCCGTGCCACCGGACTGTTGACCGGACTTCCGGATGCATACGGTCGCGGACGCATCATCGGTGATTACCGTCGGGTCGCTTTGTATGGAATCGACCGTCTGATTGAAGCAAAAAAGCAAGACCTTGCTTATATTGAACTGGACGATCTGAGCAATATCCAGTTACGTGAAGAAGTCAGTGAGCAAATCCGTGCTTTGCAAGACATCAAAGCGATGGCCGCTACCTATGGTTGCGACATTTCTCATCCGGCAGGCAATGCGAAGGAAGCGGTTCAATGGCTGTACTTTGCATACCTTGCGGCCGTCAAAGAGAATAACGGTGCAGCCATGTCCTTAGGACGCACATCCACGTTTCTGGACATTTTTATCGAACGCGATTTACAGGATGGTGTCATCAGCGAGCTTGAAGCTCAGGAAATGATCGATCAGTTCATCATGAAGCTGCGTCTGGTCCGACATCTTCGCACACCGGAATACGATGAACTGTTTGCGGGTGATCCGACCTGGGTCACAGAGTCGATTGGCGGTATGAGCGGTACCGGAAAATCCCTGGTTACAAAAAACTCGTTCCGCTATCTGCACACCTTGACGAATCTGGGATCAGCTCCTGAACCCAATATGACGATCCTGTGGTCACAACATCTGCCGGAAGCCTTTAAACGCTATTGTGCC
>Ga0075012_10005179_pt1 | contig 11999 bp, 12 predicted proteins | sample All_14_2_FD_71474 | JGI IMG/M metagenome (GOLD analysis project Ga0075012, IMG submission 71474) | Freshwater microbial communities in response to fracking from Pennsylvania, USA - Allegheny Zone_MetaG_DW_15 | ecosystem: Environmental > Aquatic > Deep subsurface > Groundwater > Drilled...
GCGACTGGCGCTGGCCTCTCTGCCCGAGGAGCAACGCGAGGCGCTGATCCTGGTGGGCGCCGGTGGCTTTGCCTATGAGGAGGCCGCCGCCATCTGCGACTGCGCCGTCGGTACGGTCAAAAGCCGCGTCAGCCGCGCTCGCAAGGCCCTGCTCGCCGTCCTTGAGAGTGGCGGTTACGACCGCGACGGCAAGTCTGCCGGCGATGCCATGGCCTCGATCCTCGGGGCTGCGGACCGTCTGAGCGGCGGCTACAGCACCTAGGATGGGACGGCTGGGCCGCGCGCTTGGCCGTCACCTGGGCCGTTCCTTCGGACGCCCGGGCGGGCGTGGGCTGAAACGCGCGAAATTTCAGGGAATCCGGTTCCGTCTGGGCATGGCCATGGCTCTGGCGCTGGCGCCCTTTCTGGTGCTTATCGCCTTTCAGGTCGATGCGGATTTTCGCGACCAGGCTGAGGAGCGCCGCGTCGATCTTCAACTTGCCGCCGAGCGCAGTTCGGTGGCCGCCCGCACCCGCCTTGAGGGCGCCTCCACCCTGTTGCAGGCCCTGAGATTTGAGGGCGGCTCTCCCTTCTGTGAGGAACGGCTTGGTGCGCTTCTGGAGCGGCTGGACGGCTATTCGACGCTGGTCCGCTATACGGCCACCGGCCAGGTGGTCTGCAGCGCCGGCGAGCTAAGGGGCATCGACGTCACCCAACGCGGCTGGTTCATCCGCCTGCGGGCCGGCAGCGACTGGGTGGTGTCGCGGGCCCAGCGCGATTACCCGGCTCTCGTCACGGGCCTGCGGATCGAACGCCCGATGGGACGCTTCGACGGCGCCATGGCGGCTGTCATTCCGCTAGAGTCCCTCCAGCCCGACACGCGCGACCCCGCCTTGCCGGAAGGGTCAGAGGCGGCGCTGGTAGACGGTGAAGGCCAGATTCTGGTGGCTACCGATCCGGCGGCCTTCGATATGGAGGCCGGGGGCAGGCTGGCCGCGTGGTTCCAGGATATGCGGGCCGGCGACGACCGGGTGCTTGAGGCCCGCGACAGTGAGGGCGAGCGGCGGGCTTATGCGGGCTCGGCCATGTCGGGTCAGGATGTTTATGTCCTGCTGGCCGCGCCCTCACCCGGTCTGCTGTCCTGGGCGCGTCTGAATCCGATCGGCTCGATCCTGCTGCCGCTGGCGGCCTGGATGACGGCCTTTGTCGCCGTGATTCTGGTCGCCGAGCGCGTCGTGGTCCGCTGGCTGGACTATCTGGAGCGTATCGCCGCCCTCTACGCCCGGGGCCGTTTCACGGTCCGCCCCGTCCAGGCCGTCAATGCGCCGACCGAAATCCGGGTGCTGGCGGAGACATTGGACGGACTGGCTGAGGCGGTGTCGATCCGCGACCAGTCCCTGCTGGACAGTCTGGCGGAAAAAGACGTGCTGATGCGCGAGATCCACCACCGGGTGAAGAACAATCTGCAGATCATCTCCTCGCTGCTCAGCCTGCAGCAACGGGCGCTGACCGACGACGCGGCCAAGATGGCGCTGGGCGATACCCGTCAGCGGATCTCGGCGCTCGCCCTGATCTATCGCACCCTCTACCAGAGCGACGACATCCGCCACGCCGATGCGGCCATCTTCCTGCACGACCTGGTCGGTCAGCTGGTTGCCAGTGAAGCCGGGCGCGGGCCGGCGGTCAGCAGCCGGGTCGAGGCCGACAGTCTGGTGATGGATCCGGACAAGCTGGCCCCCATGGCGCTGTGGCTGGTCGAAGCCATCTCGAACGCGCTGAAGCACGCCTTGGCCGACAAGGGCGGCACCCTGATCGTCCGCTTCACGGTCGATGGGAACACCAGTGTTCTGGAGGTCGAGGACGACGGCCCCGGCCTTACGGAGTCTGACCCGGTGGGCGTGGGCCGCACCCTCATGACGGCCTTTGCCAAACAGCTGCGCGGGACGACCGAGGTGCTGGCGGCGTCCCCCCGTGGCAGCCGCGTCCGCATGACCTTCGTCACCCCCAGCGCCTGACGCCCGGGTCGGGAACCCGCCCGTGCGTGCGGAGTTATTCAGGTCGTAACCGGCCGCGCCCTGCGGCGCCCCGAACCAAGGACCGATCCCATGCGCAAGATTTTCATTCTGGTCGCCGCCGCGGCCGCCCTGACCACCGCCGCCTGCAACACCATCGCCGGTGCCGGCCGTGACACCCAAGCTGCAGGCAGCGCCGTTGAAGAAGCGGCTGAAGACGCCTCGAACTAGGGCGCCTCAACCTCTACAGAACAGCCACGTCACCAGGGCCCTCGCGGCCTGACGTGAAGGTCGGACCCCACCGGTATCCCCCCCACCGGTGGGGTCTGGCATTTCCGGACCCTGAATGCCCGGCACAGGACTGTGTCGGGCATTCTTGCGTCTGGCCACAACCCCATTAAGCATGGCCGTAAAGGGAGGACCTCGTCAGAGGGCCCGGGACATCAGGGGGAGGACGGCATGGGGGCCGACCAGACGACGATCGACGCGCAGGCTGACAGCGGCCCGGGTCTGCGAACCGTGGTGACGGCGTCCGCCGCAGGCACGGCCTTCGAGTGGTACGACTTCTTCATCTTCGCCTCGCTGACGGCGGTCATCGCCAACAAATTCTACGCCAACGTCGGCGAGGCGACGGCCTATATCCTGACCTTGCTTCTGTTCGGGGTCGGCTTTGTCGTCCGGCCGCTGGGCGCTCTGGTGTTCGGCTGGTTCGGCGACCGGACCGGACGCAAGACCACCTTTCTTGTGACCATCACCCTGATGGGGGTGGCGACCGTCTCCATCGGCCTGCTGCCCACCTATGACCAGATCGGCATTGCCGCGCCGCTGTTGCTGCTGGTGCTGCGGGTGGCCCAGGGGTTCGCCCTGGGCGGTGAGTATGGCGGGGCCGCCATCTTCGTCGCCGAACATGCCCCGAACGGGAAGCGCGGCTATCTGACCGGCTGGATCCAGACGACGGCGGCCTTTGGCCTGATCGGGGCGCTGGGGGTCATCATCCTGACCCGCATGGCCGTGGGAGTCGAAGCCTTCAACGACTGGGGCTGGCGGCTGCCGTTCCTGCTGTCCTTCTTCCTGCTGGTGATCTCGCTGTGGATCCGGCTGAAGCTGAACGAAAGCCCCGCCTTCAAGCGGATGGAAGCCGAAGGCGGCGAGCGGCGTGCCCCCTACCGTGAGGCGTTCGGCACCTGGAAGAACGGAAAGTTCGTTTTGCTGGCCCTGTTCGGCATCATGATCGCCCAGGGCGCGGTCTGGTACTGCGGCTATTTCTACAGCCGCTTCTTCATGGAGCGGGTGCTGAAGGTCGAGGTCGGCACGGTCGACCAGATCCTGCTGATCATCACCCTGGCGTCGGCCTTCCTCTATGTCTTCTTCGGCTGGCTGTCGGACCGGATCGGCAGGAAGCCCGTCATGCTGTTCGGCATGATCCTGGCGCTGGTCGCCTTCTTCCCGGGCTTTCACGCCCTGACGCGGGCCGCCAATCCGGCGCTGGCCGAGGCCCAGGCCACTGCCCCCGTGACCGTCGTGGCGGATCGCAGCGAGTGCGCCATTCAGTTCGACCCGGTCGGCAAGGCGGCCTTTGCCAGCTCCTGCGATCTGGCCAAGTCGGTGCTGTCCAATGCCGGTGTCAGCTATGAGAATGAGTCGGCCCCCGCCGGCACCCTGGCCCAGGTGCGGATCGGCGATGTGGTCATTCCGTCGGTCGAGGGACGTGGCCTAACGGGCGAGGCGCTGGCGGCGGCGCGTTCCGATGTCGAGACCCGGGTAAAGGCCGCCCTGGTCGAGGCCGGCTATCCGGCCAAGGCCGATCCCGCGCGCATCAACATGCCGTTGGTCATCGGGATCCTGATGATCTTCATCGTCGCGGCGACGGCCCTTTACGGCCCGCAGGCTGCGGCGCTGGTCGAGCTGTTCCCCACACGGGTGCGCTATACGGCGATGAGCCTGCCCTACCATATCGGCACGGGCTGGATCGGGGGGCTGTTGCCGGCGGCCAGTTTTGCCCTGGTGGCCTGGTCGGGGAATATCTATTTCGGTCTGTGGTATTCGGTGGTCTTCACCCTGATCGCCGTGGTCGTCAGCCTGATCTGGTTGCCCGAGACGAAGGGCCGCGATCTGGATACCATTGGCGACTGAGGCGTTTTCCGCGCATCTCCTCCCCCGAGTGAAAGGTCCCTCCATGTCCCATTCCGCCCGTGACGCCGGCCTGAAACTGCTGCGTGAGCATGCCTTCATCGACGGCCAGGCGGTCAAGGGCAGCGGGGCGACGATCGCGGTCGATGACCCGGCGACCGGCGAGACGATCGGCACGGTCCCCGATCTGGGCAAGGCAGAGACGGAGCAGGCGATCGCTGCGGCCGACCGGGCCTTTGACGACTGGTCGGGCAAGCGTCCGGACGAGCGGGCAGCCTTCCTGCGCGAGTGGGCCCGGCTGATCGACGCCAATGCCGAGGGTCTGGCCGGCCTGATGGCGCTGGAAAACGGCAAGCCGCTGGAGGAGGCGAAAGGCGAGGTCGCCTATGCCAACGGCTTTCTGAAATGGTTCGCGGGCGAGGCCGAGCGCATGCTGGGCGAGACCCAGGACAGCCCGCTGGGCCATGTCATCCTGACCTTCCGCAAGGCCGTCGGCCCCTGCGCCCTGATCACGCCCTGGAACTTCCCGGCCGCCATGCTTACGCGTAAGCTGGGCCCCGCTTTTGCCGCCGGCTGTACTTCGGTGGTCAAGCCGGCCAGCCAGACGCCCTTTACCGCCATCGCCCTGGTCGAACTGGCGCATCAGGCGGGCCTGCCCAAGGGGGTGCTCAATCTGGTGACGGGCGATGCCGCGACCATCGGCGGGGTGCTGACGGCCTCGCCGGTGATCCGCAAACTGAGCTTTACGGGCTCCACCCCCGTCGGCCGCAAGCTGGCCGAGCAATGTGCGCCGACACTCAAGCGGGTGTCGATGGAACTGGGTGGTGCTGCCCCGCTGATCGTCTTCGCCGACGCCGATATCGATCAGGCCGTGGCCGAGACGATCAAGGGCAAGTTCCGCAATTCCGGCCAGACCTGCGTCTGTCCGAACCGCATCTATGTCGAGCGGTCGGTGGCGCGGGACTATGCCGACAAGCTGGCGACCGAGGCGTCAAAGCTCAAGGTCGGCAATGCCTTCGATGACGGGGTCAAGGTCGGGCCCCTGATCGAGGACAAGGGCATCGACAAGGTCGAGGAGCATGTCCGCAAGGTGAAGGCCGCAGGCGGCGAGGTGCTGACCGGGGGTGCGCGCCACGATCTGGGCGGGCGGTTCTTTACGCCGACCGTGACCTTCGGTGGCGACGACGCCCTGTTCCGCGAGGAGGAGACCTTTGGCCCGCTGGTGCCGGTGTTCGCCTTCGACAGCGAGGATGAGGTGCTGAACAAGGCCAATGACAGCGACCTGGGCCTGGCCTCCTATCTGTTCACGCGCGACCTCGACCGGGCCATCCGCATCGGCCGGCGGATCGAGGCGGGCATGTGCGGTATCAACACCGGCCTGATGTCGACCCCGGTCGCCCCGTTCGGCGGCGTCAAACAGTCCGGCTATGGCCGCGAGGGCTCGACCCACGGCATCGACGACTATCTGGACATCAAGACCCTGACGCTCAAGCTGGGTTAGTTCAGAACGCCCATGCTGGCTCATAGTCGTCCGGCGGCGGGGTGCGCAGCCGGATCAGAGTAGTTCTCACGGCACGCCGTCCACGCCGGTACAGGACACGGATTGGCCCCCGTACGCTGAAGCGTTGGACACGGGCCTTGATGGCCTTGAAGCGGGCGTTGGCCGCGATCATGCTGACGGCCACCAGGAGCTCGACATAGGCCAGCACGTCCCCGGCGATGAGCACCGCCAACTCCAGTCCGACCAGCTGGAAGATCAGCGCCGCGCCCAGGGTGATGAGGCCCACCCGAAGCACGCCACCGGATAACGCCCAGTGCGCCTTCTCGATCACCCGGTCATGGGTCGGGCGATGCACCGCCGCCACCAGGGCCGTCAGGCCGACGAACAGGCCGAGGCCCGACCCCGCCAAAGCCGCCGGTGCCGCGATCAGGGCCAGGATCAACCAGACCCCTGCGGGGTGCCGAACAGGCATGAGCGTCTCTCCAGTGGTCGAGACGTTTGAGATAGGAAGGCCGCACGGCGCCGCCAGTGCCTCAGCGTTCGAGATCGTCCTTCACCTCGGCCAGAAAGCCCACGGCCCGGCGGGCATAGTCGCCGATCCAGCGGTCGTGCACGGCCTTGATCGGCAGGGGGTTGAGGTGATTCCAGCGCTCGCGCCCGCGACGTTCCACCATCACCAGATCGGCGGCCTCCAGCACCTTGAGATGCTGCATCACGGTGCAGCGGTCCAGCGGGGCCAGCGCCTCGCACAGCGCCCCCGTGGTCAGCGGCGCGTCTTTCAGGCGGTCCAGCAGCTGACGTCGCGTGCCCGACGCCAGCGCGCGAAACACCCGGTCCTGATTCGACTCACTTGACATGTTATAAGATTATAACATTAATGCGAGCAAGCAAGGCATGGGAGGATGTCATGGAGCTGAAGTTCAAGGTGTCGGCTCGCATCGCGCGACCGGTCGAAGAGGTGTTCGAGGCGGTAGCCGATCCGGCGCGGCTGTCGAAATATTTCACTACCGGCGGGGCCGTCGGGCGGCTGGAGACCGGCAAGACGGTGCAGTGGGACTTCGCCGACCTTCCCGGCGCCTTTCCGGTTGAGGTGGTCGAGGTCGAGACCAACCGCCGCATCGTCATCCGCTGGGGTGCGAACGACAAGTCTCCCCCGGATGGCCAGCCCTATGAGACCACGACGGTCTTCACCTTCGCCGCGCTCGACGACGGGCGCACCCTGGTGACGGTCGAGGAAAGCGGCTGGCCCGAAACCGAAACGGGGCTGAAGGCGGCCTTCGGCAACTGTCAGGGCTGGAGCCAGATGCTGGACGCGCTCAAGGCCTGGGTCGAGCACGACATCAACCTGCGCGACGGCATGTACGTCTGACCGGTTACACCGGCAGCGCGCCGCGCTTGACCACGGTGCGCATGGCGACGCTGGACGAGACGCGGGTCACGCCGGGGATGCGGGTCAGTTCGTGCGAATGGACCCGCTCCAGATCATCGACGTCGCGCACCACCAGCCTGAGCAGATAGTCCGAGCCGCCGGTCATCAGATAGCATTCGACCACCTCGGGCACGGTGGCGACGGCGGTCTCGAAGGCGGTGAGGGCGCTCTCGGCCTGGGACGACAGGGTGACCGTCACGAACACACTGATCGGCAGGCCCACGGCGCGCTCATTGATGATGGCGGCATAGCGGCTGATGACACCCTCGGTCTCGAGCGCGCGGAGTCGCCGCAGACAGGCGCTCTCGGACAGGTTCACGGTGCGGGCCAGATCGGCGTTCGAGATGCGGCCGTTCTCCTGCAGGGCGCGCAGCATCTTGCGATCGATGGCATCAAGGGTGACGGCAGAAACGGTCTTCATTTGGTGTCCATAAGCAAGGTTCTGCGATTTTACGCCGTTCACACAGCAAAATGAACAGGAACCTGCGCCGCCGCCCCCGCTAGATTGCACGCTGAAACGGGTCCGAAGGGCCCGCCCGCCATATAGAGGAAACGGTCATGCGCGTCGGTGTCCCCCAGGAAATCAAGAAGAACGAACACCGGATCGGCCTGACGCCGACGGCGGTGCGCGAATATGTGGCCCACGGCCATACGATGCTGGTCCAGACCGGCGCAGGCGACGGCGCCGGCTTCACCGATGCCGAATACAAGCTGGCGGGCGCCAAGATCGCCCCGGACGCCAAAACCGTCTTCGCGGACAGCGACATGATCGTGAAGGTCAAGGAGCCGCAGAAGGTCGAGTGGGAAATGCTGCGCGAGGACCAGATTCTCTACACCTATCTGCACCTGGCGCCGGACCCCGAGCAGACCCGGGGCCTGCTGGCCTCGAAATGCGCCGCCATCGCCTATGAGACGGTGACCGATCGCAACGGCGGCCTGCCGCTGCTGGCCCCCATGTCGGAAGTGGCCGGCCGGATCGCCGTCTTCTCGGCCGCCGAGACCCTGCTGAAGCACAACGGCGGCATGGGCCTGCTGTTCTGCGGCGTGCCCGGCGTGGCCCCGGCCCGCGTGGCGGTGCTGGGCGGCGGCGTGGTCGGCTTCAACTCGGCCCGGATGGCGCTGGGTCTGGGGGCCGAGGTCGTGGTGCTGGAACGCTCCATCCCCCGCATGCGCGAGATCGATGAACTGACCGACGGCCGGGTCATCACCCGCTATTCCTCGATCAACGCCATCGAGGAAGAAATCGTCAAGGCCGATGTGGTGATCGGCGCAGTGCTGGTGCACGGGGCCGCCGCACCCAAGCTGGTCAAGCGCGAGCACCTGAAGCAGATGAAGAACGGCTCGGTGCTGGTCGACGTCGCCATCGATCAGGGCGGCTGTTTCGAGACTTCGCGCGCCACCACCCACGAAGATCCCACCTATGAGATCGACGGCGTGGTCCACTATTGCGTGGCCAATATGCCGGGCGCTGCCCCGCGCACCTCTTCGGAAGCCCTGAACAATGCCACCCTGCCGTTCGGCCTGGCGCTGGCCGACCATGGGCTGGATGCGCTGAAGAAGGACCCGCACCTGGCGCGCGGCCTGAATGTCATGGGCGGTCAGATCACCTATCCCGCCGTGGCCGAGGCCATGGGCATGGAATGGACCGACCCCTACGGCGTGTGGGAGAAGTAGGCCTCTAGATCCGGATCGAGACGGCGGGGCCGGATGCGGCCCTGTCGATCTCGCGCTCAAGGTCGGCCTGATCGCGATCGGCGGCCTTCCAGTCCTCGTCCGTCGGCGGGTTGAGCGCGGTGATGGCCTCGCCCCGAATGTCCTGACGGGCCTTCTTCAGGCCCGCGACAATGCGTTTGACCTCTTCGAAGAACCCATGATCGGCCATGGCGTCTTCCTCGCGCAGGCCGAGGTTCCTGATCTGCGCGTCCATGCTCGCGGTGTCGATACCGGCCTCCGCTGCCGCATCGCGGGCCTCCAGCGCGTCGGCGGCCTGTTTGCGGATCAGGGCGAGGTCGCCGGTCGAGACATTGCGACCGCCCGCCTCGGCATAGGCCTTGACCGCCCCCTTCATCTCCCGCGCCAGCTCTGCCGCCAGTTTCAGGGCCGTCTTCGGGTCGATTTTCGCCATCAGCTTGAGCGCGTCCATCCGCGCCTTGACCCGCTCCAGCCGTTTGTAGGCCAGATCCCGCGCCTGTTCCTTGCCCGAGCTCGCCTTGATCTCGAAGGGCTTCTCGGCCGACTCTGCGGCCTTCGCTGAAGTCGACGAAGCCGGGGATTGAACGGTCCCGGCACGGGCAAACCGCAGGGTCGGGGAGGGGGCTTCGGGCAGGCGAAAGGCGGTCGAGATCATTCTGATCCCCTGTGTCAGATTGACGGAGACTGGCAGCGACCGCTTTCAATCCGCTTAAAGACGCCTGTAATTTGCCGCCCTCATGGGCCATAAGCCGGGCATGAAGTTCCTCGACCAGGCCAAGATCTATATTCGCGCGGGCAACGGCGGGGCGGGCTCCGTCTCGTTCCGGCGCGAGAAATTCATCCCGAACGGCGGGCCTGACGGCGGTGACGGCGGTCGCGGCGGCGACGTCTGGATCGAGGCCGTCGAGGGGCTGAACACCCTGATCGATTATCGCTATCAGCAGCATTTCAAGGCCCAGACCGGCCACCACGGTCAGGGCCGCCAGATGCACGGCGGCAAGGGCGAGGATGTGGTGCTCAAGGTCCCGGTCGGCACCCAGGTGCTGGACGATGACAAGGAGACCGTCCTGCTCGACATGGACACGGTCGGCATGCGCGAGCGGCTGCTGCGCGGCGGCAACGGCGGCTGGGGCAATGTCCACTTCAAGGGTCCGGTCAATCAGGCCCCGCGCCACGCGAACCCGGGCCAGGAGGGCGGCGAACGCTGGATCTGGCTGCGGCTGAAACTGATCGCCGACATCGGTCTGGCGGGCCTGCCCAACGCCGGCAAGTCGACCTTCCTGGCGGCAGCCTCGGCCGCCCGGCCCAAGATTGCCGACTATCCCTTCACCACCCTGACCCCCAATCTGGGGGTGGTCGACCTCAGCCCCAGCGAGCGGTTCGTGATCGCTGACATCCCCGGACTGATCGAGGGTGCCAGCGAGGGCGCGGGTCTGGGCACGCGGTTCCTCGGCCATGTCGAACGCTCGGCCAGCCTGATCCATCTGATCGACGGCACCCAGGATGATGTGGTCGGCGCCTGGCACACCATCCGCCGAGAGCTGGACGCTTATGGCGAGGGGCTGGAGGACAAGGTCGAACTGGTGGCGCTGAACAAGATCGACGCCCTCTCGCCCGAGCTGCGCGCCGAGAAAACGGCAGAGCTTGCAACCGTTCTCGGCAAAGAGCCGTTCCTTGTGTCAGGCGTGTCCGGAGAGGGCGTGCCTGAACTGCTGCGCGCGGCCTGGGCAGAGGTCCGCCGGACGCGCGGCGAAATCGTGATCGATGATGACGGCGCAGAGGCGCTTCCCACGACGGAGGATTGGACACCTTGACCAGGAAACGGCCCCTCCAGGCCGCGACGACCATTGCCGCAGCGGACCGGATCGTTCTGAAGATCGGCTCGGCCCTGCTGGTAGACCGCAAGACCAATACGGTGGACATGGAGCGCCTCAAGGGGCTGGCCGCCGACATCGCCGACTGGAAGGAAGAGGGCAAGCAGGTGCTGGTCGTCTCGTCCGGGGCGGTGGCGCTGGGACGCCGACGGCTGGGTTCGCGCGCCCGGGGCGGGGGTCTGGAGAAGAAGCAGGCTTCGGCTGCCGCCGGCCAGTCCATGCTGATGCACGCCTGGGAATCGGTGTTCGACCCCTATGACATTGTCACCGCCCAGATCCTGCTGACCCGCGATGACACCGAGGTGCGCCGCCGCTGGCTGAACGCGCGCGCGACCGTCGGCGCCCTGCTGGACATGGGCGCGGTGCCAATCGTCAACGAGAACGACACCATCGTCACCGACCAGATCCGCTATGGCGACAACGACCGGCTGGCGGCCCGGGTGGCCCAGCTGATCAGCGCCGATTTGCTGATCCTGCTGTCGGATGTGGACGGGGTCTATACCGCCGATCCGCGCCAGAACCCGGACGCCGTGCACATCCCCTTCATCCAGGAACTGACGCCCGAGATCGAGGCCATGGCCACCGGGGCCAATGCGGCGGCGGGTGTCGGCACCGGCGGCATGGCCACCAAGCTGATGGCGGCCCGCATCGCCGGCGAGGCCGGGTGCGCGACCATGATCGCGGCGGGGCGTGCCAAGAAGCGCGGCGCCCAGACGATCGAGGAGGGGCGCAAATGCACCCTGATCGCCCCCTCGACCACGGTGCGCGCGGCCTACAAGCAATGGATCGGCGGCTCCCTGGCCGTGCGCGGACAGGTCGTTGTCGACGCCGGCTGCCTGAAGGCCCTCGGCCGGGGCAAGTCCCTGCTGGCCGCCGGTGTCGTGACCGCCAACGGCAGTTTCGAAAAGGGCGATCCCGTCGAGGTGCTGGACGAAACCGGCGCCGAGGTGGCCCGGGGTCTGGTCCGCTACGATGCCGCCGATGTCCTGACCATCGCGGGCCTGCGTTCGCCCCAGATCAAGGCGGCGCTCGGCTATGCCGGGGGCCCGGTGGTGATCCACGCCGATGACCTCGCCCTGCGCTGACACAGACCTTCATTGAGCCCGAATACCCCCGTCGGGGGTTGAAACAGACGGAGACGGCCCGACCTTAGAGGAATGACCATGACCCAGACTGCGGAGATCGCACCCGACCGCCCGACCGAATCCACCCTCGAAGCCGACATGCTGGCTCTCGGCCGAAAGGCCCGCGCCGCAGCCCGCGAACTGGGCCTCGCCTCGCCGGAGACGCGCACGCGCGCCATCGCCGGCATGGCCAGGGCCCTCAAGGCCCGATCGGCCGAGGTCCTGGAAGCCAATGCTGCGGACCTCGATGCCGCCAGG
>Ga0075012_10005182_pt1 | contig 11998 bp, 15 predicted proteins | sample All_14_2_FD_71474 | JGI IMG/M metagenome (GOLD analysis project Ga0075012, IMG submission 71474) | Freshwater microbial communities in response to fracking from Pennsylvania, USA - Allegheny Zone_MetaG_DW_15 | ecosystem: Environmental > Aquatic > Deep subsurface > Groundwater > Drilled...
CCTCGGGCCGCAGCTTCACGATCGCCTTCACGATGCGCGCGCTGGGGCGTGCAGCCTTCGGCGGGCAAGGTGACACCCGCATGGCCCGGGCCGCCGGCAACTGGAGGCACATCGGCAGCCTGACCGCCGGCCTGATCCTGGCCGGCTATGCCGCCATGACCATGAAGGACGTGCTGAAGGGCCGCTGGCCCCCGCGCGATCCGGCCGATCCCGCCACCCTGATGGCCGCCTGGGCCCAGGGCGGCGGTGCCGGCATCTTCGGGGACTTCCTCTTCGCGGACGTTTCGCGTTTCGGGAACACGGTCTTGGACACGATGGCCGGCCCGGCGCTGGGATCGGCCAGCAATCTCGTGCAGTCGGCGCTGAGGGTGGCCCATGGCGAGGCCAAGGGGGCCGAGGTTTTGAACGCCGTGATCAACAACACGCCATTCATCAATCTCTGGTACGCCCGCCAGGCATTCGACGTGCTGCTGCTCAATTCGCTTCGCGAGGCGGTTACGCCCGGCAGCCTGCAGAAACAAGAGCGCACCATCCGCCGCACCTATGGCCAGGAATTCTACCTGCCCAGGAGGGTGATCCAATGACCATATCCCCTGCAAACCCCAGGATCGAGTACGACGGCGACGGTGAGGCCGGAGCCTTTGCCGTGCCGTGGCGGTTCGACGATGTTGGGCATCTCGCGGTTACGTTGGTGGCGCCGACGCATGATGGGCTTGCTGTGCTGGGCGCCGACTATACAGTCAGCGGTGCCGGCCTGCCCGGCGGCGGGCTGGTAAACTTCGTTGCGGCCCCTGCGCACGGCGTGCGCATCGTCATCGAGCGCGCCACCCCGGCGGCGCAGCTTACGGCTTATCCCGAGGGCGGGCCTTTCCCCAGCGCGGCCTCCGAGCGGGCGCTGGACCGGCTGACCATGATCGCGCAGGAACATGGCGCGCGCCTGCACCGCCGCCTGGCCCTGACCGACCGCGGCACCTGGAGCGCGGATCAGCGCAGGCTGGTCGGCCTGGCGGCGGGCGAGGCCCCGGGCGATGCCGTTACGGTCTCGCAATTGCTGGCCTATGTGGCGGCCGGCGCCGAGGATGCCGGCGCCGCCATCGTGGATCTGCTGGAAAATTATTACCTCCTGAAGGCCGCCAGGGGCGCGCCCGGCGGTGTGGCCGCCCTCGATGGCGGCGGCACGGTGCCGCTGGATCAACTGCCGGTCATTCCGGCCGGCCAGGTGGGATTGAGCGAGCCGCTGCTGCCGGACGCCGAGACCGTGGCCGCCGCCATGGCGGCGCTGGCGCTGGCTGACCTGTCGCAGGCCAGCCAGATCGACGGCCTGGCCGAGGCGCAACTCTATGGCGGTGTCGCGGTCTATTTCATGACCCGGGCGGCGCTGCTGGCCGATCTGGGTCACCCGGCCGATGTGATTGCGGCGGTCACCGCCGATCCGGTGACCGCGAACAATGGCCTATACCGTAAATCGGGGGCGAGCGGCGCCGGCGCCTGGACGCAGATTTATGCCCTGCCCGACACCTTTGCGCAGTTGGCGACCTATGCCGATGCCCAGGTGGCCATCGAACGCAGCAGGGCCGAGACGGCCGAGGCGGCGCTGCTCGACGGCATCATCGCTGAGGTTGACCGCGCGAGCGCGGCGGAAGCGGCGCTCGCGGATGATCTGGCCGCAGAGGCCGCCCGGGCGGAAGCGGCGGAAGCGGCTCTGGCCGCCGGCAAGGCGGACAAATCCCAGAGCGTGCTCGGCGCTGGCCTGGCTGTCGGGTCCGGCACACTGGGCAGCGCCCCGACCATCACCGTGCCGGCCGCAGATGGGGCCGCCGCCGCCGCCGGCACGGCGAGCGACAGCGCCCTTACACCCGCATCGGCGGGCCCTGCGATCCGCGAACAAACAATCGACCTGATCCAGACCCCCGCCGCACGTGCGCCCGGCCTCGGTGCCATCCGCCCCCTGGTGATGGACGAGAGCGGACGCGCGGATCTCTGGCTCACGGATGACGGCATCGACGGCCGCTTTGCCCGGCCCTCTGCCCTGCGCGTGCCGGTGACGGGCGGCGTGCAGCCGCTGGTCGCCGACGACACCGGTCGCGCCGAAATGTGGCTCGGGCCCGACGGTATCGACGGCCGCTTTGCCCGGCCCAGCGCGTGCCGCACCCCTCTGGTCAGCGGGTGGCGTGCCCTTGAGATGGACGAGGGCGGGCTTGTCACGCGCGGGACCCATGACGGTGTGCCCTATGACCCGGCCGCGATCGGGCAGCCGGTCGGCGAGGCGGTCGCCGGCCTTGGATACGATCAGGTTATGATGACCGTCCTGGACGCCCGGACGCTGGCGCCGGAGATCCGGCAGGTCACACTATCGCAGACTGGTGACGTGACGCCCCTGGGAGCCCTCGGCCCGACCCTGCTCAAGGCGCGGGGGCCGGACCCGCGCTATCCCGTCGGCGCGGCGCAGATGGTGCGGAGGAATGCAGGCGCGGCCGAACCGCACTATCTGCGCATCGTCATCACCCATGGGCAGTCCAACGCCCTGGGTGGGCGTGACGAGACTTTGACGCCAAATCCCGCGCTGCCCGACAACGTGTTGATGTGGAACGGTGGTATCCGGGCCTATGTCCCAGGAGCGTCCCACACTTGGGAATACATCGCTGACCCGGCGATGTACGCTTCGCTCGTGCCTGCCAAGTTTAGCGGGGCGGTCGATCAGCCCCGCGATTACGAGGGGCACGACCTGGGGGCCGGCGAGGCCGTCGCGCTAGCCTACGGCCTGCGAGACAAGGTGCTTGTGCAAAACCACGGCATTGCCGGGCGGTCGGTGCCCTATCTGGTGGGCGATACGGTGAGCTACGCCCCGGCATGGCAGAATCTGCGCAATATGGTGATCGCTGCCGTCTCTCAGGCCGCGTCCATGGGCCTCATCCCGATCATCGAAGGGCTGATATGGAACTCAGGTGAGGCGCATGACAACGATACGCGGGCGTATTGGCTCGAACAGGTCGAACTCATTCGGTCCCGCACCGACGAACTGATGTCGCTGACGGGCCAGACGCGCCGCATCCCCATCGTGTTCGTGCAGGTGGCAGCGACGAAGAACGAGACCGGCGACAGCCGCTATCATGAGCCTTGCATGGCCACAGAGGAATGGGTGCGCGACAAATCGCGCTTCGCGACGATCATCCCGAGCATGTGGTCCGAGCAGGATGACGTGGCCCAGGTGCACCATAAGGCCCGCTTCTACCGGCATGCCGGTGAGATGGCCGGGAAAATCATGGTGCAGATGCATGATGCCGGGCGTCACGATCATGTGATGATCACCGCAGCCTCGCGGCGCGGGCGCGTGGTGACGGTCGAATTCTCGGAGCCGGTCACTGCTGATACCTATGGTGTGTCTGACCCAGGCAGCCTTGGCGTCTCGTACTGCCAAGGCACAACTTACATCACAGTCAGGTCGGTTGAAATCGCGGGCCGGGTCATGCGGCTGACGCTGGCCAGCGTGCCGTCTGGCATCGACGAGCGTGTCTATCTCGGTGCGCGGGGCGCAAAACGCTATGCCGAATATGACCGATGGGGTATCGGCGCGTTTTACGGCAACCGGCACTGTATCCGGGGGCTAAACCCCGAAAGCTGGTCGCACTCGACCTGCCGCCCGCTCTGGCGCTGGGCGCCGCAACAGCGGTTCGCCGTGACGGTCGAGGATGCAGCCACCTCGTTCTGGGCCGCCGGCATCTGGGGCGGGCCGGGCGGCAATGCAACCTGGTCATTCCTGTCCTGGGGAGGTGTATAAATGCCTATCGCGGATATCGTTAACGCCACCACGACCGCTGCCGATGCGGCGGCGATCATAAACGAAATCAAGGCGCTGGCCGAGACGCACGCCACCTCAAAGGTCACCAAAACCGGAGATACCGGCCTGGGTGCGCTGACCATCGGCCTCGCTGCGGCGCAGACGATTACCGGCGCGGCGCCGGCCCGCGTCCAGATCGCGGGCAATTACACGGCGGATGCCAGCCTCCTGCTGGCCAAATACACCAATAACTCCAACCGCCCGCAGCTGGTGGCTTACCGTTCTGCCGGCAGCGGGCCAGGTGTCAATGGTGCCCTGTCCAGCGGGGCGCTGTTCGGGGTCGAGGCCTACGGCGATGGCGGTTCCGGGCCGGTGCGGGGTGCCGGCATCTATCCGACGATCAGCGGCACGGTGACTGCGGCCTATGTCCCGACCCATATCGCCTTCTTCAACACGGATGGTGCCGGCGCCTATGGTGAGCGGTTCCGCATCAAGGCGGATGGCGGGCTCCAGGCAGGCTCCGTACTGGGAGACATCCTGTCGGCCGAGCGCCATTTCGTCGCCCGCATCTATACACGGGCAACGCTCCCGACGCCGACCGCGACCAATGTGGGGCAGGCGCGGGTCAGCAACCCGGAGAGCGGCAAGACCGCGCTTGTCTACTGCAACGGCACCGCCTGGGTCTATGAGGGTGACGGATCGGCCGTCACCATTGCGTGAGGTTAAACCATGACCAATTCCGTCTCGCTTGACCGCGTCGAGATCCAGACGCGGCCGCTCGGCCACCCGGCCGAGAACAGTTACTGTGTCTGGCTGCGTTACGAAGGCGAAATCGCCGGACGCGCCGTCGTCGATGTCCAAGGGCCGCTGACGCCCGAGCAGGCTGCCGCCGCCGGCTTTCCCCTTGATATCGTCCTTGGCGAAGTCGCCGCTGCCGCCATTCGACAGGCCGAGGCGGCGATCTCGGCGCGCGACCAGGTGCGGCTGGCGCTGGACGGCGCGCTGGCCCAGCTCGATGCGCTCACCACGGAAATCGCTCGCCTGCGCGCCCCGGCTGCTTAAAGGAGACCACAATGCTCAATCAGTCTCGCGGCAACGCCTTTGTGTTGCCGTCCAGCGGCAGGGGCGGCGGCCTCTACCTGGATCTTTACAGTGAGGATATCGCGCTGGCCAATTTCGATGGGCTGGCGTTGTGGCTAGACGGCAAGGCGGTGACCGCGACCGGAACGACGCTGGAAATGCGGGATCGCGTCTCCGGTCGCCCCGCCTACGGGTACGACGGGGTCACCCTCACGGCTGGCGGCAGCGGGCGTGGAGACATGGCGTTCGCCTTCACACCGGCGAGCTCTGCCCGCATCCACGTGCCGGATTTCACGCTGCCGAACGAGTATTTTATCGCCCTGGTGCTGACGCCTCCCGATGGCAGCGCGAACACGACCAAGGTCCTGGCCCACACGCCGGGGACCGAGGCCAATTATATGCGCGCATGGCTTGAACAGCCCGGCGGTGCTGGCGCTGCGATGGCTGGCCGCATCAGAAATGACGGGGATGGCGGGATCGCGGCGGGCGGCGACAATCTGGTGCCGACCGCAACCCGCTCCATCGTGTGGTTCGGCCAGCGCAACGAGGACGGTCGGGTTTATATCGGCGCCGGCCTCACCGAAAAGGCCCGCTCCAGCGGCGCCGAGGAAACTCGCGTGCCCGCGCCCGGCCTGTTCCTTGGTGGTTACAGCTCGAACTTGTCTTTTGGCGGCGTGATTGAGGCCGCCGTGGTCGTCACGGGCCCGATGTCCACCTCACTCGGCGCTGCCGCCACCGCCCGCCGCACGTACCTGCTGAACCTGCTGGCTGCGCGTTACGGCGTGGCGCTGTGAGGAGGTGGAAAATGGACCCGGAGGAGCGCGACCGCTTGACCAGAGTTGAAACGAAAGTCGACGCCATCGAGGAGGACGTGAAGTCCCTGAAACGTGATGTGTCGGATATCAAGGCGCTTCTTACCGAGGCTCGCGGCGGCTGGCGCGTCCTGGTGCTGATCGGCGGGGCCGGTGCGGCGGCCGGCGCCTTCGCCCTGAAGCTGCTCGATAAGGTGCTGCCATGAGGATCGGGGGCATCGAGACCTATTCGGGGCCCGTACATGCTGCATGGGCGCTAGGCCTTATGGGCTCGATTGCAGCGATGGCCACACTCGTGGGCTTGCAGGATCCCTGGTGGATCGGCGCGGCCTATGGCGCCGCGTTTTACCACGGCAGGGAGCAGAGGGACGCGGAGGCCAAGATCGGCGTCGTCGGCAAGGTTCTGGCGCCTTGGCAGTGGCACGCCAAATCGCAATGGGATTTCTGGCTGCCGGCCGGGGTCTGCCTGCTGGCGGCCGTAATCGCATCGATCGCATGCTGAAGGGGAATATTATGCAACCGAAATGGCATGAAGCTGCCGCCGCCGAGATCGGCGTCGCCGAAACGGCCGGCAAGGACCACACCGCGCGCATTGTGGAATACCATCAATCGACGAGCCTCAAGGCGACCGATGATGAGACGTCGTGGTGCGCGGCCTTCGTCAACTGGTGCCTCGCCCAGGCCGGCGTGCAGGGCACGAACAGCGCGTCGGCGCGATCGTTCCTTGCCTGGGGCAAGGAGCTCAAGGCCCCGACGCTCGGATGCATCGTCGTCCTGTGGCGCGGCGCGAAAAGCGGCTGGCAGGGCCATGTCGCATTCTACGCCGGCCAAGCCAAGGACGGTCGCATCCTGCTGCTCGGCGGGAATCAGGGCAACCGTGTCTCGATCCAGGCCTATCCGGCCGACCGGGTGCTCGGCTATCGCTGGCCCGCCGGCGTGCCGCTGCCCACCGATGTGCAGCCGCTCCGCACCTCGCAAGTGGTGCAGGGCTCGACCGCCTCGGCCGCCACGGGCGCCGCCATTGCCGCTGCCAGCGTGTCCGACCTCGTTGGCCAGCTCGGCGAGGCTGACCGCCACATTCAGGCCGGGACGATCCTTGGCCTGGTCGCTGGCGCCCTGGTGATCGGCTTCGGCATCTACACCTTGATCAGCCGCATTCGGGCGGCCCGGCCGGCGGCCGCGCCATGACCTGGGCGGCCCTCGTCACCTTTGCCCGTGGCGCCTGGGGCAAGTTCGCCGTCGCCGCCGGCATCGTCGGCACCATCCTGCTCGCCCTCTGGCGCCTGCGCGCCACGGCACGCGAGGCCGGCCGGCAGGAAATCAGGCAGGAGCAACAGGCCCAGGCGGCCGAGAACGCGGAGACCCGCCGAAATGTGGAAGATGGTGTGCGGGCTGACAGCCCTGTCAATCGCCGCGACCGGCTGCGCCGCTGGACCTCGAGCGATCGGCTGTGAAGCCTGGTCGCCGATCCGCCCGACGCCCGAGGACGTCGAGGTGATCAGTGATGCGCTGGTCGACCAGTTGGTGGCCCACAACGAGACGGGCGAGCGGCTGTGCGAGTGGAAAGCGCGGGGGCCGTAGCCCCCGCGCCTGGATTGTCAGAGCATACTCGCCCTGGCCGCGGCTTCGCTACCGGGGTGCAGCTTGCCGGTCAGGACTTCCGAAATACGGCCTTGGTTGCAATCGAACGCCGTGGCAATGCGCGAGACGAGTTCACCCGCCCAGCGCATTTTCCAAACGATGACCGCATCCTGGAACGTCAATCGGTAGCATGGCTTCCGTTTCCGCCTCGGGGCTTTGTCCTTCAGCGGCACTTCGGTCGGTTCGGGGAACAACGTTGTTTGTTCAAACGACAACGATCGTTCGGTCATAATGTCGCGCCTTTCGCGGAACAATATGAGCCGTTGACCGTTTGCCCCCGGTTGACTAACCTCGTCGGCGTCAAATCGGGGGACAAACGGGGATCTGGTTGGCTCGCACAATTGGTCAGATCCTTGCTCCGATCACGGCCCTGGGCTGCTACCCAGGGCCGTTTTCGTTTGCCGAGCAATCGGGGCAGATACTACCTATAGAATCGATTCTCCGTCAGCCCTAATTTATGGGCCGTAAGTGCTTGATTTTAGAGGGGGAACAGCGCCGCTCGACACCCCGGCATTTTGGGGGATCGTTCGCATCACGTTCCCCTTGGCGAATCAGACCTTCCGCAAGCGGGACAGCACGTCCTGCGCCGCGCCCAGGGCCTTGGCGAGTTCGTCGAGGTCCGGCCCGTGGCGCTTCAGCTGGGCCTCGGCCTCCATCGCCAGTTCGGCCCAATCGGCGAAGGCGCGGGCGGCGGCCGCGCGGGCGGTGACCAGGGCGCTTTCATGGACCGGCACCGGCGGCCGAGGCCCCGCCTCTGCCTCGATCTGCCGGCGGCGGAACGCCATGAAGACCTCGATCAAGGCACGGCGCACCTGGGCGGCGACCGGCGTGCGCGACAGGGCGCAGATCAGCAGGGCTTGGCCTTCGGTCAGCCAATATTCTGTGCCGGGCCGACCTCGATAAGCGCCCCGCCGCGGGGCGATTGGCGCGGTGCCTGACAGCGCCAACGAATTTTCCCCACCGTGGGGAAAATTCACATCCGCGTGTCGCGACTGGCCCCGCCGCGGGGCGAGTGACGCGTAAGTCTCGAGTTCTGCCCTGTTGCGGGCAATCAGTTCACGAATTTTCGCGGCGCGATCATACCCGAGACGCTCGGCCAAGGTCAGGTCGAGGATGCGGGGTTCGTGATTGATCTCGGTATTGATGTCGTCGAAAGAAATCAGGTCGGTCATTGAAAGCCCCTTTGAGCGAGCGTTGACAGACGCTGCCGAGGGAGGCTTTCGAGGACCGCCCTGGTAGCGGGAGGCTCGAAACCTGCTCAAAGTCAGGCGGGCTTCTTTCCCTTTCGGGTGTTTTATCCGCCGCCCTCCCGCCATGGGGAGATCACGCCCAGACAGATTCCGCGCATGAAAATACCGCGCTAACGGGGCGGCGCCGCTTTGAAGCAGGAGTTTCGAGGCTCCACCTCCAACCTGCCGCCGCCCACGCCCTGGTGTCAACCTTTCTCCTTCATCAACGCCTCGACCTCCAACAGGAGGCCCAGGAAGTCCGCCAGAGCGCGCAGCATCTCCACCCGCGCCCTGGCCAGTTCGGCCTGCTTCTTCTCCAGCACTGCTTCCCGATCCATCTCGGCCTCCTTGCCCTGGGGTAAGGAATCGGCCCATGATCGGATGAAAAATCCGTTCAACTTTGTCCTGCCAGCAGCGGAAATCGACGGCGAATTTTCCGCTAACCTATTGATCTATAAGAGGCCATGCCTCATTCGTAATCAGTAGGTCCGCGGTTCAATTCCGCGCGCCGGCACCACCGTTCCGAATTCCGAATATACCTTTCTGCCGATATCGACCGGATCCTAAGCCCGAGGGATGACCTTGGCGCTGATCGAAAGCTGCAACCGGAGAATCTGGCGAAGGAATCCGGGGCTGAGCCGACCGAAGAGAAACTCCTGGCCTTTCGAGGCTCCTTTCACCGGCGTCAAGCCATGCGGCCATGCTTCCTCGTTCAATTCGTGAACGACAACCCAGCAGCGTGGCGCCGTCAATCCGAGGTGCCGTTTTTCGGCCTCCGGCAGCTCTATCGCCGAGGTCGTCAGTGCGGGTTCCTTGGTCGTGATCGGGGCATAGGTCACGACAAAGTTTCCATTCTCCTCTGGAACCGCGACCACAATGCAGGCTGGACGATACTTCGCGCCTTCGATCTGCCCTTTCAGCCTCTCGTGGTACCAGACGAAATCGTAGCAAACCACCATGCCCGGCTCGGGCCGCTTGGGCAGAGGCAAGGTCAGCCGCCCAGATCTTCGAGCAGCTTTTCCATCGCCTCGCGTGTGCGATCCGGCATGTCGTCCGTTCGAAACACGCTCTGACCCGGACGCCGCCCCTCCAGAATGCGAGCAACGCCCCGCTCAGCCGCGGGGGCGGCTGCCTGCCGGCGGACTAGCGCCGTCACCACCACTTTGCGGGTTTCGACATAAATGCCGGTGCCGGCATCGCGGTCAATGCGCAGGCGCCCCTTGCCGGGGTAGACGCGCTGGCCGTGGGCTTTATTCTGCATTCCCTAACCATGGGGCAGAGCGGCGTCATGGTCAATAAGCCCCTGGGGAAACGGTTGTTTGACGGCGCTTCCTCCACAATCTGGCCCCTTCCACAATCTGACCGATTGGCTTAGGCATGCTCCGACTACGCCGATCTTTCGGGCCATGCGGGCAGATCGATCACCCAGGATGATAATGCGGGATTTGTCGGATGTGCGGGCGTTATACCCTTCGGCATAGCTGGCGGCGGTTGCATGATCTCTACCGGCTGACGGTGGACATGGACCCGGTGCCCGATGGGGTGGAGCCCCGCTACAATGCGGCGCCATCGCAGCTTCTGCTGATTGTCGGGGAACGCGGCGCGCGAAGGTCGGTGATCCTGTCGCGCTGGGGCATGATCCCGCCCTGGGCGGAAGGCCCTGGCGACAGCAAGATTTCGACCATCAATGCGCGGGCGGAAAATCTCGACACGTCGAAACTCTATGGCCCCTGCTGGCAGGGGCGGCGCTGCCTGGTGCCGGCCGACGGCTGGTACGAATGGCGCCAGATGGGCAAGGCCCGCCAGCCCCATTTCATCTCGCGCGGCGATCATGCGGGCTTCGCCTTTGCCGGCCTGTGGTCGGTCCGGCGCGGCGCGGATGGCACCCCCATGGTCTCGCATGCGATCGTCACCACGGCGGCGACCCCGGCGCTGGCCGATATTCACGAGCGCATGCCCGTGGTGCTGGACGCCGGGGATTACGACGAATGGCTGCGGGCGCCAGTGCCGCCCCGGCATCTGCTGCGCTCCCATGCCGGGCCCTGGGCCGAATGGCCGGTCGGGCCGCGCGTCGGCAAGGTGGCGGAGAACGACCCCGGCCTGACCGAAGCGGCCCCGACCGCCGCCCTGTTCTAAAGCGCGGCCAGTTCCGCCAGCAGGCGGGCGCGGGCGCGCGGGCCGCCCGGATCGCCGGCCGGGCCGGACCGCACTTCCACACGGGCAAAGAGGATGCGCCGCCCGCCCTTCTCGGCCCAGCCGATGAACCAGCCGAGAGGCCGGTCGCGATTGGTCGTCCCCGGCATTTCGTCATGCCAGCCGCTGCCGGTCTTGCCGTGCACGGTCCAATCGCCGGCCGCAAAGACCGGACAGGCGGCCATGGTCTTCTCGACCGCCCCGGCCGACACCGGCAATTGCCCCTTCAGCATGCGCTCCAGAAACCCCACCTGTTCCTCGGCGGAGAGGCGCAGCGAAGACATCAGCCAACTGTGGGTGAGGCCATCGCCCCGCCCCTTTGTCCCTGTGACGTCCCGATTGCCATAATCGAACCCTTCGACATAGCGACGGAACCGTTCCGCCCCCAGACCCGCCGTCACATGGCGCGAATACCAGATGATCGATTCCGACAGCCAGACCGTGGGGTCGACCGTCCGCCGCTCCCGCGCCGATGCCTTCAGCGCCGGATCATAGGGAATGGCCGGGTGCAGCGGGTCTTGCAGGATTCCCGCGTCGAACCCCATGAGGGCCAAGGGAATTTTGAAGGTGGAACAGGGGGTGAAGCGTTGCGCACAGGGCCCGTCGCGCCGGATGACGGCGCCGCTCTCGCCCTCGATCATGAAGGTCGCCTCGATCCCTGCGCCGGCTGCCCGGGCCGATCCGGCGGCAATCGTGGCGATGGCGGTCGATAACATGAATTGGCGCCGGTTCATCCTGATTTCTCTCCATCTCGTCTGGGGACAGGGATAGGGGCGTGGCACGGCATCGGCAAACGATGATATCTAGAGCCAGCTTTTAGATTTTCTAATGGATCCCATGCGACCGCATCTGCCGCTGAATGCCCTTCGCGCTTTCGAGGCGGCGGCGCGCCACCTTTCCTTCACGCGCGCCGGCGTCGAATTGCGGGTGACTCCGGCCGCCGTCAGCCATCAGGTGAAGGCCCTGGAAACACGGCTCGGGGCCAGCCTGTTCCATCGCCTGCCCCGGGGCCTGGCCCTGACCGATGAAGGGCACGCCCTGCTGCCCGCCCTGCAGGCTTCTTTCGACCGGATGGGCGACCTGCTGGACCGTTTTGCCGGCGGGCATTTCCATGCGGTGCTGACGCTGGGCGCGGTCGGGACCTTTGCCGTCGGCTGGCTGCTGCCCCGGCTGGCCGGCTTCCATGCCCGCCACCCCTTCATCGATCTCCGGCTTTCGACCAACAACAATCGGGTCGACCTGGCGGCGGAGGGACTCGATTACGC
>Ga0075012_10005183_pt1 | contig 11998 bp, 4 predicted proteins | sample All_14_2_FD_71474 | JGI IMG/M metagenome (GOLD analysis project Ga0075012, IMG submission 71474) | Freshwater microbial communities in response to fracking from Pennsylvania, USA - Allegheny Zone_MetaG_DW_15 | ecosystem: Environmental > Aquatic > Deep subsurface > Groundwater > Drilled...
CACATCACGAAGGAGGAGGCCACAATGATCGCCGAGCTGCGGATGAGGCTACAGGACATGTGGGAACCGATTCCCAACGCGGATGCTTTCATCAAGAAACACGAAAGGTTCCTTAGAGAATGGCACGCGGATGTAAACGCCATTAAGAACCGAGAGAAGATTAAACTGACGATGGACCGACACATTTCGGAAGACTTCCGATTGGTGAGGTACATTCGCGCAAGAAAGCACAAGATCAACAAGGCTGAGCACATGATTCGTGACTCCCTACTATGGCGAGTGGCTCTGGGGTCTGACCTCATTCACGAGGACGCGGATCTCGGAATGCCCCCAGAGTGGATCTGCAGGTACTTTGGATCGAGAGACATCATGACCATGATTCATCCCGTTGAGGGGCAGGAGCGACGACTGCAGACACTCTTTCTAAGGGACCGGGAAGGTCATCTTGGTGCTTTTCTAAGAGCCGGTCGCTTAAACACGCGAAAGATCTTCCGCAAACTCGCGTCGAACACGTGCTACATGATCAAGCTGGTGGTGTGGACAGCAGAGCTGATGCGGAAAGACCTCGAACGCTTCCGGGAGATGAACCCGGACAAACCAGAGACGGTCATTTCGGTCATCGTCGACCTAGAGGGCTTTGCGATCAGCGACCAGGTCCCTTTGGGCGACCTGCTTCCCCTCGCGCGACGGTTCTTTCCCATCTTTGCCACGAGTTACCCCGAGCTCCTCAACCGCGTCCTGGTGTTCAACGCCCCGTGGCTCTTTGGGTCACTGTGGAACGCCGTCAAGCCGTTCATCCCCGAGGAAGTCCAGGAGAAGATCCAGATCCACTCTGGGGCCATCAACTTTGAGAAGCACATCGCGCCGTACTTTGACCCCAAGTTCGTCCCCAAGTACTTTGGGGGAACGATGGTCGACAAGACCGACGGGAACGAGTTTTGCTTTGACTGCGTCGTTCCCTTTGGACCTTATGGTCTCCCGGAAGAGGGCGCGGAGCTCCTGGAGGGCGTCGATCCCAAGGCCAAGACGTGGTAGGTGATTGTCGTTGGCTTACTGAAAATACTCTTCTTTTTCTAAAAAAAAGAGTTGTGATCTATTCTCACTCTTAGTCTTTGGTGTGAATTAGCCTGTAAGTCGTAGAGTCGCTAAGCAAGCACGAAAGATTGATGAATATCCACGGTAACTATCCCAAGCATAGGCCAACCAGAGGATGCAAGACTGCCGCTGAACCCTGCGGCCCCCAAGATTACAGTTGCATTGATCGAGTATAGAGTACAGCAGATACAAGAAACACCTTCAACCTCCTTTCAATCCTCAAACATGTTCGACTTCAATCCAAATCCAAGACTTGACCCGGCTGCGCGACTCTCAGTCTGTACATTGCAGTGTTGATCGCCTCGACCGTTGCCTGGTTGGATACTGTCGCCTTGTAGCTCTTGTCCTTGTAAAACCTCTGCCAGACGTATCCCCCGGTCTGAGCGATTATATCGAACAGGTGGTACTCGGCGCAGTTCGGGCGATTCAGGAGACCCTCCCAAAGGACGCTGTGCATGTCGCGGTCCTGACTGGACGGCCTGGCAAGTTTAGTCTCCACGAAGAACCTCGGACTGAGATAAATGGGAACGTTCGAGAGACGGTGATGAAAAAGGTACTCGGTGGGGGTCTCGTGGAGATAGGTCAACTTGATCCTGCCCCAAACGTCTGCGCGCTTACGGGTCTGCTGAAAATGCGTGTACCAGTGTAGAATTGAGCCTAGCTCATCCCGGCTGTCCAAGGTCATCTCCAAATACGAATTCGGGATCCGAGGCCTTAGTAGCGGTCGCAACGGTCGTTTGGACCCAGACTGCGGAGACTCCCATTCGAATGTAGGATAGTCGACCACAAACGCGGCTAAGCCCTCTGCGGGTGCAATTACCTGTCTGATGAATTCGATGGCCTTGAGGGATGTGGGAGATACCGGCACCCCTAGCTCGGCGAACTTGTCTTCGTCCAGAGTAAGCGAGAGAGTACATTGATTGAGTGTCAACGATTTAAGGTTCGGGGCGGCCTCCAAAAGCATGACGAGGTCACCCATCCTTAAAGGCGAGAACTTGAGTTCGAGCTTCTCCACATCGCTAAGGGCGTCCATCCACCCTTGCCTTGGCGGGGTTGTTTTGCATAGCGTCACATTCGCTGGAAGCTTCACTAAGTCCCACCGGGCGGGCTTCATCGAGTAGAAGCAATGGGCCTTGGCCTTCTTCACTCTTGCTTGCAACGATCGGTTGAAAGCTTTTGACGAAAGAGCAAACGACAAACGAGCCTTCAACGATCCAAACGTTACCGGATCCGCCTTTTTGAGTAAATAATCTTGAATCAAGAACGCAACACCGTCAACACTCAGAACCGCATCAAACGGAAATCCCTTGTTTGATTTGGTTGAAGTCCCGGTTGCAGTATCTTCGGATGATAAAGTCGTCTTCTCCTCTTCAACCATCGCACCCTGTTTTGACCGGTTCTCAAAGGGTCCGACATCCTTTGGATGGAGCGGCTTACTGGACATTCTGGCTCGGTCTCACGGAATGTGCTCTTTCCAAGGAAATGGTTCCTTGTCTAGAAGGTGTTCTTGGTAGCAAATCTTCTTCAAGTCACTGCGCCACTGCGTTCGCCTTGATAGACCTCTTGATAGGTACAACAACAACCCCGTCCAAAAGAAACTTGTTAGACCCTTTGATACCATTACAAACCTACCAATAATGGTAAAAAGGCGTTCTTGTTTGTCCAGAGTAATCCTCCAGTAGCTGCAAGGTCTGTCCCTGTGATGACGGCCGGGAGGGCGACACACGAATGTGAAGGTCCTTGAAAAGCAACTCTACTAGAAGAATGGGTCTTGCTTGATGATCATGGTTTTGATATCTTTCTCGAAGCGGTTCCTGTTTCTTACTTATTTTATCGAAAGAAAAGTCTGTTCTATATAATACAATGTGGTGATCAATCAATGATACGCACGTCGATAGACTCCTGAGCGGTGAGCCCTCCTTCGATCCTCTCGTCTTCGTCGTTCTATTCGGACGAGAACCTCCAATTTAAAAATTTTGAAAATTTCAAACGCCTCTCTCTCATAGCTCATACCCTGGTATAGTCAGGTTCCGCGATGTACCCGGGTATCGAACCGGTTCCTCTTCGCGCTTCGTCTTCCTCCAAGTCCACGTACAAACAAACCATGATGATGGTTCTTTGTTGATTTCTCATGACGATGGACCGACTCGCCGACTACGGGTATGTCCCTATGGACCATAGGGAGCTACGGTTCTCCTTCAAGCCCCCGCGGGACCTCGTCGATCCCGATTTGGCCATCGCCAGCGCTCAGATTCCGCGAGGGGACCGGCAGGTGTTGAACGAGGCGAAGAAGCACGAGAGCGAGACGCGGAGAGTGTGGTTCTTCCTGACCTTCCCGGCGGTGTCCCCTGACGGCAAGGTCCTCAAGTCGTGCAAGGTAGATTTGATAATAGCAACGCCCCAGGGCGCAATGGTGCTAAAGGTTCTCGACTGGACCGGCAAGTGCGAAACGCTCCCGGGGGAGAAGTGGATCGAGTACAGGTCGGATGGATCAAAGGTCGAGCATGCAAACCAGCTGGCGGAACTCGACGAGACCACTCAGTGGATACGGGCGTATTTATCCTCAAAAGGATTGGAGCCGTCGACCATCACTTCGTATGTCCTGTTCACCTCCCCGCATGTCAAGCCGAGTTTCACATCAGACCCAAGGGTTGTAGTTGGACCCTCGGCGTGTTGGAGCTTGGTCGCGAGTAATGGCAAGGATAGCGAGCTCGCGGAGGCGAAATCGTTGACGGAAGTCGGAAAGAATCTTGCCTCGGCAGTAATCAACAGAGTACGAGGCGCAAGCAGCACCAATTTACCACCCTCAGCGCCAGGACCACTTAACTCGTGGCAACGGTTTCAGTTATGCCTTGACGAGATGCCTCAGTTCGATTTGCTTCGATTAAGGAAAAACGGGTGCTTCATCTTCGGTAGTTTGGAAAAGTTTGAGGACGGGGCTAATGATAAACCTGGATCAGCCGAGTGTCTCAAGCGATTCTGCACGCGCTCACCGCTCAAACGACTTCGGCTCGAACACTCGCTAAGTGGTCTGGTGAGTGCGCCTGTTGCTTTAGTATCGGGAGGCCTTGGATGGCAGCCCATGTGTCGGGTCAGGTATGATCTAGTCGGCCCTACCGTGCCGTCGAAGGCTCCGACAAGTCTCATTGCCTCAGTCGACGTTCCCCCAACCACGAGAATACATTTCCGTGTGTACGGATGCGAAGGTCTCGTCTCAGCAGAGGTAAACGATGTAGACTGTCTCGAGCTCGCAAGGAATCCGCGATCGATAAACACGGCTGAGGACGGCTCGACGACTGACATGGTGGACCACCTGGGGCAGATGATTGGGGGCGTTTTGACCAAGTCGATCCAGGCTGGGGTGAAGAGCTTCCTCCCATTCCCTCTCAACACCCTGGTCCAATAACCTTTGGATATAAGTGAATCGCAGATAGGTCTCTGGTCTTGGTCAGACTAAGTCCAGTAATTTTTAAAAATGTGTATATACATGTTAAGTACACTTGTTCATCATTCAATCGAATTGATCACCCGTTTCGAAACGCAACGTTCTTGCAATGCGTCCGAACTTCATTTTCGACACCCCTCAACCAAGCAATTACTTGAGGGTATGCAGCTTGAATCACCGATTTGTTCTCACCTGCTACATTTCTCAACTCCATCGGATCCGCGGTAACATTGTAGAGCCTAAGATCTGAAGGCCGGATAACTGATTTCCGGCCGGCCACAATCTTCCACCCTTCGTAATAATAAGCAAATGACTGGCAGTACCGGATTGTATACTCGAGCGGTTCACACATCGCAAATGGTTTCCTCGTCGTCTCCCATTCCTCAAGCGATACATTACCTTTCAGCAATGGGAGGAGCGAGGTTCCATCCGAAGGTCGCGCATACAATGAGGAAAAGTTCACCGTCATGTTCTCTTGCTTGAACACGTCCAGGAAGGTTGGAAACAAATCAAGCGATGAGGCGACGATGTCTAGCTTTGAATTCTCCTTGATCGTCGCAGGCCATTCAAGAAGCCCAACCACACGATGAGCTCCCTCCTGGATCGATCCCTTGTACCCGCGGAAAGGACCAGCTGAACCTCCACTGTCCCCCGCGCCTGGTCGGTTCAGAGGGCCATTGTCAGAGGTTACGATAAGAAGCGTATCGTCGGCGCGGTTGAGAGCGCGAAGAATGGAGCGAATCCTTCCGATGGCACCGTCGAGAGCGTGGACGACTCCAAAGTAGTCCACCTCCTTACTGATGGTTGTGTAGTTGCGTCGACAAATTTTGCCCTGCAGGCACTCCCTACCAAGCTCTGGACTCGCGATAAAGGGATGATGCGGGGCATGGAACCACACATACGCAAATATTGGTACCTCGGGATTAACCGCAGACGCAAAAGCTTCGAACTGGTCGACTACAAAGTCAGACAGCATCACTCTCCGTGGGATGGTGGCTCCTTTGGGGACCTTGGGTAGCGAAGCATTAAAGCCCTGGAACATGCTTGGGGACCAGGACCTCGAGAACATCCACGGATGTCCGTAGTGTCCCACGTAACACTCTCTTGCCGTGAACCTCGACGAGCACTCATTTCCTCGCCTCCGCCTACGATAGACGAAACATTCATCGCCCGGTGACCTGCACCTCTTCGCCTGACATCTCGCTTCCCTTTCGAGACAGGCCGGATCGTAAGTCGGCATATTCCCGGCCGAAGCGATCCACGTATCAAACCCCATCGTCCCCGGGTTTCTTGACTTGATGGGACCGAGGTGCCACTTACCGAAGAACCCTGTGGCGTACCCTGCTAGCTTTGCAAATCGAGCGATGGAAGCCATCCCTTTTCTGAAGGGAAACACATCCTGGTATTCCCTCCCAGGCTTGTCAAAGTTGTCGTTAGGGCCCGCCACGCACTCTCGATCAGGCATTCTCCCGGACAAGAAGCTCGACCGAGAGGGGGAGCAGACACTTGAGGCGGAATGAAAGTTGCTTAGAATCATGACGTTCTCCGCGCGGGCCATGTCGTTTAGCTGAGGGGTTCGCGCACCGCTGGTGTCGTTAATCGGTTTGTTGTATTCGACATCTCCAAATCCAAGATCATCTGCCAAGGCGACCACAATCGAGGTTCTCCTTGGCTTTGTTCCTGAGCAGCTCGGGATGTTGATGAGCACCACAACAGTGAGAATCATTAATAGCTGATTGAAACGATCCATTCTCCTTCTTTCACCTCACCTCCTTTCGCGTTGTGAAAAAGTATTGTCCGAGACCCTTCGATTGGTCGGATCGACCTTCGAATGGTAGCGAAGCTTTCAATAGAAAAGGGTCATATCATAGGCAAATGACGTTAAGGGATGGACAATGTACAGTTCCAAAATTTACAAATCTCTTTCAATCGCATGTGGACCAATTCTTTGCACTTTGAACAAAAGAACCCCAATTGTTCCCCTTCAAGTTCAAAACAAAGTGAGATAACCTCCTCCGCAACCCTACTTCGTTACCCGGTGAGCTCAACGAGTGAGACTGTGTGTCGGGAGATTCATCTCGCTCCTTATAACTATGCAAAGGTTCAGGGAGGTAAGACACTATCTGCGTAGTATCAAGCGAGCTCTACGCATGTATGAAACAGTTTCGCTCGGTCACCACCTGTGACTGACGGATGTGTTCAACTGTTTGTTTGGTGGACGATGATACATATCCCACATTTACATGTTTCTACCAGAAGTCCATAGTGAAGGGAACTGTAGGCACTAGAGATACACGATGCACTCATAGAAAAATACTTCCAACCGTCTCTGTCTCCCGAGATGACACGCTCGGTCTCTGGGTCTCGGAGGAATTATCCTTGACAGTTCCTGCAAGTCTCCATGATCCCTTACCTTTAGTGATAGTCCCCGCCGATAGAGCTCACGACGCAGGGCGCATGTGGGAATGGCTATCGATCACCAAGCCACTTTTACGTCTTAGCGGCTTAGCCACACATGAATCGGCACCACATCACCAAACGAGACATTTCGGTACAGAAGAAGTACTTACACTAAAGCACAATGCCTATAGAAATTAAATCTGAATAGACAAGACACAAGGCTGGGAACAAGATGCCCCCAGTCATACCTTGACGAAGTCATGGCGACCGCTTCCTTCGGTTGTTAGAACAGTTTCGGTTCGCTCGTCATCAGGTACCAGTGGGTAGTTGCAAGCTTCATGGTTCATGCAGCAAGGTGGCAAGGTCGCACCAACACCGCATCTACTCCCCGTCCGTTGTAACGCCCGAGATACCATGGTACCTATCTTTATATAAGTTGTCTCTTTTAATATGTGATGTAAAAGTCACAGGCCGCACAAAATCTCCAGGGTTGCTCCCTCCATCACACACAGAGTGAAAAGGGAGTGCTGTGAGATCCAGTAACACATCAGTTTTTGCTATACAAATCATCTCGGTCCCAGACACCCGCAGTCTTCTCTCTGACTCGACAACACTTCCTCGAGGTGTGCTGGACGTCTCATCATCGCTAGCCTCAGTCCTCGCTTCTTCTCTGGTCTTATCAACCCTTAACAGACTGGACATCCCTAGGAGGTCTTAATAGACGAGCGTTGAGTAAAGCGGCCGCTCTTTGCATATACTGTGTAGACCGGGATCGACGGCAGGCAAGAAAACTGGAGTCTACAAATCCCCTTTTCCGCGTGTCGGTCACACGCACCCATCTCACGGCAAACATGGCAAACCACTTCAACGAGCTGGACGAAAGCGAGGAGGACGACGTCCTCGGAGGACCCTCGTGCTTTGGGGACCGCACGTGCACGGCCGCGGGATGGCGCATCTTCTGCAGAAGACTGCAGTGCCCCTGCGCAAGGCCCAGAGCGGCCAAGCGAATCAAGAACGCGGCAGAATTGGGGTCGATTGGACTTCGGGTGCCTGTACCTAGACAAAAGCGTTACTCGAGGCCAGACAATGTGGTGATCACGTCCAAGTACACCCCGTGGGACTTCTTCCCGCGTGCCATGGCGCTGCAGTTCCGCCGTGCTGTGAACTTGTTCTACCTCTTTCAGGTTGTTTTGCTCATCATTGGTTATTTCTTCCCGAGGGTGTTTGAGTCGCCTTTCACGCCTTTCGGTACGATGTTGGTGCTCGCGTTCGTATTGGGCGTCACGCTCATCACTGAGTTTAAGGACGACAGGAGCCGTCACAGGTCGGATGCCAAAACCAACGGCCACCCGGTTACAATCATCGACCCCAACTCTGGAAAGAAGCGCAAGACCACGTGGGGAGAACTCGTGCCCGGTGACTTGGTTCTCCTTCGCAACCGCGAGCTGGTCCCAGCCGATATTCTCCTGATCCAGTCGAGCCAGCAAACTGGTATGGTTTACATCGAGACCAGTGGGATCGACGGAGAGACCAATCTGAAGATTCGTCGTGTGCCCATGGAGCTCAAGAAGTTGGTGGACTCAAAGGAGGGCTTCGCCCACAAGGCGATGGAGGGAATCATCACCTATGAGGAGCCTAACCCTTTCCTGGGCTTCTCCGGTACTTTCCAGCCAGACCACGCTCCTGCTCCCATCCCCCTCTCGTTTGAAAACCTCGTGCTGCGCGGCTCCGAGATCCGTAACACGAACTGGGCAGTGGGAATGGTCATGTACGCTGGGCACGAGACTAAACTGGTGCTCTCGAAGCGGCCGACGCCGTCCAAGTTTTCGACGATGGACTTCTTGATCAACCGAATCGTGTTTCTGTCCATCTTCCAGCTGCTGATTATGATGGCCGTTTGCACGGTGATTCTCCTCACTGGCGTCCAGAACACGAGCACCATCTCCTATTTCCAGTTCACCGACACCACGTCCATCTTCGTCCTCCCCGCCGGTTTCGCGTTCCTGCTCACCTTCTTCGTCATCCACGGTAACTTGGTCCCGATTGACTTGTACGTAGTCTTCGAGGTCGCCACCGGCGTACAGAGCTGGCTTTTGGTGAAGGACCTCGAGATGTACGACCCCGTAACCGACACCCCGGCGGGATCCAAGTCAACCAACCTCATTTCGGAAATCGGACAGGTCTCCCACGTCTTTTCTGACAAGACAGGAACTCTCACCCAGAACGTCATGCGTCTCGTCGGCTGCTCGCTCAACGGCAAGCGGTACGGAGTCAAGGTTCCGGACGCCAAGGCCTTGTCCAAGGACCCTACCGGGGCCCTCGGCCAGGCCGACAGCGAGGAGACGATGCTCGGCAAGCGAAACCTCAACATCCGCGATGTCTTCAAGGACCTGATGGCCGAGGTCAACACCCCCACCATTGTCGAATTTCTCACCTTTCTGGCCACCTGCCACACTGTTGTGATGGATCTGGACGAGGAAGGCAAGCCCAGGTATAACGCCGAGGGACCTGACGAAGAGGCTCTCGTCAAGGCCGCCGCCGCGCTCGGGTTCGTCCTCAAGAGCACCGAGGACAACGTGTACGAGATTTACAACGAGAACACTCGCGAGACGAAACGCTTCCAGATCCTGGGAATCAACGCGTTCAACTCGGACCGCAAGCGCATGTCCGTCATCGTCAAGAACCTCGCGACCGGCGAGGTCTCTCTGATGCTCAAGGGAGCCGATTCCATCGTCGCCGAGCGTACCCCGAGTGGATCCGCCCCCGCCAGACTCCAGGCTGACCTGGACGCCTTTGCGCAGGCTGGATTGCGAACCCTGCTCGTCGCCAAGCGCACGCTTTCCGCGGGCGAGGCGGACGCGTGGGTCAAGGAGTACACGGAGGCCAAGAACCTCATCGGCAAGGCCAAGAGCGACGCCCTGGACGCCGTCGGGGACAAGATCGAGCGCAACCTGGAGATTATCGGGGCGACGGCCATTGAGGACGCGCTGCAGGAGGGCGTCCCGGAGACGATCAAGCTGCTCCGCGATGCCGGGATCAAGGTCTGGGTGTTGACTGGAGACAAGGTCGATACCGCCGTCAACATTGGGTTCTCTTCCAAGCTCCTCGACCCCGACATGCACCAGATTCTCGTGGACGGCAGCGACACCGATCAGCTCGTCAAGCAGCTGGATGAGTACTACGCCGTTCTGACCGACGTCGCCCGAAAGGTCGGAGTGGACAATCCCGAACAGCAGGAGTGGGAATCCAAGTCCCTGGCCCTCGTCGTCACTGGAAAGGCCGTCGAGAACCTCTTGGCCAAGCAGAAGGGCACGGCCGAGTCCCAGCAGAAGCTCATTACCGTCGCCAACGCGTGCTCCGTGGTCCTGGCGTGCCGTGTTTCCCCGGCCCAGAAGGCTCTGATCGTCCGCGCGGCCACCCAGAGTGCTCGTCGTCGCGGGGCGCGGCCCGTGGTGTCGCTCGCGATTGGAGACGGAGCCAACGACGTGGCGATGATCCAGGAGGCCAAAGTCGGAGTGGGAATCTCCGGAAAGGAGGGTCTCCAGGCCGTCAACAGCGCCGACTTCTCCATCGCCCAGTTCAGGTTCCTCCAGCGTCTCCTGTTTGTCCACGGCCGATGGTCCTACACCAGGAACGCCCAGCTCTTGTTGTTTGTCTGCTACTCGTGGCAGACGCTCAACTGGCCCATCTTCTTCTACATGTTCTTCTGCCTCTTTTCCGGACAGCAAGTGTACATCCAGACCTTCTACATCACCCTGTTTGCGTGGCTCACCCACTACATTCCTCTCGCCGCCGCGTGGTTCGATCGGGACCTCAAGCCTGAGACGGTCTTTAACAACCCAAGGGCGTACGATGTGGGAAGACTCAACACTCTGTTGGGCCCGACTCAGATCTTGGTCGGAATGTTCCTCCGGGCGTTTGTGCACGCGCTCATCTTCTTCTTCATCCTTGTTGCCTGCTTCCCCGAGTGGCTCGACATTAGCGTGTTTGGCTGCACCATGTACTTTGGGCTGATGATCGTCATTCAGCTGAGGGAGGCCATGACGCTCATCTCCTGGACCTGGGTCATCTTCCTTGGCTGGTTCGTCTGGATCTTCTTCTACCCCGTCGCCGTCTCCATCGTCGACACCGTCTTTGGCGATGGGCCCATTCTCAACGCCCAGGCCATCCCGAGCGCCTACTTTAGCGTCGGTCTTCTCATTGGAGTCTTTGTCCTGTTTGAGTACGTCCTCTACGGACTGCGCAGGACGCTCTTCCCCGGGCCTCGCGAGGTTCTCATGGAGATGGACCGCGGGTACGGCGACGCCTCCACCCGCCCCAAGCTCCACGGATTGTCGGTTCTCGGGTCCGTTTTGGGGGAGGGTGTGGACCGGACCGTTTACCTCCCAGCCGCCAAGGTCGGAGAGGCTTTCAGCAATTACCGGAGGAAGAAGCGCGTCGTTAACGACGACGAGGAGAACAAGGGAGACGACCTCAAGGTGGTCGCGGCGGAGGAGAAGGGCTTGGGGGCCAAGTTTGGGGAGCACAGGTCGGGGTTTGACTACTCTGGACCGGCTTAAGTAAGGGAGGGTCGAATGTGGTTGGTCTTGTGCTTTTGTGTATTGATATGGATGGATGATGCGCTGTGTAATGTGAGAGGAATGACGACGACGAGCTTCCCAAAGTATATTCTACTACTTTATATAAATCTTGATGTGTCCTTTCGCTCCGACGTGAACCAACTAGGTAAGCATCATCGAACGATGAGTCGTTATTTCACATTCTGATTCCCTGCACCCCCATGGTGAAAAGTCATCTCATCATCGCAGCTATCGGTTGGGTTAGCAAGTAGACGAGATTCTCCTTTGAGTCACAAGTTTTCTTATCACTAATCTCCTTCAAAGTAGTTACATGATGATGCCCTCTAGTCTTCGCCCCAATCGCCTCAAGACCAATTAGGGAGTATCAAAAGATTCGAATTTACAAGTAATACAAAACCCCAAAAATTGGATCTTCTACAGATTGTTCTCCGGGAGACTTTTTACTTTAAACGGTAGCGGAATCCGGCCTGTCCAGCTT
>Ga0075012_10005185_pt1 | contig 11995 bp, 11 predicted proteins | sample All_14_2_FD_71474 | JGI IMG/M metagenome (GOLD analysis project Ga0075012, IMG submission 71474) | Freshwater microbial communities in response to fracking from Pennsylvania, USA - Allegheny Zone_MetaG_DW_15 | ecosystem: Environmental > Aquatic > Deep subsurface > Groundwater > Drilled...
GCTGACACCCTTCATACCTGATTGATTGATCACTCTGTAGAGCGGGTCACATAAGACCTTTGTCCCAGCCGGAGCTGCATCGCCAACTGCATCTCGACTACCGGCAGGCTCACCTAGGCCAGAAGATCTCTTTTCAAACGAGGAGTTGAAGAGCGCACGCATCGTTGCCATGCAGGGACCGTTCGTAGATGCAGAGACAGGAAAACTGCTCTCTGCGTTCTACAAGAAGTATGCACCGGAGAAAGACGACGAAGAGCACATCAGTAAGATCACTCAATCAGGGATGGAACTGCGGATGCTCAACGACAAGCTCCGCGAAAAATATGGGGTAGACTTGGATGATTTTGTCCTAGCCAACGGTGGAACGTTGAAATAGGCGAACAAAAGAGACACGATATGTATATGTATATGACAATTGCTCACCATAGTATTTGCAGTAACGGAGTAACGACATGATAACCTTTAATGAGCGAAGTGTGCGTCCTGATGAGGTGCGAGCTGATCAAAGGCTCAGTCAAAAGTAGAAAGTACTTACAGCTCCCGCTCGAGGCTTTCAGTGGCAACGCATTTCTTGACAAAGTCAGACTTCTCGACGCATCCATCACACATCACGCCACGGTCCGCCAAGATCTTCTTGAGATCCTTGACCTTGAGGGCGTTGTAATCAGTGGCGCCCTTCTCCACCTTCACCTTGTTCCGCACCGAGCAGATTTCCTTCGATTTTTGTCCCAGGCGCTTGCAAATCCTATCGTTCGGTAGTCCGTTCTTCATTAACTGCGAAACCTCTCTCTTTATCGGCTGCATAAAGTAGCACACCTTCTTCTGTGTCTCAGTGAGCATCTTATCTTCGCAAATCTCGTCCAGTCGCTGCTCGACCTTCGGCATATCCGAACGGTGCTTTTTGTCGCCCAATTTCTTATCAATCATTTCCAAAACCTGTGGGGAGCGGGAGCACATGGTTAATCTCGCGTTGAATACTTTGCATCGCCGTCCCATTTCAGGGACAGCTGTCCATGCATAACTTCAAAGCAAGCAAGGCAAAAACTTACTTCTATGCACACCTCGCATTCCCTAGGATCAGCCGCAGCGTGCGCACTGATCGAGAGCAGTGCCACCGCAAGGGCAGCTAAAAGTGCAAACAGTTTCCTCATTTTTTAGAACAGAGGTGAGATGATCCGAGTGGCAAGAATTTCAAAACCGTGGCAGCAGATCACAGTACTCTGCCTGCGGGGGCCGTCAGTACGAAAGAGAGAGGATGGATGTGGAAAAGCTACAATAGCGGAAATGTGATCTTCGCTCGTGTGTGCTTCTTTGCGGCAGGCACACTAGGTAGCAGGGCAGTAACTGAGTGAACACCTGTCCACTACCTCACTTCTCCTCAGAGCATTCCAGAACAAGTGAGTGGTAGGTACCCGTCCACTCGATCGAACATTTCGAATCTCGACCACTTTCACATAAAATGAAGTGAGAACTACATCGCAACGATAACCTCAAAGTGGCGGTGGCGGAAGAGGAAGCGCTTTATAACAGCAACGGAGTCGGAGGCATTATGGTTATAGATTTTACCGTCTTCATATTTGCAATTCCGGTTGGGATGCTTACTGCAGCACGGGATTCAATCTTGCATGTCCATAATATTCCGGAAACATTTCGCTGGTATTCGCGTGACATCCGTAGCGCCCCTTGTATAGATAGAGATGTCAAAGTACATGGCTAAATAGTATATATAAACTTCGCACCGATCTTCACACCTACAATTGGTGTCCTACTTCCGTTGACCTTGGTGACCAAAAACGATATCAAAGGAAATGGCCAAGGACATCCGAGAGGGTGCATATGCCAAGGAACTTGCCGTCATCGTCCGTGATTATTAGCGCGTTGGCCTTCGTTTCAGCGAGCATGATGAACACCTGAAACAAGGTATGCTTCGGAGTGCAGGTGTGGATCGGCTCCAGCCGATCCAGACCGTAGAGCTCATACTGGGAGAGAACCTTACCCATGTCCCACTCGAAAAGTCCCGGCTGATCAAGGTTCAAGCTAGCAATCTGAGAGCGCCTGTAGAGATCTCGAACCTTGTTCGTTTGCGGGTCGATGATTGGGATTGTCGAGACCCTCATCTTCGCAAACATACTCGCCACCTCCTCAAGCTTTGTTTCCAATGTCGCCGTCACAAGCTCTTTGGTGACGGGAGCCGAGCGTCCCATATATGCGCTAGTTCTGGGCTCAGAGTATGTGCCCACGCCTAGCTCGTATATACTTTGATCAAACAACCGCCTCTCTTCGCTAAACTGCGTGGTCAGGTACTCAAGAATGCTCTGGGAAGTCACCACCTGCAAGCAAGTTTGCATGTCTGGGTCAATGACGGGAAGTCTGTGGATGCCCTCGTCTCGAAGCACGGTGCAAGCATCTAGAAGTGTTGCGTCAGGGTGCAGCAGAATGAGCTCCTTCTTCGGGTGTTTCTGGTGCTCCACCGCGAGGGACGCCGCAGTAGCGCACCCCTTCTCTGTCTCACTTGAGCTCTGTCCATGACGTTTGACCAATGCTCGCCAAGTAGCGATCGTGTGCGACTCAAGAACGTCCAAAAGATCTTCCGAGGTGATGTGAGCGTGTCTCACAATGTCCGTGAAGTCCGATAACGTGATCATTCCGACTAAACGCTGCAGCGAAGGGTTCCATAGCGGTGCTCCGCGGATCTCATGCTCAAGAAGGGCGTATAAAACAAGCCGCAAGTTAATATTCACATCAAACACGACCAATCGCCCTGACTTGGGCATGGCATCGTAAAGTGTCCTCGAATTGAGGAACGAGCGTATAGCATCCTTTCCGATCTGAATGGTCTCACTCTCTGAAAGCGGAGCAGGGGCCAGAAAGTCTCCAAGGTTATCTGATTGAGAGGGCGTCTTTGTTTGAAAAGTCGAAGCTCCGACTGGCAGAATCACTTCATCGTCGTCATCAGGCGAGTAGTTCTCCCGCCGATCGGATGAGGGAACATCTTCCCCCCAGTCATCCCGCCGATCCATTCCGTAAGTGAGGCAAACGATGAAAGTGACAAAGATAAAGAACTTGGCGAACCACTTTCGTACCCTGTTGAGGTGGAAAACAAACTCGGCAAAGCTATATCTGGGTGGCTCAACAAGAGTGGAGTTCCTCACAAGTCGTCTCGAAATGACGGGAACACTGAGATCACAACCCCTTCCTTCTTCAAAGCACCCTATCGAACTTCACGGCTCGGAGGCTACCCAGTCACCTTTTCCGATAGCAAAGTTTTTCTTCGAATTGCAAAGATTAAACTCTCGTGCAAGGACTCAGGCGGTAACTTCCCCAGTCCTCTCCATCAAATACAACCACGTAAACTACGCAACTAGAATCTGCCCGGATTTCCTCTACTACCTACATAGATTGTTGTTCGTCAAAGAACGGAGGCTCTCAAAGCCGAGTCTAATCTAACGCGCGATTAGGTTATCGCCCCTTACAGTGAACCAGGCAGAATTTTCTGAGAAAATAATTCACTCGATGGATGCGTGATTTGTGTGGAGGGTGACACGGTTGCACGAGCATGAGGTTACTTCGGTCTTGAGAGTGAGTTAATCCATTATTATTAGGCAATATGGTCTATAAGTGTAAAAGCAACCCTCGAAAAATGCACACTACCTACAAGCGCACTACACGCTCATTGAGAGGTGCACAAGCTGGTGCGAGCTCAGGGGACAGTGCAGGAGTATCTTTTCAACGTGACCTTATACGATACGGAAGCGTGATGCTCATTTACGATGACGCCAGAAATCTTCATTAAAGCTTTGAAGGGCCCACGTCATCGAGAATTCGAGTCGTATTCCTAGCTTGCTCAAACAATACCGCCCTCGGATCTAACGTTCTCCAACGAAACCTTTGCGCAGCTTCTCGCATGACGGGATCCGAGTTGGTCTTCCCCTCGACGCAGTCGGCAATCAACTCGCCGATCACGGGTCCAAACTTGAAACCATGGCCGCTCCCGCCGCTTGCGCAGATGATACCACTCGGAAGTTTGTCTATCAGGAAGTGGGAGTCAAGGGAATCGCAATACTGACAGAGGCGGAATGTGTTAACCATCCAGTTCTCTGAAAACCCGGGGGAGACTGTGTTCAGAAAGTCGACGAATCTCGCCTCCTCGAGATGTCGGACTTTAAACTCGAGCTGTCTTAAAGCCTGTGCAGTCATTGCACTCGAAACTGGATAACCTTCGCCATGGTGGCCGAATTTGAGGACGCGTGCTCTTTTCTGGAATGGAAAGCAGTAGAACCCAGTCTGTGCCATATCTAATGTTAATGGCGACATGCCACCGCCTTGATCTCGCCCCAACCATGCCAATTCAGGCGAATCGCCATTACTCCGAGGTTCAAATAAGAATACCGGCTGCATTGTCGCTCGTAGCAACTGCCGAGTTTCCGGCAAGAGAAAAGGAGTCCACGCTCCACAACTCACCACCACCACATCAGCTTTGATGTATCGGCCGTTGACTAAATGAACCCCGTCACGGTGTACTTTTGCCACGGACTCGTTGATTAACACCACTCCACACTGCCTCGCCTCCTCTACGTATCGTCTTAGAACAGCGCCGCTTTCTATCCACCCAGCGTTTGGATTGTTATATCCAGATTTGAAAGTCGTGAGACGTGGGTTCACTAACGTCTGAACGTCACTCTCGCTTCGAAACACTTGACATTTAGACGCTAACGCTGGGTCGACCTTGCGAACTGTTTCATAACTACATGCCTCATACGATTCCGGGGCCATAGGGTACGGAGTCTGCGATAGAAGGGAGACGCCAGTCCAGTGGAAGTAGCTATCTGCAGGGGAGGTACCAAACCACTGTCGCTCCTTTTGTTTCCAACGCTGAATTGCCAAGTTATGTAGCCGGGTGTAAAGATCGTCCTTCCCGTAGTCACCGCGGGTTATTTTCGAAACGTCGTTCGTGGACGACTCAGCCTCGACTTCACCATCGATCGATATCACTTCCGTGTCTGTCCCAAACCTTTGCTTGCACTCGATTGCGCCACAAATGCCGAAAATGCCCCTTCCTACAAACACCACAGAGCGCGGTTTCGACCTAGATCCATCCATCTTCTGTTCCGGAAGAGCAGTGATCGGGGTATCCAGTAATGATAAAAGAACGAGAACAATTGTGGCTGTGTATAATCTGTGTTGCGTAGTTGTTACGCAAGAACTAGCCGAAAGTACCCGATCATCGCTTTATGTTTAGATGCGATAGCAGCCCATCGCTTTTGAAATTTGGCGCGAAAACAAAGAGAAGCGACCGAGAGCAGCTTTAAAGCGTTCTTCACATACATCCGTATTGTCCCGTTACTCCTCATCGCTCTCTGATACTTCTTCAGTCCGTTGACATGCTCATGGAGGGTTCAACAAGGTCTACCGCTTAAAGGAAAAGTGCTTTTTACCTGGACCGGTTCTCTTCACAACACCAAACAAGGTTTGAATTCAGAATTTCGTTGGCAAAGAATGATGGCTAGGCCACATTCCGCGCGGTCGCTTAGCCACGGCATGGCGGACGTGCGCGAATCGATGCTGTACCCATCGCTTTCAGCTGGTACTGCAGACTACGGTTCGCAGCCCGGAGCGGTAAGTTTCTGTATCAAGAATCATGGATTTCAAACCATCAAGAAGAAAGCTAACAACCCCCCTTCTCAGACCTCGGCTCGACCTCTGTTGGAAAGCAGGTCGCTCAGTAGCATAACCAGGGTAAGTCTTTATCTGGAAGGCTTGGAATAGTTTCATTTGCGCCACTAACGAGTCATCCATTCAAAACATCCCTCGCAGTCGTCCACCAGTGCCTGGGACGTTCGCAGGTCGGTTACCGGGAACCAGCCACCAGTATCAGGAGTGAGTGAATTAGAGAAACGTCGCCAAAGAACGTGACTAACCGGCTGGAGACAGGTCACTACTTGGAATGCGGCTCGGACGATGCCCCCGCAGAACGCCCCGATGACTAGCTACAATGCGATGGTAAGTAGTCCTGGAAATAATTAGGCTCCCAGTCTTTGACTAACGGTACACGACCATAACAACAACCAGTCAGCGCGTTCAATGACAACTCAATCCGTTCCTGGCGAGCTCCGCGTGGTAGGATCCGGATCATCTGATCCGAAACGCTTGCGCAGTGCTCCGGCGGGAGGAGACCGAACGGAGTCTCAGGCTTCGGAAGACATGACATTGCGGTACTCAAGTCAGACCTCCGAATCGTTGCGAGCACCCAGTCAAGGTTCCGAGTCTCTTTTAATGCTCAGAGATTCAGAGCGGGTGGCTCGTCTCGAAAACAAGATTGATGAGCTCTTGAACATGCAAAAGTCGGGTTTTGACCACATCACCAGGCTTCATCAGATCGCGACGGAACGCATTGAGGAGACCATTCGCGTCGTTCGAAGCCTCCAGTCTTCTATGTCCACTGATCGGACAGCTGCGCGACCACAAACTGATTCCAGTACTAAGCCTTCATCCTCGTATCGATCGTCCCCTGTCATGACAGCTCCCCCGAAGTTCTCACTCTTTGAGTATGACTCCGAAGCCGAGAACGAAGCCATCTTCTCAGATAGCGACCCGCCTAAAACGGCCGAGGAACTATTTGCAAAAGCTAGACGTGCTCGAGATAATCGTAGAAAGCTCCAGCAACCCCAGAGTACTCGGGACGTTGGCATTACCAAAGCAAAGACCACCCAGTTAATCCAAGAGAAATCGTCATTGACAGCCGCGAGAAGCGATGGGGATGTCGCGGATGAACGAACGTGCTGCACATGGAACGGGTACAGCATCGAGCCAAGTGACATCGATGATCGCAATGCTCAGCTAATGATGGACATGGTCGACTACCTCGCGAAGGAACTCCGTTGTCCGAAGCGTCGGCTAATGGGCTTAGTACTTCAACATGGCGGGTCCACCCATAATCGAGCTCGCTTCGTTTCACCTTCAGGAAAAGTGTTTTCCCGGCGAGGACCAAAGGCGCTCCAAGCATTCCGCGAGGACTAAAGGCAATCACTCGATCTTATATGTAAGAAATGTAGGTACATCTTGCTCAAACCCTAAACATCTCAGAGTCCGCCAATCTCTTGAAGGCCACAATGCAGGCTCCTGCTTGCAGGTCGCTGCCCTGATAACCGTTCTCTTGTGCCGCAACAATAACATCTCCAAGGATCTTCTTTGCTTTCGACTGAAGGGAGTCATTGGTTTGAGCAGCCACGTTCAAGGGTGCAGCCAAGACGAGCTTGGATGGCGCAAACAGCACCTTACGATCCTTGAACACCTGGATAGCATTCTCGGAACACGCCCTATCGTACGCCTCAAAGACTATCTTGCACCCATGATCGGCCAGCAGCGCGGCATCGTCGGCTGACACCTCCGAGTGCGACATCGCCGGGAACGCCGCATCACCCTTTGCAAGCTCCCATAGGGACTTGCCGCTTCCTGCAGGATGAAACGAGCAAGTCTTCGAAACATGGCGAAAGTCCTCAAGTCTGCCATGGTTAGCAATCAGCTTTTCAAGCGAAATAACGGAATCGAGATCGAATCCCTCATTATCCAAAAGAACGCCGGTTGCGTCCGAGAAGCTAACCGGGACCGCGCCAATCTCGCAGAGCAGTTTCGCCAGGACCACGGTTTTCTTTCCCGATCCAGACAAGATGCACTTCTTTCCCTTTAACAGGTTTGCTCCAAAGGCGAGAGACGATGCTTCATTTGCGAGAAGCGCCGCAAATCTACCACTGGGGTCCTCGACATCTGACACAGGGAAAAGGATATCCTCCTCGAGCCCGATGGATCTGCTCAATGCCTGGGCGAAGGCATGAGAGAATCGGCGGAGCTCGTCGGCGGACTTATTCGTTACATCGAGATCCGCTCCTCCGGTAGCCCCTCCCCAGCTCTCGTCCACGATTAAGGCATGTTTCAGGACTTGCTCAAACCCGAGCATTCTGAATGCCCCATGAGTCAGGCGATGGTCGTACCTCAAAGGACCTTTGAACCCACCTAGGGCGGAGCTGTACTTGATGCAGTACCCGCGATTCATGCGCCAGTTATTTTCATCGTCCTTCCACGATACTCTAAACGTGACAAAGTGCTCGGGCTCCATAAGTTGTTTCATAACCCAGGCGAGCTTTGGGGTCTTTTCAATCAGCGGAGCGATGCTGCTGGTCACGTCCCTGAGGGACTCGAGGAAGTCAACTTGGTAGGGGTCTCGTCGCACAGCCTCCGCCTCGAGCTTGTTCGCAGCTTCCTTTCCGGATGAGAACCCAGAGTCACCCGGTCGTGCAAACAGAGGCTTTTTCATCCAAATCGTGCGTTCCCTCTGGGCGTTGTAGGTCCCGTGAACGTTGCTCCCGACGAGGGACCTGCTGACCCTCTCCTGAACGATGGGCGTGGACCCCGCGACTTGCTCAGACCTCTCGTCAAGCAGCGTCGACCCCGAGTTGATGGACTGAGTCCTCGTGAGCGGCCGGGGCGCTCGTCTAGACGAGGAGGCCGGCGCGTTGCTCCCCGCGCTGGAGGAGAAGCCGGCGACCTGTACGTGTCCGCGGAGGGAAAGCAGCCGAGTTGTTCTCATTCTCCTTCAGTCGTGAACAGGCTGTATATCCGTTGAAAGCTGTCAGGGAAGGCTGCTTCGGGCGTCAAGAAATCGCGGTTCAACGTTTTCGATGTTTCAAAAAACAAACAGATACAACTGCTGGAGGGCCGTGAGTTCGTTCGTCCGAGATGCGTATGAATCCCTTCCTAACTCAGCTTATTGTAACGCTTGAGGAGCAGCAATAGTTGATGATGACGAGGGAGCGACAATTGCTACCCGCGGGTAGTTGGGTCTCTCAGCTCTCATCTCAGTAGTGTTCAAAATTTCAAAAGTTTCTTGATCTAAACTCCACGTCGGTACTTCTACTTGATGGACTCGAAGCCATCCGAAGAGGATTCAACCCCGTGATTGTAAAGAGACGTGTATCTCGTGTGTGTGAATAGAAATACCCATCGTTTAGCATCTACACCACTCGATTCGGACAATGTCGTAAGTCTGTCTGGTTCGCAAAGCGAGAATCTTGGAGGGGTAAGAGTACAAAGCCTACAAGTCACAGACGCTCCTTAGCGGCCATCCACGTCGATGACTGCAAGCCTAATGACGAATTTCTTCAAGGGTCACATTCAGTCGTTAAAGGGTCTGAGGTCGGATGCGTCAGTGTAAGATTTGGCGCCAAATCGCTGACATACAATAGTTTACTTGGGTGACGGAGTCCGTCGTCACGCGAACAGCTGCCCCTCAGAGGTTGAAAAGCCAATTTCCAGGCTAGTGTAGACTGTTATTCTTCGTGATAATGGCACAGTTGAAGGCCCAGCGCGAACGGTTTGTTCTCGCCGTCGATTTCGCTGTTAAACAGGCACTGGACGACCTCAACAAGGAAGAACCAGACGATAAGAGGTGGTCCGCATCGCCAGAGTTTGTTCTTGCACTAAGCGAGACGCTACTGCAGTTCTCTAACGGTCCACTAAAGAGTGATCTCTTGGCGTTCGCTGGCCATGCGAAGAGACGAACAGTTACTGTGGAAGATGTGCAGCTTGTGGCTCGGAAGAGTCCTGCGTTAGCCCGTCGAATAGGGACCTTTGTAACTGAGACTGTCAACGCGAATAAGTCTAAACGGAAAAAGCTGAAGTCGGCAGCAAATGCCGATAGCGGCGACGAGTTTGACGAGGATAGGGACAACTCACGACTCAGCCGACTAAGCCGAAGAAGTCCGGTCGAGGAAGAAGAAGAAGGTTTCGAGGAGGAGGAAGGCCCGAAGTCCGATGGAACGGTTGAAGATGATATTTATGGGGACGATGACGACCAACTCTTCGCAGATTGATGGACCATGTACTTGTCTTTTTTAAAGTTTATGTCTTGGAATTGGTTACAGATTGTACTTTTTAGGTTCACATTTTACTGCTATGTTCAATTTATTTACTCGCAAGCGATTTGAAGGGCACGTTTGGTTATGGTCATCATCCTTCATGAATCGAAAATCGTTCAGTATGATCAGGTTTAGGTTTACTGTACCTTCTTCACTTGGTGGTCGGCTTCGAAGATCTCGTCCGGGGCCATGCACCTGTGCACAGTCTTGATGAAGGACCAGGCGGCCTCAAGCATCGTCTTCTGGTGGGCGTAAGGGATGTTGAACTCCGCACAGGTCTGCTTGATGATGGGCTGGATCTCGGGGAGGTAGATGTGATTAACTGAAGGGTAGAGGTGGTGGGCGATCTGCACGTTGATTGATCCGAACATCTCAGTGAAAGCACGACCCAGAACACCGAGCCCGCCGAAGTCAGACGCGTGTCGGACCTGGATCTCTCCCCAGTCCACACGGTCTCCGGACACGTGGTTGAGGATGGCCGAGTCATACGTGTCGTGGTCAGGGACAATGCACAACGCATAGGTCAAGTTGGCAGCCATGAAGAAGGCTATGGAGACAAAGGGGTTGAACTTGTACACGTGCGCCGCAAACATGGAGAGGGTGATTGCGTACTCCCACCAGTACTTCTCAAACACACCCTTGGTCTTCTCGTACGGCATGTTCCAGAGGCTGCCGACGAACGGCCACGCAAACTTGTACGTGAAGATCTGCATCGTGAACATGCCAGGGAAAAAGACGTAGATGATCGCACTCCAGATCGCCCAGAACCAGCGCTCAACGGCCAAGATGCGGGGAAAGCTTTCAAAGAACATCGAACGCGGGGTTTCCAAGTGCTTGCGAACTGCTGGGTTAGCGTGAAGGGTGTCTGTTTGGAAAAGGTTAGTTGTTGGCCCCGTAGATGCCGAACATTGTGCCCAGAGGAACTCACCAGGGTCGAGGACCGAGTCACCGGTGTAGGCATGGTGGCGGATCGTGTGGTGAAAGAGCCACTCAGCAGGATCCCAGTAAGCTGCCGCATTCCAGATTCGCATCGCAAGCTTGTTTTTCCACGAGTCACGAGCGCCAATCGCATAGTGGGAGCCGTCATGCATCGCGTTCATGCCAACTGCAATGATCATCATCCCCGCCAAGGCCGCGGAGAGGATGCTGACAATAGTGGGGACTCCAGGGACGACAAACGCGACGGCGTACAAAGCCAGGTACATCACGGTCTGGGTAGCGACCTTGAAGGTCCACCAGTAGTTAGCCTTGATGTTTCTGGTGATGCTCTCATTCTCTTTGGTGCTGCCAAAGTGGGCGCGGACACGTCGAGTGAGGGTGGCATAGAAACCATTCTCATCAAAGGTGTAGGTGGTCTCGGTCTTCTCGCGGGTCTCAGCGTCCTTAGGGGTGTAGTCGATCTTGTACTTGGCCAAGGTCTTGGCGATGTACTCCTTGTTCGCAAAGGCATGGTAGCTCTCCATCACCGGGGTGGCGTCGGCCATTCCGCGCGACATGTGGAGGATCGTAGTGCCACCAGGGTGCGACGCGATGAAGGGAGTTAGGTCGTAAAAGGCACCGTGAATGTACCTGTACATTATTTCCCATAGCGTTAGTTCAGGGTTACAGACGCCGATTAATGGTAGGCTTACCAAAGATCCTTCGAGAGCTTTTGCTCCTTGACCTCGACCTTGTCCGCCGCATCGACGTTGGCACTGATTGTGGATTTGGCATCTTTTTCCGCGGTTAGGGAAATTTGAGTCGTGGTCGACTCGGCACGGCGTCGAACCGTGACAACGGGGGAAGACGAGAAGTCTCCAGCTCTGCCAACTGACTGCATCTTTGACTTGTTCGCGTTGGGGCCTTTATGTATACTCTGACGAGGTCGGGTGTTGAGGTCTTTGTTCGATGAACACACTTTTGGTTTTGGGTGTCTGATTCAAGTTGTGAGGATGAAGATTAGTTTTGGGCGCGGGTGCGAAAGGATTTTATTCCGTAGGCGTAATTGTCTCTGCATGTGATTGTGATTGATGCGTTCGATTGTGCATGTCGGAGCGAAACTGGACACTCGGGTTTTTTTTCTTCTTTTCTTCTCCATCTATCAC
>Ga0075012_10005187_pt1 | contig 11994 bp, 23 predicted proteins | sample All_14_2_FD_71474 | JGI IMG/M metagenome (GOLD analysis project Ga0075012, IMG submission 71474) | Freshwater microbial communities in response to fracking from Pennsylvania, USA - Allegheny Zone_MetaG_DW_15 | ecosystem: Environmental > Aquatic > Deep subsurface > Groundwater > Drilled...
GCCTTTGCGCATCTTAGCGATGCCCACATGCAATGCCGCTTCGGTGACTTCGAGCAGGGTTTGAGCCTCTTGCGAGATCTGCCCCACCCCAGCCGAGAAGGCTGAGTCTGCTACGTAGCCTTGGTACACCGTGCCGCAATCGATCGAGACGACGTCCCCTTCTTTTAGCTTGCGCCTCGAGTTGGGAATTCCATGCACCATCTCGTCGTTGATGCTGACTGTGATGGACGTTGGAAACGGCGGATGACCATAGCCTTTGAACGGCGATACACATCCGTGTGACTTCAGCACTTCCTCAGCAGCCGCGTTGAGGTCCGCTGTTGTCACACCTGGTTGTAAAAGTTCTTTCAGTTTCGCATGAACGCTGGCATTGATGCGTCCTGCTTCGCGCATGATCTTTAGCTCGGCAGGGGTTTTAATGTTGATCTGGCGTTCATGAAACATTGCTTATAAAACCTTATCGTACACAGGGCAATTGCCCTGATCATGCGTTCGTTATTTATTCAAGGCACTCAGCAGCACTTTGGTTACATTTCCGACTGCTTGAGTACCGTCGATCTCGATCAACTTGCCAGCCTTTCGGTAGTATTCCACAAGCGGCATGGTTTGTTCGAGATACACGCGGATACGTTTTGTAACCGTCTCCACTTTATCGTCTTCACGCTGGTAAACCTCAGAGCCATCGACATCACAAATACCAGCCTGTTTAGGCGGGTTGAACTTCTCGTGATAAATGTGCCCTTGGGCGCGGCAAGTCCAACGTCCACTTGCTCGCTCGACAAGGATTCTCTCGGCAGCAGTAATGTATGGAACTGCATTTACCTCGCCATTGAAATCCTTGAGCATGACTTCGAGCGCATCTGCCTGGGCTGGAGTGCGGGGAAAGCCGTCGAGAATGGCACCCGCTTTACAGTCTGGGCGAGAGATGCGATCTTTGATCATGCTGATGGTCACATCGTCTGGAACCAGCTCGCCTTTATCCATAAAGGATTTGGCGAGCTTTCCAAGATCTGTCTGATTTTTAAGGTTCTCGCGGAAGAGATCACCGGAAGAAACGTGCACCAAACTGGTCTCTTCAGAAAGAATTCGTGCCTGCGTTCCCTTACCAACTCCGGGAGGTCCAAGCAAGACGATATAGGTTGGCATATTATCCTCTAACGGACCAGCAATGAGTCCTGATAGCCGTGCAGCTTGAGTTCTGCGTCGATGTTCTGGAAGGTGTCACGAACAACACCCACCACAATGAGCAAGCCCGAGGAAGTAATAAGGAAGATACCCGTATTGCTGGAGGCGGAGATATTAAAGGCGCTCAGTAACAATCCGAGTAGGAAGGGCATAATGGCAACAACGCCAAGGAAGACAGCACCCACCAAGGTGATGCGGCTTTGAACCGTGCTCAAATATTTCTGAGTCGGTGCGCCGGTCAACACACCAGGGACACTGGCTCCAACTTTTTTCAAGTTTTCACCGTAATTCTGCTGGTCGAACAACACGGTCGTATAGAAGAACGTAAAGATCACAACCATGAAGAAGTAGATCGTCCAGTAGCCCCAGTTGCTGGTGCCAGTTGCGCCAAAGAAGTTCTGTACACCAAGGAAGAAATCGGCAACAGCCTGATTTTCATTCTGGGTAAAGTAACTGGCAATGATCGCAGGGAATTGAAGAATGGCGCTGGCAAAGATCAAGGGGATCATGCCTGAGAGATTGACCATCAACGGCATGGTGCCCTTCACAGGCATGGACATGCGGTTCCCCACACGGCGACCCGGATACATCACAGGCACATTGCGGCGTCCCTGTTGGACGTATACAATCGCAAGCACAGTGAGAACGATGATGATGATAGTCAGGATCAACATGACCCAGCGGCTATTTTCATCGGCAAGCAACGAAGCGAAATTCGCAGGAATTTGCGCCACGATACCAGCAAAAATGACAAGGGAAAGACCCTGTCCGCGAATGCCATATTCAGAGATCAACTCACCCAGCCAGATGGCGAACATGGTTCCGGCGGTCATCGCAATGAGCACTGACCAAGAAGCCAGAGCCGTTTCCGTGTCGAATAAACCGAAGGGAAGGATGGGTTGACCAATCGCCTGAATGGAAAGGGAGTTGAAGATATTGATCTGACCGACTGCAGAAAGCGCTGCCATGGGCACCGCAAGATAGTAGGTCCACTTTTCCTGCCAGCGGCGACCTTCGCGAGGATCATCCTGAATTCTCTGCTGCAGAGAAGGAATGATCGGGATCAAAAGCTGAATGATGATCTGGGCGGTAATGTACGGATAAACACCCATCGACAACAATGAGAAGTTGGAAACCGTACCGCCGGAAAGCAGGTCGAGGAAGCCAAGGAAGCCTCCCGACCCGGTCGATGAAAGACGGAATGCAGCGAGGATGTCATGATCCACGCCGGGAGCCGGAATATTCGCGGCAAGGCGATAGATCACCAAAATGATGAAGGTGATGATCAACTTGCGGCGAATATCTTCCGATTTCCAGAGGTAGTGCCAGCCTGAAAAGGTGGTCTTCATAAGAAGGTTCCTCGAATTAGGCGATCAATTCGACCGAGCCGCCAGCCTTTTCGATCTTGGCTTTGGCACCGGCGCTCACACGATGAACGCGGACCTTGAGGGCAACGCTCATCTCGCCGCGACCCAAGATAACTACAGGGTTGCGGGTGTCACGCAGAAGATGCGCTTCAGCGAGGGATTCAGGAGTGACTTCCGCGTTGGCTTTGAAAGCCTCGGAAAGCTGATCCAGATTCACTTCGTTATATTCGACCTGATTGGGCGGGGTGAAACCTTCACCACGCATGAACGGCAAGCGGCGATAAAAAGGCAGGTTACCGCCCTGGCGATACAAGTGACCGCCTTCGCCAGAGCGCGCACCGGCGCCCTTGGTACCGCGACCGGCGGTCTTACCCTGACCGGCAGAGATACCGCGTCCAACGCGTTTTCGGTTCTTTTTCGACCCAGGATTGGGTACAAGATCGTGTAGTTTCATGTTCAACCTACTCTTCAATCTTGATCAAGTGAATGATCTTATTCAACATGCCACGCAGAGCGGGCGTGTCTTTGTGTTCAACGGTTTGGTGCATTCGGCGAAGACCCAGCGCCTTAACGGTCGCCTTCTGGTCTTTGGTGTAACCAATGGCGCTGCGCACCAAGGTCACGCGAATGCTTTTGCCGGAAGGATTCTTAGGCATGTTGCTTCCTCCGTTCCCAATAAGGGAGCAATTCTTCAGCCTTCTTACCGCGGCGGGCAGCTTCGTTAGCCGGAGAGCGGAGCCCATCCAGCGCATCGAAAGTAGCCATCACCACATTGAGGACGTTCGCGCTTCCCATGGATTTGGTCAGGATGTCGCGCACACCAGCTACTTCCAACACTGCGCGGACGCCGCCTGCGGCGATAACGCCGGTACCAGCAGAAGCGGGCTTGAGGAAGACTCTGGCGCCAGCCACTTTGCCGAGCGATTCATGCGGGATGGTCGTTCCGGCAATATTGACGGTGCGAATGTCCTTGCGAGCGCGTTCAGAAGCCTTGCGCATCGCATCGGGCACGGCATTGGCTTTACCAACACCCATACCGATGTTGCCCTTCTTGTCACCGATCACAACGGTCACGCGGAAGCGGAAGCGGCGACCACCCTTCACCACTTTGGCAACGCGGGCGATCTCGATCACGCGTTCTTCGAAGGCATCCTGCGATTCGTACTGTTTGTCAAATTGAGTATCAGCCATTTCCTTCTCCTAGAACTGCAAGCCGCCTTCGCGCGCGCCATCTGCCAGGGCTTTTACACGCCCGGTGTAGCGGAAACCACCACGGTCAAAAACGACCGAAGAAATTCCCTTGGACTTCGCGCGTTCAGCAATCGCCTGACCGATGGTCTTAGCCTGATCGATCTTCTTCATGCCTTTCACTTTTTCGCGCAGTTCTTTATCGACACTGGAGGCAGAAACGAGAGTGTTTCCATCCATATCGTCGATGATCTGGGCATAGATGCCCGTAAGGCTCTTGAAAACGCTCAAGCGCGGGCGTTCGGGGTTACCAAACACTTGCTTGCGAACGCGCGCATGACGGCGTTCACGAGCCAAAGCACGATTCTTGTTAGCCATGGATTACTTGGCTCCTTTCCCGGCTTTACCAGCTTTGCGGCGAACCTTCTCGCCGAGATAGCGCAAGCCTTTGCCATGATAGGGCTCCGGCGGGCGGACGTTACGAACGTTCGCAGCCACCTGCCCCACTAATTCTTTATCAAAACCCGAGATCTTGATCTGACGGGTCTTCGCGTCTGTTTCGAAAGTGATACCAACGGGCGGCTCGATCTTGACCGGGTGGGAATACCCCACGAACAAAGCCAGATTCTTGCCTTCCATTTCGGCGCGGTACCCCACGCCTTCCACTTCGAGAATAACTTCAAAACCCTTGCTCACGCCGTGAAGCATGTTGGCGAGCACAGCGCGAGTAGTGCCATGCAGAGCGCGTTCTTCAGGGTTGTCCGAATTGCGGGCGATCTTCAACTGGTTGTCTTCCATCTTGATGGTGATCAAGCTGGAAAATTCCCGGGAGAGTTCACCCTTCGGTCCCTTCACGCGGACTTTGGAGCCGGAGAGCTCCACCTGCACGCCACTGGGGATGTCTACAGGTAAACGACCAATGCGAGACACAATAAACCTCCTACCAAACCTTGCAGATGATCTCGCCGCCCACGCCCAACTGTCGGGCACGCGCGCCGGTCATTACACCCTTGGGGGTCGAAAGAATGGCAACGCCAATTCCAGAGAGAACCCAGGGAATGTCTGATTTCTTGGTGTAGATGCGGCGACCGGGCTTGCTGACGCGCTCCAAACCGGAGATAACTGCGCGTCGCTGGCGGCGTTCGCCCACATACTTGATCTTGAGGCGCAAAACTTTCTGCGCTTCGGTTTCGCCATCGACCACTTCAAACCCTTCGAGGAAACCTTCTTCCTTGAGGATCTTGGCGATCTCAAGCTTAATCTTGGAACTCGGCAATGCAACCTGGGCATGGCCCGCCATAACGGCGTTGCGAATGCGAGTCAACATATCGGCAATTGGATCAGTGAATGACATGATTAACCTCCAACCCGGTTTTACCAGGACGCCTTTACGACGCCGGGGATCTGGCCCTTCAACGCCAATTCACGGAAACAAATGCGGCACAAGCCGAAGCGGCGGATGTATCCGCGGGGTCGTCCGCAGCGCTGGCAGCGATTTCTCACCTGCACAGCATGGCGGCGGCGCTGTTCACGATATTGCATACATTTCTTTGCCATACCTTACGCTTCCTTCTTGCCGCTGAACGGCATACCGAGCTGTCTTAACAAAGCGCGGGCTTCATCATCATTCTGGGCACTGGTCACGATCGTGATTTCCATACCGCGCAATTTATCGATTTTGTCGTACTCGATCTCAGGGAAGACCAACTGGTCCTTGAGACCAAGCGTATAGTTTCCACGTCCGTCAAACGCGTTCGGGGAGATCCCACGGAAATCGCGCACGCGCGGAAGTGCAATGTTCACGAGGCGGTCAAAGAACGCCCACATGCGGGGACCACGCAGGGTCACCTTGGTACCGATCAAACGGCCTTCGCGCAGTTTGAAGTTCGCAATGCTTTTGCGAGCCTTGGTCTGCACAGGCTTCTGCCCCGTGATGGCGGTCAGGTCGGTCACTGCGGCTTCGAGAGCCTTGGGGTTATCCAATGCTTCACCGAGACCGATGTTGACAACGATCTTTTCCAACCGCGGAACCTGCATCACATTCTTGAAACCGAATGACTTCAGCAGAGCCGGGGCTACTTCCTTGTTATAACGTTCCTGCATTTTGTTCATGTTCTATTGCTCCGGTGCCTAGTCAATCGTAGACTGACAATTTTTGCAAACACGATGCGCGCCTTCGTCGTCGCGTTGCACACCCACACGGGTGGCTTCGCTGCACTTCGGGCAAACAAGCATCACGTTGGAAATATCAATAGGACCTTCGAACTGAACGCGACCAGGGTTCATCTGGCGGTTGCCAGCCTGCACCTGCTTCTGATGCTTGGTGCGGATGTTGACACCCTGAACCACCACACGGCGTTCTTCAAGGATCACATTGATAACTTCACCACGCTTGCCTTTATCTTCGAGACGGCCGCTGATCACTTCGACGGTATCACCTTTTCGAATCTTAACTTTCATTCTCAGCTCCTACAGCACTTCCGGGGCCAGCGACACGATCTTCATGTAGCCCATATCGCGCAATTCGCGCGCCACAGGTCCGAAGATACGCGTGCCCCTCGGGTTTTCGCCATCGGCATCGAGGATAACGGCAGCGTTATCATCAAAGCGGATGTACGAGCCGTCTTCGCGGCGCCATTCTTTTGTGCAGCGCACGATCACGGCTTTCACAACTTCGCTCTTCTTCACAGAGCCTTGCGGAGCGGCAGCCTTGACGGTCGCCACCACCACATCACCAATAGCACCATACTTGCGGCGGGAACCGCCCATCACATGGATGACAAGCAGTTCGCGGGCGCCGGTGTTATCGGCAACCTTCAAACGAGATTCATGCTGGATCATGGCTTATTCTCCTACGCCCTGATCGGCAGTGCGAACTTCGCGCTTGACGACAGACTCGACCACCCAGCGCTTCTCGCGAGACAACGGGCGGGATTCAACGATGCGGACTTCATCACCGATCTGGCAACCGATCTCATCGTGAGCTTTCACGCGCATGCTCGAGAACACAACCTTCTTATAAAGAGGATGGCGATACTTGCGAGTGATCTCAACGACGACCGTTTTGGTCATTTTGTTGCTGGTGACGACACCAGTTATACGACGACGATTGTTCATTTTGCACCTTCCACTGCAGCGTTCTTGAGCATTTCAGCCAGAATGGTTTCCATTCGGGCAATATCCTTGCGGAGGATGTTCAAGCGGCTGGTATCGGTCAACTGACCGCTCACCTGCTGGAAGCGCAGTTTCATCAATTCATCGCGCGCATCGGAAATCTTTGTGCGGATTTCCTCAGGACCCAGCTTGCGAATTTCTGCGGATTTCATAGCCTTCATGACTATTCTCCTCCCGCGTGGCGAGCCACAACTTTGGTCTTGATGGAGAATTTGTACTGAGCAGCACGCAAAGCAGCAATGGCGATTTCAGCAGAAAGACCGCTGACTTCGAACATAATGCGCCCAGGCTTCACCACAGCGACGTAGTACTCCACATTACCTTTACCGGAACCCATACGAGTCTCGGGTGGCTTGTGAGTGAACGGCTTCGCAGGGAAAATGCGGATCCAGATCTTACCGCGGCGTTTCATTTCGCGGACGATCGAGCGGCGAGCCGCTTCAATTTGACGGGCTGTAACCCAGCCCGGTTCCAGCGCCTGCAGACCGAATTCGCCGAAGGAGATCTCCGCACCGCGGAGAGCCTTACCTCGCATACGACCACGCATCTGCTTGCGCCACTTTACACGTTTAGGCATCAACATAGCAATAACCTCATCTCAAGCGACGCAGCGACTATTCGCTGACGTACACGCCTTCCGTCGCTTCGGTTTTTTCTTCAACTTCCGGTGTCACTTCACCCTTGTAGATCCACACCTTCACGCCGATCTGACCATAAGTGGTCAGAGCTTCGTCGGTGGCGAAATCAAGGTTGGCACGCAGGGTCTGTAGAGGAACGCGTCCTTCGCGGAGCCAGACATCGCGGGACATTTCAGCGCCACCCAAGCGGCCGCCAACGAGGATCTTGATGCCCTGGGCGCCCTGTTTCATGGCTTGCTGAATGGCGCGCTTCATAGCGCGGCGGTATGCGATACGGCGTTCGAGCTGGTCAGCAATATTTTTGGCAACCAGTTTCGCGTCAAGGTCAGGATTCGAGATCTCTTTGATGTCCAATTCGATCTTCTTGCCAACCAACGCTTCGAGCGCGGTGCGGATCTTCTTCACGCCTTCGCCTTTGCGACCGATCAAAATACCGGGCTTGGCAGTGTGAATGGCGATGCGGATCTTGCCAGGCGTGCGCTCCACATCAACATGGGAGATACCAGCCTTGGCATCGCGGATCGCATCAGGAAGTTCCTTGCGCAGTTCGCGGACCTTTTCATTAGCAGCAGCGCCGCCTTTGGAGAGCTTGCCCATCAACAAACCACGAATGGCAAGATCCTGGTGCAACTGCTGGCGATATGTGCTTCCCTCAGCGAACCAACGGCCGCCCCACGGCTGATTGATTCCAAGACGAAAACCAACGGGATGTACTTTTCGACCCATATAATCTCCTTATGCTCCGCGCTCGCGCAAAATAACCGTCACATGAGAACTGCGGCGCAGAAGCGGCTTGAAACGACCGCGGGCGCCGAAGCGACGCCACTTACGGGTCGGAGCTTCGTCTGCAGTGATCTTTGCAACGAACAGGTCATCGCGGCTGACACCGAAGTTTTCTTCGGCATTCGCCACAGCAGAGGCGACCAGCTTGTAAACCGGGCCAGCGGCACGCTTGTTCACAAACTTGAGGATCTCCAGCGCTTCGTTGGCACTCTTGCCGCGCACCACATCGATAACGGCGCGAACCTTCTGTGCGGACTGAGGGAGAAAACGAACGTGAGCTTGAATATCAGTCATGTCCTATTCTCCTTACGCAGCCTTTTCAGCGGCCTGATGTCCGCGGAATGTGCGTGTCGGGGCGAATTCGCCCAAACGGTGACCGACCATGTTTTCCGTAATATAGATCGGCACATGGCGGCGTCCGTCGTGGACCGCGATCGTGTGACCCACCATTTGAGGGAAGATCACAGAAGCGCGGCTCCAGGTGCGAACCACCTTCTTTTCTTTTTTCTGATTCATGGCTTCGATACGCTTGAGCAATTTTGCCTCAATGTACGGGCCTTTTTTCAATGATCGTGACATATCTGCTTACCTCATCTACTAGCGGTTCGTCTTGCTGCGACGACGCACAATGTACTGATCCGTCTTCTTATTAAGGCGGGTCTTCTTACCAAGGGTAGGCTTACCCCAAGGTGACTTCGGACCGGGAAGACCAACCGGCTGGCGGCCTTCACCACCACCGTGTGGATGGTCGCGGGGGCTCATCGCAGTACCGCGGACGGTCGGGCGGATGCCAAGGTGGCGCTTACGACCAGCTTTACCAAGCTTGACGTTGCCGTGGTCGAGATTACCAACCTGACCGATAGTGGCATAACAAACCTGGAAGATGAGGCGGACTTCACCGGAAGGCATACGAATCTGAGCAAAGTCGCCTTCCTTGGCGAGAAGCTGAGCCGCGCCTCCAGCGGAACGGACGAGTTGTCCGCCCTTGCCGGGCTTCATCTCAATATTGTGAATGAGCGTACCGACCGGAATGTTGCTGATCGGCAAAGAGTTGCCAGAGCGAATTTCCGCATTGGGACCAGACATGAGGGTATCGCCAACTTTCAGGTCCACAGGAGCGATGATGTAGCGCTTTTCGCCATCCGCATAGTGCAGGAGAGCGAGGCGCGCAGTGCGGTTCGGATCGTATTCGATCGCCGCAACCTTTGCAGGAATGCCCAACTTTTCGCGCTTGAAATCAACCACGCGGATGTAGCGGCGAGCGCCACCACCACGATGACGAACGGTCACGCGACCGTAGGCATTGCGTCCGCCAGAGCGCTTCTTGATCACAAGCAAGGAGCGTTCAGGAGTGGTCTTGGTGATTTCCTCAAAGGTGTAACCGGTCATGTCGCGCATGCCGGGGGTAATTGGTTTGTACTTCTTGACGGCCATTATTGCACCCCTTCAAAGATCTCGAGGGGTTTACTGCCCTCGGCAAGGGTAATGATCGCCTTCTTGAAAGCAGGACGGCGGATAACCAATCGGCGAGATCGGCCGCGGCGTCCACGCTTTGCAGGGGCGTTGACAATATTCACGCGCGCCACAGTGACGTCAAAGAGGGTTTCGACCGCATCTTTCACAGCGGTGCGAGTGGCGTTGCTATTCACAACGAACACATAGTGACCCAACTTGCTGGACTGGGTGTTGGACTTTTCGGTCACCAGCGGGCGGACGAGGACATTATAAAGATCGCTCATGTCTCTCTCCTATCCAAGGTGCGCAACGAGCGCATCGATCGTTTTGGCAGGCAAAACGATTTTCTCAAAATTAAGGATGTCGCGTACATTCAAGTAGCTCGCGAGCAGCACTTTGGCGCTCTCGATATTGCTTGCACCGCGCATCACCAAATCGTAATTCTGGTCCTTGGCGGGCATCAACACCAATGCGGTGGAAGTGCCAACCAAATTACCCAACGCCTGAGCCACCAACTTGGTCTTGGGCTCATCGAAGTTGAGTTCATCCACGATGACGAGAGAAGCTTCGGAAGCCTTCACAGACAAAGCCGAGCGGAGAGCCGCCTGGCGCATCTTCTTGGGCATGCGAAGTTCATAGCTGCGAGGATGCGGGGTGTGGATACGACCACCGCCGACCCACTGAGCTGCACGCCTCGAACCCTGACGGGCGCGGCCGGTTCCCTTCTGCTTCCAGGGCTTGCGACCACCACCGCGAACTTCTCCACGGACCTTCGTATCATGCGTACCAAGGCGGGCATTCGCCATCTGGCGAGTGTAGGCCTGGTGCATGAGATCTACATTTACAGGGGCTTCAAACACGTTCGCAGGGAGTTCAACTTCGCGAACCTTGTTGCCCTTCAAATCAAGAACATCTACTTTCATGGTATTCTCGCTCCGATTTCCTGCGCGCTATTGCTTGCGCGACTCCTTGATCATGACGAGGCTCCCCTTGCCGCCGGGAACAGCGCCATTGATGGCAATCAGATTGCGTTCCGGATCAACCATCACGACCTTAATGTTCTGCGCAGTTACGCGGTCCACACCCATATGACCAGCGCCGCGGGAACCCTTGTACACACGACCCGGTGTAGTACCGGAGCCACGTGAACCAGGAGCGCGGTTGCGGTCAGAGGTACCGTGGGTGGCGTTCATACCATGGAAGTGGTAACGCTTCACGCCGCCAGCAAAACCTTTACCCTTGCTTATACCGATCACATCCACGCGTTCGCCAACGGCAAAAGCGTCACCGACAGTAACTTTGTCGCCGACTTTCAAACCGTGCTCTTTAGCTCGGAACTCGCGGAGGTATCGCAGAGGGGTAATTTCATTGGCTTTCAAATGTCCAACCTGTCCCTGTGTGAGACGCTTGGGATTCGTTTCGCCAAAGCCCAGTTGCACTGCGGAATACCCTTCCTTTTCAGCTGTGCGGACCTGGGTAACAAAACAAGGCCCAGCTTCGATGAGGGTTACCGCATAGGCAACACCTTGCTCATCGAAGATCTGGGTCATGCCGATCTTTCGACCTATCAGCCCTTTCAACATGCTCAATTTTCTCCTTTATAAGATATTGACGAGACTGCCAACCGGGGCAACGGTCGCATCATCTCCGTGCGGCACAGTCAGTTGGTTTGCGAGGCGAACCCTTTGTTCGCGCGCAAACCAACTCTTGCGCCGTCTCTAACGTATCGTCATTCTGGAAATAACCAGAATGACGTGTTATTCAACTAGATTTTGATTTCGATATCGACACCAGCAGGCAAATTCAAGCGCATCAGCATGTCGATGGTCTTCGAGTCGGGATCCAACACATCGATCAAGCGATTGTGAGTGCGGATCTCGAAGTGTTCATGAGAATCCTTGTCAATGAACGAAGAGCGCCGTATTGTATAGCGTTCTTTCTTACTTGGCAAGGGTACGGGACCAACAACATGGGCGCCCGTGCGTTCGGCGGTCTCGACAATCCGCTTGGCGGATTGGTCGAGAACGCGATGATCGTAAGCCTTGAGGCGGATGCGAATCTTCTGTTTAGCCATTTCTCTCCGCCTTACGCAATGATCTTGGTGACGACACCCGCGCCGACGGTGAGACCGCCTTCACGAATGGCGAACTTCGAACCCTGTTCGAGAGCGACCGGTACGATCAACTCCACCGTCAGGTTCACAT
>Ga0075012_10005188_pt1 | contig 11992 bp, 12 predicted proteins | sample All_14_2_FD_71474 | JGI IMG/M metagenome (GOLD analysis project Ga0075012, IMG submission 71474) | Freshwater microbial communities in response to fracking from Pennsylvania, USA - Allegheny Zone_MetaG_DW_15 | ecosystem: Environmental > Aquatic > Deep subsurface > Groundwater > Drilled...
AAAACAAACACAAATGAAAAAAATAATCGGGATTGCGTTGATTGCACTTGTTGCAATGGCATTTACACTACCAAAAGGAGAAACAAAGAAACAAGACGCAGTTGGAATCAAATTCAAAGGTATATCATTAGAAAAAGCTAAGAAAATGGCCTTGGATAATGATCAATTGATTTTTATTGATGCGTATACGTCATGGTGTGGACCTTGTAAAAAGATGTCAGCCACAACATTTAAAGATGAAGCAGTTGCAGAGTTGTTCAATGAGCAGTTTATCAATTTGAAAATTGATTGTGAGAAAGATGCTGATGGTCCAGAGATTTCTCGTCTCTATTCAATCAGAGCATATCCAACTTTACTTGTAATAAACAGCGAAGGAAAATTAATTAAGCAACACGTTGGATTCATGAATGCAGATCAACTAATTGCTTTTGCGAATTCAATTGAATAAAATATTACATACAATTAAAAGCCGATCCAAGTGGTCGGCTTTTTTTGTGCCTATAAAATAAATACTGGATTTAATTTTTACCACTGAGTCGCTGTGAGCACAGAGGTGATATAGTAAGCAAGACACGAAAAGTTTGACTTGCTAATAAAATGATCTGTCTACAGTATCTAATTCTCAGATGCATACTCACACTGGGATATTAAATCATCCGATATTATTTCTCTGTGTACTCATTTCTCCGTGGTAAGATTTTATACTTCACAAAAAAAGCCGTTCTACAATGCAGAACGGCTTTTCGTATGTTTAGAATCCGGAATTATTTTCCTTTCTCCATTTTTTCTTTCAATGCAGATAAAGCATCTAAGTCACCTAACGTAGATTTCTCTGTGTTTTGGTTGATTGCTTTAACAGCTTGAGAAGTTGATGATCCACCACCACTTGCAGCTTTCTTACCACCTTTAGCAGCAGTTGATGCAGTTGGCTTGTCTTCACCTTCTTCGAATAAACGTGTATGAGAAACAACGATTTTCTTAGAATCTTTGTTGAATTCAATCACTTTAAAGTCAAGTGTTTCTTCCACTTTCGCGTTAGAACCATCTTCTTTTCTTAAGTGTTTAGCAGGACAAATTCCTTCTACACCGTAAGGTAAAGAAACGATACCAGACTTATCTTTCATATCGATGATAGTTCCTTGGTGTACAGAACCTTCTCCGAAGATAGTTTCAAATACATCCCATGGATTCTCTTCTAATTGCTTGTGACCTAAAGAGATTCTTCTGTTTTCTCTGTCGATTTCTAATACAACCACTTCCATTTCGTCTCCTACTTTGCAGAATTCTGATGGGTGCTTGATTTTCTTTTGCCAAGAAAGGTCAGAAATATGAATCAATCCGTCAACACCTTCTTCTAATTCAACGAATACACCGAAGTTAGTGAAGTTACGAACTTTCGCTTTGTGCTTAGAAGCAACTGAATATTTGTTTTCGATATCATTCCATGGATCTGGCATAGATTGTTTGATACCTAAAGACATTTTACGCTCTTCACGATCCAATGTTAAGATAACAGCCTCAACTGTATCACCTACATTCATGAAGTCTTGAGCAGAACGTAAATGTTGTGACCAGCTCATTTCAGAAACGTGAATTAAACCTTCAACTCCTGGAGCGATTTCGATGAATGCACCGTAGTCAGCCATAACAACAACTTTTCCAGTTACTTTATCACCAACTTTCAAGTCAGTATTTAAAGCATCCCATGGATGTGGTTGTAATTGCTTAAGACCAAGAGCGATTCTTTTCTTATCATCATCAAAGTCAAGGATAACAACGTTTAATTTCTGATCCAACTCAACGATTTCTTCTGGGTGGTTAACACGACCCCAAGATAAGTCTGTAATGTGAATCAAACCATCAACACCACCTAAATCGATGAATACACCGTAAGATGTGATGTTTTTAACAGTTCCTTCCAATACTTGACCTTTTTCAAGACCAGAGATAATTTGTTTCTTTTGTTCTTCCAATTCCGCTTCAATAAGCGCTTTATGAGATACAACAACGTTTCTAAATTCTTGGTTGATTTTAACAACTTTGAATTCCATGTTTTTACCAACGTAGATATCGTAATCACGGATAGGCTTAACATCGATTTGAGATCCTGGCAAGAAAGCCTCGATTCCAAAAACATCAACGATTAATCCACCTTTCGTACGACACTTAACGAAACCAGTGATAACTTCACCAGTACGTAATACGTCATTTACATGAATCCATGCTTTGTGCATACGTGCTGTTTTGTGAGAAACGATCAATTGACCTGATTTGTCTTCTTGACACTCTACATAAACATCAACAGTATCACCAGCTTTTAATTCTGGATTGTAACGAAATTCTGAAGCAGCAACAACACCTTCTGACTTGTAGCCAATGTTGATGATAACTTCTTTTTTGTTGATTGAAATAACAGTTCCTTCGATTACTTCTTTTTCAGTAATTGAGTTTAATGTTACTTCATACTTGTCTGATAACTCAGAACGTTGGATTAGTGTGTACCCGTCTAATGCGAGTCCATCCCAATCAAAATCTGCAATTCCTTGCGTTTGTTTAGTGTTTGCCATTTGGCTTTTTTAACTTGTATTTCGAGCGTCCCAAACTCCCGAAAGTGATGATTACTTGCTGTCCTTAGTTGGGATAACAGCTTTATTTTAAGGGTGCAAAGATACTTATAAATTCGGAATTTGGAATTCAGGATTAAAAAAAAATAGTAGAAATGTTGATTTCAATTAATAATTGAGTTAACCTGCGGTTTTTATCAGGTTAAAAACCTCTCAATCAAAGAGGTTAAACAAAAAAAAAGTCCACCTTTTGGGTGGACTCTAAATCGTATAGAATTTATTATTCTGATTTCATTGGACGTTCAACACGTTTAATCTCTTTTCTTTTTTCTTTCTGAGCTTTTTGCATCTCATCATACTTTGCTAATTGATCCGCTGTCAACACAGTGCTATATTGTTCTCTTCGCGACGCATTGTTCGTTTTAATAGTTTCTCTTTTTAGCTCTTCTGTCATTGTTGCGTTTGTTCGAATAGCCTCATTCTTTGTAACAATTCCTTCATTAATAACTGCAATTTTTTCTTTCTGTTCGGCAGTTAGATTTAATTCCGTGGCCATGCGTTCTGTTTGTTTTGCCGCTCGTTCTTCAGCTGTCATTTTTGGTGTAGTTTCTTGACCAATTGCTGTAATAGAAGCAAATACAATAAAAATTCCTGCAATTAAACTTTTCATATGTTTCATTTTTTTTGTTTTAATGATGTCCGCACCTTCCAAAATTAGTGCCAAGACGTTTGATTTTTCGCTTGTCTAACATAGGTGATTTCAATAAGTGAATTTTATAATAAAAGTTGAGTTTTCCAATTAATTTGTACTTTTCTACTATGCGAATTCTGTTGTTTCTAATTATTGCTATCATTTTATCATCGTGTGGAGCTGTTTCACCAATGGCAACTGGCGTAAAAATGGATTTAAGTCGCAGTGGGTTAACACAAATTCCAGCTGAGGTTTTTGAAAATAAAGAGTTGAAAGTGTTAAAGCTTTTTGGCAATCAACTCGATTCCGTTTCAAGTCGAATAGGGGAGCTTGTTAATTTGGAAGAATTATACATCGGAAAAAATAACTTAACTACTCTTCCAAAGGAAATTGGACAATTGAAGAACTTGAAGATACTTTCACTTCAGTACAATGAGATTGATTCTTTGCCAAATGAAATAGGTGATCTAGAGAAATTAGAAACCTTATGGTTGGATCAAAATCGATTGATTTCCTTACCTGATTCCATCGGTAAACTGAAGAATCTTAAAGTTTTACAAGTGCGTTTTAACCGTTTAGAAACCTTACCTGCAGGATTAGGTGATTGTGAAAAGTTGAGTCTACTCTATCTAAATCGCAATAATTTAACTGCCTTGCCAGAAGAAATGGGGAAATTAAAACAATTGCGTGAGATTTATTTAGCTGGTTCTGGTGCTTTAAATCAAATCCCCGAATCGTTTTGTGATTTGCGCTATTTAGAAATTCTTGAAATTAGTCAATCGACTGTTTTACCAGCTTGCCTTCTTGTCTTAAAAGCCAATCGATTGCAGATTATTGAGCATTGAGTTTTTTATTGTCATGAATCATACTCATAAACAAAACGACATCATAAGCAAAATGAGCTGCTATCGAAAACCAAAGCCCAAAATGTTCAAATCCCCAAGAAATTAAAAGAATAAAAGGTAGAACAACTAATCCATACAAGGACATTTTTGGCTTTTTGATACTAAAATACCCATGAATTGCTACAAAAAAGATGGAAGTGAACCATACTCCAAAATACGTTTGCATTCCTGATCGAAAGAGCAATTCTTCACCAATTCCTGCACATAGTGATAGAAAAAGTGCATCTCCAACGTTTATGTTTAAATCTTGAACAATGCGGTCAATTTTCAAAGGGATTGTATCGAAAATGGGCGCTTTCAAAACGATTGCGGCCAAAAAAGCATACAAAAACCCAAACTCAAGTCCATATAAGATTGGAATTAGTTTGATTTCGCTCAACTGCAAAAACTCAATTAGTTGGACATCGCTTATATAATGCACTGCAAGAAATGCAGGTATAGGGAAGACGAGTAAGGTAACAAGTCCCAATAGATATAATGTATGTTTTCGCACCTTTTCTAGTTGAACTCAAAATTAATCAATTCGGTCGAGGGAGAAACACAGTATCTATTTCGTTAAAAGATTTTAAAATGAAAACGGTCATACTTATTTAATCGACCTTCTCTTGATATTCAATTACTTTTGTAAAAAAAATAGAAATGAAAGAAGATGTTATAGAATGGATTAGACAATTCTATCAATCAACAGAAGGAGGGCAAACCATCTTTAATCAAAAAGCGTATGATCAGCAGGCCATTTTTTGGGCTTTTGGAATGTTTCTCATTCTGCTCGTCGGTTCTATGGTTTTGTGGTTTGTCACGCGTTTCATTTTAACAAAAGTTCTTTATACGCTGGTTGATCGTACGAGAAGTAAGTTGGACGACCACATTGTGAACAACAAAGTGTTCCGCTCACTGGCGCATTTGGCTCCTCTGATGTTCATGGAGTATTTTTTATCCATTGCGTTTTATCGTTATCCAGATACGAAAGGCAGTTTTTCAAAATTGGTTTCCATGCTTATTATTTTTGCTGTTTTGATTACTGTAAATCGCTTGTTGAATGCATTAAGAGATTATATCAAGGAACAGGATACTTATGCAGATAAACCGATTCAATCCTACGCTCAAATCTTGCGTATTATTTTTACAGGAGTTGCCATTATTTTAATGTTATCTGTTTTCACGAGTAAATCGCCTATTTTCTTTTTGACTTCACTTGGTGCGGTTTCAGCAATCTTAATTTTGGTATTTAAGGATACGATTTTAGGATTTGTTGGAAGCATTCAATTATCTGCGAATGATATGATTCGAATCGGTGATTGGGTTACCATGGAAAAATTTGGTGCAGATGGTAATGTGGAGGAGATCAATGTGGCAACGGTGAAGGTTCGAAATTTTGACAAAACAATTACGACCATTCCAACTTATTCGTTTATTTCAGATTCATTTCGAAACTGGAGAGGAATGCAAGAGTCTGATGGTAGGAGAATCAAGCGATCTATTTTTATTGAAGTGGACACAGTGAAATTTGCTTCCGATGAATTGATTAATACCTTGAGTAAGATTCGCATCTTGAAAGATTTTATTCATGAGCGTCAATTAGAAATCGAAGCGTATAATACGACCAATGGATTTGTTGGTGATGATATCATCAATGCCCGCAAGCAAACGAATATTGGTTTATTCAGACGTTACTTGGAATATTACCTCAAGCATAATTCCAATATCAATAATGAAATGAATTTGTTGGTACGACAATTAGATCCAACAGTTAACGGTATCCCATTAGAGGTATATTGCTTCACCTACACGAAAGAATGGAACGAATTTGAAACCGTTCAAGCGGATATTTTCGACCACTTGTTTGCGATTGTACCGTTGTTCGAATTGGATATATTTGAAAGTCCTTCTGGGAAAGATTTTCGTCAGAAAACAATCAACTAAAGCGAAGATGCTTCACCGTGTTACCGTTATTGATTAGTTGCTTCAATGATTCAATTCCAATTTGTAGGTGACTATCGACATAGACAGAGGTGACAACTGTGTCGCTTTTATCTGTTTTAACGCCTTCAGGAACCATTGGTTGATCAGAAACCAATAACAATGCTCCTGTTGGAATATGGTTCGCAAAGCCAACAGTGAAAATCGTTGCTGTTTCCATGTCAATTGCCATGGCACGAACTTTTTGAAGATATGATTTGAATTCTTCGTCATGCTCCCAAACGCGGCGATTGGTTGTGTAAACTGTTCCTGTCCAATAATCTTTGTTTAAGTCACGTATTGTAGTAGAAATTGCTTTTTGAAGGGCGAATGCTGGTAAAGCGGGAACTTCTGCTGGGAAGTAATCATTACTTGTCCCTTCACCGCGAATTGCAGCAATTGGTAGCACTAAATCACCCACTTCATTTTTCTTTTTTAATCCGCCACATTTACCCAAAAACAAAACTGCTTTTGGTTTGATCGCTGATAAAAGGTCCATGCAGGTTGCTGCTGAAGCACTCCCCATTCCAAAATTGATGATTGTTATTCCATCAGCTGTTGCACATTGCATAGGTTTGCCTTTCCCGACTACTTCAACATTGTGCATCTCTGCAAATTTTTCGACGTAATTGTGGAAATTGCACAATAGAATGTACTCTCCAAATTTATCTAAATCTTGTCCCGTGTATCTCGGTAACCAATTGTCAACTATTTCTTTTTTTGTTTTCATCTTAATGTTCTTTGTCATATCCAACTGGAACTTTTTCTCCTGCTGGAATAGCAATTTTCAATGTGTTTTCTGCCGGTGGAATAGGGCAGGAATAGCGAATGGAATAGGCGCAATAAGGATTGTAAGCTTTATTGAAATCGATTAGCAATGTTTTACCTTTCGGTATTTCCGTATCGATGTAGCGTCCACCACCATAACTTTCGGTCTGACAAGTAGCATCTCGAAAAGGAATAAAAAGGTAATTCTTGAATTCTTTCTTTTTTTTCAATTCACAATTTTGATAGACCGTTAATCGGTAAGTTGAATCATTTACTTTAAAATCAATGTAACCAAAACGTCTGTAAATAGGAGTTCTATCGGTAGATGTTGGCATCTCAAATCGTTTTCCTTTACTTTTTATGAAAGAAGTTTGAATGCGATAAAGTGTATCAATTTCAAAATAGCTTAAACCTTCAAAGTGATCTATTTCATCTTGGGTCAATACTTCAGTTGTAGGGTCAATCAATTCAGCATAATGTTTTACGCGATTTTCACGAATAGTATCTTCATAGGTCTGAGCCGAAACACAGTTTATCAGAAGGAGAAAAAAAAATAATATCAATTTTTTCATCGTGTACCAAAGATTGAACTTCCTACTCGAACCATGGTGCTTCCTTCTTCAATTGCTAACAAATAATCACCACTCATTCCCATCGATATTTCTTTAAAACAATCTTCTTTTGAAAAGAATTTGTTCTTCAAGTTAGTAAAAATTTTCTTTAATGATTGAAATTCATTTCGCACGGCCTCATTGTCTTCCGTAAAAGAAGCCATTCCCATTACACCGACAATGCGGACATTTTTTAGCATATTGAATTCATTCGAAGCGATTAATACAGATGCTTCGTTTTCCGATAATCCGAATTTTGTTTCTTCTTGTGCGATATGAAATTGAAGTAAACAATCAATCACTCGATTGTTTTTTAGCGCCTGTTTATTAATTTCTTCTAAAAGTTTAAAGCTGTCAACTGAATGAATTAGCGCAACAAAAGGTGCAATGTACTTTACCTTGTTTGTTTGTAAATGTCCGATGAGGTGCCATTGAATGTCTTTCGGCATAACATCATACTTATCGCACATTTCTTGGACCTTATTTTCTCCAAAAACGCGTTGTCCAGCGTTATAAACTTCCATCAATGCTTCTACTGGTTTTGTTTTTGAAACAGCGACCAGTGTGACATGAGAAGGAATAGATGCTTGGATGTTTTTTAAATTTTCACTGATCATTCGTTGATGTTGTATATCGTTAATCCACTGCGCATTTTTGGTTCTACCCAAGTAGATTTAGGTGGCATAATCATCTGGTTGTCTGCCACTTTTTTAACTTGTTCGATTGAAGCGGGAAATAGCACAAATCCAACCTTGAATTTTCCCTTGGTAATTTTCTCTTCAAAAGTTGAAATGGATTCCGCACCACTGATAAATTCGATATTTTCATCCGTTTTCAAGTCATTAATACCTAAAATTGGTGTTAGAACGGATTGCGTTAAAATTTCCGCATCCAAACAACGAACGGGATGTGACTCGTCAATAATTTCAGGTTTACAATCCAATTGATACCATTTCCCTTCAAGACACATGGTCATTTGATGCTCGTGAGCTGGTTTTTCGGCTTTTGATAAGGTTACAATTTTAAAAGATTCTCCTAGGCGATTCAAAAATTCATCACTCGAGAGTTTATTTAGCGTTTTAACCAAACGGTTAAATTCTAAAATTTTTAATCGAGTTTCATCAATAAAGAAAGCCAAGAAATAATCCTCATTTGGAAACTGCGATGTTCCCTTTGATTTTCTGTGTTTTTTAAGTCCAGCTGAAGATGCAGAACGGTGATGTCCATCGGCGATGTATGTTGCCGGTAGCAATTCAAATGCATTTATGATTGACAGTGAGTCCTGTTCGGATAATACCCAAACTTCGTGTTTGATTCGATCAGTTGTCGTGAATTCGTATTCTGGTCGTGCACTTGTACAATGAATCAATAATTCATCAATTCGTTGTTCATGCGGGTAGGATAGAAGCACAGGTTCGGCATTATAGCCTACAATATCCAAGTAATTCGTAAACATTGCTTCACGAGAAGTCAAGGTAGCTTCGTGTTTTTTAATCAGATCATTCTCATATTCTTCTACACTTGCTCCAGCTACAATTCCGGTGAACTCGTGACCATTTTTTGTTTGACGATAGATGTAAATATGCGCTTGGGAATCTTTAATTAGAATTCCTTCATCAATAAATTCTTTGTATTTATCCTTTACCAATTCAAAACGTTCCTTTGAATTGGGTTTTGTTTTCTTTTCACTATTAAATTCTGGATTAATAATGCGCAAGAAAGTGTAGGGATTATCCTCCAGTTTTGCTTTGAGCACATTCTTTTTATACGAATAATAAGGTCTAGTAGCAACCAAATGTACTTTGTCGCGAACGGGGCGTAATGCTTTGAAAGGAGCTATTTTAGTCATATTGATGTGAAATCAAATTTGCTGGTTTGTAAAAATGCAGGTATGGACATTGCCTATACCTGCATTTTTCAAATAAACGTAATATATTTTAATTCGTGGTAGCGAATTGACCGATAATTAAACTTGCCAATTCTTCACCTATTCTATCTTGTGCTTCTAACGTTGCTGCTCCAACATGTGGAGTGCAAGCGATATTTGGATGATTCAATAAGTCAGTACGTGGATTTGGTTCATTTTCAAACACATCCAATGCAACTGAAGCTACTTGTCCAGAAGCTAATGCATCTAACAAATCAGTTTCATTGATGACACCGCCACGTGCAGCATTTACAAGGCGAACACCTTTTTTCATTAAAGCGAATTCCTTTTGAGTGATAACTGCACTTCCGTCAGCTTGTTTTGGAACATGAAGTGAAATATAATCCAATTTACCAATTACGTCGTTTAGTGACGCATGTGGTGTAATTGTCACCTTTGCAGAATGACCATTTCCAATTGGAATTTGAACATCCACTGGATTCGTCATAAATTGATCAACTGCGATTACATCCATTCCACATCCTAATGCATAAGATGCTAAACTTTGTCCGATACGACCAAAACCAACGATTCCCAATGTTTTTCCACGAAGTTCAACTCCTTTAGCATATTTCTTTTTCAAGGCTGAGAAGTCACCCGTTTCCATATGTTTATATGAATCGTGTAATGATCTTGAAATTGCAAACATGTGTCCCATAACCAATTCAGCGACTGATTGTGAAGAGGAAGCTGGTGTATTGATTACTGTAATACCCTTTTCACGTGCATATGCAACATCAATATTGTCCATTCCAACACCACCACGACCAATTAATTTTACATTGGGGCATGCATCGATAACATCTTTACGCACAGTTGTTGCGCTTCGTACTAAAATCATCTCAATTCCTTGAGCATTTACTTCTTTTGCTAAATCTTCTTGAGCAACTTTTTCAGTAATTACTGTAAAACCAGCTTTTTCTAAAAGTGATTTTCCTAATTCGGAAATACCATCGTTTGCTAATATTTTCATGCCTTGTTAAATTCGGAATTCTGAATTTGTGATTCGGAATTCATGATTTTTATTTATAAAATGATTCTTTTAAAAGTCTATTCTTAGCCGTTAGTACGAGTGAATTCTTTCATAACATCAACTAACACTTGTACGCTTTCCAATGGTAATGCATTGTACATTGATGCTCTATATCCACCAGTTGAACGGTGACCAGGTAGTCCAACAATTCCAGCTTCTTTCCACATTTTATCAAATGCTTCTTGATGCGCTTCGTTTTCCAATAAGAACGTAATATTCATTTTTGAACGATCTACAACAGCAACTGGTCCTTTGAACAATGGATTTGCATCAATTTCAGAATAAAGAAGTGCTGCTTTAGCATTGTTTCTTTGTTCCATCGCTTTAACACCACCGTTTGCTAATAAGTTACGCAAGTTCAACATGGCAACATAGACAGAAAATACTGGAGGCGTATTTAACATTGATTCTTTTTCAACCTGTTGTTTTAAATCCAAATAAGTTGGCATAAATGGCGAAGTTGATTTTCCAAGGATTTCATCTTTAACGATGTAAAGAGTTGCTCCAGCTGGACCAAGATTTTTTTGTGCTCCTGCATAAATCAAATCGAAATCTGCAACATTGATTTCTTTTGAGAAAATATCTGAAGACATGTCACATACAAGTGGCAAATCAGTTTTCGGAAATTCATGAAATTGTGTTCCGTAGATAGTATTGTTTGAAGTAAAATGAATATAATCTACATCTGAAGGAATTGTATATCCTTTTGGAATGTATGAGAATTTCTTGTCTTCAGAAGACGCAAATACATTTACATCAACTCCCACTTTCTTAGCTTCTTTGATTGCTCCAGACGCCCATGTTCCAGTGTTGATATAACCAGCTTTCTTAGTTTCGCGCATCATGTTTAATGCTGCAATTGTAAAACCAAGTGTTGCACCACCTTGTAAGTAAGCAACTGAATAACCTGCAGGTACATTCAACGCCTTTTTAACAAGATCCATTGCTTCATCCATCACAGCAACAAAGTCTTTGTGACGGTGAGATACTTCTAGAATAGATAGACCATTAAAGTCTAAGACTGCATCTGCAGCTTGTTTGAATACTTCTTGTGGTAAAATGCAAGGACCTGCTCCGAAATTATGTTTCATTTTATACTTTTTTATGCGTTGTAAAATTGGGAATTAAAAGGCATTTAATAAAAATCTTTTTTGAGAACTTATGCACTATTATCAGTTAATAGTAGACAAAAAAAAAGCTGTCAATTCAGACAGCTTTACTATTTATTCTTCAGACTTTTTCGTTGTCTTCTTTACCGTAGTTGTTTTTTTCTCAGCTGCAGGTTTTTTCTCTGCTGCTACTTTCGGTGCCTTAGGGGCAGCTACTTTCTTTACAGCTGGTTTCTTTTCAGCTGCTTTTTCTTCTTTAGCTGCTTTTTTTACTGAAGGTTTTGCAACAGCAGTAGACTTTTTCTTACGTGAGTTACCAAATGAACCCATTGTGCGTTTTCCTTTTGCTGTTTTTTTATCTCCTCTTCCCATAATAATGACGTGTTTTAAAGTTGTTTCTCAATCGCTCTGCAAATATATTATTC
>Ga0075012_10005191_pt1 | contig 11991 bp, 6 predicted proteins | sample All_14_2_FD_71474 | JGI IMG/M metagenome (GOLD analysis project Ga0075012, IMG submission 71474) | Freshwater microbial communities in response to fracking from Pennsylvania, USA - Allegheny Zone_MetaG_DW_15 | ecosystem: Environmental > Aquatic > Deep subsurface > Groundwater > Drilled...
TTGCCAGTGGCCGTGGCACCGCCGATGACGATAAGATGTTTTTGACGCTTCATTTTCGAGAATTTGCGCAGGCTGGTTGTACTTTTGTCGCCACAGCCAGCGACCCCTTCACGACCTAAAACTCAAGCAGCACGATGATTTACAGCCTGATCAAGCCCATCGCAAAAATAGCTTTATCGGTCTATTTCCGAAAAATGAACATTTCGCACCAGGAGCGCATCCCCAAAGGCAAACCTGTGATATTGGCTGCCAACCATCCGACGGCCTTCATCGAGCCGTGCATTGTGGCCTGTTGGCAGCGTGAACCCCTGAATTTTCTGGCCCGTGGCGATTTGTATGTGAAAAGCCCGTTTGTGCGAAGGCTCTACGAATGGTGCCACATCGTCCCCATTTTCCGACTCGACGACATGGGCTACGGGGCACTGAAAACCAACTACGAGACCTTCGAGAAGTGCTACGAAGTGCTGAGGAAAAACGAGCAAGTGATGATTTTGGCCGAAGGCCGTTGCATCCACGAAAAGCGGCTACGGCCATTGATGAAAGGCACGGCCCGCATCGTTTTCGGCGCTTGGGAAAAATACCCTGACCTCGATATTTACGTCGTGCCTGTGGGGGTGAACTACACCAATCCCGACCAGTTCCGTTCGGATGTGAAGATTGATTTTGGCGAGCCAATTCGGGTGCAGGACTACCGTGCCATCTACGAAAACAACCAGTCCAAGGCGGTCAATGCGTTGACCAATGACCTGCGGAAACACCTGCTCGAACGGGTCATCCACCTCGAAAATCCTGCCGACGACGAGTGGAAGGAACCCATGCTCGAAATTTATCGGCACGGGCCAACGGCGAAGGTTTTTCCCCATTTTTCAACGGATGAGAAGCCGCTTTTTGAAGAGAAAAAATTTGCGGAAAAGCTCAACGAACTGCCCGAATCAACAAAGTCGGAAGTCAGGGAGAAAGTCAAAAACTACTTCAACCTGCTGCGCAAGGCGGGCACCAACGACCGTGGCCTGATGGACCACACCTCGTATTCGCTTGGCAGTGCGCTGCTGCTCGGATTGGGATGGATTCCTTACATGATTGGCTATGCACTGAATTTTTTGCCGCTTTACCTCGGCAACCTTTTTGCGAAGAAAAAAACCAAAAACATTGAATTCCGGGCCTCTGTTGCCATTTTCGTGAGCATGGCTATGTACCTGATTTACTGGTTGCTTTTCCTCGTGATTGCTTTGATTATCGGGAAATGGTGGGCTATTGGCTTCGTGCTGGCGATGCCGTTTTTGGGTTATTTCGCCGTGCTTTACCACGACCTCGACATCCGCTGGAAATCCTGCCAACGGGCTGCCGTCATTGACGACCCAACAGAGGAACAGTTGCTGAAAATGCGGGAGGAATTGATGGCGATTGGCTAGGTTTATGATGGTTGAAAATAATTGAGAAGGGTTGAAAATAGTCCAGTGAAATCAGCCCTTCTCAACCCTTCTCAGCAAAAAAAACGGCTGCCACTAGGGCAGCCGCTACGACGGAATTTTATCATTGCTTCAAAAACTTGCCCGTGAGCAAGCCTTCGTCCGTCTGGATTTTTACCCAGTAAATACCATTGCTAAAATCTTGTAAATCAATCGCTTGCCGTACTTGGGCAGAGCTGCTCTCGATGCCCTGTTCCATCACCAATTTGCCAACGGAATCATAGAACTGAAGCTTAGCTTCCCCCGGTTTTCCCATTTCAAAATCTACAGACAGGCTCGTGGTAGCAGGATTTGGGAATAGCGACAAAACGTATTTTTCATTCAAAATTTCATCAGAAGCGGAGGCGCAGGTGTAAAGCGGGTTGAAGTTCACGCCGAGGCTGAACTGGTTCGTGCAACCTGTAGAAATATCCGTCACTTCCAAGCCAATCAGGTGCAGGCCCGGCTCCATGAGGCAATAACTGAGGCCCGTTTCATCTGGCTCTGGGTTGCCATCGAGTAGCCATTGCAGGGTGTAGCTGGCTGGCAATTGGTTGGGTTCGTTGACGGTAAATTCATTGCCAACGGCAGAAAAATTCGGGGTGTTGGGCAATGGATGGACGGTCACCGCCACTTGGTCAGACTGCGACTTGCAACCAAATGGGCTGGTGTATTCCACCCAATAATTCCCAGTGCTGCCGATATTAAGCTGCTGGTAAATTTCCCCAAAAAGCACGGTGGTATCCCTGAACCATTGGATGAATTCATCGTAATCGGCCACCAGTTCTATGTCCTCGCCTTGGCAAAGTTCAATTGCTCCGTTTGGTGTGATGACAGGCGGTGCAGGTTGGTCGTAAACCGTAACCGTGCCCGTGGATTGGGTGGTCTGGATTGGATGAATAATGTCCACTTGCACTTCCAAATCGCCGCTAGTGAGCACGCCCCCCGTGGTTTTGGTGAAGTAAACATAGCCGCAGCTTTCGGAGCCGAAACTGTCTTCGTCCCGCACTTCCAACTCATAAGTCCCGTTGCCGAGCGGCAAATTGACATTGAAAATGGCGGGAAACGAGGCATTGTCCTGCACACCAGTTATCACCACAAAATTCCCCTGTGGGTCACGGATTTTCACATAAAGGTCAGGTTGCGTGTTGATGATCAAGTCATCGCAGCCAGTATTCAGTACCCGTACCGTCGTTACTTGATAACCAAAAGTATCCACGGAGGCGGTGTAGTTCACATTGTAAATTCCGGGTGTGTTGTAGGTCACGGGCGCCGGGTTTTCGGCGGTGGAGGTCATGCCGTTGCCGAAGTTCCATTGGTAGCTGTAGCCGGGGTTGCCGTTGGAAGGCACGTTGTTCTCGAAGGAAACTGTGACCGCCCCGCAGCCGGAATTGTTTTCCATCGAAAAACCTGTGCTAGTGCTGCTGGCTGGCGCAATATAAATCGGGAAGGAAAACGAAGTGGACTGGTTCAGCGTCAGCACTTCGGCGCTCACGAAAACCTGCACCTCGTACAGTCCTGGCTGGAACGGCGTCCCGCAGAATTTCACGCAGCCGTCCGTCAGGTTGGAGGGGTTGAAACTGAATTGGCTGGGCTGCCAGTTGAGGCCCGGCGGCACGTTCACCACGGCCACGATGTCAATCTTGCTGATGGGCAGGCCCGCTGGAGTGCTGGGGTCTTGGTCATGCACGGGCGTGGTGGACTTTGGCAACCGAAAACTGATGTCGCCATCGTAATAGACACCCGCCTCGCCATCGGGGGCAGGGCCGAGGTAAATCGTGTCGGAGGGCAGTACGGGTAGGCTGACGTTGCAGCCGGGGCAGCCCGTTTGAGCTTGGGTATTACCTAGAAAAAAGCATTGCGAAGCAAAAAAGATAAACAGGAATAAGCTACTGGAGTGTAGGTGAATCTTGTGCATAATCAGTTTTTAATGTGTGATGAAAAACCGACAAATTCTCAGGTGGGAATCATTGTCGTTTGCGCTAAAACTGGGCAAGCTCGTGGTGTGTGGTACGAAGTTAAAACCAAGGATTGGTTCCGACAATTTTTTCCATAAAAAACTAATGCAGCTTTGAGTTTCTTTGCAGCTAACCTTGGTTTGAACGTCGGGGAGGTTTCAAAACCTCCCCGACGTTCAAACCAAGCACCAATCTCAAACATGAAGAATCTACTCAAAAAAAAGCCTGTCACCCTGTTCGTCACTTTGGGCGGATTTTTTGTCACCAATGCCATCGTGGCGGAGTTCATCGGCGTGAAAATCTTTGCCTTAGAGGACTCCCTCGGCCTTAACCCCCTCGAATGGCACTTGTTTGGGCAGGCCGGGTCGCTGAACCTCACGGCGGGCGTGCTACTCTGGCCCGTGGTGTTCATCATGACCGACATCATCAACGAGTATTTCGGGAAAAACTCCATCCGGTTCCTCTCCTGGCTCACGGCGGCGCTGATTGCCTACGCCTTCCTCATGGTCTTCCTGGCCCTCAACCTGAAGTCACCGCAGTGGTGGCTCGACTCCGGCCAAGAGCGGGGCGTGGCCAATATGCAGGATGCCTTCAGCGCCATCTTCGGGCAGGGGCTTTGGATAATCTGCGGCTCGTTGGTGGCCTTTCTCGTTGGGCAAATTGTGGATGCGGGCGTGTTCCACAAGCTGCGGCTCGTGACCGGGGAGTCGAAGCTATGGCTGCGCTCCACGGGTTCCACGCTGATTTCGCAGTTCATTGACAGCTACGTGGTGCTCTACATCGCCTTCGTGCTGAACCCTAACACGCATTGGGAATGGAACCTGTTCCTGGCCGTGGGCACTGTGAACTACTGCTATAAATTCGTGGTGGCCGTGCTGCTGACGCCCGTGATATACCTCGTCCACAATATCATTGACCGCTACTTGGGGGCCGAGGCTTCGGAGGAGCTGCGGATGGATGCCAGGAGTCACTAGTATTTCCTTACTTGAAGAATGGTATTGCTTTTGGGTGTTAGTTGAATTTCACAGTAAACTTCTACACCAAGCCCTGCCCTTCTAAACAGTGCCTAACGAGACGGAACATGACGTACTTTGACAATATATCTTTCGAAATTTCACTGAGAAATTCAGAAACTTTAGACAAAACTTTCTGAAGTTTTGTGAAAACTTCAGAAAGTTTTCACAGAAAATCAGAAAGTTTTCACAGAAAATCAGAAAGTTTTGACAGAAAATCAGAAAGTTTTGACAAAAATTTCTGTTTTCCGACGAAAACTTTCGGAATTCCTGCATGAAAATCAGGAAATTTTTGGTTGAGAATCAGTCCGAAAATTTCCACCAATGATTATTAACCCTCGAAAGTTTTGTAACTGTGTCGCACCTTCTAATGGTCACACCATTCTGAATATGGTCAGGTATTCAAAACACACCCTTCCACCACCACCAAAGCCGCCAAGGCAGCGTCGAATATTTTTCCAGTGATTGTCTTTCTGAGGTGTCCGTTGCCAAGCGGGTTCTTCGGCAAATATCCGTGGTAAGGAATTTTTTCACTTTTTCTCCATAGTTCCAATGCCTGTCTTCATAGCTGCAATAGACGAAGTACGACTTGCCTAGCGCAAATTCGAACCCGCAATCCCCGCCGCCAAAGCCCGTCACTACCTGCACGGTATCGTTTAGCGACCAGCCTTTGTATTTGTGTTCAACAACGAGGCTGTATTCCATGTATTCCAAATCTAACCTTAAGTTTTCTGCCGGGGAATCGTCCGCAACGGTTTTCAATTTGCTCGAAACCACAGTGCCCATGAAAACGGCGCTTGAGCGGGCCATTTCTTCCTTGACCGAAGCCTCTCCGATGCAGGAGCAAGCGAACGCCAATTGGTAACCGAGGAGAGCGAAGGAAATGAGAAGCGTCCTTTCCATGTTTGCTGATTTGGTTACTTGGTTTCTGGTTTGAGGCTCCCAAAATTCATTTCGAAGCCAATCTTCTTGGTCGGTTCGTCGTCGTCGAAGTCTTCCCAGTTGGTGATTTCCTGGATGAATTCCTCAAAATGTCGGATGATGTACGGCTCTTTCAGTTCCTCTGGCCGATAGATGGCCACGGTCTTTGGCGGGCGGGGCTGTCCATAACTTTCGATATGCGGGTACTGGATGATGACCATCACCTTGCCATTGAAAAGCTGCTGGTAAATCAACGTGCCACCGTTCTTCACCAGCGGCAGTTCGATGCCTTTTTCGATTTTTTTCGAAAGGCCACTTTTGGAAGTTCCCAAGGAAAGCGTGATGGCCTCCATGTTTTCGAGCTGAGCCACTTCCTCGATTTTGGCCTTTAGTTTCACGGCATTCGCTATGCTTTCCAAGAGCTTGAGAATCATTGGCTTGGTATCCGTTTGCCATGCTTTGCGGTAGTTCTCGGTGTTCTTGAGGACTTCTTTGTAGTGGTCAACTTTGCTTTTTAAATTGGTTAGTTCCATGAATTTAGGTTTTAGTTTGAGGGTTTTTGGGGGTTTGTCGGGTTTTGGGGAGCAGGTTTTGGTACTCGCCGCTTTGTCATTGCCACAGGCAACCACTGAGTCTAGTTTGCCTGCGGCAATTACAAAGCGGTAAACGCTCAAACCCAAAAACCTGACAAACCCAGAACCCACTTTCTGTCAAAAGTTTGTACTAAAAATGCCAAAATAGGGCGGTGGTTTTGGAATCGACTAATTTTGCCAAAAAAAATGATGCTTAGAAGGCCACGTCGCAACAGGGTTTCCGCCTCGGTGAGGGGAATGGTGCAGGAAACACACTTGGAGGTCAGCCACCTCGTTTTGCCGCTTTTTCTGATGGATGGGGAAAACATCCGAAGTGAAGTGCCCTCGCTACCGGGCACGTTCCGGCTTTCGCTGGACCATTTGCTGGGGGAAATAGCATCCAGCCTTGAGCTTGGCTTGAGTAGCTTCATCCTCTTCCCTGCTGTGCCGGATACCTTGAAGGACAAAACGGGAACGTACGGCTACGACCCCTCGAATTTTTACCTGAAAGCGGCGACTAGCATCAAGCAGCATTTCCCAGAATGCACGCTCATCAGCGATGTGGCGCTAGACCCCTATAGCTCCGACGGCCACGATGGGGTGGTGCGGGGCGGCAAAATCGTGAACGACGAGACGCTACACATTCTTGCGAAAATGGCCGTGGCGCAGGCAGAGGCCGGTTTCGACATCCTCGGCCCCAGCGACATGATGGACGGCAGGGTAGGGGCCATGCGCCGTGCCTTGGACGAGGCGGGACACACGGATACAGGCATCATGTCCTACACGGCCAAGTACGCCAGTGCCTTCTACGGCCCCTTCCGGGATGCGCTCGACTCGGCACCGAAGGATTCCGACGACATTCCGAAGGACAAAAAGACCTATCAGATGAACCCCGCCAACAAGCGGGAAGCGCTCATCGAAGCGGAACTGGACACCGAAGAGGGGGCCGATTTCCTCATGGTAAAACCTGCGTTGAACTACCTCGACATCATCCATTTGTTGAAAACAAACAGCAAGTTGCCCATCGCCGCCTATCACGTTAGCGGAGAATGTGCGATGCTGTTAGCCGCCAGCCGCAACGGTTGGCTGGACTTTGACAAGGCCATGCCGGAGACCTTGATGGCCATCCGCCGGGCCGGAGCGGACGTTATTTTGACCTATTTCGCCAAGGTTTTTGCGGAAATGCGGAAGGAGGGGAGGGTGTGATGGACAAAAGAAAAGCCGCTCGTGGATGACACGAGCGGCTTTTTTGTAAGCGTTAATGATCGTAGTTAAAACATGTTGAGCGCAATGCAGACGCCGACAATGCCGACGACTATCATGAAGGCCGGGAAAAAGTTGGCGGCCAATTTGCTCGTAAAAGAATAGTGTTCACTTTGAAAAGTGTGAGGAGTAGCTTGACTTGTCATTGCTCATGGGTTTAAAAAAAAAATCAAAAAAAGGATTACAAATTCGCCATCATAACCTAAGTCGTAATACGCAAACAGCTTCCGGTTTGTCGGACAGACAAAACGCTAGGACACTGACAGAACCAAAATCGGGTAGATGATTGGCCCGTGTGCCATTGCTGTAGTTCTCCAAACTTGTTTTTAAAAGACCAAACTGATGGATTATAACCTGCCTGCCGTTTTTATAGACCCTGACAAACTTTAACATTAACAATCAGGGGACGAAAGCTCTATGCTAATTCAGGAAAGGAACTGCTTACATAGGCAAGCTGCCACTCGGAAGAGTGGGTAAAAGATGTCTAAATAGTACAGTAAAGTAAGTTTTTTCTAGTGCTTCAAAAGTGTGCTAAAAGTCAGTTTCAACAAAAATCAGTAACGTCCGTAGTCGTTCAGTAACAGCTTGGCAAATGCTTTTGCCAGTAATGTGTGTTGGCCTCAAAACTTGCTTCTGTGGCCAACTTGTCTTGTTCTAACGGAAGTTGTTGTCTAGTGTTGCAAAGGTAATAAATGTATTTATAAAAAAAAGATATTTTTTAAAAAATCTTTCTGAAGCACGTTTTTTTGGCAGTAAGCAGTTGAAAGCCAACTGTTTGTACATAGTTGCTAAACGTGAATGCAAAAAAGGCTTGCAGTTTTGTGAAATAAGCGAATTGAACCAATCTGATTACGAAACCTTGTACCTGTTGTGCTGAAAGGCTTTTGCTTCTATCACTTCATTTACAAAAAAAATCGTTTTGAAAAGCATATTGGCTTTATCTTTGGCTTTGAAAAATGACTTTCCAACCAGAACTATTCTGCCCGTTTGCCGTAGTTATTAAGACATGATTTTTTAGGGCTGCAAAAATGCCCCGGTTCTTTAGCCAAGTTTTCGGTTTTGGTTGACAAATTATGATCCATGAAAGTAATTAAACTTACACAACGCTTCTGTTGGTATTGGGGCAATTCAAGCTTGGTAGCGGCATTCTTGCTGTTGACGGCTGTGCGGCTATCCGCTCAAAACTGCGCCCCAGACCTTTCTCCCCCGACACTTACCTGTCCAATCAATATTACCATAACCCTTGAACCAGGTCAATGCGAAACCATCGTACCGCTTTCAGGAGTTTCCGCAGTGGACAACTGCGACCCAAACGTCGTTCCCAACCAGATTAACGGTTTGCCTTTTGATGGCTTTTTCCCAATAGGAACCAACTCGGTCACTTTCAAAACATCCGACATTTCTGGCAATTCGACCGAGTGCACTTTCGATGTAATTGTTCTTGAATACCCCAATCCCACGCAGACCATGGCCTGCAATGACCTCGTGCAGATGACCCTTGGGCCAGATGGCTTAGCTTTGTTCAATTCCGACCAGATACTAGAAGGTGGGCCCTACGGTTGTTACCAAAACTACATTGTTACAGTTACCAACGACACGGGTTTGGTTTTCGATAAATTTCTCAGTTGTGCCGAAATCGGCAATGACTTGATTGCCTTAGTGACTAACCCTGCAAATGGAAATTCTTGCTGGGGACATATCCAATTGGAAGATAAAAACCCACCCGTCGTGCATTGCCAGGATTGGACAATTCCTTGTACCAGAAGCATTGACGAGGTAAACGAACCGCTCTACGAAGATAATTGCGACAGCGAACCAATCCTCGAATTGACGGGAGTAACGCCATTAGAAATAGACGCCTGCGACGACAACAATGTCCATTTTCAGCGGACATGGATAGCGACGGACAAGTACGGGAACGTATCCCAGCCTTGCATAGAGATCATTACCATCTACCGACCTACCATCGTTGATTTCCCCTCGGACATTGTTTGGCAGTGCGAGCAATATGCTGAAAGGCCGAAAATCACAGATGCAACTCGTTTGCGAAGCAATATCGTAGATACGGACTCCACCACGGAGGCGATTGAGGTCAATCCGAATTTGAGTGGAGGCCAGTTGAGTTCGACTGGTTCCGGCATTCCTGCAAATATCGTCGGCGAATTCTGCAAGTACAATTTTACTCATTCCGATGACACTGTTTCCATTTGCACAGGTGTTACGGGTGTTTTCAAAATCATACGAACTTGGACAGTGGTGGATTGGTGTACAGGCGACGTGGTCATCACAGGTGTGAACGGCGAGGACAATGTCCAAATCATCAAGGTGATGGACTCAAAACCGCCGACCATTTCTGCCACGAATTTGACCGTGAATGCCAATGTGCCAGGTGTTCATCCGCTTCCTTGCCGTTCGACCGCACCGTTTCCTTCTCCTGGTGTGACGGACAATTGTTCAGGTGTTGCATCCGTCGTCATCAATACCCAATATGGGCAAGTAGTTGACGGGCACATTCCTGCGCCGGGCCTTCCCATCGGCCAGCATATCGTTACGATTCAGGCGTTTGACCATTGCGGCAATGTTGCTACGAAAGATATTGTACTGAATGTGATAGATGGAATTGCGCCAACGCCAGTTTGCATCAGCTACACAGAAGTTGACCTCGAAAGCACAGGCGATGCGGAGGTGTTGGCAAGTGCTTTTGACCAAGCCACTTACGACAACTGTTGCTTGGATAAATTCTTGGTGCGCCGCATGGACGACGACGCCTGTGATGACGGAATCAACAATTTTGATTTTGGCCCATCCGTGCATTTCTGCTGCGCAGATGCAGGCAAAACGAAGACCGTGGTAATGCGGGCTATTGATTGCTTTGGCAACTACAACGATTGCATGGTGCAGGTGCAGGTTAACGATAAATTGTTCCCCGTTTTGGTTTCCTGCCCACCAAATCAAAGAATCTCCTGTGATTGGTACGCAGACAATTTGGAGACGCAACTGGCCAATTTAGCGACAGCTACCGAAAAAAGTGAGTTGCTGGACCAAGTTTTCGGCGCTCCAACATTCTACGATAACTGCGAATTGGACATCACTCGCAATTTCACCATTAATATTGACCAATGCTTGGATGGAACGATTACCCGTTCCTTCCAAGCTACCGACCCTGCGGGAAATACAACGGTGCAGCCTTGCAGCCAAACCATCAACGTTGACCATGTGTCGGATTGGGCGGTGCAATTCCCTGCTGATATTTCCGTGAACTGTGGCACAACGCCGCCTGATTTTGGCGAGCCAACCATTTTTTATGAAACCTGCGAACTGGTAGCCGTTTCTTACGATGATGAACTTTTCACAGTCGTGACGGATGCCTGCTACAAGGTCGTCAGGACTTGGGTGGTCATCAACTGGTGCGTGGTGGGAACAGAAGTTGACCAAGAAGTGGTCGAGCAGTCTGAAAACCAACTTGGACTGCCCTTCCCGCAATGTGATTTGAATGGGGACGGTGTTTGCGACAACCGAACTTTCCGGGACTCGTGGCGGAGCGGTTCGCCATCCAGCAATTTTAGGCCAACGGTTCTTGATGCAAATCGAAACCTGACACCTGACACCGACCAGGACACCGACCCTTGGGATGGATATATTACCTACCAGCAAGTCATCAAAGTATCTGATACCGTAGACCCAGTTTTCGTCAATGGCTGCGATATTCCAATGGTTTGCATCAATGATAACACCTGTGGGGCAATCGTTACCCTTCCAACGCCCGATGTGTTGGATTGCAGTGCCAACTTAACCATCACGCCAAAAATCAAGATTGGCGGTGTTTGGCTGACTGGGATCGGCCCCTACACGAATGTGCCTCCGGGCATGTACGAGGTGAGCTACAATGCAATGGATAATTGCAATAACCAATCTGTATGCAACACTACAGTGAAAGTCAAGGATTGCAAAAAGCCCACGCCATACTGCAAAAACGGCATCATCGTAACCATCATGAACGGCAATCCGCCGATGATAGATGTCTGGGCAAGCGATTTGGACGACAACAGTTTTGACAACTGCACGAATGACCTCATTTTTTCATTTGGGCCCGATACGACCAAAACGAGCTTGACTTTTGGTTGCGACAAGCAGAATACAACTACTATCGTTGATGTCTGGGTCACGGATGAATGTGGAAACCAGGATTACTGCACCACCTACATCACCGTCCAAGACAACAACGTGCATGCCTGCGCCGACCCATTGATTGCCAATTTGGGTGGCCTTGTGGCCAATGAAGACAACCAAAGCATTGAAAATGTGGAGGTTAACCTGGGAGGTTCTTCGAACGAAATGAATTTGACGGACGCTGTGGGCTTGTACCATTTTGAGATTTCACCACTCGGCGGTGATTTTTCGGTCGTTCCCAGCAAGGACGACGACCCGCTGAACGGCGTCACGACTTTTGACTTGGTGCTGATTTCAAAGCATATCCTTGGGGTAGCACCACTTGGCTCGCCGTACAAAATCATTGCTGCTGACGCCAATAAATCGGGCACTGTGACCACATTTGACATGGTGGAAATCAGGAAGCTCATACTTTTCATGAACGACGATTTCCCAAACAATACATCCTGGCGATTCGTGGATAAGAATTTTGTGTTCCCAAATCCAGCCAACCCTTGGCAGACGACGTTCCCAGAATTCCAGAACGTGAACGACCTGAACGACGACCAGATGACCGTTGATTTTGTTGGGATAAAAATCGGTGATGTGAATGGTAGCGCAGTCACGAACGCACTTGGAACCGGACAAAATGCAGACCGTTCCAGCG